>CEOG01036207.1_pt1 | contig 36582 bp, 44 predicted proteins | sample 530301 | NCBI WGS metagenome assembly CEOG01 (sample SAMEA2619903, study PRJEB7988) | marine metagenome | biome: marine biome (ENVO:00000447); feature: surface water layer (ENVO:00002042); material: "saline water (ENVO:00002010), including plankton (ENVO:xxxxxxxx)" | depth 5 m | reverse complement strand
CCCACCGGATTCAAAAGCCTGAACTCCTCCAATCTCGATGACCCAACCGTTACGCCGTCAGAGAATTTTGGGATTGCACTCTACAACGGAACTAGCAGTAGTAACGCCATAACCGGATTAGGCTTCCAGCCAGACTTACTTTACACGAAATCTCGATCAACCTCTGGCTCAAGTCCTAAATGGTTTGACTCTTTGCGAGGCGTTACGAAGCGTTTGGAGACTAACACGGCTGGCGCGGAGACTACGCAATCCACGGAACTAACGTCATTCGACAGCGATGGATTTACTTTAGGTTCTGATAGCGGGTCAAACTACTCTGGAAGAACATACGTTGGCTGGACTTGGAAAGCTCACCAAACCGCCTCTTCTTACAGTTACTCCAACACTTTAACTCTTACGGTGGAGAACTATGATGGCTATGACGGCTGGGGGACTACAAAGTTAGAGGTCATTGAAGGAAGCACCTCGCTTGGGTTTGTGTCGGAGCCAGACTATGATGATGAATATGGTGGATACTACGCACAGTACGACATAAAAACAGATGACGTTTCAAAAATTAAACTTGTCTGGAGAACGGTCGATAGCTCTGACCCGTGGTATGACATCTATGCTTATCTCGAAAACTCTAGCAGCACTGAATTAGCAAGCTGGGATGGGTATAATTACTATGGTGGAAGCGGCGGCGGCGGCGGCCCAGACGCGCCTGAAGAAGATGATGTATTCTACCCGTCCAGCGGCCACGACAGCACCAACGCATCTACGACTGGCGTGCTGGAGTTGCAGGGTTCAACCGTAAACTCAAACTCCGAGAAATATAACGCTGCGGCTGGGTTCACGATGTTTACCTACACTGGTAACTCATCAACCGATAACGATATGATGCTGTTTAACCACTCGCTAGGTGCACCGATTGATTTTGCGATTGGCAAGTGTAGGAGTTCTGCGTCCGGTTCTGGAGGTAAATGGGTAGTTTGGCATAAGGATTTAGCTAATGATGATGGCTCGATTTACTTAAACGAATCAGAATCAGAAAGTGACACCAACGGAAACAATTACGATGAGGACTATAGCACTATTGGTTGGTTCCAAAATGTAACAGCGGGCGCACAGCATCAAGTTAAGATTAGGAATGTTCTGATTTATGATGGCTCTAACACCGATACCGTTCGGATGGTGGATAACAATAAGAACTTTATTTTTTACGGGTTCGCTGGCGTCGAAGGCTATTCCAAATTCGGTAAATACACGGGCAACGGAAGCTCGGATGGGCCGTTTATTTACACCGGATTCCGGCCAGCCTTTGTACTGATAAAAAACATAGGCGCATCACAGGATTGGTTTTTGTTAGACAACAAGCGGGAGGGCTACAACGTAGTTGATAAATTTCTTGAGCCAAACACACAGAACGCCGAAGCAACCGCATCCTCAAACAAGGCGGATTTCACAGCTAACGGATTTAAGTTGAGGGGTTCGGGGTCTGTTACAAACCAAAACAATACAAGTTTCGTGTATGCCTGTTTCAGCGAGTCACCCTTTAAACACGCCAACGCAAGATAGGATTTAATTATGCCATACGTCACAACAGAAGGTCGGGCACTCCCGCTAGACAAAGCGTTCAGCCACAACAATATTTCATTCCCTGCAAACTGGCTTCGGGTGTCCACGCCTGCCGACAAGGAAGCTCAAGGCATTAGCTGGGAAACGCCTGAAGAACCACCAGTAGTCCGTGCTCCGCTGGATCGTGAGAAGGCTGACGGCATTGCGCGGGCTAAAGACACTGCGGGTAAACTACTGGCTCAATCCGACTGGATGGTAATTGCGAGCGTAGAAAGAAGCCGAGTGGTGGCTGATGATTGGGCCGAATATCGTGCCGCTGTCATTGCCGAGGCAGATCGTCTGGAAAGCCAGTACAGTGCCGCCGAAAGTTACGAAGCTATTGACGCCATTGTGCAGAACTGGCCGATCAATCCTGATGAACAGGCCGAGCGTAACCGGATGGAGGCTGAAGAGGCTGCGGCAAAGGAGGAGCAGCAAGATGGCTAAATCAATCGCCAGAACCACAAAGGGCAAGGGAGCTAACTACCGTCCCACTAAGTCAGGGGCAGGGATGACTAAGAAAGGTGTAGCTGCCTACCGCCGAGCAAATCCCGGATCAAAGCTAAAGACTGCTGTAACTGGCAAAGTTAAGGCGGGAAGCAAGGACGCTAAACGCCGAAAATCTTACTGCGCTAGATCAGCGGGGCAAGCTAAGAAGTTCCCAAAAGCAGCGAAAGACCCAAACTCTCGCCTCAATCAAGCCCGCAAAAGGTGGAAGTGCTAGTATGAACGGATACAACCCAGACAGTATTGACTCTATTTTAACCCGCATGGAGGCGAGGCAGGTAGGAAATACAGATAAGCTTGACAGAATGATTCGACAATTAGACGACCATCAGGTAAGAATTGAGAAGTTAGAGACATTCAAATGGTGGCTCTTAGGGGCTGTCGGCGCAGGATCAGCGGGTGGAGGATTAGCGTTAAGTAAGATATTCGGAGGATAATATGCCAAACTATAAAAAATATAAAACAGAAACTAAGCAGCAGTTTAAGAACCGCATGAGCAAAACAGGCAAAGCAAGAACCGCTGCCAATAAAAAAGCAAAAGCTGCTTCAAAGAAAAAGTCAAAGAGAGGAATGCGTTATGCTTGATAAAGACTCAATCCTTAACGGGATAATTCGTCACATCCTAACAGCGGGTGGAGGCGCATTAGTAGCTAGAGGAATGGTTGCGGAGACTGAGGTGGAAGCCTTGGTTGGCGCAGTAATTACAATCATTGGCTTGGTGTGGTCAGCACTAGCTAAAAAGAAAGCAGAATAAAATGCCAGACTTAACGGGTGGTACAACATTCACATCGGGTCAATCCGTAACTCACGGTGATCTTAACAATCTAGTAGGCAATGCTACCATTAACGACAATGCAGTAGTAACAGCTAAGATTAACAATAGTGCTGTAACAACCGCAAAGATACTGGACGCTAATGTAACTACAGCTAAGGTTGCCGATGACGCTATTACCTACGCCAAGATTCAGGACACCACTACTGATAATAGGTTAATCGGTGCAGCTACGGCTGGTGAGGTTGGCGAGGTTCAGGTTGCTACGGATATGGTTGCTGACAGTGCCGTAACCACAGCAAAGATTGCCGACTCCGCTGTTACTGACTCAAAAATTGCAGCGGGTCTAAACGGGAAGGGAACCAAAACAGTCTCCACGAGCGACCCTTCTGGTGGTTCAGATGGTGATGTCTGGTACAAAGTCTCAGCATGAGTCTACACGTTAACGACAGCGGCACTTGGAAACAGGCGCAAGAGGTTCACGTTAATGACGGCGGAACATGGAAGTCGTGTCTTGATGTCTATGTAAAGGACAGCGGAACATGGAAGTCTGCTTTGTATGAGAGCGGAAGTCAGAACTTTACTACCGCAGGATCAACTACATTCACAGTTCCAGCGGGTGTCTACAGCCTGACTGCTACCATCGTGGGGGGCGGGGGAGGCGGTGGTGGTAATGATGGCAGCGGGGATAACCGAGCGGGTGGCGGTGGAGGTAGTGGCGGGTACTACCAGAACGTCACTATATCTGTAACACCGTCCGAGCAATTATCAATAGTAGTGGGAGAGGGCGGAACTCGCGGTTCGTTTTATTTTAATGGAGGCAGTCAGTGTTCAGAAAATACAGGTTCCACTGGTAGCAAGAATGCTGATGATGGCGAGGACTCCTCCATATCCAGAGGGAGTACGGTTCTTTATTCCGCAGGTGGCGGTGGCGGAGGCGTAGGCAACACAGGTGACAACGGAGATGGCGCGGCTGGGGCTGGGGGTACACCGAATGGAACCGCTGGGGGATCGCCCTCAAGCAATCGAAACAGTTACCCAGCCAGTGCAGGAGGTAGTAACGGAACAGGATACGGCACTGGGGGTAATTCCAATGCACGCATCCCAAGTACGCTTTGCCCAACAGACGGCGAGGACGGTGCGGTGTTATTAACGTGGTAGTATTGGATAACAGTAATGACTAAATCATCTATAGCGCAATTTGTAGCGGATAAGCTTCAGAAAACAGATCAGGGAAGTCTGAACCTCTTGAAGTCTTTTATTGACCGTAGGTACGAGATGATATGGAACTCTGCGTTATGGCGTGAAGCTCTGGGTACTACCTCATATTCTGTTGCCGCTGATGCTGAAGAGGTTACACTAAACACAGCAGTTCATTTTCCGGTAGCTGCTTCTTGGGATGATGAAGAAATTACACCTATCGACTACTCAGCCGTGTTCAGGATTGACCCTAAATTATTCTCTGAGACAGGTAAGGTTGCCAATTTTATTGTCCTTTCAAACACTTCCACGGGTGAGGCAAAAATTAGGCTGCTCAGGAAGCCGAAGGAGGCTAAAACGCTTCTAGTCCTAGGCAAGCTCAAGATAACAGAACTCACCGATAACGATTCACCTTTGATTAACGGTATAGATAACTCGCTCTTATCCTTTGTGGAGGGAGATATGCTTGAGCACTTACGCCAATACCAAAAAGCACAGATTAAATTTCAGGAGGCTTCGGCCCAGCTAATGATAGTTAAGGATTTGGAGACTCACCAATCAGCAAGTGACACTAGGATTATCCCGCAAGTAGAAGCGTCTTGGGACTTAAACGATTTTAGTAACTAATGCCTGTACACTACAACGATGGTCTTGATGACCAGTTAGCTTACGACCTGTCCGGTAGTTTTATCGGGGGTCAGGTGAGCAATGTACGCGCTAATCTCCTAAAGGAAGGGCAGTTCCATGAAGCCAAGAATATGGACATCGACAAGTTCGGTGCTATTTCTACTAGGCGGGGAACTTCCATTGTAGGCTCTACTCTGACTAATCCGATCAAGGGGCTAACCTTTTTTGACACGCCTTCCTATGAGGAGATTCTAGCGGTATCTAATGGTGTCCTGTATAAGTCAACTGGATCAACTTTTTCTAGCGTATCAGGGTACACACCGTCAGCTTCTAATAATGTTGAGTTCGCTCAGTTAGTGGACAAAATGTTTATGACGGACGGGAGCGGTAACTTGCACTCCTACAACGGTTCAGCAGTTACAGACGAAGGCTCATCAATACCTAGAGGTAAGTTTTTAATATCCCACACGAACAGGCTTTTCTCCGCAAACAATAACAACTACGACGATGAGGTTGCGGCGAGCGATATTTTAGATGGAACCACTTGGGGAACTGGGTTTCAGTTTAGAGTTGGAGGCGGCGAAGGTGATCCTATTACTGGGATAGTAAGCTGGTATAACTTTAATTTAGTTGTATTCAAGGAACGCTCCATTCATGTGGTAGTGACTGATCCATCTCAATCATCTGCTAGTAACTGGCCTGTTAATAGAATTGATAATACTGTCGGTTGTGTTGCTGGTAGGACTATAGCACAGGCTGGGTCTGATGTGTTTTTCTTGGCGCGGGATGGCATCCGCACTGTACGCACTATTCTTTCAGGTGCTCAGAGTTCTGTGTCCGAGCCTATCTCCACTCCTATTGACGATCTCATACAGAGAATCAACTGGGGCTATGCACAAAACTCATGCGCTAAGTTCTGGAACAATAGGTACATTATTAGTGTTCCTTTAGATAACGCCACAACACCTAACTATACTATTGTATTTAATACTGTAACTAGGTCTTGGAGTGGGTACTGGACAGGATGGACTAATAACGTGTACGCCGAGTCTGCATTTAGTAATTACCCCAAGCTCATAATGGGTGACAACAGCGGCAATGTTCTTACATGGCTTGATTACGTTAATGAATCTTCTCTAGCTTCATCCACCTATCAGGACAATTCTTCTGACATAGAAAGCTTTATTATTAGCAGGGGTCATGTTTACGGGGATTACTTATCTCCTAAGCTTGGGAACCATTTGGACATAGAGTTTGAGAATAGCATTGCTGGATGTCATTGCGCGGAAGTATATGCAACTCTTGATGAAGAAGCTGGTGCTACTGACGTATTGATCGAGAACAACATTCCTACTCAGACATCATCAGTTACGCTCCCAGTTACTTTGCCGTTTACCCTACCTTCCGTTGGCCCTTTCTCTCGCTCATTCTCCCTAAGCACGAAGGGTGAGTTCAATGAAGCTAGGTTTAAGATTAAGGCAAGCTCAGGTAGGCTATTAGTTAGGTCGATTAAAACCAGTGCGTTTATGAACACTATGGCTCTGGAGAGATGACTAATGACGAACACAAACGATTTTCTGTATCTGATGTCATTAGCTTCATCAGGCGATATGATACCAGAGGGCTCTGTTTCGGTGGATGGCCGGACAATATCTTGGAAATATACATCAAGTTCCATCAACAAAATGGAAGTCTCTGCCTCGTCGAGCAGGATGGTGTATTGGTTGGGATGGGAGTGGGATACCGAATCAATGAAAACGACTTGGATCGGCATTGGCAACCCTTCAACCCCGAAGGCGATAGCTTCTACCTGTCGGACATCGTATGTTCTGAAAGATGGGCAACCGCAACTTGTATCAATGAGTTTGCGGAGAGGGTTCCCGATTGGAGAAGGTTGCGAGTTCTCGCTCTTAGACATGGTAAAAGAAGAGAATTTTCACAACAACTAATAGAGAGGATATTTAGTGATAGTCAAAGGCACAGTTGTAAAAGGGAGGCAGTACGAGAACAAACCTCCGACAGCGAATATAAAGATGCAGAAGCCCTTGCCAGTGGGGGTGTATGTTGGGGAGGCGTACCGGACTGCCGAGCAACAGGGTAGCCTAGACGCAGTTGAATTAGGAAGAAGCTTTGTATGGGTAAACGATCACCAGCCAGATATAGCGGAAGCATACATAACCGGATACTGGGGGTGCGACCTGTACGGACAGTTTCTCTTTATTGAGAATTTAGTAGAACTAGACAAATCACAAATCCGAAACTTATACGACAACGCAATGAACTCTTGGGAGGAACAGTATGTACAACAAGCTTCTTGAAATAGCAAAGAGCATTACGGACTCTTACCGTGAAAGGTATTGGGCTGCTGCTGATGCTGTCAACAAAGGCACACCACCTCCTCCTGCCGCCCCTAATTATGCAGAGGCCAACCGAGAAGGTATCATGGCCGACATCCGAACCTTACCTGCCCGTAAAGCTATTGAGGCTGCGGCTAAGATGGGTGGGCACGGGTCTATTACTGTAGGTGGCGAGACTATTGACTACGACTTCCGTGGCATATCTGACCTAGACCAGCAGGTAACTAACTTAGAAGCCTACAGGCAGAGTGCTGACACAATGGCTCAGACTGCCTTGGACATCCAGAAGAAGTACGGTGCTGACTTTGCTGACCAAGCGTTGAAACGTATCGAGGAGTCTGATCCTGTCGGGTTTAAGGTACGGCGTAGGCTGGCCGAGATGACATTGAATGAGCTAGAGAAGGGTACGCAGTTGTCTGACGAAGAGGTTAAGTTTGCTGAACAGGCATTCCGCCGATCCTCTGCTGCTCGCGGTGGGCCTATGCTTGGAACTGCCCCTGCTATTCAGGAGACTCTCTCGCAGTATAACATGGGCCGACAGCTTCTTACTCAGCGCATGAACATGGCTCGCTCTTATGTTGGTATGCCCCAGACAGCGCAGTTCGGTCAGGTTGCAGGTGCTCAACAGGGTGCTGCTCCTTTCATGGGACAAGGGCTAGGTGCTGGTCTTGGAGTGAATGCTAACGCTGGGGCTCAGGGCACTTCCTTTGCCTCTAACATATTCGGGACACAGGCTCAGATATACAGCACTCAGATGGCTAACAAGAGCGATCCATTCGGTGCAGTGCTGGGAGGTGTGGCACAGATAGGCATGACAGGATTGGCTGGCGGCATCGGAGGAATGAAAACATTCGGTGGCAAAGGCGGATTTATGAAGGGTTTTGGTGAGCCATTTAGGAGTTAACAAGGAGATATTATTATGAGCTTTGAAGCAGGAATGAAATTTGCGGCTGACGCAATCGAAGGCATGAGCGTTCGTAAGGATCGTCGGTCACAACAAAGACTCCGTAAGGCGCAAGGCAAAGTCTTACGAGAAGATGCCAAGGAGAAGAAAGCTGAACGGAAAGCTAGGGAGAAAGGTGGTTACTATGAACCCGCGCCAACCCTAACTCAAGAGCAGCAGGATCAAGTTGATGCAGTTCCAGATTTAGCGTCAGATTTCAAGAAAGAGAAAGGCCCGCTTCAGGGTATGTTCTATAAGAAGGAAAAGGCTGCTGTTAAGTCGGAAGTAGCTAAAGCAAAGTCTGCCAAGCAAGAAGCTATTAAGCAAAAGCTGGTTAATGACCGTCAGAAAGAAATCAATCGGCTAACAACTACAGATCAATACTCCAGAATAGCCGAGGCAAAGGTTAAACAGGAGGAAGCTGCCCCTGAGAAAACCAAAGCTGATGCTGCGTACACTATGAAGCAAGTCGAGTTCTATGCTGAAGAGGCACGGAACAGGATGGACGTTGCTAGAATGAATGCTGAATCCAATAGGGTTACGGCTCATTCAAATATGCTGAACGCCACAGCTAACTTAGGGGAGTTGGAGTTAAAGAGAAACGAATACCAAGACTCAAAGACCTTAGCAGAAAACACTGTAGCGCAAAGAGCGGCCATTGATGAATCAGCATCACAGTTCCTTAGCGTTCTTGCATCTGGGCCGCAGGACGGTGAAGGGCCGCTTGCATTTACTGATAGAATGTGGGCTCTCCTAGATGACTCCACAAGATACGGAGGAGGGATACAAGCTAACAGCGACTACCAGCAGTTGAGGCGCGTTGAGCTAACGAAACATCTTGAAGATTATCTAAAAAGAAACAGGGACGAAAAGGATTGGCAGAATAGCAAAAAGTACGAAGTAATATCAGCCATTGCTAGTGACAGCCTTAAAAGAAGGGGTATGCAGGAAAGAGTGGAGCAAGCAAGGCAGAGAGACGGACAGCTTGGTGTGGAGGATTTAGAGACTCGCGCCTACATCTTGTATGATGCTAAACAGTCCGGCATACCTCTCAATGTCCTTAATGAAGATAACCCTGAATCTAAAAGTATCTGGGCTTACAACGTCAATCCTAACAGGTTGTATCAAACCTATCTTGAGGATGGTCAGGAAAAGCCAGTAACGGACGCCGATGGCAACTTACAAAAAACTAGGTTGCTAGACATGGACATTACTCTGGATCAGTGGGAGGACTACAAGCGTGATTGGCTACAAAAGAACAAGCCTGTTAATGTGCAGCGCAGAATTGAAGATTCAACTCAGAGCGGTGGAAGTGTAGGAGGTATTTCTTTAGACCCTAATCAGACAGCCCAGCCAACATCTAGGAAAAGTGACACTACAACCCTCACCGGACAAAACGCTGCTGCGATCACCGGAACTCCAGTATTACCCGCAGAGATGGAGAAATTAGCAGACCCAGATCAGGTGTTTAGGTTCCTGAATAACATGGCTAAAAGCCCTAACCCTTTGGTTTCCCCTATTCCGCCCTCATACGACGATCAAACTGGGTTAATGGAAACAGACCCAAGCTCCATTAAGGCTACAGGTGGAACTATCCCAGAAAGAAAACCAATGTCTGACAATACAGGCAGGTCGCTTACACCAACGGACGCTGGGGATACCATTGGTTTGCGTATAGACGAAATAACATCTAATTACTACACAGACCCAGAAAGCACAGGGGGTATGATTGAGCGAGGTGTTACTAACTTGGAGAAGCTAAGGCAGCAGGAAGAGGAAGTTAAACGCCAGACTAAGGGTGACAATTCTGAAGGTGCTATTGCTGCAAGAAAGCGAGCCGCAGATAGGGTTAGTGAAGCTAAGGAGGCTACTGAAATTCTAGAAGTAAGAGAGTTCACCTCAAAGTACATAGACGAAGATGACTATTATGTTGATGGAGACAGGGTTTTCTTGGACATAAAAATACCTGATGAAATTAAGAACGCTGCATCCCAGCTAAGTAAAAGTGATTTTGGCGTAACCCTCTCCGCATCAAGGTCTACACCGGAAAACTTAATTAAACGACGGCTTTATGAGCTAACGGGAAGTATGTCTAGATACGGTAGATTTGAGGGACTTGGCCTAACTAAAACTGTTGGTCATGGATACCAAAACAGAGTTGTTAAGAATTACAATCAACTAAAATCAGACTCTCAGATTAAAATACCTAAAGATGCCTCTGCTTATGATGCTAGAATATTGGGGGATAAAAGAGACAAGGCAATAAGAAAGCTAAAAAGCATGGAGCAGGAAGAGAAAAAACTTGCTGGTTATTTAGAGGTTATGGACAAGCTTGAAAATATTAAAGATGGACTAGGTAAAAACCTTTCAGTTCAAGATGCTCGTAAGTACGGAATTATTAAATAATGGCTTCTTCTATATTTGATTGGTGGCGGCAGCGTTACCCTGAGCAAGCGCAGTTTTCCGATGCTCAGTTAGCCGTTGCTATATTAAATAATAACCCTAACGCATGGGCTACACACCCTGAGCTTAACCAGTACAGGGACACCTACCAAAGAATCAAGGACAGAGAGAATGGTGCTGCTTTTGACAGGCAGACTGTTCAGGGCTTCCAGCAAGCAATGGAGAAGCCAGAGGAAGAGCGAGGCATATTCGCCACATACCTTAACGACCCACGCAAGCGAGGCATACTGATGTCCAAGCAAGCGGATATTGTTACGTCATTCTCTGGAGTCAATAAGGAGTTCACTAGGGAGGACGCTGAGAATCTAATTAAGATCAAGCAAGAACTGGATGACTTAGAGGTGTCGGAGCACTTCAAAGAGTTCCAAGAGGCTGACGGATTCTTAAATGCTTGGGGTGAGTTTTGGGGTCTAAAGGAAACTCCAGCTATCTTAGCAGAGGTAACAACAGAATCTCTCTCCGCCCTACTTCATAACGGCTGGAAAAAGATTGGTGCTGGTGCTGCTGCTGGTGCTGGAACTGCTTTAGCGGCAGGTCAACTCGGCCCTCAAGCGGCGGCTCCAGAAGAAATAATTACTGTTCCAGCGGGTGCTTTGTGGGGTGCGGCTGGAGGCATGGGTAAGACATCTTACGATTTATCTGCATCCTCTAAGTTCATGGAGACAATCGAAGCAACGGTTGGTCGTGATATAATGGATGACCCGCAAGCCTTGTTTGATTCTCTAAATGATCCTGAGACACTAAAGAAAGCTAGAAGCAAAGCGTTCAAGTACGGTCTGCCTGTTGCTTTGTTTGATACCATGTCTATGGGGCTGGCTGGCAGAGGCGTTAAGATAGGCGAGAAGATTGCCTCCGCTGCTGGTAGTCGCGCTGCTGCTCCAAGGCTTGCACAAGAGGGGCTGCTTAACAGGGCTGCTCGCTTAGGCTACCTAGGCACTGAGAAGGTCGCGCCATACGCAGCGGGAACTGCATTTCAAGGAACACTGGGGGCATCCGGTGACTTATTTGGTCAGCTTTATTCTGAGGGTAGGGTTGATGATTGGAAGAGTGTATTCTTAGAAGGCATTGCTGAGTTTGGTATGGCTCCGTTTGAGATTACGGCATCTAACCTGACTAAAGATATGTCGCCTGAGTACGCCCGTGCAATTCAAGACCGCATTAAGGATCGCTACAGGTCGAACATGACACTGGATCAAGTTCACGCTGGGTTCGATCAGCAAGTTAAAGAGGGTGTAATCACTGAAGAAGGTGCTGAGATTGCCAAGGGTCTAGCCACTGAAGCTTACGAGACTTACAACAATGAGGGTGTAGATGCTATTCCGCCTAGCTCGCAGGGCGCAGAGGTTAAGATCGGCAGGGAGCGAGCACTCAAGGAACTTAACACTGCAATCAAGAACGAACAGCGGCGTCAGGAAGGGACGTATGCTGTGCGTAGGAGCCAAGAGTCCGAGTCAATCCCAACAACCTCAACAATCTTAGGTACTAGGGCAAAGATTCAAAGATACACTACCGCTTCTGAGGAAGATAAAGCTACTATGCTTGACAGGGGCGATGTTGAGATAGGTCAGTTTACCCCGCAGGAAGTAGACAAGAGGGTTAGGTCTGGTAAGGGTATAGTTGCCCAAGACTTTGTTACACCTGAAGGAACTGCCAAGTCCGTAGAAAAGAAGCAAGACTTAGAGGAGGCTAGGGTTAAGAACGTATTGGAAGGAGCCCGTGAAGATGGAGTTTATGAGAGTTTCGATCAGCTTAAAGACCCACTTGCTGCATCTGAACTGTTGAGTGGCAATAGGGAGTTTGCGGATGATGTTAATAGCGGCCTGAATGACCCTGATACAGCGGAAATGAGTACCTCCGAAATAATCAGGGAGACTCTAGGGGCAACTAAGCATGAGGGATTACCTGACGTTAACAGGGAGAGGGTTGAAGCTATTGCTGCTTACTATGAATTGAACCCCGATTTCTTAGACCAGCAAGCAAACCTTGACGCTGGAGCAAACCCATTTGCAGAGGAGCAGTTAGATTTCTTTAGTGAGCAAGAGCGTAAGGCAAGGGCAGCAGAACCCGCAAAGAGAGAGATCGGTGCGGCTAAAATTAACCCAGTTGGATTTATCTCCCACTCCGAGGCGGGGCCAGTAACCGAGCAGATACTTGAAGCAGAAGAGGCTAAGTATTTTGACGCACCGCAAGTAGACACAAGAAGGCGCGGCCAGAAGGAATTGTTTGAGCAAGCCAGAGAGGATAGCCCTGAATTATTTGAAGCCAAGGGGCCAGCGCAGCAGATCGCGGATGAACTCGACAGGATTGAATCTAGAAACAGGCAGCTTGCGGGAATTGACAGAGGTTTAACTGGCACTCCGCTTGGTGAGGGTGAGGCTATTGATGCGAGGACGCCCATACAAACCACAAAGAAGGGACAGCTTGATCCTAGTCAGTCAGCAATTTTCTCCTTAGACACCAGCCAGTTTACTGTTGACGAGCTTGGCGCATTTGCGGTTCCGGTTAAGGTTTCCAGAAAGGGAAGAGAGGATGAGGCATTTAGTCTAGTCGAGGGGTGGCGAAGGTACGGAACTAAGCTTGCCTCTGAATGGAAGTACACCTACGGGGATAAAGCTGCTCAATGGGCATGGGAATCGTTTACTAAAGCTGTTCTTTTAGCTAAGGGTAGGGTGGATGCTGAGAAAGCAAGAGCAGCCGCCCGTGGAGTTGAACCAGATTTAGCTAAAAAGGGTCTGTATAAAGAATTCAGTGGGTTCACCGTAATGCACAATGCTTTCCGCGATCTATCAAGGCGTGCTCGCAAAGAGAAAGAGGTTATGGGAAGCCAGATTCTCACATCCAAGAAAAAGGTTGCTTTGGGTGGTGCAGGATGGGAGTTAGCCACACGGCCAGAGGGAACATTAACCGTACGACAAGAGAGAGAGCTTCAGAGATTTGAGGACGCTGAATCAATATACACAGAACTAGGGGAGTCGTATTTACCAGAAGCCTCAAGGGCGGCGGATGACATCATAAGCACTAACCCCGACCTTAACAGGCAGATAGATGAGAGTAATCGCACTCCTGCCGAAGTCGCTAGAATGGAGAAGGCGAGAGATGACCTTACTGAGTTCATAGCCCAGTTTAATTCATTGATAGACTTTGAGCTAGGGATAGAAACTAAATCACCAGTTGAGGACATATCTTCCACTGGGCTCTCCCGCAGACTGTTCAGGGAAGTTTTAATGCCAGCCCTAGCCAAGTCCATAGAGCGAGAGAACTCAAAGAAGCCGGAGTATAAGAAGCTTATCAGGGAGCGCGAGAGTCTTAGCAGCGAACTGCGTAGGTTAGACAAGAGGATAGATGACATATCAGGTAACAAGCTCGTACAGTACATCACTAGGTACAACAGCTACGCCACGCAGATTAAAGCTTCTGACCTGTACAGTGATTCGGAGATTCAGAGCAATCCATCGCTAACTCCCGACACTGTTATTACTCACCACTCAGTAGTCGAAGGTGTCTACGAGATTCTTGCAAGAGAGAACATACTGCCGAAGAACGCCAACATTGAAATTGATGTTAAGCTTGGCGAGAGAACTGTAAGGCGGAAAGCTAAGGAGCATATTGCAGAACTTGAGAGCCGTCGCAAAATAGTCAGCAACGCACTGTTTGATCTTGGGGTTAAGGTGAGAGCCGCAGAAGAGGCTATGTCTGGTAGCACTAGGAACGTAGACTACGATGGCATTCGTGCTGGGATAGCTGAGATTTACAAATCAGTAAACCAGAGCAGGGAACTACAGAACTTTCAAGAACTCTCTGGAGCACCAAAGCAAACTAAGACTCAGTATTACGTCAAGAACAGTCGGCGCGGTGGTATGAGAGTTGCCACCCAGAAAGAGCACGCTGGGTTCGGTGGGGAAAAGGCCACGAAGCCAATTTACGGCAGCGCAAAAGCTGGGATGTACACTAACTACTACCTGAGAGAGAAGCTTAATCTGCTGCAACGAAAGGTAACTCAGTCATTTAACCAAGCCACCCTGTACTCCGCAATAGGAAACCAGAAGCAGTTCATGGATGCGTCGAGGGACGCGCAGTTTGCGGAGACAGTAAGAGGAACTGAGCCTGACCTGTTCAACCAAGGCGTTAGGTTCTTCAAGGAGGACAAGCTTAGTGGTTCATTCTCTGAAGCCTTTGACCATATTTACTCTCAGCTTAACCCAGAGGAGATGGCTTTTGCTGATAAGTTCCTGCCCTTCCTGAAGCTCGCTGGTGCTAAGGCAGCACTGAACACTAAGGTTATTTTAGTAGAGCTTAACAGTAGTGATGGCGCAGCCCCTCCAGCATTTTACAACACAGTCTTTGACCAGATTGTTATAGACCCTAACAGGTTGCGTAACTCTCCATTCACGGCATTCAAGGTCTTGCTTGAGGAATACTTCCACTCCCTTACATCCGGTGCTCTCTTGCTGGACTCCAATAAGGGCATGAAGAAACGCCTGACTAAGATGCTTGAGAAGATCAGAGCGGAAGTTAAGAAGCGTGGAGGGTATGAGGCTGTCGGTATGAAGTCAGGTTATCCGTTGCTTAATGAGCACGAGATGATAGCCCACGCACTGTTTGACCCAGCATTTGAATCGCTGCTCAGAACTATTGCCCCGACTGAAAAGACTAACAAGTTCACTGACTTTTTCGATCAGGTGCTTGACGCCATTAAGAAACTTCTCGGACTGAACAAGAGCCACGACAACATTCTTCAAGAGGTTCGTGAGATGGCGTTCAACCTGATGCACCAGAAAGAGGTGATGACCAGCCGAACAGGTGGAAGGTTTGGAGTTTACAATGCCCTTATGAGTGGAGGCGGTGACAGAATTGTTACCATTAAGCACTACGATACAGGCAAGTATGATGAGCACGTTTGGATAGCCAACAACCCACGGTCAGGCGTTCGCATCCACAGCGACGATAAGCACTACAGCTACATCCCGCCAGACACTAGGACTAAGGAGTTCTTTGATGCTGTTAAGAAGGGAATAAAAGAAGAGGCCAGCCTATCTGAGTTTGCGGAGACACCCTTCGCTGCTGCATTCCACGGCTCACCAAGGTCAGAGAAAATTGATAAGCTTAGTACCGACTACATAGGTACAGGTGCGCGTGGAGCTTCATACGGATGGGGGATTTATTCCTCTTCAAAAGAAGATATTGCCGCCACCTTTAAGGAGGAAGGAGGCAGAGGGTACAAGGTTGAACTAGCCCCATTAGACGATGAATACTTGCTATGGGACGAGTCACTTCTAAATCAAACTAAAAAGGTTCAACAATCTTTAGAGAAAATAGAGAACGACCTAGGCGAGTTACTTCCAGTTAACTTAAATAGCGGTGCTCAGATATACAGAACAATCGAGGAGATGTTGGCAACGAAAATGCGTAGGGAGGGAGATTTTCAAACTAGGCCCGACAAAGCCGCATCTCTTATGCTCCTAAAGCACGGCATTCGTGGTAATAAATTTTCTGCGGCGGGTGAAATTAACTACGTCATATTCGATGACTCGGACATAGAGATAACCGGATCGTTTGCCGAGCCTATTCCAGAGAAAACAGAGGGTGAGTTAGCTAAGGATAAGATACGCCGCAGCATAGAACCTATCGAGCGCAAGGAAGGTATGGTTCGATCCGAGATGAGCTTGTGGGATAAGTTCAAGGAGCAGCTAGTAACCAAGTCTCAGATACTTAATGTGTTCCAAGACATGATAATGGAGCGCAACAACATAGCTGGTAAGACTCGCGTGACCTTGGCTGAGATGCACGAACTTCAAGCTGGCAGTCCGGTTAAGGCTGACCTTCGGGTGAGTAAGTTCCGAGAGGATATGCAAGCACTGTTAGGAAAAGACCCTGAGCAGTTGCAGAAGTTCAACGAGTACATCACTAACCTGCGTATTCAGGATCGCCTAAAGAATCCATTAGCAGAAGAGGACTTGGCTCGCCTTGAAACTCTTAATGGTTACATAGACCTTGAGGGTAACTTTGTAGTACCGGAAGAGGAGCTTGCTGCTGGTAGAACTACCGAGGATATTAAGCACGAGTTTATTGCGTTAGTTGATAAGACCAAGAGAGTCGGTGACTTCAAGGATAGGTCTGATGTGCCTACTCTTGTTAAGGGTGTTGAAGCGTTGATGGAAGAGATCAATGACCCAGAGATACTGCGCTACCAACGCAACGCTGACGGCAACATAATGTACAACGTGGACGGGCCTTTGTTTGAAGGTAAGTTTGTCGAGGCTGCCGAGTTGTATCACTCACACTTTCAGTCTGCCCTGTTCGATATGTACAATTCAGGGCTTATCACTAGCCGTGCGTACACGGACATGGTTAACAGTTCGTCCTTCTATGCCCCGTTCTTTGTACTTAAATACTTTAACCGCAACCCAGAGGATACGTTCGGTTCTTATATCAAAGGTATTCAGGATGAGGATTGGGGAATACTCCGTCCTATGGATGCTGCTGAGTACAAGCTATACAACACGCAGCTACGGATTGACCGCAATCAAATGCTCCTGAAGATGAAGGACTTTAAGGATGACTTTGATCCTGATGGTAACTTCATAACGATTTCAAACGAGCAGTACACAAGCGCAGACCTAGACTCTGTTAAGTTCTACGACAGGGGGAACGTGCGCTACATGGTAATGGATGATGATGTGGCTCGACTACTTAATAGCTTTGATCCGGTAAGCACATCCACCACATACATGACCACTAAGCTCGCTGGCGACATCTTTAAGCTTGGTGCTACGGGGATGAACTTATTCTTCCAAGCAGGTAACTTCTTGATGTTTGACCCGATCCGTCTACTGACTACATCCCGTGCTGGGCTGCGAGCTAAGGACAAAGGGTTGAGTCCAATCGTCCTAGGTATGCAGTACCTCAAGGCAATGATGGCTTCGTCTTGGGCTAACCTGACACCTAACTCAGTAAAGAATCTAGTCCGTGAGTATGCACCCAATCAGATTGACCAGCTTGAAACACTCTACTCTGAGTTCGTTAACAGTGGTGCTGCTGGCTCTACGATAGCTGAGTATTTCGACAAGGCTACGCAGATTAAAGACCCGCTGGCTCGTGGCAATAATGCTAGGCGTAACCCTGTATCTAACGCAATCCTCTGGGGTAATGCCAAGGCTAGTAGTGTTGGTAAGACATTAGAGCAGACTGCCAAGATGGTGGGTATGCAACGCATGAAGATTTTTGAGGGGCTGGATGTATTAGAGCAGAAGATACAAGACGAGAAAGACCCGCAGAAACTAGCAGCCTTGCAGAAAGAAGCTCAGGAAGTGTCCGACCAGATTGCTGTAGAGATTCGCAACTTTGCTGGATCACCGGACTTTATTAGGAAGGGTAAGTTCACTGACTCGGAGGCATTGAATGTTATATTCATGTTCTTCAACGCACGGATTCAGGGTGTCGAGCGTGACCTCTCCCGTATGCTACAGATATTTAGTCCGAAGGGTGATAAGGCTGAAGCCATGAAGGTGATGATGAAGGTGAGCGCATTCGCCGCTATGCCTACCATGCTGGCTTGGTCTATGAACCGTAGGTATAAAGATGATTACGATGAGGTGAGTGATGAAGAGAAGAAGCGGTACTTTATGATACCGTTGGATGAGATGTTTGAGCATCCTTACATTGAAGGTAAGATGGTTAGAGATTACATCCGTGTACCTCGCCGTGAGTCGTTTGGATTGTTCTCTTATACTCTTGAGAAGGGGCTGGACTTCTTTTACGAGAAAGACCCTGCCGCAGTTAACGAGCTTCTCGGATTCTGGCTGGAGTCTACAATGCCAGTGAACATTGCCGGACTGACTGAGGGTGATCTGCTCAAGGCTGGTGAGAGTGTTGGCTCTAGCTTGAACCCGCTACTCAAAGCTCCCGCTGAGTTGATTGGCAACCGTAACTTCTTTAGGCATAAGCCATTGGTTCCGCAGTCACTTGCTGACGCTGATGCTAAGGAGCAATATTACGAAAGCACACCTGATGTGTACAAGGCACTTGGGGGGATGACGGGGTTAGGTGCTCTTAGGACTAAGCACTTACTGGAATCGCTAACGGCTGGTGGTATCACTCAGTTCTTCCCGAACAAGGACGTTGGCATTCCTAGCGAGGCTGGAGTACCTGCACTTGGCAGAACCATAGCTTCCACTCCGCTTGTTTCCCGTCTGGCTAGAAGTTCTTATCTTGCGGAGAGTGATTTACAGGAGATCATGGATGACTCTGACCAGTTATCTGCTACTGATCGTGTGATACGGCGGAGGTTTGTTGATAGATGGTTCAGTGATACTAGAGGTATGACGATACAGGATAGGGTGAGACACATCCCTCCTGCTACGAACCATTCTGAGAAGCTGCGTAACGATATGATAATTAAGAGGCTGCGGATGATGGCTTTGGGACTTGAGCCGGATGAAGCAAGGCTGGCGGGTATGCCAGTGGACGCCCGTGCGGATGTCATATTTAATCAGATGCAGAACAAGACTCCCGCTGAAGTGAAGGTCTACCTGACGGACTTGGCTAGTAAGCGTATCATCACCCAAGGAGTTGCCAACGTGTTAATGGAACGCATGGCATCTCGCGGTGAGGACATATACGACTATACTGCCGAGCCCGTCAGGTAGGTTGCCTAGGCTTCTGGTTCAAGGTCGCGTATCTTCTTATTGATATCCTTGATCTTCTTGCCTAGTTCTACTCTCTCCTCTCTCTTTTCAGGCCCACCCCATTCTTTGAGTTGGTTGAGTTGATCGGACAGAGTTTTTCTATGTTGCTCTAGAGCCCACAGCTTTCCAGCGTAGGATGTTTCGCGTGGTGCGCCGCCAGACGATTGACCAGCTTGCTTAGGAGGGAACACACCCTGCCAGCCCTTAGCTATCGTCTGTTGCAATGCGGCAATACCAGCGGCTTCGCCACCCCAGTTAACCATCTCGGCCCAGAGTTTGCTGACTGACATAGGCTTGAGTTTCTTAGCACCTATCTGTCTGCGGTACTTCTCATACTCTTCCCATGCCATCTTGAACTCATCGGTGTCGAGTGGTGGTGGTAACTCTGGCGTCTCGTACTCTTCGGTACGTTTCTCCCAGTATTCCACACGCTTTCTTGCTGCGTCCTCTACCTTGGTATTGACTGACTGCCATTTCTCCCAGCCCTTGATTTCTCCAGCATCGTTAACCCATTTAAGTTTCTTAAACAGTTCAATGATCCTGTCGAATCTGGCCGAGTCTCCGATGCCCTCTTCGGTAAACATACCTAGGGCTTCAGCCACACCTTCCTTCTCTATATCGGATAGCTCCCTAAGATCAGGTCTGGTGCGTTTCCAGCAGTCGGACTTGACCCACTCCCATACAGCGCAACCAGCACAGTCACGCTTCTGGAGGTAGATCATTTCCTTGTCATCCATCATGTACACAGAGTTCCTGTACCATACGTTTGGGGTCTTTCTCATGTTTTAGTTTCTCGTATTCCTTCATTGTCCTTCCGTACAGCATTCGGAACTCAGCAAACGCTCTCTCATTTGGGTCAAGCCTCTCCTCAACAATAGCAATGCCGTTGATGATAGTGCCATGATCCCTGCCTAGAGCCCTACCCAGACTGCTCCGAGTGAACTCCACGTTTGCGTTCATGCAGATATGATAAACAATAAACCGTGCGTCACACGCTTCCGGCCTCTTGTCTTTGTTGACAATTCTGGCTGGAGATATGCCGCTTGCTATTGATACCGCAGCTATTGCTCTGTCAAGAACAGCAGCTTGATGTTTGTCAGGGTTCTCTAACGCCCCGACCTTGCCCCATTTCCTAGAGGCGTATGATGCTCTCTCGCTCATAACGTACTAGAATGGAGGTTGATCGTCGTCAGGAGCGTTGCCTTGTGGAGCAATGTCCTTCTTGAACTTCTCGCTAATCTGGAAGCTGAAGTATTTGTCACCTGTCTTGAGCCGTGCCGTATCTTTCGATGCAGTCTTGAGCCAAGCGGCAATCTCCGCCTCCTGCTCCATACCGTTAACCATCAACGTGCAAGGCCCAGTGTATTCTGGCTTGTTATCACCCTCTTCTTTGTAACCGTTCTTCATCAGAACTCCGTTACCTAGTTTTTCTTGTGGCATAATATTATGCTTTATCCTTTCTCCAGTATTTAACTGGGTGTCCTTCTTTTATTACGGAAGAGATAAGGGTGGACAATTCCCTATCTGCTTCTTGTTCGCTGACTCCTTTGTGTTCAGCAAATTGTTTCCTAAGCTTTGAGTACGACACGGTACAGGCGTTAACAAATACATCGGCTGGCAGTCCTGACTGAATCAGTGCTCCGGTTATATCTGTTATCTTCTTGGTTCCCTTGCGGGTAGACTTTGACCATCCATCTACCTCGTCGAACTCATCTCTTTTCTTCTTAACCATTTCAATGAACGAACCGCAGACCTGAGCAACGTCACTAAACACGCCCATTGTCTTGCCGTCCGTTATTGCATCGACCTTCTCCTTGAGTATCAGCCCTTGCTTCTCGGCTACCGTCATTGCAGTAGACCTGAGTGCGGTGCAATACTCAGTGTGGTGACACCAGTTACAGTAGTCACATGGGTTAGGCGATCTGGTTGGGTTGTTAACTGAATCCACAATACGAAACGCAAGTGTCTCAGCTTCCTCCCTGCTGAATGTGAACTGGTCAATCTTACCCAGAGAAGAGTAGATCAGGTGGCAGGTTATTTGTTCTATGCCATCCCGCTGACATATAGCTGCTGCATACACAGCCATCTGCGGTACATAGTTCCTTTCCATCTGACCTGTCTTTAAGTCGAACAGATGTCCTTTACTATATGCGTCATAGGTTCCGAATGTTACCTCTTCACCATCACGCATCAGCTTGACCTCTATCTCTGACTCGATTGGGTTATCGCCAGACACACGCTTGATGTATTCAGCAGCCTCTACAATTTCTTTCTCGTAAGTCTTACTCATTTTGTAGTAGCTCGCTTAGTTGTTCGTGTAGTTCGTTCCCTCTATCAGCAGCCGCACTACTCCCTCCTTCTCTAGACTTGTAGCAAGGACAAGCCTCAAGGGCGGGGAATGAGGATGGTGATAGGGTTTCGTGATGCCGACTAGGGGCTGTTTTCTTTTCCAGATTTTCTGGGATTAGTGTTTTTGTGCTTGTTATACCCATAAGTTCCTCCGAATCGTTTCTTGTACCACTTGTTAAAGGCACGATTAAACTCTTCGCATTCTCGTATGGTAGGGACGCGCCCCCCGTGTTCTGGGTTGGAGGACGCGTCCTTAGCCATTACTTACCTCTCCCTTCTGAAGCTTCACCATCGTCATCTTCGGCAGGTGGTATAACTAGCATACCGCCATAGCCTTGACGCTTTGAGTATGTGTGCTCACTGGCTAGTGCCTGTTGCCCTTTTCTCTCAGGTGACATAGGCCAGTAGCCCCTAAGCCAAGTGTCAGTTGCCCCATGCAATATTGTTGTGACTAGGAACATTCTAACACCAGCACTCGTCTCCTTGGGTACTGTCTTTTGGGTTACTGCCAGCCCGTTCTTAGCTAGGATAGGCCCAGCCTTGGCAACTAAATCACCAAGCTGCTGAAACGTGCTAGGAGTACCGTCCGGTCTCTTGAAGTGCGGGTTCCTGCCTGTCTCCACAACACCATCAGCCCATTCCGGCTGCGCTTTCGATAAGGCCAACGCCACACCCTTAATGCTAGGGCTTGATATTGACCAATCTTCCTTGCTCTTCAGCTTGGCTTGCAGTTCTTCCATGTGTTCGGCCATCTCCTCAACGACCTTGTTCAGTGCATCTACTTGCTGTTCCGCAGTAACGGGAACACTCTCTTGGTTCTCTTCGCTCATACTTATTTTCCTTTTTGGTTAATGGGGATTTCGCCCCGTACTAGTTGAAAGAAAAGGTCGGACTCCATTGTAACCAACCAGTTCTCTCTAGATTTCTTGTGTGCTACTAACGGTGGCTTGCCATCACAATCATTCTTAGCCTGAGCCATTGCGTTAGACACATTGAGTTTCTCTACGAACTTAACTTCAAAGTGGAAAGGCAGGTTCGTTATTACATCGGGAGCCTCCTGCCCTCCTGCGAAACGGCCAGCGTTCTGACACCCTCGGATTGCATCGAATCCATGAGAGCGTATGACATCACGCCATAGCCTCTCGCCTCTAGCTCCCTTCTGTTTCGAGTTCATCGTCTACCTCCGCGAGATGAATGAGTTCTTCAACTACCTCAGTCTTGGACTTACCCGTAGACTTAGCTAGTTCATCCAGCCTTTCGACTGTTGCATCTGATAGTCGATAGGAACGGAGTCTCTTACCGTCCTTGTACTTCTCCTTCTTAGTGATCTTGATTGGCACGGGCGCATTATATGTACGCCTGTACTTACAGGTCAACCACGAAGTGCTCGCAATGTCTTGCCCTTACTTGGGTGAGCCATGACCTTCTTGTACACCAGCAACCGAACGTCCTCCTCAACCTCGTTAAGAAACTCCTTGGATACCATAGTGAACTTGCCACCCTTGAATCTTTTGGATGTTTCTATCGCTTCCTTCTTTACATTGGTAATGTTTATTAAGTGCATTGCTTCCTCCCTCTTCTGAATTTTGCTTTCTCTATTTTTTTAGTGTGGCAAGTAAGTAAGTCCATCAGAGACTCAGCTTCCTCCCATGTATCGAAAGGCCCCCAGCTTTTAACATAAGGCGGCGGGTTACTCTTTAACAACCTTGGCCCAGCGGGATTGCCATTAACTGTTACCACACGATACTTGAAGTAGTCAGGTATATCTTGTTCCATAAACTTCACTTGCATGGGTTCAACTCGGTAGGGCATAACCTGTGATATTTGACTAGTATCTTTCATTTGATTAACCTCCTCTCAGTCATTACAACTCTCACGACTCCTCGCTCGTAACGTCAAAGGAGGGGCAGGGAAATTAGGCATCAGCCCCCTGCCCCTCCATTTCTTTTAGTTGTTGATTGTCTCCTGTGTGGCAGTAGCAAGAGGTCGGTGCTCTCTCACGGCGTACCCAGTGATACCACTCTTAGGTGTCCTGTTTGACTTGCGCTTAGTAACACGCTGACCAGTGAGCTTGATGTCCTTGAACTTGTCATCATCTCTGGCACAGAAGTCAATCAGTTCCTTGAGTACACGCTGGGTTTCTACTGACCGCTTGACCAGTGAGCCATCCTCGTGCGTGAGGTGTTGCGTAATGCAGTTGAATAGATCACCAACAGCAGCGGTGGCTTCCTGATCCGTGCGCTGCGGGAACTTCCATACTTCCTCCCTGCTGGTACCCTCATCCAGAGTAACAATCCTGTTGTTATCGTGGAAGTGGTTGTGCCAAGTCTTACCCTCGAATGGATGCCTGTTATCCGGTATGTTATTCCACCGTGTCGGCTGCGCCCAGATGCTTTGGACAGCCTTGCGTGTGCTCTTCCTGCCGTGACCGAACAGGTTCTCAATCATGTTAAGACCTTCTTGGCAGGTAACTTGAGTGCGTAAGTCTCTGAACATAAACCCGTACTCGCTGACTCCCATACGGAAATCTTCCAGCGAATTGTTCAGTGCCTTGACTATGGTTTCTATGTTGATGTGCTTGGTGTGCCTGAGCGTGGCCCGTTTGATTATAGACCGTGTTGTCCAGCCATTCATACAAGCCACACGAGTAACACCAGTTTCAGGTTCAACAGACCAGCTACCATCGTGGCTAGTCTTGATGCGAACATCCCATGCTAGTATGTCGCCTGTCTTTACCTCCGTCTCTTGGAACATTGGCAGACTCCAGTTCATAATGCACTTGCCCCCGTCTACCTTGGTTCGGGTAGCTGGAAACGTCTGCGATTGGAACTTGAGTCCGACATCGTCCATGTTTTTCTCTCCTAGGTAGAACTCAATCGCATTGTCTACACACTCTTTAACGTCCTGATATTGTACGATACCATAGTTATCTGAGTGCTGGCCTAGACATAAGCCATTGTCTCTCCTGTATATTGCCATGTAACCCTCAACAGGACGCCCTTCTTGTGGGCCGCTGGGGTACATGACATTTCCACTCACAACTTCAAAGTCATGAGCCATCTTGGTTTCTTGTGTATCTTCCATTGTTCTAGTTGAGTCACCTGATACTATCAAGCAACTGCATACCGCCCACGACTAGCCCTGCAGTACAGCCAGCCATGAACGGTGTTGCAGCAGCCTAAAAGCTACCTATTTAACATCATCTGGATGAGCCTGATCCTTTATTATCTTGGTTACTTTCTCATCAATGAACGCCATGTTTTCCATTTCCACATTGAAGAATTTAGAAGCCGTTTCTCTCTTCATGTATATGACCTCGCCAGTTCTATACGCATCATTAGGGTGCATCTTACTGCTGTTAGTATCATTTGACTTCTCACTATCTATGCAGACTAAGGCAACATAACCTGCATCTAGTTTCTCCTGAACTTCAGGGCAGAACCCATTGCCTGTTACATTATTACCTAAGCCTGTCCTTCTGTTCTCTCCCTCTAGGTCTACAGTTGGCTCACCTTTATAGTATCTCTTAGCTAATAGCAGCGAACCTGTTTCGTATTCCTTACCTGTCACAAGACAGATATGTTTTTCCATTGCAACGTGTGACTTACTCATTTGTTTCCTTTGGTTACTTGTTTGGTTTGAAATTGTCTCCTGCCCGATTAGATACCTGCATTTTTTTATTTGAAAGGAGTCGCAGGACGGACAGGAGCGCGAGATTGAGAGAGCATATAAGGTTTGTTTCAAGTGTGCCAATGACAGAGGGAAAACCTACCCCCTAAACACATATCTACGGCTCTCCCGTAGCATCATTCCCTTATATGCTCAAAGCTCCTTATACTATAGATATAATCTAATCTATTCTAATCTATTCTATTATATTCTATTCTCTTGTGAGTATTGTGGAGATGTCTGGAGATAGCTGGAGACTAGTTTTTAGAATATTTACCAGCATCTTTCTCTTCCTCCAGTAAGGTGAGCCGCTTTCTTATCAGCTTCTCCTCTCTCTTGATGTGATCGAAGGCTTGCTTCATATCCATTAGCTCTTGCTCCACACGCTCGACAATCATCTTCATGCCTAGGTTTGTGTGGATCATATCTTGCTCAAGCTTGGATACTTTATCTATTAACGCCATGTCTCTCTCTGGTATCATTATTTATTCCTCCAAATGTAGATGGTATTGTCCATTAGTTCTGTCTCTCTCGTCTTGGCTGATGATCTCCTGCTCCATATACCTCATGCCAATGTGTGATTCTATTCTCTCTATGCGAGCAGACAGTTGATCTATGCTATCAAGCAGGGACTTTTCGTGCTGTCTGTACAATGTCACACTGGTTCTGCTGGTTTGCTGGAGTTGTTTCTTTAGGGCATTTAGCTCACCCGCTAGTATTTCAGGACTCATTTTGCCAGTTGAATTAGGATTAGGATTGTGAAGATTGCAATCATTACAGTGAAGCACGCGCCAGCTATCATGCCTTGTGTTTCCTTCTGGATTCTTGCGTTGTTACTCTCTTGGATTTCTTTTTTGATTTGTTCTAGTCTATCGTAGTTTATCATTTTGGATTCCTCCTCACTAAAAAAGGGCGGGCGAAGCCCAGATTGCTCCAGACTCCGCCCGCTTGGTGATTACTTCTGACTTTCGAGAAGCTTCACAGCAGCAGCTAACTGATCGGATGTGTATTCCTTACCGCTAACTGTCGTGGTGTGTTTCTTGATTTCCTTCGGCTTGAGCATTGTGGTCACCATCTTCTTCTTGTTCTTCTTCTGAACAATAGTGATGTAACCTTCTGAACGTGCTTGCTTGGTGTTCGCGTCGAACTGATCTTCAATGCCTTTCATCTGACGCACGGCTCGAAGGCCGAGGTTGTAGATGTCATCGAATGCATTCTTTCTATCGAACAACGGCGCACCGTCTTTTGTCCAAGCTTTCTTGGGAACTTCTTTCTTCAGCTTGTAATCGTAAACAAACTGACCTTCTAGCTCCACAAGCTTCGCAACTTTGCCATCCTTCTCAGTCACCTTGCGGTGCTCAAGATCAATGGCTTTGAACGCTTTCTTGAACGACAGTCCATCAAGAGTTGTCACTACTTCGAGTGATTCCTCCTGACTTCCAGCCGCAGGATTACGCATCCAATCAGGGACAACCTTTGAATCATTCAGATCCATCTTGCCAGCCCATGACCGGATTATGTCGCAAGCGATAGGCGGAATGTTATTAGCATCTAATTGATCCTCTAGCTCATCATTACTTAATGAGAACAGCGAGACAGTCCATTCAGATGATGTCCATTCACCATTATCGTTGTGCTTTGCGTTGTTGTTCAGCGTTGCCGCTACCTCTGGTTTCTTTGCAGTGTTTTGCATAGTATTTGTTGTATTATGTTGTGACGGTATGTGACCATCCATCAGCCATCGGAAATATTATTGGTTTATTAAGCTAACTTGTACTTCTGTTTGTAAACAGCTTCTACTGATGTCTTGAACTCTGGAGTAATCTCCATTCCTTTCTCTTGATGCCACTTCAATGCGAATGCGACATCCTTATCGCACATTGCTCTCACAGCGTCCTTTTGCTCTTGCTCCCTCACCTCTTCAGGCGTTGGCTCAGTATGCTCTTCGGATGCTGCGATTACTTTGGTTTCTTCGTTAATGCTCTTCATTTCAGTTTGTTCTAATGTGGTTTCCTTCATTGTCATTGTCCTTCTTTGTTGCTCCGATGACTGATGGATGGCCACAGCAGTATCTCACTCGCCTCACGGCAGACGTTATGATTTTCGCCAGTGAACTGCTATGACAGACGTACCTTCCGTACATCTACACACTCGGTGCCTTCCGTTATCAATACAACTTTTTCACGGAAACCTCGTGCCGTCCCGCTTCGGTATGGTCTGAAGTGACCCGCAATGCGAGAAGTGAACCCGCCAGACTGTTGATCCAGCTATCACTCGGGCCTTGCACCCGCACGGAGAGTTGACTTGACTCGCCCTCTCTCTACATATATATACGAACACCACATTCATAAAAAAACAGATGCCGAAAATAGCTGAACCAACCAAACTCCCGCCCGTTCCCGAGGAAAAGATCGACCAGCTTTGCGATGTGATCCGCGAGGGACTCTCCGTCCAATCCGCCGCCAAATTCGTGGAGTTATCCGTGCCACAGGTGGAGAAATGGGTGCGTATGTACCCTGCTCTGAAATTGCGGATAGACAAGGCCACGGCTGACCATGAGCATCACCTCGTTGCCCTCGCCACTCAGGCATCCCAACGTGACGGGAAATTGGCCATTGCGATCCTCGAACGCCGCCACGGTCAATGGAATAAGACAGATAGACAGGAGATTAAACAGGAAACGCAGGGAACAGTGTCGCCGGAGCTGTTGAAAGCACTGCAATCCGCACCTGAGCGCGTGACACCACGGGGGGACACCACCCCCACCGGCACGGTATAGTTACTATCTACCCACCTCAAATTATCGGAGCACCAAAAAAGTGGCCCTAAAGTTAAAGAAACCCCTGAGAAGTACCAAAGTTTCCCGTAAAATCACCAATGCTGTACAGTCTAGGGTAGCCAAAAAGGGCGAAAAGAAGCTCACAAAGCGTACAATCGTGGAGAGAGCAGCCCAACTGGAGAACTTTCCAGAGCTATTCCTAGGGCTAAAGGCGTATGAGTGGCAGAAACGCGTTCTAAGCGATCTTAATTTCAAGGAGGCCCGTGTAGCCATGAAGGCCGCAAACGGCTCAGGAAAGACCTCTCTCGTCGCAGCAAGCGCGGTTCTGTGGCACATGATAAGATTCCCGCAGAGTTTGACCATTACGACGGCTGGGGTATGGCGTCAGGTGGAGGATCAGCTATGGCCTAACCTGCGTAAGTACATTGCGAACCTAGGGGATGGCTGGAGAGTGACCAGTAACGAGCTAGAGTTCAGCAATGGCAGCAGGGCGATTGGGTTTAGTACGAATGATGCGGGTAAGTTTGAGGGCTGGCACAGGCAGGGGCCGACAGATAACCTGCTGATGATAGTCGATGAGGCTAAGACTGTGCCTGATTCGATATATGAAGCTATCGCTCGTTGCCAACCAAGCAGACTGTTAGTGATGTCAAGTCCCGGCGGGCCGTCAGGTGCGTTCTACAAAGCGTTCACGAAAGAGGCTAGTTTCTGGAAAACTCATAGTGTGACTGCATTTGACTGTCCACATATACCGCAGTCGTGGATTGATGAGCAAACAGAGAAGTGGGGTATAGAGCATCCGTTAATTCGGTCTATGATATACGGGGAGTTCATGGACTTGGGCTCAGAGAATCTGGTTATACCGTATAACACCCTACAGTTCTGCTATCAGAATCCCCCGCAGAAAAGGGCAGGCCAGCGTATAGCCTTTTGTGACTTCGCGGCTGGGGGTGACGAGAATGTGCTATGTATTCGTGAGGGTAATGAGATTCTACCGCTGAAATGCTGGAAGGAGCGTAACACTATGGACTCTGTGGGTAGGTTTATTATGGAGTTCAAGAAGTCTGACCTAGACCCAAGCTGTATATACGCTGACGCTGGAGGTCTGGGCATACCTATGTGTGACGCTCTGGCTGAAGCTGGGTGGGCGGTTAATAGGGTAAACAATGGTTCTAAGGCTTACGACGATAGGCATTACGGGAACCGAGGGGCTGAGATGTGGTACGAAGCGGCCCGCATAATTGAGAAGGCAGAGGCTATACTGCCGGAGGACGATTTACTTATTGAGCAGCTTACCACCAGATTAGGTAAGACGAACAGTAAGGGTAAGCTAATGCTGGAGAGTAAGGACGATATGAAATCCCGTGGCATCAACTCACCGGACAGAGGGGATGCGGTTGTGGGAGCCTTAACCTGCGGAGGCATCAACAACCCAACTGTACAGCACGGGCGGCAAAACGTGTTTGATCTGATCTGGCCTGACGAGGGGGATGGATACAGTGTCACTCACGGCGTAGGAGGAATGGATGCTGGATAATGGGCGTAAGGACACATCAGTTTAGTACGGGTAAGTTTGACATACACATACAGGACATAGACGGGCTGTGCTGCGATTCGGATAACCCGCCGAAGGATAAGGAGAAGTCCATAACTATAAGCCCTAAACTCAAAGGGCGGTACAGGCTGGAGGTATTGATACATGAATGCCTACACGCAGAGTACCCGTCTATAGATAAATGCTCCGAGGAGGAATGGGTTGATACTACTGCTGCTAACATTTCTAAGCTTCTCTGGAGACTAAACTATAGAGGATAATATAATCTAATTTACTCTAATCTATTGTATTATATTCTAGTGTGAGTATTTTGGAGAACCTCGGAGAAAGTGGAGAAAGGGTAAAATAGTTTTCTTACAGACAGGGGTTTTCTCCGGAACGAAATATCCGATACATAAGAAACTTGAATCTTTCCGTTTATGCTAATAGTAATTCCTACAGTGCGGTGCGTATGGTGTGCGGAGAGATTCCGTAACGGCTCGCACCTCTCTCTGGGAGCCCTTGAAACAAAGCACCGTACTCTAACGATGGGATACATAGAAGGAATCTTAGGCATAGCTGGGGCTGGGTTATCAATCTGGCTATGGTGGCTTAATAACAGGGCAGCGACTAAAAAGGAAATAAAGGAACAAGATGCCGCTAAAGTGCATAAGCATACTGCTGATTATATTGACGACCAGTTGCAGTAGCCTCAGACCGCTACCGACTACTAGGTTGCCAGAAGGCAATGTTAAGCGTCTAACAGAGATGCCTGAGTTTAATTCTGTAAAGGAATCAGGGGATGATGTGAAGCGATGGGCCAGAGAGGCACTTCACTCAATAAACGATTTAGAGTACCAACTAAGGAAACAAGATGATTGATAGACAGGAACTAAGTGACTCCATCACCGTAGACATACAAGATCGCTCCCGCTGGGAGACAAGACAAAAGCTGTGGTATGAGATGCGCCACAATGGGCTGCGACGAAAGAACAAGCCTTGGCGTAACGCCAGTGACCTGCACTTCCCCTTAGCCGACTCAGTTATCGAGAGACTGAAGCCGTTTTACTATATGCAGGTTGTGGGTATGGACACGATTGCCTCGTTCGTTCCTATGCGCCAGCAGGACAACGGCATGACTGTAACAGCCGAGCGGTGGTTCGATTACCACACCAAAGAGAAAACCAATTTCCTAACTGAGTGCCTTACTTGGATTGACCACGGACTAATGAGTGGCCGTTCAGTTATCAAGGTTTACTGGGACTCAGACAAGAAGCAGGTAAGGTACGATGCGATTGACCCGATGATGGTCGTAGTACCAGACCGCACCAAGAATCTTCAAGACTCCGAGAGGGTGGTTCACATCATGCAGATGAGTGTTGAGGCTTTCGAGAACGACCCGAAATACTCAGGCGTGGATGTGGAGCTAGTACAATCCAAGAGATATAAAGCTGGCAATAGCGCGGAGAAGGAGGTCACGACCTATAGACGAGAAGGAATCAACTACTCCTCAGATATGAGCCGCATTATTCTCTGGGAGGTGTACCACAAGAGCGAGGGCAAGGTGATCGTAGAAACATTCTGCCCTGAGATTCCTGAGATGGATGTACGTCCACCAATGGAACTAGACTACAATCACGGAGAGTATCCGTTTGTAGACTTCAGTTATGAGATTAAAGATAAGGGCTGGTTCTCTCCTCGCGGGGTATGCGAAATCATTGCCCCGTTTGAAGCATCTCTATGTAAGATGTGGAATGACAAGCACGATGCGATGACGCTGTACAATCGTCCCATGTTCAAGTCGGACAGGGATGTACCCAACAGCAGCAACATTCGCCTTTCCCCAGCCCAAATTCTACCAGTTGGATTAGCACCAGTGCAGATGGCCCAGCCTCCTATCAGCTTCGATCAGGAGATTGAGACTACTCGGTTCATTGCAGAGCAGCGGATCGGTATGCCTGACTTTGGTGTTAACTCGATGAGCAGTAAAGGAGATCGACGAACTGCAACAGAGATCAATGCTATTAGTGGGCTTATGGCAGAGTCCAATGACTTACGGGCTCGCGTGTTCCGTCTGTCGCTTGGCTCTCTATACCGTCAGTCTTGGTCGCTATACTTACAGTACAAGAAGGAGGACTTGGAGTTCCGATACCGTGAAGATAACGGGCAGATGGAACCTGACGCATTCTTCGGTGAGTATGTGATAGAGCCTAAAGGTGGGCCTGACAGCCAGAACCGAGCACTCAAACTACAGCAAGCTATGGGGCGCAAGCAGTTATTCGCTGGCTCACCCTATATCAACCAAGCTGAGTTGGATCGCTCGATACTGGAACTGGATGATCCGTCTTTGGTTCGCAGGATGTACATTGATCCGCAGTTCAAGCAGCAAACAGAATCTCTTGAGGAAGCTAACAACATCGGAATTATGGAGGTGGGTATGCCAGTTCCGGTGCGTGGTGACGAGGACTTTGAAGTTCGGATCGCCACACTGGTAGGTTACTTAGACAATAAGATGGCTGATAATGATGCCATATCTCAAACAACCCAACAACTAGTCGTTCAAAGGATAAGCCAGCTACTTGATGCATACGAGCAGGTTGATACCAATGCAGCAAGACAGCTACGAAAACAACTCGCTGAGTCTGCTGAATCATTGGCTATGGATCGTCAGGCTCAGGCAATGGGGGCTCCTGATGCCGAACAAATCCAACAACAGTAGAGAAAATAATTACCCTGAAACCAGAAAAGCCTACGCAAAGAAAAATAAGAAAAAGATAGCTGCGTGGTATAAACAGTATTACCAAGAGAATAAAGAAGAGCATAATGAGAGAGGCAGACAATATTACAAGAAAAACAGAAAAAAGATAAGAGCACAGCAGAAGGCTTACAAAAGTAAGTATAAAGAAATAATAAACCAAAAAAGAAAAGAGGCTTTCCTTAGCAACCCTGCCCTAAGAATTATAGCAAACCTTAGAAGCAGGATAAGCAGGGTAATAAAAGGTAAAAGCAAGTTAGCTGAAAAGACACTAGGATGTAGTAGGGAACATTTCCTGAAGCACCTTGAAGTTCAATTTAAGAGAGGGATGACTTGGAAGAACTATGGCACTCACTGGCACGTTGACCACCACATTCCAGTATGCGCTCACGATCAATCTAATAAAAAAGAATTTGAAGCTTGTTGGCACTTCAGTAACTTAAAGCCAATGTGGAAACAGGATAACCTAAGAAAAGGAAGTAAGATATGTTTAGAAAGATAAGGGCGATGCTGCTCTTTGCCAGAGAGGTACAATGGACATCAGAACCGGAGTGGAAAGAGGAAGATTCCGTCAAACTACTATTATTCCTAGATAGTGATACAGGCCAGAAGTTTTCCAAAACACTTGCGAATATGGTGATAAGAAATCAGTCTTATTGCTTAGAGGATAAAAAAGACCTTGTTTTCAGCGCAGGGTTTGCTAATGGTTTTAAGGGTTGTGTGAGTGCCATAGAGTCACTTGCCAACAAGGAACTTTACGAGGACTTGGAAGGGGATGAGCCAAGCGACCTCGAAACGTAAAGACATCCCGAATACGCCGAAGCTTGTGTCGGGCCTAGGCGAAACTATAAGACACACCACAGGTAGGCAACGTGCGAGCTTATCTGAAAAAATGCACAAAGATAAAAAATGAGTGAAGAAACAGAGGGCGTGACATTGGAGCAGCTACAGCAGATGGCTGCGGAACAGGATAGGTTATCGGGCTATGACGAGGGGGCGCACCCCGCTGAAGTTCCCGCTGCTGAGATCGAGCAGAGGCGGAACACTCAGAGTCAGCCTGAACCGGAGAAACCTAAAGCGGAAGCACCGGAACCGGAGCCGAAGCCAAAGGAACCGGAGAAAGAAGCCGAACCTGAACCGCAGAAAGAAGCTGGGCCTCCAGAGGTGCCTGAAAGTTCTTTGAAAAGTGAAGCAGATAGCAAGTCTACTAAGTCTGAGAAACGGCTTAATGAGTCTTGGCGCAAACTGAATGACGAAAAGTCTGAGCTTGCACGGCAAAGGCAGGAGCTTGAGGAAGTCAGGCAATCGCTTAATGACCGAAGTAAGCCAGAGGAATTTGTTGATTCGGACGGCAACTCTGCGGAGGACTATGAAGCAGCAGCCAGAAACTTTGAGCTTGAAGGTGAAATGCGTTTAGCTGAGAAAGCTAGAGAGCAAGCCGAAGAGGTCAGGGCTATGGCTCAGGAACATAAGGTTTCCAAGAATGAAGGTCAGTTCAAACAAGAATGGGCCGCTAATTTCGAGGAAGCTGCTAAATCCTACCCTGAATTAAGAGAAGGAGATTCCACATTCAGGAAGGCTGTTAACCAGATTCTTCAAGAGCGACCCGTCCTAGCAACTTATTCGGGTGGCATTATAGATGCGGCAGACATTGTTGCCAATATGCAGAAAGCAGAATCAGCTAACTCGCTTCAAGAACAGATCAACGCTCTCACTGAAGAGAATGCTGATCTAAAATCCAAACTCTCCATTGGAGGCTCTGACCCGTCTGCACCAACTGGTGATCGTTCATTTAACGAACTAACACCGGAGGAACAGTTCGCGGAACTACAACGCCGCGCTGCGGAAGTAGATGCAGGAGGAGGCTACTAATGGATTAACTTATTGCATAAATCATGGCTCTACAAAGCACATCGAATCCGTCCACAATGGCGGATCAATATCAAACGTACTTTAGCAAGCAACTGCTAGACTACGCCGTTCAGTCTTTACGCAAGGCTGAGTTCGCTCAAACCGCAGCACTCCCCAAGAACGCGGGGGCTCAATCCATTCGGTTCTTCCGTTTTGGCGAGCCTTCTACTGCCAGTGTGCAGGACTTGACTGAGGGTACTGCGATTAGCAGCAGCAACTACCGTGAGTTATCGCTCGGCTACGTCGATGCCACCTTGAACCAAATCGGTCAGGTGATCGGCGTGACTGACGTTCTCAACGCTACCTCGCTCCTGAACATCATGCAGCAAGCTATTAAGACTAATGGCGAAGATGCTGCCCTCTACATGGATGACCTTATCCGTGACGAGTTGGTGAACAAGACCGACAGCGACGAGAGCGACAGCCGCACCAAGCGTTACTCTGGTGGTGATGCTACTCCTACTTGGGCTGAGTTAGCTGCCGACACGGTTGCCAATACTAAAATTGACGCAACTGACTTGTTGGACAGCGTGACCCAACTGAAGATCAACCGTGCTCCGCAAATTGGCGGTCAGTACGTTATGGTTGCTTCCCCGCAAGTGACCCGTGATCTGATGAACAACACTGATTGGCTGGAAGCTCACAAGTACAGCGCAGTCCAAGGTTTGTTCAAGGGTGAGGTCGGCTCCTTCCACGGAGTTAAAGTGATCGAAGATACCAACCCATTCATCGAGGATTCGAGTTCCGCCAAGGGTACTTACAGTGCCTCTGGTGACATCTTCACCTCCTTCGTGATGGGTGGTCAGGCGTTTGGTGTACCTGCCTTATCCGGTGAGTCACCTAAGTCGCCTTCGATTGTCATTACTGACACTCCTGACAAGAGCGATCCGCTCAACCAGACCACCACGATTGGCTGGAAAGCATACTACACCGCTAAGGTTCTTAATGAGAACTGGTTTGTGGTGTTGCGTTCTAAGAGCGCGTATGCCTAAACAATAACAATGGAGGGGGTGGGGAAGTAAAAAGCCCTGCTCCCTCCGCTTTACAGATTGGTGTAAGATGCCGATATATGTTTATGAAAATGATAGGGGCGAGAGAATAGAAGAGATACGACTCGCCAAGGACAAAGACCGATGCCCTGCTGGATACTCAAGAGTGAAAGAGCCACAGGCAATGTCTTTTACAGGAAACGCTTCCAACCCTACGAACATGAAAGATGGTGTTCTCAAGGGTTATTATGCTGAAGAATGCAAAGGCGGGAGATGGAAGTCCGACTATAGCAAGAAACAAATCAAAAAAGCGTGGAGTGACTAATGGCTAGAAAAGATATTGCCGATATAGGCGAGGTGGTAAGCAACACAACTTGGGATGATGAATTGCAGGTTAGTCTTAGCGGGTGTTCCCTGCTGGGGCTTTTCGGTTCTTGTAAGGCATCTTCCGATCAGTACGTTATGGTGTTCGATAGTGCCAGTGCTGTAAGTGACGGTACTGCCCCATCAATTCATCCAATCTATGTGAAGGGTGGAGACAACTTTTATTTAGAGGTTCCCGTTAGGGGGCTTAGATTTACTAGCGGAGTGTATGTTGCTTTCTCCTCTACAAACACAACTTTAACAAAATCTTCAGCAGACTGCTGGTTTACGGGGGTAATAGTATGAGTCAAAGCAGTATATCAGGCGGCTCTGGCGGCTCTGGAGGAATTGCTAACGTATCCGAGGACACTACCCCACAGCTAGGTGGCAACTTAGATGTTGGCTCCAACGAAATAAACACCAGTACCACAAACGGTAACATTGCGTTGAACCCAGACGGAACTGGGTATGTTGAGGTTAAGGGTGACGGAACTACAAGCGGAACAGCAGGTGCTATTATGCTTAACTGTTCTTACAATACCCACGGCGTTAAGATTCAGTCTCCCGCGCACAGTGCCTCTGCAAGCTACACGTTAACCCTGCCTGTGGATAATGGCGCAAGTGGTGAGGTGCTTTCGACTGATGGTAATGGCGTATTAAGTTGGGCGGCTGGTGGCTCTGCTTCCGCTGCTGGTTCCACTGGCTATCTGCAATTTAATGATGGCAGCAATAATTTCGATGCCAGCTCCAACCTAGTCTGGGATGACACGAATAATCGGTTGGGTGTGGGTAATGATTCGCCCGACGCAAAACTGCACGTCTCTAGGACAGGAGGAGGGAATGTAGCGTACTTCGACAGCGACAGCACCTCGGTTGGAATACAGCTTTCAGCGAATAGCAAGAAGTGGGATTTATTTAACTCTAACGGAATATCTAATCAGGGATTCGGTATATATGACCGGACAAACTCTAATTACAGGCTGGCCATAGACGGCACGAGCGGTGCGGTCGGCATAGGCACGACCAATCCTTCTTCTCAATTAGAACTTGTAGGAACATATCCTGATTCTGGTCTGAAGATTAC
>CEOG01027941.1_pt1 | contig 37123 bp, 33 predicted proteins | sample 530301 | NCBI WGS metagenome assembly CEOG01 (sample SAMEA2619903, study PRJEB7988) | marine metagenome | biome: marine biome (ENVO:00000447); feature: surface water layer (ENVO:00002042); material: "saline water (ENVO:00002010), including plankton (ENVO:xxxxxxxx)" | depth 5 m | reverse complement strand
TCACGGTGTTCAACAGCAAGTTCTACTGCAAGTATTTGTGCCCGCTGGGTGCGGCCCTGAGCTTTGTCACCCGCTTCAAGGTGTTTGACTGGCTGCGTCGGCGTGTGGAGTGCGGCCATCCCTGCCAGACCTGCGCCCGGGAATGCCAGATCGGCGCCATACGCCCCACCGGGGAGATTATCGACAACGAGTGCCACTACTGCCTGGACTGTCAGGTGACCTACTGGGATGAGCATCGCTGCCCGCCACTGGTGCGCAAGCGCAAGAAGCGCTTTCAGGGCCAGTTGCCGGAGCACGCGGTGATTGCGACCGATGCGGCCGGCAGTCGGAGGGAAAGTTGACCTGTGTCATATTGTCGACTAGAACATGCAGATAAAATGCATATTAAGAGGCGCATTGAACCTGAGCGCCATTAAGGGGAAGGATGATGAAAAGCAAAGCAAGCAGCTGGAAGCAACGTGCAGGCGCAGGCCTGTTCTCCGTGACACTGGGCTTGAGCGCGGCGGCGTTGGGCCAGGACAAGACCGATCACCCGGGTGTGACGCCGGGTGAAATGGCCTACAAGGGTGCCCCGGTGCCCGCCGGCGAGATGAAGCGCGTGATCTCGCCCGGTGCCCCGGACATGACTCAGGCCGAATTTGACCTGGCCACAAAACTGTACTTTGAGCGCTGCGCGGGCTGCCACGGCGTGCTGCGCAAGGGCGCCACCGGCAAGCCGCTGACCCCGGACATCACCCAGGAGCGCGGCACCGAGTTTCTCAAAGTGCTGATCAACTACGGTTCACCCGGCGGTATGCCCAACTGGGGCACCTCCGGCGACTTCACCGAAGAACAGATCGACATCATGGCGCGCTTCCTGCAGCACGAACCGCCGGCACCTCCGGAGTGGGGCATGGCCGAGATGATGGACACCTGGGAAGTCCTGGTGCCTGAGTCCGAGCGTCCCTCCAAGCCGCAGCACAGCTACGATGTGGACAACATCTTCTCGGTAACCCTGCGGGATTCCGGTGAAATCGCCCTGATCGACGGTGACAGCAAGGACATCATCACGATCCTGCAAACCGGTTACGCGGTGCACATCTCGCGGGCTTCTCACTCCGGGCGCTATGTGTACACCATTGGCCGCGATGCCAAGATCGACATGATTGACCTTTATATGAACCCGCCGCAGCGTGTGGCCACGGTCAAGATCGGTCTCGAGGCGCGCTCCGTCGAGACTTCCAAGTTCCCCGGCTACGAAGACAAGATCGCGATTGCAGGCGCCTACTGGCCCCCACAATACGTGCTGATGGACGGCGCTACGCTGGAGCCGACCAAGATCATGTCGACCCGCGGTATGACGGTTGACACCCAGGAGTACCACCCGGAACCGCGTGTGGCGGCGATTGTGGCGTCCCACGAACATCCCGAGTTCATCGTCAATGTGAAGGAGACCGGCAAGATCCTGCTGGTTGACTACAGTAACCTCGATGCGCTGTCCGTCACGACCCTGGAAGCGGCACGTTTCCTTCATGACGGCGGCTGGGACGCCAGCCACCGCTACTTCCTCACGGCCGCCAACCAGTCCGACAAGATTGCGGTGGTGGACTCCCGTGACCGGAATATCGAGGCCCTGGTGGACGTGACCAAGATTCCCCACCCCGGGCGCGGCGCCAATCTGGTCGACCCGGAATTCGGGCCTGTCTGGGTCACCTCGGCGCTGGGTAACGAGAACATGACCTTCATCGGCACGGATCCGGAAAACCACCCGGAGCAGGCCTGGAAAGTCGTGCGCACCCTGAAAGCGCAGGGCGGTGGCTCGCTGTTCGTCAAGACGCACCCGAAATCGCGTAACCTGTGGGTGGACAATACCCTGCACCCGCAGGAGAGCGTGAGCCAGTCGGCTGCCGTCTACAATATCGACGACTTTGACGCGGGCTATGAAGTACTCCCGATTGCCAAGTGGGCGGGGATCGAAGAGGGGCCCGCGCGCGTGGTGCAGCCGGAGTACAATGCGGCAGGTGATGAGGTCTGGTTCTCGGTCTGGAACGGCATGGAGCAGGTGTCTGCCATCGTGGTTGTGGATGACAAGACGCGCAAGCTGAAGCATGTCATCAAGGACCCACGCCTGGTAACACCTACCGGCAAATTCAACGTGTTCAACACGCGCAAGGACATCTACTGATATGCGTTCGCGGTTGTCAAACGGCAACAACGTGAAGGGGCCCTGCGGGGCCCCAAACGTTCTCGCCAACAGTATTCGTTGCCTGCTGCTGGGCGCCGTCAGCCTTGCTGCGTTGCCGGGCTTTGCGGCCGGTGACAGCACCGACAGTGTGGTGGGCATGATCAGCGATGGCAGTGCCCATCTGGATTTTCGCTACCGACTGGAATACGTGGATCAGGAGCCCCTGGCAGATACCGCGCTGGCCTCCACCCTGCGTTCACGGCTGACCCTGGCGTCGGCCGCCTGGGCGGGGGTGTCATTTGAACTCGAGATTGATGACGTCACGGCGCTGGGCAATGACCTCTACAACTCCACCACCAACGGTGAACTGCGCTACCCCGTGGTGGCGGATCCCGAGGGCACCGAGGTGAACCGCGCACAGCTCGACTACCGCGCGGGTGCGCTGCACGGCACCCTGGGTCGCCAGCGTATTCTGCACGGCAATCACCGGTTTGTGGGCAACGTGGTCTGGCGCCAGAATGAACAGACCTACGACGGCCTGCGTGCACAATGGCAGCCCGCCAGCGGCCTGCAGCTGGATGCCAGCTATGTGTACCGCGTCCAGCGCATTTTCGGGCCCGACGATGGCGCACAGCCTGCGGATTGGGATGGCGACATCGGTCTCTTGCGCGCCACGTTCTCACCGGCGGAGAAACAGCGCCTCTCGGGCTTTGTCTATCTGCTGGATATCGACAGTGACGCCAACTACGCGCCGGCCCTCACCATTGCGAACGCCACAGACACCGTGGGCGTGGAATACAGCGGCCAGTGGTCGGGTTTCAACCTGAATATGGCGCTCGCAACCCAGTCCGATGCCGGTGACAACCCGGCCAGCTACCGCGCAACCTACTACAACGTGGATGCGGGCTGGACCATGCCGCTGGCCAAGCTGGAGCTGGGCTATGAGGTCTTGGGCAGTGACAACGGCGAAGGTTTCCGCACGCCGCTCGCCACCCTGCACAAGTTCCAGGGCTGGGCCGACAAGTTTCTGGGTACGCCGGGCGACGGTATCCGCGATACCTGGTTTGCCGTGTCGGGGCGGCGCGACAGCCTCAACTGGCGCGCGGTCTACCACGACTTCCGCACCGACAAGCACCGTCGTGGCCTCGGTTCGGAGCTGGACCTGCTCCTTGGGTGGACCCTCACCCCCAGTGTGTCGCTGGAGCTGAAGGCGGCCTTCTTTGAAGGCGATGGACAACCCGCCTATCGGGATACTGACAAAGTCTGGTTGACCGCGCAGGTGGCGCTGTAGTCAAGTGCGAGAGGCGGCACTGCCGCCTGTTACTTGCGCTCTGAGGCGAGGATAAACGCTTCCAGCGCCTTGTCGACACCGAATACGTGGCGTCGCAGCCACTCGGTCAGAAAGGTTGCCACCAGAGCGCGAAAGCCGGCGTCATCTTCGTTTTGCGCCAGAAGCGACGCAATCTCCTCCCGGAACTGATTGTGTGCGGCAACGTGAGTCTCGCGCTCGGGGTAGGCGAGCGCCGCCATGTAGTGTTCCTCCAGCGCAAAGTGGCTCTCCGCATAGTCATGCAGGTGGCGCACTGCGTCGATGCCGGACTCCGGCTGGGCAATGAGCTCCAGGATGGCGAACAGCGTCTGGTGCTGCGCGTCCTGCCAGAGAATGTCGCTGGTTTTCTGCATACTGGAAAACATAGCTCACCTGCCCTGTCTGTACAGCCGTCCGGTTCAGTATGGCTACCCGACGCGGCTATTTTTCACGGGGTCTTCCGGACCGACGTGCTGTGCTTGCCCCGGCATACATCCGGCCCGCTATACCTGACGTGCCCGTGGGGTTAAGCTTGTGGCGGGCGTTGTCCAGACCCTGCCACCGCGAACCCGTGGGTTTGCGCCCGAATAATGTCAATAAGGAGCCTGCATGAGCCAGAATGTCGACCCCACCCGCGAGCAGTTTGATCGATTCAAGTCGCTCCCGCGTGACACGCCCATCATGATGCTTAACCTGATTCGCCTGAATGCCCAGGCGGTGTATCCGGACGGGGAGGCCATCACCGGTGCAGAAGCTTATGCCCGCTACGGCAGGTACAGCGGCCCCGTGTTCCAGCGTCTGGGGGGCAGTATTCTCTGGCGCGGCAGACCCGAGTGCGTCGTGATCGGCCCCGCGGACGAGCATTGGGATATCGCGTTTATCGCGCTTTACCCCAACGCTGGCGCATTTATGGCCATGGTGACCGACCCGGAGTACCGTGAAGCCGTGGTGCACCGCCAGGTAGCAGTTGCCGACAGCCGGCTGATCCGCATGGGGCAGTCGGAAGCCGGGGCGGTATTCAGTGCCTGAGGCAGTAGTGATGAGCACCTTCGTGTGCGGGAGGCAGCGATGAACTGGATTGTACAGGGGCTTGACCGGGAGCAGTTGCTGGATCGTTTACCGGCGATCAGTGGCGCCTTCCGGCAGCTTTACGAGAGTGTTTTTAATCTGCCGCAGGTGTCTGCGGAGACGCTGGAGCTGTGCCGCCTGCGGCTGGCGCAGCTGCACCGCAGCGACGCCGATTTTGCTCTGGAGGAGTTTTCGGTCTCCGCGCCACAGCGTGCTCACCTGCAGGACTGGCCGCAATCGTCGCTGTTCAGTGACGAGCACCGTGCCTGCCTTGCGTTTACCGAGGTGTACGCGATGGATTGCAGCGCGATAACGGATGCGCAGGCTGATGCGGTCAAGGCGCATATCGGCGAGGACGGTCTGGTGGCGCTGTTGCAGGCGCTGGGGGTATTTGATGGCCTGATCCGTCTGGGCCTGATCTGGCAGGCAAGCCCTGCGGGGGTACGTCAACATGGGTAGTCATGCGCGCGTAAAGGCGCCTTCACAGAATACGGGTAACGTCATTCGGGATTCCGCACTGGGCATTGTGCCCGCTACAGTGGAACCCTACCTTGCATTGAATGCGGCGGTATGGGATGCAGGCCCGCTGTCGGCAGCGGAAGTGGAGCTGGCACGGTTGCGCAACGCGCGCCACACCGGCTGCGTGATGTGCCAGGCGGTGCGTTACGATGTGGCGATCAGCGATGGCTTGACGGAAGAGAAAGTCCAGATGATCCGCGGCGCAGAGCCGGACGCCGAGCTGTCGGCCCGGGAGCGGCTGCTGGTGGCTTTTGTCGACCAGTACAACGTTGACCCGGCCGGCATCGGCCAAGGGCTGCAGGAAGCGCTGTTGCAGGAATTCAGTGAGGCCGAGCTGCTGCACCTGTCACTGCTGGTGGCCTGGTTCAATGGATCGTCGCGCTGTGCCGTGGCTCTCGGCGGCATGCCGGAAGCCATGCCGCGGATGGAGATCAGCATACCGCGCTAGGGATAGGCCACTCCGGGCATAGCCCGGGGTGGTTAAGCTGCCTGCTAGTTCTGGTTGAGAAAATGGCCGTATTTCTTCATCGCCGCCTCACGCTGGGTCGGCGTATGGTAGGTCGGGAACAGGCCGGGCGCGGGCTTGTAGTCGCGCAGTACGGTACGTGCCACGGTAATCTTGTGCACTTCCGACGGCCCGTCCACTACGCCCAGTTCCGGAATGTTCGCCCACATGGTCATCAGCGGCACTTCGTCTGACATGCCCAGGCTGCCGTGCAGGTGCATGGCGCGGTAAATGACTTCCTGCAGGATTTTCGGCGTCGCGGCCTTGATGGCGGCGATTTCCTTGCGCACTTCCCGGTTGTATTCCTTGTACTTGTCGATCAGCCATGCTGTGTACAGTACGTGCAGTCGGTATTGCAGAATCTGCGTGTAGCTGTCGGCAATCTTGTCCTGGGTCATCTGCTTGGTGGCCAGCAGTTCGCCTTTGGTGGTCCGGCTGAGCACGCGCTCACACATCATGTCCATGGCTTTCTTCAGCACGCCAACGCTGCGCATGGCGTGGTGCACGCGGCCACCGCCGAGACGCGTCTGCGCCACCAGGAACCCCTTGCCTTCTTCGCCCAGCAGGTTTTCGGCAGGCACTCGGCAGTTGGTGAAGCGGATGTAGGCGTGTACGCCGTCACCCTGCTCAACGTATGGGCCAACGGCGGAGTTGCGCAGGATTTCCATGCCCGGGGTGCCTTTCTCCACCAGGATGATGGATGCGCCTTCGTGGATGGGAACGTCTGGATTGGTCACAACCATGACCAACAAGAACTCCGAGAAGCGCGCGTGCGACGCGAACCACTTTTCACCGTTGATTACCCACTCATCACCCTCTCGCGTGGCGGTGCAGGTGAACTCCGCCGGGTCTGCGCCGGCCTGCGGTTCGGTCATCGAGTAGCAGGAGGCGATTTTCCCGTCCAGGAGAGGCTGCAGGTAGCGTGCCTTCTGGTCGGGTGTGCCGTAGTGGGCAAGGATTTCGGCGTTGCCCGAATCCGGAGCCTGGCAGCCGAATACGCTGGGGCCAAAACGGCTGCGGCCGAGAATTTCGTTCATCAGACCGAGCTTCACCTGGCCATAACCCTGGCCGCCGAGTTCGGGGCCAATGTGGCAGGCCCACAAGCGCTTCTGCTTGACGATCTCGCGCAGTGGCGCCATCGCCCTGGCAGCGGGGGAGTCTGGGTCCCACGGATCTCCGGGTTCGCGGAAGACGAGATCCAGAGGCTCAATTTCCTCGCGGGTGAAGGTGGCAATCCAGTCCAACTGCTGCTGGAATTCGGGGTCAGTCTCAAAGCTCCAACTCACGATGATATCCTTTATGGTTTGGTTTCTGGTTCAGTTTGGCTGCTGTTCCCGGCACCGGGATGGGGAAGCTGCGCCAGCCTGTACAGCCCTCTGGGCTTGTTGCTCGTGTTTTGCTTGACTTGCGTGAAGCCTAGTTTAGACTTGTTAGATGCAAACAAGCAAATAATAAACTCATTCGGGTAGTAGTGAAACAATGGTAGACGAAAAAATCTGGTTCATTACCGGGGCGTCGCGCGGGATCGGGCGAGCGATAGCCGAGTGCGCGCTGCAGGCGGGCGACAAGGTCGCGCTGGTGGCGCGGGGGGAGGATGTCATCGCTCTGGCTGAGTCCCTTGGCAGTCACTGCATGGCCTGCCGCGCCGATGTCAGTGATGCGGCAGCCGTGGCGGCGGCCATGGCGTCGGTAGTCGAGCGTTGGGGCCGGGTGGATATACTGGTGAACAACGCCGGCCTGCACCGCGGTGGGCGCATAGGGCGCATTGCTTTGGAAGACTGGGAAGGGGTCGTTGATGTCAACCTGAAAGGCGCGGTAAATGTCATTCGCGCGGCAGACCCGCACCTGGGTGAGGGTGGCGCCATCATCAATATCGGCGCAGTCGTTGGGTTTCGCGGCTTCCCGGGCGACTCTGCCTACGCGGCATCGAAGGCGGGACTGGCCGGGCTCACTCGCGCGCTGGCGATTGAATATGCCGCCCGTGCCATCACAGTGAATCTGGTGATCCCCGGCCTGGTGCTGACCGAGATGACGGGAGGCTTGTCCGAAAAAGCCCTGGAAGCCATGCGACAGACAATACCGCTGGGCCGCTATGGCCAGCCAGAGGAGATCGCGCAGGTGGTTGAGGCCGTAGCCCGGGCACGCTATATGACAGGGGCTTTCGTGCCCGTTGATGGTGGGCTGCTGAGCAGCTTCGGGGTGGCGGGATGACGGCTGGCCATCCATTTGATGCGCCGCTGGCCACGTGGATTGCAGCAGAGGCCGGCGTCACGGGAGCGCGAGTGACCCGCGCCCTGAGCGGCGGCAATGCAAACCTCACGCTGTTGCTGGATACGGATGACGGCCCGCTGGTATTGCGCACCCCGCCGGAAAACGCGATCTCCGCCACTTCGCACCGCGGTATCGAGCGCGAGGCGACCGTGCTGCGCGCCATCCAGGGTCACGTCAAGGCACCACGCGTGGTGGGCTGGTGTGAGGACGTCTCGGTCATTGGCCGCCCCTTCCTGCTGGTGTCGCATGTCAATGGTGTGGCAATTACTGACACCCTGCCCGAGCCTTACCCGGCCACGGCCGCGAGCGTGAACCGGCTGGGTGAGGATCTGATCGACGAGCTGGCGGCCATCCATACGGCGCCCTGGCAGACGATTGGTCTTGAGCGCTTCGGGAACCCGGAGAACTTTCTGCAGCGACAGATTACCCGCTGGCGCACGGCCCGAGCGGAGGCCCCCGTGCGCGAGCTGCCGCTGCTGGATGAACTGGCCGACTGGCTGTTGCAGCATATTCCGGTATCAGGCCCGGTGGGGTTGGTGCACGGCGACTACCATCTGGACAACACGCTGTCACACCCGGACCGCCCCGGATTGGCAGCGGTCATCGACTGGGAGCTGGCGACCATCGGGGACCCGCTTGCCGATCTGGGCCTGTTCCTCATGTTCTGGGGCCCGCGAGAGCTGGATCCTCCGGGTTTCAGTCACATCCAGGCTGTCAGCCGGCGTGAAGGTGTCTTGTCCCGGCGGGTGCTGGCCGAACGCTGGGGTGCCGCCACGGGTTACCCGCTGGCCAATCTGGATTTCTACCTGTGCTTCGCCTTCTGGCGCCTGGCGGCGATCGTGGAGGGTGCCTACGCGTTGTACTGTGAAGGCAAGGTCGATTCGGCTTATGCCCGCGGGCTGGAATACGACGTGCCTGCCCTGTTGCAGGAGGCCGCGGCGGCTGCGCGCGGCGACTGGTAAGGAGACGCTTTTCCATGTTGGCAACAATGATGCACATGCCCATGACGGTTCGCATGATCATGGAGCACGGTGCGGCAGTATTCCCCGACAGCCGCGTGGGTGTTTTTGATGGCGAGGTAACCACATGGTCCAGCTACCGCGACGTGGCGGCTCGCGCGGAGCAATTGGCCGGAGCGCTCGCCGCGCTGGACATCGCGCAAGGTGACCGCGTCGCCACCTTCAGCTGGAACAATCTGGCGCACATGGAAGCTTATCTGGCGATACCTTCCATGGGTGCGATCATGCATACGGTCAACATACGACTTTCCGCCGAGCAGGTCGCCTGGGTTATCAATCACGCAGAGAACCGGGTGGTGATCCTGGACGCGAGCCTGCTGGACCTGTTTCTGCCGGTCGTGCCGCTGCTGACGACGGTGGAGCACATTCTACTGGTGGGCGGCGATGAGCCGTCCGTGGGCGGGATTCCTGCAAGTAGCTATGCCCAAGCCCTGTCGGCGCACGGGAAGGGCTTCGAATGGCCCGAACTGGATGAAACCGCCGCAGCGGCGGTGTGCTATACCAGCGGCACTACGGGCAACCCCAAGGGGGTTGTCTACAGCCACAAGACCACGTTTGTCCACTCACTGGCTTCCCGCGCCACCGACACCTTCGGTATCAACGAGCGTGATCGCATCCTGCTGTTGCCGCCGATGTTCCATGCCAACGCCTGGGGTTTGCCCTATAGCGGCTGGCTCAGCGGCAGCGATTTCATTCTGCCCGGGCCGCACCTCCAGGCCGCAGGCATCGAAGCGATGATCCGCGCCGAAAAACCCACCTTCACCGCCACGGTTCCCACCATCCTCTCGGATCTGCTGCGCGCGTCACGAGACACTGGCCTGCAGATGGACAGCTTTCGCATGCTGGTCTGCGGTGGGGCCGCGGTCGCACCGGCGCTGATTGACGCCGCACGCGAACGCTGGGGCGTGCCCGTGTTGCAGGGTTGGGGTATGACGGAAACCAGCCCGCTCTGCCACCTGTCACATCCGCCCCGGGATCCGGGCCCCGGTGGAGAAACCCCCTGGCGCGCCAAGAGTGGCCGGCCGGTCCCGGGTGTGCAGGTCCGGGTAGTGGATGCCGAGGGTCATGCCTTGCCACACAATGGGCGCGATGTCGGTGAACTGCAGTTACGCGGTCCCTGGATCACGGGCAGCTACCATAAGAACAGTGCGGAAGATTCATTCACGGCGGACGGCTGGCTGCGTACCGGCGATGTCGGGCATATCGATGAGAAGCATTTCGTACAGCTCACCGACCGCACCAAGGATGTGATCAAGTCCGGAGGGGAGTGGATCTCATCGGTTGATCTCGAGAATGCCCTGTTGGCACATCCGGCGGTGCGTGAAGTGGCAGTAATCGCCACGGACGATCCCCGCTGGCAGGAGAGGCCGTTGGCCATTGTGGTGACGGAGTCGGCGGTTTCGCCGGCGGATTTGCGGGAATTCCTTGCTGACCGCGTGGCGAAATTCTGGATTCCCGAGTATTGGGCGTTTGTCGAGGAGATCCCCAAGACCAGCGTTGGCAAACTCGACAAGAAAGTGTTGCGCGCGGGCCACGCAGCCGGAGAATACTCCGTTGACTACGTGAAATAACGGTCGCTGCGATCTGTCAGCGCTGCAGGATTGGGAGGAACACGGATGGGAGTGGCAGGGAAGCGGGCGGTGGAGTCCGGTACGCGTCGCAGGACGCAGGCAGAGAGAACGGCGCTCTCCGACAAGCGCATGTTCGAGGCGGCGATCCAGCTGATTATCGAGCGGGGTACCGAGCGCACGACGCTCAAGGAAATCGGTGAACTTGCCGGGTACAGCCGGGGGCTTGCACACTCCCGCTTCGGTTCGAAGGAAGGGTTCCTGAACAAGCTCTTTGTGCGGTTTGATGGCCGCTGGAAAGAGCACCTCACCAGCTACGTCGGGGGTAAGACCGGCACCGAGGCCGTACTGGGCGCGCTGCATGCTCTGCGCGACTTCCTCACGGCGGAGGCCAGTTACATGCGCGCCATGTACATACTCTGGTACGAGTCGCTGGGCCATGACTCCAAAATACGCAACAAGCTGGCGGACCATCACCGCATCTACCGCGAAGACGCCGCCCGTTGGGTGCGGCAGGGTATCGAAGATGGCGAGATCGATCCGGTGATCAACCCGGAACAGTTTTCGGTGCAGTTCAACGCCTTCATTTTCGGCATCATTTACCAGTGGCTGGTGAATGCCGAGGCGCTGGATTTGCACGCAGTCTTCAGTGATTACGAAACCACCATAAAACGACTTCTCAGCAATAAAGGGTAATCTCATGTCCTATCTGCAGACCGATTGTGGCAAGAACGTGTACTTCGAGGATTACGGGGTTGGCAGCCGCGCCGTGCTGTTGATCCACGGTTGGGGTTTCAGCTGCCGTGCATGGGACAACACCCTGCCAGCGCTGTTGGCGGCCGGGCACCGCGTTGTCATGCTGGACCACCGGGGGTGTGGCGCCTCGGACAAGGATTTTGCCGACCTGGGTATCAATGCCATCGCTGGCGACGTTGTCGCATTGGTGGACAAGCTAGGCCTGGCATCGGTGGTCCTGAACGGCTGGTCGCTGGGTGGCGCAGTCGCGGTGGAAGCGGCGAGCCGGCTCGGCAGCCGCTGCAGCGGTGTCGTGCTGACCGGTGGTGCTACACCCATTTATGTGCAGAAGCCCGATCTCGCCCTGGGCGGCACCGAGGCGGATATGGCCGGCACCGTCGCTGCGCTGCAGGCAGATCGTATTGGATTCCTCGCTGGCCTGGTGCATGCGGTCTGCGCCAAAGAGGTTGCGCCTGCCATCACTGACTGGATGTGGCGTGTGTTCTGTGAGGCTTCGCCACTGGCGCACCAGACGCTGGCGCAACTCGCGCCGCTGGACCAGCGCGCACAGCTTGCCGCGCTCGAAGTGCCGATTCTTTCCTTCGTCGGCACAGAAGACGCATTCGTTGCGCCGGATATCTGCCGCTGGGTGGGCGCCAACAACGCCCGTGCCCGTCTGGTGGAATACGAGGGCGTAGGGCACGCGCCGTTTATCGAAGTTGCCGAGGACTACAACCGTGATCTGCTGGCCTTTCTGGCAGAATTAGCCTGAGTCCGGGAGGTCTCGTTCATGACATCAAGTGTAAACTACGGACTTTGGTACGACTTTCGCAATCCCGCCCCCTGGCAGGAAAACTTCGAGAGTTTCTACGCCAGCCGCCTCGGCCAGATAGCGGATGCCGAGTCCCTGGGCTTCAACTCAGTCTGGCTCACCGAGCACCATTTCTGTGAGGATGGCTATACGCCGTCGCCACTGGTGATTGCCGCCGCCATCGCCGCACGCACACGCGCCATGCACATCGGCACCAACCTGATGTTGCTCCCGCTGCATGATCCGGTGCGTATGGCAGAAGATGCGGCGACGGTGTCACTGCTCAGTGGCGGCCGCTTCGATCTCGGTGTCGGTATCGGCTACCGCCAACTGGAGTTCGACCAGTTCGGGCGCCAGCTTTCGCACCGCCCCAGCCTGGTGGAAGAGGGTATCGAAGTGCTGCGTCGCTGCTGGTCGGGGGAGCCCGTCAATTTCAGCGGCAAACGCTTTAATGTCGGTGACCTCAAGGTGCTGCCGGCGCCGGTACACACGCCGAAGATCCTCCTCGGCGGCATGGCGCCGCCGGCGATCGAGCGGGCAGCCCGCATCGCGGATGGCTTTCTCTCCACCGGCGGGCTCGGGCTGGATAACTACTGCGAGGCCTTGCTGGCCCAGGGCAAGTCGCTGGACCAGGGGAGTGTGATTCTCGGCTGCTGGGCAATTATTGCCGAGGACCCGGAAGCCGAAGCTGCCCGCATCGCCGATCATATCCTGTACCAGACCAATGCCTACATCCAATGGGGCGCGTTTGGTCCGCCGGAGCAGGCGACGCTGTACGACGACGTATTCTCGGCGATCGAGAATGGCCTCTATGAGCTGTGGGACGCGGACATGGCAGTGACGAAGCTGAAGAAGCTGGTGGCAGATTATCCGATGATCCGCGACATTCACTTCTGGGCGCAGTTTCCGGGCGAATCACTGGAGTCAGGCAACCGTCGCCTGCACTATATCGCCGAGAAGGTCCTGCCCAGGCTGCGCTAAACCGCCGGCCTCAGGCGCTGAAGCCGCTCATCCTGTTCACGGTTTCCGTGAACAGGGTGTGCGCCCGCTCCAAACTGATGTCGTCATCGAAGTACACGGCAGAGCGCAGGCCGATCATCATTGAGTAGGCAATTTCTGCCGAATCCCTGGCGTCAGCCAGCAGCAGCTTGGGTGCCGCCGCAAAGATATGTGCCAGGTGCGCCTTGCAGCGGCTGTCAAAATCCGCCTTGGTGATGCGCAGGATGTCATCGTTCACCGCATTGCCGAAGCACTCCAGCATGAACCCGATTTCCAGTCGGGTGCTGGTTTCTCCCTTGAACCAGAAGTCCGCCAGCATCTGCACCTGTTGCTCAGCGGGGTGTTGTGCAAAGCCTTCGATACGCTCAAGAAAGCGCACCGCCACGTTGGCGAAGTACTGCTCGAGAATCGCCTCCTTGCCGTTGAAATAGTACAGCAGGTGACTGGCGGTCATACCGGCACCCTCGGCGATGTCGGCCAGTGTTGTTTTTACGTAGCCCTTGCTGATGATGCAGTCGTGTAATGACTTGTAAATGCGGCGGCGACGCTTTTCCCCGCGCGTATCGCGGCGCGGGGTTGCGGGCGCTCGAGGATTGCCGGGGCCGCGGGAAGTGCTCTTGACGGGGCTGGATGTCATGGTGGAACTTTACCAGCTAACAACAATACCGACTATGTGTTTGCCCTGAATTATCCCCAGAAATATCTTGAACAATGTTCAAGATATGCTTATGCTTTTTCCGCGAAAGGTGTTGAGACAACAATAATGCAAGTCAACGGTCTTAATTTCGTCATTACGGGTGCTGGCGCGGGCATTGGAGCGGGTACCGCTCTGGTAGCGGCGGGCTATGGCGCGCGGGTCATGGTGTCGGATACCAACGATGCCGATGGAGAAGCGGTTGCGGCGCGTATCCGAGACGCGGGCGGTGTGGCGTTTTACCAGCACTGCGATGTCACAGACGAAGGTCAGGTTCAGGCGCTGATGCAAGCTGCAGGTGAGCAGCTCGGCGGCATCGACGTACTGCATAACAACGCGGGCATCCATGAGAGCGTTCTGGGTGGCGGGCTTGACCTCGAGAGTATGTCGCGAGACACCTTTGACAAGGTCATGGCGGTCAATGTCCTGGGCCCATGGCTCTGTGCAAAGTATGCTTTGCCCTGGCTGAGAAAGAGTCAGCAGGCTTCCATCATTAACGCGGGTTCGGTCAGCTCCGTTGCGGGTTACCCCAACTGCGTGGCCTACGGCTCAAGCAAGGGAGCCATCATGCAAATGACAAAGATGCTGGCTGTTGACCTGGCGGCAGATGGTATCCGCGTCAACTGTTACTGCCCGGGCTCAATACGTACCAGGATGGTTGACGATTTCCTTGCTGCCGCGCCGGATCCCGCAGCCATGCTCAATACGATGACCAACACGCATTTGATTCCACGGATGGGCAAGCCGGAAGATGTGGCCGAACTGGTCTGTTTTCTGGCCAGCCCGGCGGCCAGTTTCATCAATGGCGCCGTGTGGTTGATCGACGGCGGTTCGCTGGCCTGGCGCGGCACGCTGGATATTCTGGGTATGGAGGACACCGCATGACGACAACGTTGGACGTTGCAGACAAACTTGCCATTCATGAACTGCTTTCGCGCGCAGCCTACGCATTGGACGAACGCAATCTGGAGATGTTGGCGGCGAGCTTTGCGCCTGATGCACGCTTCAGTATGCGCATTGCCGGCGGAGACCTAGTCGGTCCTTTCGAATCCCGCGAGGGCATTATGGAGCTGATGACCGGGGCCATGGCGCAACAAACGGATAAGCGCCGGCACGTCGTGTCCAATATCTTCTTTCCTGACGAAGCGCACGAGGCGGATAAGGGCTTTGCAGTCATTTCCAACCTGACGTTGTTTGCCACAGAAGACGGCGTAATTTCACTCTTGTCCGCCGGTGTCTACCATGACCGTGTCGTACGTCGTGATGGCCAGTGGGAGTTGCTCGAACGGCACCTCGAACTCGATAAAAGTTACTGACGGAGGGTGGCGTGAATATTGGCAAAATCCCGTCTAAAACAGCGCGCCTCGCGCCTGCGCGCGAAGCGTTGATCGACGTTTCCAGCGGCCGGCGCCTCACTTTCGGTGCTCTGGATGAGCGCGTGCGCCGCCTGGGCAACGCACTCATGCAACAGGTGGGGCTCGCCAAGGGGGATCGTGTTGCGGTGCTGGCGCGCAACTGCATCGAATACATGGAGGTCTATTACGGTTGCGCGAGGGTTGGCCTCATTGTGCAGCCTCTGAACTGGCGGTTGGGCGCGCCAGAACTGCTCAAGATCGCCAGTGGCGGGGAGCCTGAAGTGCTCATGTATGCCTCCGATTACGCAGATGAGGCGTCGACCCTCGTGGCGCAGGCCGGTATTCCCCATGCCTTTGCCTTCGGCGAAGACAGCGACGGCAGCTACGAGGCGCTTCTGGCACAGGCGAGTGCGGAAGAACCCGTCCAGTCTGCGTCGACGGGGGGTGATGACCCGGTCCTGATTCTCTACACCGGTGGTACTACAGGGGAATCCAAGGGAGCGCTGCACACGCACAGTTCGCTGTTTGCCGGCATGATCAACCAGACCGTAGCCGAGCGTATTGTGCCCTCAGACGTCTACATGCTCACCGGCCAGATGTTTCACATACCGGTAGGTCTGGCCATGAACTACATGGCTCATGGCTGTCCGCTGGTTCTGATCAACTTCGAGGCCCGGCTGGCGCTGGAGGTGATCCAGCGCGAGCGGGTGTCGGCTTTCCTCGGCATCACCACCATGCTCAACTGGATGATGGCAGTGGACAATTTTGCGGACTACGATCTCAGCAGCCTGAGGAATATTCAGTACGGCGGCGGTCCGATGCCGCACAGTGTGGTGAAAGCCGCGCTGGAGGCCTTCCCCTGTACCCTGATCCAGGGTTATGGACAGACCGAAGGCATGACCATGAGCTTTCTCTCGCAGGAGGATCATGCCAACGCGGTCGCCGGCATCCATCCCGAGCGTCTGAGCTCCTGTGGGCGGGAAGGCTTCATGACCACCATCAAACTGGTTGACCCGCACGGCGAGCCGGTGCCGCGCGATGGCGTGACGCCGGGTGAAATACTGGTGCAGTCCGAGGCCAACATGGTGGGCTACTGGCAGCGTCCGGATCTCACAGCCGAGACCCTGCGCGATGGCTGGATGCACACCGGTGACGTGGCGGTGTGGGATGAGGATGGCTACATCTTCATTGTTGATCGCGCCAAGGACATGATTATCTCCGGCGGCGAAAATATTTACAGCACCCAGGTGGAGGCCGCGATTCACCAGCATCCCGCGGTGCTGGAGTCCGCTGTGTTCGGGGTGCCGGATGCGGAATGGGGTGAGTCGGTAAAAGCGGTTGTCGTACTCAAACCCGGCATGCAGGCTACCGAGCAGGAGATTATCGCTGCTGCCAGCCAGCATCTGGCGTCCTATCAGAAGCCGCGTTCTGTGGATTTCGTCGACAGCCTGCCCAAAGCACCGACGGGGAAAATTCTCAAGCGTGAACTGCGCGACCCTTACTGGAATCAGGGAGAGAGGAAGGTATGACAAGCCTGCTCAGTGACGAGCTGCTGGCCAATATCGGCCGGCAGAGTACCCCGCACCGTGAGCTGGTCACCCGTCGCGATATTCGCAAGTACGCGATAGCGACAGGGAACCGCCAACGCAAATACCTCGATGGCGATCAGGCGCCGCCCATGTTTCATGTGGCGCTGTTCTGGGATGTGGTGGAACTCGATGAGCTGACGCCGGACGGTGTGTCAATCGATTCGCTGTTGCCCAAGTTCCCGCTGGAGCGGGCGATGGCGGGTGGCCTGAAAATCGACTACTTCAAGCCGGTGTATCCCGGTGACTGGCTTACCGCAACGCGTACGTTGACAAACATCTACGAAAAGCACGGCCGCTCTGGGCCGCTGATCTTCTATGAAGTTGACATGCAGATCGTTAACGATGCGGGTGAGCCAGTCATCCGTGAACAAACCACTCGAATTCTGAGGTGAGCGATTTGGCGCTGTCTGAAAAAAAATCTCCGATGTCAGTGCAGGTTGGCGATGCACTTCCAGAGCGTGAGCTTACGCCCGACAATGTGCAGCTGTTTCTTTACAACGCCGCGCTGTGGAATGCACACAGGATCCATTTTGACGAGCCTTATACCAAAGGTGTGGAAGGCTATCCCGGCCTCGTGATTGCGGGGCCGATGCTCGGCGACTGGCTGAACCAGTGTGTGGAGGAGTGGCTGGGCGACAACGGCCGCCTCGTGTCCATAGAGTACTCCAACCGTGCCGCAACCTATATCGGCGAAACCCTGACTTCCGGGGGTACGGTGATCGAAGTCGACCCCGCGGCGGGCGCAGTACGGGTCGAGGTGTTTATCAAGAACGCTTCGGGGGAGGTGGTCACCCCCGGCGTGGCCACCGCTGTATTGGACGCCCAATGAGCTCCATGGGGATCATGCAGTGAGTAGTTTGCGCGGCAAGGTAGCCATTGTCGGAGCGGCGGATACCCGCGTTGGTGTGGTGCCGGACAGGACGGCCACTGAACTGTGCATCGAATCAATCTTGCTGGCCCTCGCTGACGCGGGCATTGGCAAGGATGAGGTGGATGGCCTGGTCACCTGTAACAGCATGGCGCAGCCCATGCTGTACCACGCAGAAGCCATCGCAGAATACCTGGCCATCACGCCGCGGTACTGTTTTGCCGCCGGGGCTGGCGGCGGCACCACCTTTTCGGTGTTGCACCACGCGGCATCGGCGATTGTGACCGGTATGGCCGAGGTGGTGGTGATTGCGATGGCGGACAGTCTGCGCAGTGGTCTTTCCCGCGACCAGGCGATGCTGATGCAGTCCTCAACCGGGCATCCGCAATACGAGCAACCCTACGGGCCCACGGTGCCCGCGTATTATGCGCTGATCGCACAGGCGCACATGGCGCGCTACGGTACCCGGCCAGAGCACTTTGCAGAAATCGCGGTCGCTTGCAGGGCACACGCCGCGCGCAACCCGGCGGCCCAGATGCGTGAGCCGATCACTGTCGACGACGTGCTCAACTCGCGCATGATTGCCGACCCGCTGCACCTGCTCGATTGTTCCCTGGTGTCAGATGGCGGTGCAGCGATCATTCTCACATCGGCCGAACGGGCGCGTGATTTCCGTCAGTCTCCCGTTTATGTACTGGGTGTGGGTGAAGGCCATGGCCATGAACACATCAGTCAGGCGCAAGACCTCACCGTCTCCGCCGCCCGCGAGTCGGGCCAGAGAGCCTATGCCATGTCGGGTTTACGCCCCACTGACATGGACTTCGCGCAGCTCTATGACTGCTTCACTCCCACCGTGCTGGTGGAGCTTGAGGACCTGGGCTTTTGTGCCAAGGGTGAGGGCGGGGCCTTCGTCAGCGAGGCGGGCATTGGCCCGGCGGGACAGCTGCCGGTGAACACCCACGGCGGTCTGCTGTCTCACTGTCACCCAGGCAACCCTGGGTCCATGTTCGCACTGACAGAATCGGTCTGGCAGCTGCGACACACGGCAGGTGAGCGCCAGGTCGCGAATGCCCGTTACGGGCTCCTGCATGCGCAGGGCGGCATCATGTCCAGTCACAGCACGCTCATACTGAGCAGGGAGGAGGGCTGACGTGGAACGTATCCAGCCGGCCAGCGGCGCACTTGCCGACGCTTATATCGCGGGCTGCCGCGTGGGCGAGTTACGCCTGCAGTGCTGCAGCCGCTGCGGTCTCCACCAGTTCTATCCGCGCATCATGTGCGCCACCTGCCTCAGCGCTGAGCTGGAATGGGTGGCTGCCACGGGACGCGGCGAAATCACCAGCTTCACCGTGGTGCGCAGGTCCATCTCCAAGGCCTATGAGGCACCCTACGTGGTTGCGCTGATCAAATTGGAAGAGGGGCCGACGTTGATGAGTCATGTCGTCGACTGCGACCCGGAAACAGTTGCGGTAGGGCTTCCGGTGCGGGTGGCTTTTGCCCCCTGGTCGGAGAGCGTTACCCTTCCCGTGTTCACGCTTGACAGTCAGAGAGGTAATTCATCATGAATGCGAAAGGTGTGCCGATTGCGGTAATCAACCCCGATGCGCCGGTGGAATCCCTGGAGTCGAAGCAGCCGGAGGTGGATAACGGCGTGGAGATGGCCGGCAAAGAAGGTTACTTCAGCCGTGAATACATGCAACGCGAGTGGGACAAGCTCTGGACCCGCTCGTGGCTGATTGCGGGAGTGGAGTCAGACATCCCGGAGGTCGGCGACTTCTTTCTGTTCAACATTCGCGACGAATCGATCATCGTGACCCGCACTGAAGAGGGTATCAAGGCTTTCTACAACGTCTGCAGTCACCGCGGGGCACGCCTGGTGTGGGACGAGCGCGGTAACCGCAAGGTATTTGTCTGTCCCTTCCACAGCTGGAGCTTCCACAACGACGGCCGTTTGCGTCGCATAACGGATGAGGAGTACTTCAAGCCCGAGGTGGTGGCGCATCGCCCGGGTCTGAAGCCGGTGCACTGCGATACCCTCGCCGGCATCGTGTTCATTAACATGAGTGACACGCCCGAGCAGCCCCTGAAGGAGGCTATCGGGCTGCCCGATGGATATCTGGAGGCCTACTGCATTGCTGACATGCGGGTCGCGCGTCACGTGCGCAGCGAGTGGGGCGCCAATTGGAAGGTGGGCGTGGAAGCGTTTTACGAAAGCTACCACCTGCACGCCGTGCACCCGGAAACCCGCGGCGTGATGGGCGACCTGAACGTGCAGTATGACCTATACCCCAATGGCGCGAGCCGCATGATCGTGCCGCTGGGACAGCCCAGCCCGCGCATACATGACCAGACCACGGTGACCGAGGGTCTGAAAATGATGTTGGAGGACGCGGGCCTGGATCCCTCGGGCTTCACCGGGACCGCAGCAGATGTGCGCCGAGCCATCCAGCAGGGAAAGCGTCAACGCGCGGAGCGGCTTGGGCTGGATTACTCCCGCTTCGTCGACGGGCAGCTCTCGGACAGTTGGGCGACGGGTGTCTTTCCCAACGTGCAGATCGGCTGTCATCCTGAAGCGGTGTTCCTGATGCGCTTCCTGCCCCACGAGACAGATCCGGAGCGGTTCTATTACGACACCATGACACTCATTTTTCCGGTGGAGGACGGCAGTTACCGTCCGCCGGCCTGGATGGGACTGCCCGAGGGCACCGATACCACGGGGCGGGTGCGTCCGGCCACCGAGCACTACAGCATCGAAGAGGACGCAAACCTGGGGCTGGTACTGAGCCAGGATTCCGCGCTGCTGCCCGTGGTGCAACAGGGGATGCGCTCCCGGGGCTTTGATGGTCAGCTCTGGAGTGAGCAGGAACAGCGCCTGAGACACTTTCATGTCGAGTTGGAGAGGAGGCTGGCGCGTTAGGTCGTGGTGCGACCAGGCGCGCGATGCATGGCGTTTTTTCGATCGGCAACAATAGCCTCACCGGGACAGACAGCATGGAGCTGATACTTCACCACTTCGACATATCCCCTTTCGCCGAAAAGGTTCGTCTGGCACTGGGGCTGAAAGGGCTGGCCTGGCGATCAGTGGAGATTCCGCTGGTTATGCCCAAGCCGGACCTTACCGCGCTTACCGGCGGCTACCGAAAAACGCCGGTGCTGCAGATCGGCGCTGATATTTACTGCGACACGCAGCGTATTGCCCGGGAGCTGGAGTCAAGGTTTCCCGGGCAACCGTCGCTGTTTCCGGGTGCAAGCCAGGGAATCTGCCTGGCGTTGTCGGCCTGGAGTGACAGCGCCTTTTTCCGCCCGGGTGCCGGCTTGTCCATGGGCACCAACGACGGCTTGCCGGAAGCCATCCTCAAGGATCGCAAGGCGTTCTTCAATTTCCTCGACTTCAGCACACTGGATGCGCAACTGCCCCACCTGTACGCAGCCTTTGAGGTGCAGTTACAACTGCTCGACAGCATGCTGGCGGACGGCCGGCCCTACGTGTTGGGCGATGCACCGTCCTGGGCGGACATCCTGGGCTATTTTCCGGTGTGGATGTGCCGCGGCAATATCCGCGATGGTGACGCATTGCTGACGCAGTGGCGCTGGTTGCCTGACTGGGAGCAACGGATCACGTCTATCGGTCACGGTGAGCGCAGGGAACTGGATGCGGAATCGGCACTGGCGATTGCCCGTGAATCCCGCTCTACAGCGCAGGCGGCAGTTTCCGCTGTGCACCTGCCGGGTTTGCAGCAGGGCAGTGCGGTTAACGTGACGCCGGAAGATTACGGTGCGGTGCCGGTCGCAGGTGAGCTGGTGCGGCTTACGAGCGAAGACATTGCCATTTGTCGAACTGATTCGCGAGCCGGGGAGGTGGTTGTGCACTTTCCTCGCGCCGGTTATCGCGTGGAGCCCTTGGGATGAAAAACCATTTACCTGCCTCGCTCTTGGCCGCGTTGCTTCTGGCGCCGTTTTCCCAGGCCGATGTGCCTGTAGACAACACGCCGGATGGCGCAGCGCTGTACCAACAGCATTGTGCCAGCTGTCATGAAGGGGGGGTGGCGAAGGCGCCGCAGCTGAGCCTGCTGCAGATCATGCCACCGACCTCTATTCTGCGGGCGATGCAGGGCGGTGTGATGCAAACGCAGGCCGCGGCAATGACTGACGCCCAGCAGCGGTCCCTGGCCGAATACCTCTCCGGCCATAGTCTGGCGGAAGCGGCCATGTCCAGTGCGGCACCGCAGTGCAGTGCCGAGCAGTCCGCGTTCGACTTCAGTGCCCGGCCGGATACTGCCGGGTGGGGCGTCAATCTGGGCAACCACCGGTTCTATCGTCGCGAGCTCGCGGGAATCACGGCAGCGGACATGGACGAGCTTGAACTCAAGTGGGCGTTTGCTTTTCCCGGCGCGTTGCGCGCACGCTCCCAGCCGGCGATTGCCGGAGGCGCCGTGTTCATCGGCAGCCAGGACGGCACCGTGTACGCGCTGGATAAAGCCACGGGCTGCATTCGCTGGCGGTTTTCGACGGTAGCGGAAGTGCGCAACGGCATCGTTGTCGCCGACTGGGAGCCGAGTGCAAAGGCGCCACCGCTGCTCTATTTCGGTGACCTTGTCGGCAACGTCTACGCGCTGAACGCGGTGACGGGAGAACTTGCCTGGCGTGACCGGCCCGATGACCACCCAAGCCTGACGCTCACGGCTTCACCTGCACTGCACGATGGCCGTCTTTATGTGCCGCTGTCGTCACTCGAGGTCACTGCGGCAGCAGATCCCGGCTATGCCTGCTGTACCTTCCGCGGTGGCGTAGCGGTATACGACGCACTCAGCGGTGAGAAACTGCATACCAGCTACACGATCGCGGAACCCCCCGCGGTGGTGGGCAAAAATGCGGTGGGTACAGATCGCATCGCCCCCTCAGGCTCGCCGGTGTGGAATACACCCGCGCTGGATATTGAGCGCGGCGTGATGTACGTCGGCACCGGAGAAAACTATTCCTCACCGGCCAACGATACCAGTGATGCCATTCTCGCCCTGAGCCTTGAGGACGGTTCGATAGTCTGGAGCCAGCAGATGACGGCCGGGGATGCCTGGAATATGGGTTGTGAGACTGAGGAGCGGATAAACTGCCCGCCGGAGGATGGCCCGGACTACGACTTTGGTGCGGCGACCTTGCTGGCAACCACCTCAGAAGGGCGCGATCTGGTGCTGGCCGGGCAAAAGTCGGGCGATGTCTACGCATTGGACCCGGCGCGTGGTGGAGCCATTGTCTGGCAGAAGAAACTGGGCCGCGGTGGCATACAGGGCGGCGTGCATTTTGGCATGGCGCTCGATGGCGATGTGCTCTATGTGCCGATCTCGGATTTTGACGGTGGCCCTCGTTGGCCGGGTAAGGCACTCCCGGGGATGTATGCTGTGGATATTCGCAATGGCGACGTGCTCTGGTACAGGCCCGCGGAGGACCTTTGTGAGGGTCGCGAATTCTGCCAGCCAGGCCTCTCCGCCGCGGCATCCGCCATTGAGGGTGGGGTAGTTGCCGGCGCCATGGACGGCGTGTTGCGTGTCTATGACAAGGCAACGGGCAAGGTGCTCTGGTCCTACGACAGCGTTCGCTCATTTGCCACCACTGACGGGGGTACTGCCCAGGGCGGCTCCTTTGGTGGAGCGGCCGGGCCGGTATTCAGTGACGGCATGATGTTTGTGAATTCCGGATACGGCATCTATTTCCACATGCCCGGGAATGTGTTCCTGGCATTTGGCCCCAAAACCCCCTGAGCCGGCGCTAACGCCTGCGTGAGGCTGTTCACGCAGGCGCTGCCACGTTCTCACAGGTCCTCCTCTGCTGCCTTCCAGCGGGACACCACATTTGTGACTTATTACCGGCTTCCTGCGCTGGCAGCGATTGCCGGCAGTGCTTGACTCGCTCCCGAATATCACTACACTTGCTAGACGCAAACAAGCTAATTGCACCTCGATGGTATCGAGTGCTTGGCAAAGCGTAAAAATATTAATGATAAGAACGGCACGAGGTACGACATGTCCGAAGACCGCGATACGCTGACGGCGCTCGCAGCCCGGGTGGACCAGCTGGAAAGTCGGCAGCATATCGTCGACTTGACATCGGATTATTGCCACGGCTTTGACAAGCGGGATTTCGACCGCTTCCTCGCTATCTGGAGTGAGGATTGCGTGTGGAATATCGGCCCGCCCTTCGGGACTTTCCGTGGCCACGCGGGAATTCGCGAGGCTGTGCTGGATGTTCTCTGGCCAGCCTGGCAGGAGTCCCATCACCTGTCGACCAACCATATCGTGCGCTTTCAGGATGCGGATAACGCAACCTGTGTCTGTGATGTCGACTGCATCGGCACGCTGACCGGCGATACTGACTGCCAAATGGTAGGCGCGACCTACAGCGACACCCTGCGGCGCACCGCGGGGCGCTGGAAGATTGTCCAGCGTGATGTGCAGATCCACTACTTCAACCCGATACCCGGCGCTCCGCTGAAGGCGCCGCAGGGCTGAAAGAGGCCCTGACCCGCTCAACAACGATCGATAAGACTATTAACAAACTCGTCGAGGAGACGTTCCATGAAGACACAACGCAGCATTTTGTTCGCCGCCATAGCCGCCGCTTCGGTGGGCGTTTCTGCGCCTGCCGTCGTATCCGCCGCACCAGGGGTGCTGGAGGAAATCACTGTCACGGCGCGTAAGCGAGAGGAGAGCATGCAGGACGTTGGCCTCGCGGTCAGCGCGCTGAGCGAAACCGAAATCCAGCGTCAGTTCGCGCGGGATATTCAGGACCTCGCCAATATTGCTCCCAACGTCATTATCGATGACACCGGGCAGGGCCCCGGTGGCACAGCAGCGATTTATGTGCGCGGTGTTGGCATTGCTGACCTGGAGAAAAACTTTGACCCGGCAGTTGGCGTCAGTGTTGATGGCGTGTTCATTGGCTCTACGGCTGGTGCATTGATGCGTGGTATCGACATCGCGAGCGTGGAAGTCTTGCGGGGGCCACAGGGTACGTTGTTCGGGCGCAACACTGTGGGCGGCATCATCAATATTACACGTACCCAGCCAACTGGTGAGTTGGGCGGCCGTTTCCGCAGCGGTGTGGAAAACTACGATACCTGGTATCTTGACGGGGTTTTTAACTTTGCAGTCACCGATGATCTTGCGGTGAAGTTGACAGCATCAAAGCGCGACCAGGGTGAAGGCTACTACGACAACGTTACCCGCCGCGGCGACCAGGGCCGTCAGGACTACGAGCAGCTCGGAGCCAATTTCCTTTGGAGTGCAACTGATACGCTGGAGCTCGAATACTCTTACATCCGTGAGCGCCTGGACCAAGATACCCCCCCCCTGGTAAATGCGTCACGGCCGGATCAGTTTTTCTGCATTCTCTACAACTATTGCTCCCCCAGCACCGACTCAACGATTACGGGTGATCGCCGTGGTGCTGCAGGTGGTGGTGGGGAGCCTGCGCCCGCTCCGAGCCTGGCCACCAATGTGACCCTTCGTGACGATCTGAATGATAACTTCATGGAGGCGTTCTTCGATACAGACACTCACATTCTCGAGGCCCGCTGGGAAATTAGTGAAGCATTGCGTTTTGACTACATATTCGGACGCTGGGAATCGGATGAGGACAGCCTGCAGGACTGGGACGGTACACCGGATTTGCTTTACCACACCCGTCGGCCGGGCGAATGGAAGCAGGACAGCCACGAAATGCGGCTCACCTGGGATGATGGCGGCGCCTTCAGTATGGTCGGTGGACTCTTCTTCTGGGAGTCTGAGTACGAGAGTCGTATGCGCTCGTATATCGGCTTTCTGGATATTATCAATGGCGCCCCTGGGGATCCCGGTTTCACCAGCCTGATTGCGGATATCCCGCAAACTACACGGCAGACGACCGATTCCGTCGCCGCCTTCTTTGAGGCTGACTATCGCTTTACCGACAAGTGGACCCTGACTTTGGGTGGACGCTACACCGAAGATGAAAAGACCTCCGAGCAATACGGTGAGGTGTTTACCGTAGCGGACGGTCGCACGAGCCACCCCCAGGAGGAATGGGATGAGTTTACTCCCAAGGTGGGTCTGCGCTATGCGGTTGATGATGACATCATGCTCTACGCGACGTATTCCCGCGGTTATCGCGCAGGCGGGTTTAATGGTCGTGTCGCCAGTGTTGTCGAAGCCTTCGAACCCTACGACCCCGAGACCATTGATAACTATGAAATCGGTATAAAGTCGGAGCTGCTGGACAATCGCCTGCGCCTGAACGCAACGATCTTCAACATGGATTACAAGGACAAGCAGGAAGAGCTGCAGCTCCCATCGAACGAGACGGATACAGGCCAGAAGACGGTGGTGGCTAATCCCTCTACGGCGACTATTCGTGGTATCGAGCTTGAAGCGATGGCGTACTTGAACGAGAACTTCAGTGTGCGTGCTAACCTGGGTTACCTGGACTCCTCATACGATGATTTCGTGTTTGAGGACTCCGAGGGTTCCATTGTCGATTTCAGTGGCTTTGAGTTCCGCCGTGCACCGGAATATACCGGTACTGTCGACGCTACCTATGAGTGGGATGTGGCGGGCGGCAATGCCTGGGTTCGTGGTTCTTACCGATATATCGGTGAGCACTTCACTAATGCAACGAACAACCAGGAGTTGAAGAACGAGAGCCAGGGGATCATTGACGCGTCTGTTAATTACGCCATCAACAACCTTCAGTTCAGTCTGTTTGGCCGTAACCTGACCGATGAAGACGGCTACACGCACGGGTATGAAGTGGCTGGCCTCTGGTCCTACGCTGCCACCCGCCCACCGCGCACCTACGGGTTCGAGGTGGTCTACAACTTCAATAACTGATTGTTACGATGAACGAGCAGTTGCAGGAGTTGCTCGCAAAGCAGGCGATCACGGAAGTGATCGTCCGCTACGCGCGGGCTCTGGACCGGATGGACGAAGCGCTGCTGCGCAGTGTTTTCCATCCGGGTTCGGAGCATCATCATTTCTTCGAGGGGCCATCGTCTGACCCCTCACGTCCGTCCACCGCAGAGCAGCCTGGCGATTTTGTGGCGTTTGCGTTGGGCGTGCTTTCGGCGCACAGCCGCACGCACCACCACCTCGGAAACATTCTGGTAGAGCTGGATGGGCCGGATAAAGCAAGAGCCGAAACCTACTTCACCGCGTTTCATCGCATGCGGCCAGTCGGTGACCCATTGGCGGGCCCGGATGCGTTCGATAACGAGATGGACTATTTCGTCGGAGGGCGTTATCTGGACCACTTTGCGCTGCGCGACGGTGAATGGCGCATCGTGCGCAGGGTTGGAATGACCGACTGGACGCGGCTGGAGCCGGCCCAGTCGCGCGGGTTTGGCAGCATTGCGCCGGAGACGGTGGGGCAGCGAGCACCCGACGATTACCTGTACCGAATGTAATGAAGTTTGCGGGGGCTGCGGCCCCCTTTTTTTGCAACCTGTAACTGGAGAGAACAGGCATGAGATTGGCAGGAAAGGTGGCATTGATTACGGGCGCTGCAAGCGGAATCGGAGCTGCAGCTGTGGAACGGTTTATCCAGGAAGGCTGCCGGGTCACTTTGTGCGATATCCAGGAGGCCGAGGGCACTGCGTTAGCAGAGAAATACGGCGACAAGGCGATGTTCAGTTACTGCAACATCACCGACGAAGATAGTGTGAGCGCTGCGGTCGACGCGACGGTAGCGCGTTTCGGTAAACTGGATGTCATGTTCAACAGCGCCGGTATTGTTGGCTCAGTTGGTCCGGCAGCGCAGACACCCGGTGCAGAATGGCGCTTCACCATCGATGTTCTGCTTAATGGCGCGTTCTATTGCGCCAAGCATGCGGCAAGAGTCATGCAGCCCCAGCGTTCTGGTTCGATTATCAGTATGGCGAGCACAGCAGGCATCATGGGCGGCCTGGGTCCACATGCCTATACGGCGGCGAAGCATGGGGTGGTGGGTCTCACCAAAAATCTGGCGGCGGAATTGGCGGGTAGCAACGTGCGTGTGAATGCCATAGCGGCCGCATCCATGGCGACTCCGATGGTAGCCAGCGTGCTGACGGGCGATCCGCGGAATATCGACAAGGCGAAGGAGATGCTTGCGGAAGCTTCACCGCTTCGTGGTCGTCCGGGTTTGGCAGAGGACGTCGCGAACGCCGCGTTGTGGCTGGCCAGTGATGAGTCAGGTTATACGACCGGACATACCCTGACGACGGATGCCGGATTTACGGTTGGAGCGACCGTGGCAGGCCCTGCGTTTGCAGAGTATCAACCAATGATTCGCGAGGCGGGCAAAGCGGGTCTTCCAGATGACCAAGCTTAGATAGCCGCGATCACGGCTTGTGCGCGAGTCGATTTTTTTTGCTGTAAAGGAGCGGGATGCCGGCCGGGTTTTAATCTTGAATACTGTTCAAAAAATGCTTGCTAGAAAGCACGGTTTTGAATTATTGTTAAGTTTATCCAGAGGCTGAACTGCAAGGTAAATAAGTGCAGGCAGTTAACGGAGCTCCTCACGATAATTCAGCAAAAAGATATAAGAGAGGGAAGTTACATGATGAATTTCAATAGAAAGGTTCTGGGGACTGCCGTCTGTCTGGCGCTCACTCAAGTGGTCGTGGGTGGGAATGCTCATGCTGAGTCCGAAAATAGATCTGAGAGGCTGCAACTTGAAGAGGTTGTCGTAACCGGCACCAAACGCACGGTGGCACAACAGGATCTGTCCGTCGCTGTTACGACAGTCACTTCGAAGCAGCTGGAGAGCACTTTCCAGAACGACGTCACCGCCTTAACAGAGCTCGCGCCCAACGTTAACCTGACGCCGCAAACCGGGTTTAACGCTATTGCGGGTGGTATGCGCGGTACGGGGTTTAACTCGATTCTGGTTACCAAGGACGCGTCGGTCGGCATCAGCGTCGACGAGTTTGTTTTCAACAATGTGCAGTCGCAGTTCATCGAAATGTTCGACATGGAGCAGGTGGAGATCTACCGTGGCCCGCAGGGCACTCTGTTCGGCAAGAACACGACCGGGGGTGCAATTGCATTCACGACGAAGAAGCCGGTTCTCGGCGAGTTTTTTGGGGACGTGGAGGCGAACTATTCCCAATTCGCATCGAACGATTCAAACGCCACCAAACTGAAGCTTAGTCTGAACGTACCCCTGGGCGACACCCTGGCTGCACGCCTGGCGGTTATTCAGGACAAGAGTGACGGCTTTTATACCAATGACAAGCCAGCAGGTGGCGAGTTCCAGAGCCTGGGATGCCCGTTCCCCGGTCAGCCTGGCTCAGCAGAGTGTAACGATGCTGCCCGCTCGAAGTTTCCTGATGTGGGCAATGGCGAGGACATCGGTGGCAAGGATGTGCTTGCAGCCAAGCTGAAGTTTCGCTGGCAACCCAACGATTTTTATCTTGCCGACCTGATTTTTGAGTATGTAAAAGACCGCGGTGACACGGTAGCGGCTGCCAACGAAACACCCCTGGCGAGCCAGAATGGTGGCGAAGGCTACTTGTGGCCGATCGCCGGTTTCCCGGGTATTGGTAACGGTGACCCCTTCTCGACAGGTCAGTCCTATACGGCTACGCCTGTTGTTGATATTCCGGGCGGTCATCAAATCGACGCCGACGGGATTTACCTGAACCAGACCTTTAATTTTGACACCTACACCCTGATGTGGATTCTGGGCGCGCGCACACAGGATGAGGTGCTCGCCAGCACCTACACCGGTGAGGCTTACACGTCCCAGTACGATGCAAGCAGAAACTCCGAGCGCGAACAGTTGCAAAACGAGTTCCGTATCTCATCCAATTACAGTGGACCGTTTAACTTTGTTGCCGGTGCCAGTTACTACGAAGATGACGTCGACTTTCTGGTATTCGGGAATCTGGGCTACTTCCTGATTTTCGCTGGCCCCGCCGCAGAGTTCTATCGCGACACCTATGAGGTTCAGGTGACCAGTCAGGACCGGGAAGGGCTGGCGTTCTACGTCGATGGTACTTACGAGCTTACGGATTCACTGAATCTGACAGCAGGCTTCAGACACACCAAGGATGAAAAGGTCTTTGCGCGTCGCAGCTTGGGTACTGCTGAGAACCCTGTCAGCAACTTCATCACCGTTGATCAGTTCCAGGGCCCGCATACCAATCCGCTGCCGATAACGGCTTTTGGCAATGTCATAGACGATAAAAAGGAATTCTCGGCCAATACATTCAGGGTTGTTCTGGATTACAACTGGACTGACGAGATCATGACCTACGCCAGTTTTGCGACTGGTTTTGTGTCCGGTGGGTTCTCCGAGACCTGTGGCAGTGCGTTAAGCTGCCAGCCGTATGCCAGTGAAGAGAACGAGAACTTCGAGATCGGTGCCAAGGCTGACATGCTGGATGGCAAACTCAGGATGAATGCGGCGTTGTTCCATACGGTCTATGAAAACCTCCAGCGCGATACGGTGGTTGCGTTCAAGGACGCGGCCGGTAACGATTTCCAGGAGACCATTGCGCTCAACGAGGGTGAAAGTACGGCCATCGGGATGGAGGTTGAGTTGAGCTATGTGCCAACGAACAATCTGCGCTTCGATGCCAACTTCGGCTGGTTGGATCATGAGTACGATAACTACAACCCAGGTTACGATCCTGCGACACTTGGGCTTTCAGGTCCCCCGCAGACGTTTGACTTCTCCGAGTTGGAGGTGCCCTACTCACCTGAGTTCAATGGTGGGGTAAGCGTTACCTACTTCCAGGAGCTGTCCAGCGGCAGCATGCTGACCTACAACCTCAACGTGCATTATCAGGGTGAGGCAGAAGTTAACCCGGCACCTGCCAGCTTCCAGGGTGGTACGCTGGAGAATCCGATATTGCGCCAGAAGGCCAACACCCAGTTGGAAGAGCGTACGCTGCTCAATGCTTACGTCACCTGGGAGTCGCCTGAAAGCGAGTTCACCGTGTCGCTTTACGGTAAAAACCTGACGGACGAGACGTACCGTAACTCTGCCAACCCTGTGGCCAACCTCTGGAACTTTACGACCTATGGGCCGCCACGTGAGCTTGGTATCCAGGTCGGGTATAACTTCTAGTCCGGAGCTTGCTCGGGTAGTCAAAGCCTGGCTCGACGGGACTGATAGTTTGGGTCCCGTCGGGCTAGGCACAATACAAGTTCTCATTTTCCATCGTTCAGACGTCACCCGTGCCGGTGCATGGGTGGCTCTGGGTGGTGGCTTTTTCCTTGGTCGATAGTTTCTCGCGCCTCATTTTTTGTCACCAGTATTTCCTGCTGAATCCTGTCAGCGCTATCTTCAGTCGTGCCGAAGACAAAACGCTGAAGAAGTATTGACAGCGCATTGGTTGTTGCATAAATTGAATTTTATTAAAAAATAAATGCGATAGTTTCCCTGGCGTTATCAGCACAATAAAAAAGGAGAGCACGACGTGATTCGGGTGTTTTCAGTATTCGCCGTCTGTGTGTTGCTTGCTGCACGGGCGTTCGCCACAGAACCATCAACGAGCGGTGAGGAACTGTTCGCCAGTAATTGCCTGGCTTGTCACGATGGCGGTGCGCCAAAGGCGCCGCATGTGGTGATGCTTCAGGTGATGAGCCCTGAGTCCGTTCTGGATGCCATGACGGCTGGCGTCATGAAGGCACAGTCAGCGCATTTAAGTGAAGCAGGCAAGCTGGCGATTGCTGAGTTTCTTGGTGGGCGCCCGGTCAGTGACACACCGCTGGCGGTTACCAATTTCTGTCCCAGTGATTTACCCAGGAACACGTCGGAGCATTCAGTAGTAAGCTGGGGAATGGGGGATACGAATCCTCGAAGCGTTCCAGGAAACGTGTCCGGAATCAGTCTGGCGAACGCCACCTCATTATCACTGCAGTGGGCTTATGCATTTCCGGGCGCCACCCGTGCGCGCTCGCAACCAACCGTGCATCAGGGCGTTGTTTACACCGGTACGCAAACCGGTGCTGTGTATGCCATTGATCTAAACACCGGGTGTACTCACTGGGTGTATCAGGCGAGCGCTGAAGTACGCTCATCGGTATCGATTTATGCCGGTGGTAAAGAGGGTGAGTTGACACTCTACTTCGGTGACTTCAATGGCAACGTCTACGCCCTCGACGGACGTACCGGCGAGCCACTGTGGGTAAAGAATGTCGATGATCACCCCGATGTCACTATCACCGGTAGCCCCAAGCTGCACGGGGAAACGCTTTATGTGCCGATGTCCTCCAGAGAGTGGGCGACCGCGGCGGATCCTTCTTACCCGTGTTGCACCTTCCGCGGAGGTGTCGCTGCCTTTGATCGGCAGAGTGGCGCCATACGCTGGAAGAATTATGTTGTAGGTGAAACGCCTTCAGCGACGGGTAAAACCAACGCACGTGGAACTCCAGTACTGGCACCATCCGGCGCTCCCGTATGGAACTCGCCTACTATTGATGAAGCGCGCGGTGTCCTCTACGTGGGAACCGGCGAAGCCTACAGCTCTCCGGCTCACGGCGCCAGTGACGCGGTAGTAGCCTTCGACCTGGAGACCGGGAAGCGGCGCTGGGTTCACCAGGCGCTTGCGGGTGATGCCTGGAACATGAGCTGCAACCTGGCACAGCCCGACAACTGCCCCAGTGAGGATGGTCCCGATTTCGACATCGGCGCATCGACCATATTGCACCGCGACGATAGCGGGCGTGAGCGCCTTCTGGTAGGCCAGAAATCGGGCCACGTCTTTGCGCTGGACCCTGATGCCGAAGGCAAGTTGCTGTGGAAAACGGCCGTGGGGCGCGGAGGGTTTTACGGCGGGGTACACTGGGGTATGGCTGTAGATCCGGAACGTGACGTGCTGTATGCACCGATTGCAGATACCGATATCAACGACCGTTTCAAGGGGACGCGCAAGCCGGGGCTGTTTGCACTGGACGTCAAGACGGGAGAGATTCTCTGGGAGTCGCCGGTTGCTCTGGCCTGTGATGAAGGGGCAGCGCCCGGATGCGATCCCGGGCTCTCCGCCGCGGTAACCGCGACCCAGGGCGTTGTGTTTTCTGGCGCGCTGGACGGCACCTTGCGTGCTCATGACAGCAGCTCGGGTGAGGTCATCTGGGAGTACAACACGGCTAGAACGTATGACAGCGTTTCCGGTGTCGAAGGTTATGGCGGCGCGCTTGAGTCTGACGGGGCCGTACTCATAGACGGTAGTTTGCTCATTAACTCAGGCTATCTCTGGGGAGGACGGTTCCCCGGCAATGTCCTGCTGCACTTCAAGGCAGGGCAATGAGGGTAAGTGATTTGCCGTTTGCCCATCCAGTTTTGCAAGGTTGTGACCGGGTGTGGCAGCAGAGTGGTTTGAACAGTCTTGTGCCTGGCGCGCAAGGCTTCCATTTACATCAGCACGTAAGCAGGTTGAACCATGACAAGACGTAAAGCCGCAAGTGGCGCCAAGCTGGATCGTGAGCAGCTGCTTCGGGCCTACCGAACCATGCGCACCATTCGTACCTTCGAGACGCGCATGGGGCAGGAGTTTGAGAAAGGCACGATCCCGGGGTTCACTCACTTGTATTCGGCGCAGGAAGCTATCGCAACGGCGGTGTGCATGAATCTGAGCGATAGCGATTATATCGGCAGCACGCACCGTGGGCACGGGCATTCCATTGCCAAGGGTTGCGATGTCAAAGGCATGGTCGCCGAGTTGATGGGAAAGGTCACCGGTATCTGCAAGGGAAAGGGTGGGTCCATGCATGTCGCGGACCTTAGCAAGGGCATGTTGGGCGCCAACGGTATTGTGGGTGGTTCGGCGCCACTCTGCGTGGGCGCCGGCCTGAGCGCCAAGACCCGGGGTACGCGAGGCGTTGCAGTCTCTTTTATTGGCGACGGTGGTTCCAATGAAGGGGTTGTTTTCGAGTCCATGAACCTGGCTGTGGTGCTTAAGCTGCCTGTGCTGTTCATGTACGAAAACAACGGCTACGGCGAGGCTACCGGCTTTAGTTACGCCGTCGGCTCCGGTGACATCGCGGGCCGTGCGGGTGCGTTTGGCATGCCGGCCGAGAAAGTGGACGGCACGGATTTCTTTGCCGTCTATGAGGCTGTCCAACGTGCCGTGGCGCGCGGTCGGGATGGCGAGGGTCCATCCGCCATTGAGGCCATGACCACGCGCTTTGGTGGGCATTTTGTCGGTGACCCTCAGCTGTATCGCGCCAAGGGGGAAATAGAGCAACAGCGTCGTGACATGGATTGCATCACGTTCTTTGTGGATCGTGTGCTCAAGGAGAAAACGGTCACTCGGAAAGCGCTCCAGGACATCGATGCAGAGGTGGACAGCTTGATAGAGGAGGCTGTCGAAGAAGCGCTGGCGGCACCCTACCCGGGGCCCGAAGAGCTGTTCACCGACGTCTATAAAACCTACTGAGTACTGATTCATGCCAAAGAAGACGATACGAGAAGTGATTCACGATACGGTTCGGGACGAGATGCGCCGGGACCCGAACGTTATTCTCATGGGCGAGGACGTGGCGGGGGGAGCAGGGTGTAGTGGCGAGGACGATGCCTTTGGCGGCGCCTTCGGATTCTACAAGGGGCTGGTCGGCGAGTTTGGTCGAGGTCGGGTTATTGACACGCCTATTTCCGAAGCGGCCTACATCGGTGCTGCGGCAGGTGCTGCGATGACCGGCCTGCGCCCCATAGCAGATCTCCAGTTCTTCGATTTTCTGGGGGTTTGCTTTGATCAGATCTACAATCAGATGGCGAAGTTTCGCTACATGTTTGGTGGCAAGTCGGATACCCCGCTGGTAATTCTGTCGCTGGTCGGCGCAGGACTCCGCTGTGGTGCACAACACTCGCAGAGTCTGCACCCGCAGGTCACCGCCGTGCCCGGATTGAAGGTGGTCATGCCTGAGAACGCCTACGATACGAAGGGGCTCTTGCTGACAGCGATCCGCGATGATGACCCGGTGATTTTCCTGCTGCACAAGTTGCAGTTTGAGAATGCCTGCGAAGTGCCGGATGAAGAGTATCTGATCCCGTTTGGCGAGGCCTCCTTCCCTCGAGAAGGGACTGACGTCACCGTGGTTGCCTTCTCAGCGATGGTGCAGAAGGCCGTTGCTGTCGCTGATCGCTTGCGGGAAGAGGGAATTTCTGTCGAGGTGATCGATCCGAGAACAACCTCACCGCTTGATGAAGAAGCCATTCTGGAAAGCGTCGAAATGACCGGTCGGGTGGTTATCGTCGACGAGGCCTGGGAGCGTTGCAGTGTCGCTGCAGATATCGCCAGTATTGTTGCGCGCAAGGCTTTCGCGGCACTGCAGGCACCGATAATGACTGTTACCGCGCCGCATACGCCTGCGCCTTTCAGCCCTGTGCTGGAAGATCTCTACATTCCCAGTGAAGACGACATTGAGCGAGCGGTTCGCGAGGTCGTCGCATATCGACGTTAACGCTGGGCCTGCACGCTGTCGAGCGCATGCGCGCAGGCGCTATGGGGTTTGAAGAATGGTTTTTCGCTGCCTTGTACTGACGCTGTTGCTGACTCTACTGCCGGCATCCCTGGTGTCGGCATCGCCGCTTGAGCGCGAAGCCACTGCATCCAGTCATCCGGGGCGCGCACTCTTCGCGGAGCATTGTGCGACGTGCCATACAGGCAGCGTGCCCAAGGCCCCCGGTTTGGAAATGATGGCTTATATGGCACCGGGCGCGCTTGCACGCGTGCTTGACGAGGGTGTGATGCGGCCCATGTCGGAGCATCTTTCCTCAGTCGAGAAACGTCAGGTGATCGCCTATGTCACCGGCAAGGAGCCAGCCGCAGAGCAAGAGGAGCCCGCTCTGCTCTGGTGTAGCCCGACGCCCGGCGATGCAGCGCTGGCCTCCACGAACACAGTCGGCTGGGGTGTAACACCCTTCAATACCCGCGCCTATACGAGGGAGCTCTCCAGGCTTACCCGCGACAACGTCGGGCAACTGAAGCTCAAGTGGGCATTCGGATTTCCCGACGCTGTGCGGGCCAGATCGCAGCCCCTGATCGCGGGGCACCGTATTTTTGTCGGCAGTCAGGATGGCACTGTATATGCGCTGGATCGTGACTCCGGCTGTGTCCACTGGCGCTTCCTGGCGCGGAGTGAAGTGCGTACCGGGATCATTATGGGAAGCGAAGAGAGGGCGGGTGCGTTGCTGCTGTTCGGCGACTACCTGGGCTATATCTATGCTGTCGATCCCGAAACCGGTGAACTGAGTTGGGAAAACAAGGTCGACGAACATCCCGCAGCGACAATTACCGGGACACCAGCACTCCATGGCAACGACGTCTACGTGCCAGTAACGTCTCTGGAGGTCGCCAGCGCCGCCCGCGCCAGCTATCCCTGCTGTACCTTCCGGGGCTCTGTGGTGGCATACGATTGGCGCACGGGTGAGCGTCGTTGGAAGACCTACAGCATTCCAGAAGTGCCACAACAAGTAGGCGAGAATGCCGCCGGCGTGGCGCGCTTTGCCCCGTCGGGCGCAGGGATATGGAACAGTCCCACGGTCGATCAAGAGCGTGGCGTGCTTTACGTGGGTACGGGTCAAAACTACTCATCGCCAACATCGGCCACCAGCGATGCTGTGCTGGCAATCGAATTGGCGACGGGTGCGGTTCGCTGGGTATTTCAGACGCGACGGGACGCATGGAATACCGCCTGTGAACTGGCGGACCGAACCAATTGCCCGGAGGAAGCCGGGGATGACTCCGACATGGATATCGGTGCTGCCGTCATCCTCGCCAAAGGCAGTGATGGTGAGGAATACCTGATCGCCGGGCAGAAATCCGGCCACGTGTGGGCTTTGCAGCCCGACAAGGGTGAAGTCGTGTGGCAGCGTAAACTTGGTCGTGGCGGGATGCTCGGAGGGGTGCACTTCGGCATGGCAGCTAGCCAGGGCGCTGTGATAGTGCCGATCAATGATGAGGATGTGCAGCTTAGCGCGACGGCAACCGGCAGCCGCTGGAATGGAGAGCAGCGGCCGGGAATCTACGCGCTGGACATCGCCAGTGGCAAGTCACTCTGGTCATGGCCTGCGGAAGACGCCTGTGAGGGAAGGCCCCTCTGCAAACCAGGGCACAGCGCGCCCGCAACGGTAACCGATGATCTGGTCATTACCGGCAGCCTGGATGGTTACATCCGTATTCATGACTTGCGAGACGGCGAGATACTCTGGCGTCACGATACGGTGCGTGATTACGCGACGCCGGGTGGCGCCTCGGCCCGCGGTGGCGCAATGGCCGGGGGCTCTGGTGCGGTATTGAAGGATGGACTGTTGCTGATGAACTCCGGATATATGTTGGTACACCACATGCCGGGAAATGTGCTGCTTGCCTTTGAGTTGGCAGCGGATGACGAATAGTCCTGAAGGTGAACCGGGCAATTGCTTGAATTGCCTGGGAACATGATGGCGGAGAGCAGTGAATGAGTGGGATCAATACAGTCACCATGCCCAAGTGGGGCATGGAGATGGTCGAAGGTGAAATCGCTGAGTGGCACGTCAGCGAGGGCGACAGCATCGTCGAAGGCGATGATCTCCTCGATGTAGAAACCAGCAAGATCGTCAATACGGTGACTGCACCGGCGAGCGGTGTCGTGAGACGCCTGCTGGGTGCGGTGGGTGAAATTGTCGCCGTTGGAAAGACGCTGGCCGTGATC
>CEOG01028993.1_pt1 | contig 38271 bp, 48 predicted proteins | sample 530301 | NCBI WGS metagenome assembly CEOG01 (sample SAMEA2619903, study PRJEB7988) | marine metagenome | biome: marine biome (ENVO:00000447); feature: surface water layer (ENVO:00002042); material: "saline water (ENVO:00002010), including plankton (ENVO:xxxxxxxx)" | depth 5 m | reverse complement strand
CCGCCCCCTCCCCGCTGACGCAGGAGGCTGACGGTGGTATCATGACCGTTGATGAGGCGGCAGAGGCCGAACAGATTGCAGGGCTGAAAGCCTGGCGCGCCAGCCGCGATGACGCGGCCGTCCGCCGCGCCCTGGACGCCCTGTCCAAGGCAGCCCGCGATGGCAGCAATATCATGCCTCCCTCCATCGCTGCGGCAAAGGCCGGTGTCACCACCGGTGAATGGTCCGAAGCCCTCCGTCAGGTATATGGGGAATATCGTGCGCCCACCGGGGTCGGTATTGCCGTCTCCAACGCCGAAAATGATATTCTGGAGCCCGCCCGCGAAAAAGTTGCTATCGCCGCCGGAGAGCTGGGCCGTCCGCTGAAGGTGCTGGTTGGCAAGCCCGGCCTTGATGGCCATTCCAACGGGGCGGAGCAGATCGCCGTCGCCGCGCGCGATAGCGGCATGCAGGTTGTATATGAAGGCATCCGCCTGACCCCGGAGCAGATTGTCACCGCCGCCAAGGCGGGTACCGTTGATCTTGTCGGGCTATCGATTTTGTCCGGATCGCACATTCCGCTGGCCACCGAAGTCTGTGAACGCCTGAAAGACGCGGGGCTGTCGCACATCCCCGTCGTTGTCGGCGGCATTATTCCCCAGGAAGATGCCGTCCGGCTCAAAAATGCCGGGGTCAGCGCGGTCTACACACCGAAGGACTTCAACATGTCCGGGATCATTATAGATATGGTGGATATTATCATGAAATATGAGGATGTTGCCTGACGTCCTCATCCCGTTAAAGATTCGCATCTCCGCGTCGAATATTAACTATAATCCACCATTTTCAGCACTTCTTCGGGGGAATATCCCTCTTCACGGAGGGATCTGACCGTTGCTGCCTTATCGCGTTTTGAGAGCCGTTTTCCCTGCGGATCGGAAATCAGTCCGTGATGCATGTAACGCGGCGTTGGCAATTCCAGCAATGCCTGCAAAAGACGATGAATATGGGTCGCCGCGAACAGGTCTTGCCCCCGCACCACAAGATTGACCCCCTGCAACGCATCATCAAAGGTGACCGCCAGATGATAGCTTGTGGGGGTCTCCTTGCGGGCCAGAACAATATCCCCAAAAGGCGCCGGATCACATTGTATGGTCCCCTTGCCCACCTCCTCGAACCGCAGGCTTGAAAGCGGCACGGACGCCATCGCTTTAACCATATCCAGACGTAATGCATATGCATCGCCCCGGATAAATCGCTCCTGCCTCTCCAGATCGCTCAAATGTCGGCAAATGCCCGGATAGATGGGGCCTTCCGGGCCCTGAGGGGCGCTATTGCTGCGGGTAATTTCCGCCGCAATTTCTTTGCGTGTGCAGAAACAGGGGTAGATCAGACCACGATCACCAAGCTTCTCCAGTAGCGCCGCGTAATCATCGAAATGATCGCTCTGTCGGCGGAGGGGATAATCCCATTCCAATCCCAACCAGCGCAGATCTTCGACGATTCCCTCCTCAAATTCGGGCCGACATCGGGTGGTGTCAATATCTTCAATTCGGAGCAGAAAATGCCCGCCCCCCTCCCGCGCCGCGCGCCAGGCAAGCGACGCGGAATAGACATGCCCCAGATGCAGAAATCCGGTTGGGCTGGGCGCAAAACGCGTTATAGTTACCATATCGTTAACAAGGAACGGGTTCGGAAAAAATTATCAAAATACACCTAAAATTTTATCTGTTTTTCTTGTCAGTCATCCGGCCCGACGCTAGCCTTTGTTAACAGTTTTTTAATTATAAAAAAGATCAACGGGCGAGACAAATGTTTAGACGGATATTGATCGCATTGAATATTCTGATGTTGGTAACGGCTTGCGCCATTCCGATTACCCGCAATCACGATATAAATGTGGCAATGGAACGTTACGAGGCCGCCTATCGCGAGATTGTCAGAAACGACCCGCTGATGGCGCAGAATATTGGCGTTATGGCTGATGTCCTGGAAACGGTTGATCGCCGTTATGTGGATAACGTCAATCCTGAACAGCTTGTCGACAAAGCAATAGAGGCGTTGAAAGCGACTGCCGATGACAGTGACGGTTCGTTTGAAAAAGATCCGACCACCCGTGCGTTGAACGCCATGCTGTCTTCCATGGACCGTTTTACCGGCTATATGGCGCCGCAGAGCTTTTCGACCTATCGGGAAAGTCTGGACGGACATTTCATCGGCCTTGGCGTACATATCCGGATGATTGACGACAGCCTCACCATCATGGATCTGCTGAAAGGCTCCGGCGCTGAAGCGGCCGATCTTCGCAAGCAGGACATTATCACTCATGTCGATGGCGCCCCCATCAAGGGCTTGACCCTGCACGAAGCCCGGGCATTGTTACGCGGACCGGAAAACAGCGTCGCCAGCCTGACCGTTCGTCGCCCGTCCACGAACGAGCCGCTGCAAATTGCCGTGACCCGCAAGGAGGTGGACATCACCTCTGTTGCCCATCATGTGGAAGGCAATATCGGCTATATCCGGATTTATTCCTTCACCCGCAAGACAGGCCCCGGCGTCACCGTCGCGCTTAAAGATATTGACCGGCAGCTCGGGGACGGCCTTTGCGGCATCGTCCTTGACATGCGCGACAATCCGGGCGGGCTGGTCTCTGCGGCGGAGATTGTTGCCGATGCCTTTCTGGATGGCGGCAATATTTACGCGGTCGAAAATCGCGGTCATATGATGATTGCACGCGATGCAGACCGGGGCGATGAAGCACGGGGAACGCCCATTGTTGTCATGTTGAACAAGAAATCCGCCTCCTCCTCCGAAATTGTCGCCGGGGCGCTGAAATATCAGGCACGCGCCAAGCTGTTTGGCGAACAGAGTTTTGGTAAAGGGCTTATGCAGTCTCTCATGCCGCTACGCAATGGTGGCGGGCTCAGGCTGACGACAGGCCGGTTTACTACGGGTGGCGGCCCCACTTTCCACGGAGTTGGATTGACACCGGATATTCCCCATAAGGATGTTGAGGGGGAAAGCGACGCCTATCAGATTTCCCTCGCCGCCAAGAGTCTGAACTGCAACACAAGCCTGACAACCGCGCTTAACACAGTACAATGACAGGCGGCGGCAATATCAACGACGCCCTCGCCTTCATTACTGCGCAGGACCCGGATTTTGCCCGCGCCCTCCCGCTTATAAAACCTCTGCCGGACCGGGGCCGACCCGCCGGCTTTGAACATCTGTCCAAAATCATCGTCGAGCAGCAAGTCTCCCTCGCCAGCGCGGAAGCCATCTGGAAACGCCTTTCTGAAGCGGTCGCGCCTTTTACGCCGGAGATGATGGTCACTTTTGATGAGGACGGCCTCCGCAGCCTCGGCCTCAGCCGCCAGAAAGCGCGGTACTGCCGCGCCCTGGCCATGGATATTGTCGAAGGCCGGTTATTGCTTGACCGGCTGCATGAAGAAGAGGATGCAGCCGTGCTGGAGCAGTTGACGCAGGTCAAGGGCATCGGCCGCTGGACTGCCGAAATCTACATGATCGCCTGCCTTGGCCGCGCCGATGTCTGGCCTGCCGGGGATATCGCGCTGCAGAACGCCCTTGGTCACCTGAAAAATCTGCCGCAACGGCCCGATGCAAAGGCAATGGACCTGCTTGGCGAACCGCTGCGTCCCCATCGCACTCTCGCCGCCCGGATCCTTTGGCGCTATTATGCCGATGTGGTTCAGGCCGCAACGCGCAAAAGCGGGAAATAGCATCCCGCCACAGAATTACGCGGCCATTTCATCAAGATGCGGTGGTGTAATATTTATTTCACACAAAATAATGTAATAGCATTTGCAATTTCACGGAGGAAGCGCCACACTTTATGAGCGGAGATCGCTTCGGGAGAGTGGAAAGCCAGTGCATGCATCCGTTGAAAAATATCCGGCCCTCGTGCTGAATGCCGATTACAGGCCGCTCAGCTATTTTCCCCTGTCACTCTGGTCATGGCAGGACGCCCTCAAGTCTGTATTTCTGGAGCGCGTCAATATTGTTTCGGAATATGACCGGGTTATCCGTTCCCCCAGCTTCGAAATGCGCCTGCCGAGCGTAATCTGCCTGAAGCAGTATGTTCGGCAAAGCAAACAGCCTGCTTTCACCCGCTTTAACCTGTTCCTGCGTGACGGATTTCGCTGCCAGTATTGCGGATCGGCGGAGGAGCTGACCTTTGATCATGTCCTGCCGCGCCGTCTCGGCGGCCGGACGAACTGGGAAAACATCACCACGGCCTGCGCCCCGTGCAATATGAAAAAAGGCGGCCGCCTGCCGCGTGAGGCGAATATGTTTCCTGAAATAAAACCTTATATCCCGACCCCGCAAATGCTCAACCGGCAGGGCCGCGCCTTTCCGCCAAACTATCTTCATGAAAGCTGGCGTGACTATCTCTATTGGGATACCGAGCTGGAACATTAAGGATTTTCCCGCACCCACTTGCCTTACCCGCCCGTCGCCGTCTATATAGGAACCGGTTTCATTTGAACGGTTTCAAGTCGAGATGTGATGTAAAATGAGTTACGGTCTTGGTCTTTCGGAGAAAAAGCAGGCGCGGCAACGGCGCAACCGCTTTTTCAAAATTATTTTCTACATCGCCCTGATCGCCGGTGCAGGGATGTATGGCTATTATGAAGGGCAGGCCGCCGCAGAACGCCGCATCGCCGACATCGAAGGTCAGGTTATCGCCCTGACAAGTGAGAACGACCGGCTGAACGATCAGGCGCGCGCGGCGCTGGACAAACAGAGTGCCGCCCTTGCGGAAGCCCGCGCCTGGCGCGACAAGTTCGAAAATGAAATTCCGACCGGACCTGTTCGGGATATTCTGACGCTGGTCCAGCAGCGGATCGCCGACGGGCTGGAGCCGGAACGGCTGAATTCCCTGATCACCCTCGCCCAGAACAGCCAGAATTGTGATCCGGCCCCGGAGACCAAGCGGTTTATCGTGAATACCCCGATTTTCTCAAGCCCCGGCAATTCGGTCAGTCTCGGCAACGGTACCATCACCGTGACCGGCAACGGAAAATCCGTTGTCAACGATCAGAACAAGGTAGAAGCCTGGTATGATCCGAACGAAGAGGTGGAAATCACCTTTACCCAGCTCGGCGGCCAGACGGAAAAGATGACCGGCGTCCTGCCGCTTCACAAAAGCGTGGTATTCGGCGCAAATGAATATCGGTTCAGCATTCTTGCCGGGAAACAGAGCTTCGCAACCATTTCGGCGACCCGCTGCGACTTTCCGTAAAGCAGGCGAGCCCGCCGTCAGATGCGTGATGACAGCCAGATGGCCAGTTTAGATCCGGCCTTGACCGCCGTCGTCAGCAACTCATAGCCCGGAGCCTCACTGGCGCCTGCCTCGCGCGCGGTATCGCGATGCTCGATTTCCTCATCGCGAAAGCGGGAAATTGTTTCTTTGAGCTCGGTTTCATTTTCGCTGAGCGTGTCAAGCTGCTCACGGTAATGGGCATCAATCACCTCTTCGACCGCCTCGGTACAGGCCATTGCCGCTTCCTTGCCAAGCAGGGCCGTCCCAGCGCCAAGCGCAAAGCCCGCCACATGCCAAACCGGGCCGAGCAATGTCGGCCGCACACGCCGCTCAGCAAGAAGCTGCTCGAATTTCTCGCGATGAACGAGTTCCTGATCTCTCATATGACGAAGGGTCTCACCGGATTCCGTCTTGCCCAGAACCGCAAGCTGACCTTCATAAATCCGGACGGCGCCAAACTCTCCCGCATGATCAACCCGGATAATCCGTTCAAGCTGCTCTCGCGGGTTGAGATCGCCGGGTTGGCGGCCAAAGGGTGGCTTGTCGTCTTGCGAAGATTTGTCGATCATAAACGTCTCCTACTTGCGCTTCCCTGAACCTAGCGCAGCGATGAGACAAAAGACAGCCATAACTACCGCCAGCATGACATTGTAGCCAGCCATGGAGATGCCGAAAAGAGACCAGGCCACCTCATTACAGCGGACAATCGGCGTCGACATGATCCTGGCTTTCAGATCCTCAATATTCGAGACAGCGCCGGTATCCCCGACGCATTCGGCCGTGCCTTCCCACCACCCCTGCTCCACCCCGACATGATAGCCGCCAATGGCCGCCGTTGTGAGAAAAGCAAAGGCGCAAAAAAGCAAGAAAGGGGTCGCGCCAAACCGTTTGCTCAACGCAATTCCGGCAAGCGCAATTGCAATGACCGCCGCATAGGGCCAGCGCTGATATAGGCAGAGAACACAGGGCCAGAGGTCGAAGACATACTGCGATGTGAACGCAAAAACGAGCGCCCCGGCGGCGGCGGCAAGGGCAATCCACAATGCATTCTTGTATAACAAGACCATGTTCCCTTGCTTTTATCCGACAATATTTCCCTGATGATTACAGCAGATACTTAATCGCCACAAAGCCGCCAATCAACAGGACAAAGAAAAGAATGGTGAGCAAGCCGAGATATTTCTCGATAAAGACCTGGATCGGGGCGCCAAACTTCCATAGCAGCCCGGCAACGATGAAGAATCGCAGGCTGCGGGACATGACAGAAGCGAAAATGAACACAAATATATCCAGATGCGTCACGCCGCTGGCAATCGTAATCACCTTGTAGGGAAAGGGCGTTAGCCCGAAAAAGGCAACAATCCAGCCCCCCCATTCGTTATAGGCGGCACTGAACTCGATGAATTTGTCTGCGTAACCGTAAAAATCAATGATGGGCGCGCCAATCAGCTCGAAAAAGAAAGCGCCCACCAGATATCCGAACATCCCACCAAGGACCGATGTCACACTACAAATGAAGGCAAGCCGCCAGGCTTCCGCCCGGTTCGCCAGAACCATGGGAATGAGCAGGACGTCAGGCGGGATCGGAAAGAAGGAGCTTTCAATAAAAGAAACCCCGCCGAGAAACCATTTTGCCCGCGGCTTCGCCGCCAGACTCATCGTAAAATCATACAAACGTCGAAGCATAGTCGGGCCAATACTTGTAAATAACCGTTCAGGATGTGGCTTTTTAGCCGCTTTCCCCTATTTCTACAATCGCTATCCTTAAAATTTGATAAACTACGGCTCTGAAGAAGTTCTATTGACCGGCTTAAAATCATCGTTATAGTGCGGATTTTCCACACTGGCCCCTGTGGCGGAATTGGTAGACGCGACAGACTCAAAATCTGTTGTCCTCAGGGCGTGCCTGTTCGAGTCAGGCCAGGGGCACCAATATTTTATTTAATATATTGATTTTATTGTGATTTTTAAAATACAAAAAATACAGACCACCGTTTAGTCCCCCTTTTATCTGGATACACAAATTTACAACTAACGGCTTTATAATCTGAAGGTAGCAGGTTCAAAATCCTGCCTAGATTTGTAGACGTCCTTTGTATTGATATGCTTCACCAAACTGTGACATTTTGTCCGTTGACAAAAAAGCGGGAAAAAGTTCTGATAAATCTATGATATCTGCTTTCTCAAAAACAGGGGCTTTCCTGATCGTGCTCGTAATTGCCGGTCTCCTGGGAAACACTCCAGCCAGAGCAATGACTCTCGACAGCATGTCTGTAGAGGTAGTGGATTGTCAGGATTGTCGTGAGACTGGAAATATGCAAAACACAGGTGCTGTATGTTCCAGTGTTTGCGTTGTTTCAGTAGCGATTGATAAGGTGGCCATTGATACGGCTACTCTACATGATGCCAAAAATTCCCAATTTGAACGCCTGATTTCTCGTCTGCATGAACGCGACGAATATCCTGAGCCTCATCCACCCAAACTTACATCCTAGTTAGATGCCTACTTGGCGAACGTATCGCTGATGGTGGGCGCATGCTTGTCGTAGCAATATATCGCTAACCAAGCAGTTGCACTCCGCGAAAGACATTTGAGCTTCTTTTGTGGCTGGATCAACACCAGACGGATGTCTAATCTATGGATAATCAACGAGTCCCGATGTTTACGCGTCGACGCGTAATTGCATCGACCGCTGCCGTTGCATTTGGGGCAGCAATCCCGAGCTTGTGGGCGCCAAATGGCAATGCCGCATCGAACTCAGAAGAAGTAACTCTTCATGCGGCCGCTGGCCACAACAAGCTTGGTTCTGGCGTTACAGGACCTGCAACCTTATGGCGCTTTAATGAATCGATACCGGGACCGGAAATCCGGATCCGCCAGGGATCGCGTTTACGGGTCACCGTAGATAACGGATTGGCAGAAGATACAACAGTTCATTGGCATGGCGTTCGTACGCCTAACGCGATGGACGGGGTTCCCTATTTAACCCAGAAACCAATCTCACCGGGCAATCAATTTGTATATGACTTCAATGCGATTGACGCCGGAACCTACTGGTATCATCCGCATCAGCGCAGTTTCGAACAAGTTGGTCGTGGTTTATACGGTCCCTTGATTATCGAAGAAGCGAACCCAATACAGGTTGATCGCGATTTGACTTGGATGTTGGACGATTGGCGTCTGAACCCATCAGGAGAAATAGAAGACGATTTCGGAAACTCCCATGACATGAGCCACAGTGGTCGAATAGGTAATTTCGTTACCATCAACGGCACAAGATTGGATACTTTTATAGTTCGTACAGGAGAACGCATACGCCTCAGGCTGATAAATGCTGCAAATGCTCGCATCTTTGGACTCGACTTCCAGGGGCATGATCCATTGGTCATTGCATTGGACGGGCAACCAATAACCCCACATCGCCCGGAAAATGGCCTTGTCGTCTTGGGCCCAGCCATGCGGATTGATCTTATTTTGGATATGACCGGAAATCCCGGTGAAAGCAACGAAGTCATAGATCGTTTTTATGATGGCCTTACCTATCAACTGACACGCATCAGATATTCCAATGAAGTTATCCGGGACAGCCCACCCGACTGGCCAACCCAGTTACCGGCAAATCCTTTGAAAGTCCCAGATCTGAAAACCGCGAAACGTCATGAAGTGACGTTCAGCGGTGGCATGATGGGCAATATGGTTGCGCGTGACATGGGGATAAACACGACCAGGTCGAATGCGATGATGGGGATGATGCATTCCGATAAAATTTGGTTCATTAACGGGATTGCTGCGGAAGGTCATATTATGGATCCAATGCTTACGCTGGAACTTGACCGCAGTCACGTAATTGCGATGACAAACGCCTCTGCCTGGTATCACCCAATTCATCTCCACGGCCACTCCTTCAGAGTGATTTCTAGAAATGGAGAAAAAACAAAATATCGGGAGTGGCAAGACACGGTCTTAATGGCACCACGCGAAACTGTTGAAATCGCGTTCGTTGCCGACAATCCGGGTGACTGGATGTTTCATTGTCACATTCTGGAGCATCAGGCGAGTGGCATGATGGGTGTCATTCGAGTCGCCTGAAAATTTGCAAATATGAAGAAGGATAATTTCAATGATCAAGAAAGTTATGGCTTTTGTTACAATCGGCGCAATTATTGTCGCAGCCTCTGTTTTTTATGGGCAAGAGGCAGTGGCAAAGGAAGTTACGCTTTATAAAAATCCGCAATGCGGATGCTGTGAATCCTATGCGGATTATCTTCGGGAGAATGGGTTTGCCGTCACCGTTGAGCCGACACATGATCTGGTGCCAATGAGCAAGAAAGCAGGCATTTCAGAGGATTTTCAGGGGTGTCATCTCGCCTTTATAGATGATTACGTGGTGAGTGGGCATGTGCCGATTGATACTGTCAAAAAGCTCCTTTCAGAAATGCCAAATATCAAGGGCGTCACGCTTCCGGGCATGCCGACAGGATCTCCTGGTATGGGAGGCCCCAAAACCGGACCGTTCACCATCTATCAGATCGGTGACGACCAACCAACAGTTTACACAACAGAGTGAAGGAGAAAAAAATGATGACCGATCCAAGCTGTATGTCGGGCGGAATGATGATGTGGGGAATGGGGATAGCAGGCCTTTTGGTCGCAATCCTATTGCTCTTGGCAATCGCGGCCCTTGGCAAATATCTCTTCAGCGGCAAGCATAAATGACAAGAAAATCCATTATCGTAAGTTTGCTGATAGCGGTACTGGTAGGTGTAGTTCTAGTAGGGTTTAGTCAGATATTTGACACTGAACAGGACAGTTTTTCGGCGCCGATATCAAATGGCGATAGCGCCAAACCGCCAAACATGATGTCGCTCAATAAAAAGCCGCTTTCGATCAAGCCTATTTCCTTTACGGATGCAGAAGGTTCCGATCTCGACCTGTCACATTGGCGCGGCAAGCTTGTTTTGCTTAATATTTGGGCAACGTGGTGTGCGCCTTGCCGGGAAGAAATGCCAACACTCGATAGCTTGCAGCAGCAGTTGGGCGGGCCAGGTTTTGAAGTCGTCGCTCTTTCAATTGATCGGGCAGGTATTGGTGTCATAGAGAAATTCTTTGAGGAAATTGGCATCAAGTATCTGGGCATCTATGTCGATCAAACCATGAAAGCATCAACAGATCTGGGCGCCTACGGCATCCCGACAACTCTGCTGATATCACCGGAAGGACTGGAACTTGGGCGTCTTGCCGGACCGGCTGTGTGGGACAGTCCGGAAATGATTTCATTTTTACGCGACCTTATTCCCCAGAAAGCAAAGGAGAACTAGACAATGAAGCCTGCTGTAGATCAAAGCTCAAATATATTGATCGACTATCTTGTCTATCAATATCGAACCCGTCGCCCGTTGGTCTTGCTAATCGGTGGGATTATTATTGCTACTCCGTTATTGGCATTCAATTGGAGTTGGCTAACGGCAATAGGAGTGTCGACGATATTAATCAGTGTTTTGCCTTGCGTTCTCATGTGCGCATTCGGGATGTGCATGAAAGGCGGCAAAGACTGCTCGAAGAACTCGGCTACAAGCAATACCACTGATGAAGGTAGCGGTAGTCAGTAAAACCTGGTTTTTCCAGGAAAACTCGTAAAACAAAGGAATATAGCATGAAAAAAGCATCAATTATTATAGCGTTAGCTGTTGGATTTCTTGGATCGATATCACTCGCCCTGGCGGATAGCAATCAAACTGAAAGCCAGGATATGAAGTCACACTCGATGATGCAGGATAATCAATCCCAAGGAGATGAGGGAAAACCGAACAACATGATGGGTATGATGAATATGATGAATATGATGAGCAAAATGGAACCCATGATGAAGCAGTGTAGTGAAATGATGGAGACCATGAACGATCATATGAAGTCTGGAAAGGACGCATAAAAAAACTTTCGAACTGTAGTTAAAGCAATAGACCTCCGGCCGTTGAAATACTGGCCGGAGGTTTATCAAGTGTAGGAAAAAAATGAAATCGATATATTTTGTATCAGTTTTGATTAGCGGCCTGATAATCGCGATGACGGCAAGTGCCAATCACCCCGCCAACAACCTTGATGAGGTGATGAGTGAGAAGGAACCCTTTTTTCAAGCGATGGATGAACCAAATTCACCTCCATTTGAATTAGTCAACTCGAATGGTGAATTGATTAAGCTTTCAGATTATGACGAGAAAATTGTCGTTTTGAACTTCATATTTGCGAATTGTGCGGGTGTCTGCCCCTTGCACTCTGCTCGGATTGTAGAAATACAAGAGATGATTAATGCGACACCAATGAGGGATTTGGTCCAATTTGTCAGCATTTCGACGGATCCGATTAATGATACAGGTAATGCGCTCGATGAGTATGGAGACGCTTACGGATTTGATGCAATAAATTGGACGTTTCTAACAAAAAAGCCGAATGACGCAGAAAATTTCACTCGAATCCTTGCTGAGGAATATGGTGTTAAGTTCCAGCCAGAGGAAGCGGGCCAACAAATGCATAGCGTGGTGACGCATATTATTGATAGGAAAGGTCGTTTCGCCGCAAAATTTCATGGACTTAAATTCAAACCCATCAACCTGAGGGTCGGCAACGATTACTTCATTAAACAGCCAGATGGTCGTTTATTGGTCAGAATCAGATCCTGCGGTTTCAGTCCTCTTGAGTCCTTGCAAGTGTAGGTTTTCGTACAAAAGCGCTAACCTGCCATTTTCCTTGTGGAAGAACCTCCAAATTTGACAAGTTTGACCATAATTATAGCGAACCCTGGAGCTGTTTAAATTGCCCCTGGATCACCGCCTTTTCCTGAAGAATTGCTTTGTTCTCGTCGGTCAGATACGTCACTTTATCCTGTGTGGTTTTCAATTCGGTTTTGGTGGCCTCCAAAGCCTGTGATAACACGGCCACTTCCTTATCGACTTCTGCTTTCTGAACAGTGAGAGCAGATATTTTTTCTGCCAATTGCTCATTTTTATGCTGGTTTTTCCGGTTCTTCGTCATGGCGTCTTCAAGGTCGCGTTTCAGCTTCTGGATATCATCTACCTTTCCGTTTAGGTCCCTGTTTAGCGTTGCATTGGCCTGTTCAAGTTTATCGGCATTGTTTTCTAACTGCGCATTGGCATCCAACAGCTCGGACGATCTTGACTCGGCCTGGGTGAGCCGGTGTTGCAGATCCAGGATCTGGTCTTTCAATCCCTGGTTAACCGAACGAAATTGTTCGCGCTCCTGTTGACGATCTTCGGCTGTTCGCTGCTGGTAATGCTCGAAATGGTCACGGATATCCCGGTTTTCCTGCTTGAGTTCCGTGACGGTTTCTTTCAAATCGGCGGTCCGGGCAATAGCCTCGTCCCGTTGCATCTCTGCCTTGGTCAGGTTGATGCGTGTATCTTCCAGAGCCTGAGTTTTCTGGTCTACTTCGTTGGTAAGTTGCCCGATCTGGATTTCTAAATCTTTCTGGCGGGCAGTGAGCTGCGTAATCGCGTTGCTGGCGTCGTCGAGCTTTTTCCGGAGATCTTCATTCAGCCCTTTGAACTCCTGTCGGGCCTGCTCGATGCGGTGGTCGGCCATCTGCTGCACTCGTTCGTGGAGAGATTTCACGACCTCCACCAAGTCGCTCGGGAGTCCATTGGTATCGGCCGCGTCCCCGTTATCGGAACGCCAGCGCTTGAGTAGTGGCGCGATCGTGCTTTTGCTGCCGGTGCCCAAATGTTCTCGAACCCGATCCACCGTTGGCTCCTGGCCTTGAGCTTTGATGGCTTCGGCGGCTTTGGCGACATCGTGATATGTGACTCCGGCGCGGGCCATAGGAATTTCCTTTCAGATTATTTAATACCGTATTACGTAACACGTAATATAACATAATTATATAGCTTTTAAAGACGGTTTGAATTTATAATATTAACCTACGATAATGCTCATTATCGTAGGTTAATGGATTGAGCCATAAATTTTCGACTTGTAACACCGGTACATAGCCGCCTTTTGGGTGACATCGAAGGAAATCCTATTCATGAACAACAAACCACCAAAACAGGCTAACGACTTGTCATTACGTAATGAGGATTCGACCCTGGTTGAACGCCAGGAATCCGAGTCATTGCGGCAATACCTCCAGGCAGCGACGTCCGACAACACGCGTAAAGCCTACCGTTCGGCCATTCGGCAATTTGAAAAATGGGGTGGTCGCCTGCCCACAGACCGGGATACTGTCGTCCGGTACCTGCTGGGCAGAGCCGAATCGCTCAACACCCGGACCCTGGATCTGCACCTGACCGCCATTAGCCAATGGCACCATTACCAAGGACTCATTGATCCGATAAGTGATCCGTTGGTCCGCAAAACCATGGAAGGCATCCGTCGCACTCATGGTCAGCCCAAGCGCAAAGCCAAGACACTGCGTCTGGAGCACATCGCCGAAATGGTGAATCACATGCGGCAACTCCCAGACAGCAAAAAAAAGCACCGGGACATTGCGCTGGTATTAACCGGCTTTTTTGGGGCTTTCCGCCGCAGCGAACTGGTTGCGATTCAAACCAGTGATGTGAATTGGGAGCCGGAAGGTCTGATCATTCGGTTGCCTCGCTCCAAAACCGATCAGCAATCAACGGGGTTGGTTCGTGCTTTACCTTTTGGGGCTGAAAGTTGTTGTCCGGCTACAGCGATCGAAGCATGGATTAGAGTAGCTGGTATCAATGAGGGCCCCCTCTTCAGGCCCATCAACCGCTGGGACCATGTTCAGGAAAGAGCGCTGAATCCAGGGGCGGTAAACGATCTTCTCAAAACCTTGGGCAAGGCCTGCCAGTTCGATTTTGCACCCGACTTAAGCAGTCATAGTTTTCGTCGCGGCCTCTCTACCTCGGCGGCACGGGAGCGCGTGGACTTTGAACTGATTAAAAAGCAAGGAGGCTGGAAAAGTGATGCTACCGTTTGGGAGTACATTGAGGAAGGACAGCAGTTCAATAATAACGCATCAATCATTCTGATGGAAAAAATGAGCTTGTTGCTGAACGCTGAATCCCTAAAAAAGGGAAAGTAAATCCGCAGGATCGAAATCATCTCGGCGCAAACATGATAATGCCCATCCCTAACAAGGTGATGGCCACGCCTACAAAATCCCACAGATGCGGGCGAATCCCATCCACACCCCACAACCACAGTATGGCCACCGAAACATAGACGCCGCCATAGGCCGCATAAACCCGGCCCGCTGCGGTTGGATGAAGAGACAGTAGCCAGGCAAACAGCGCTAGGCTGAACGCTGCCGGCAGCAAAACCCATGCGGATGCCGACTTCTTCAGCCAGAGGTATGGAAGATAACAGCCAACTATTTCCGCAATAGCGGTGATGATGAACAAACCGAGCGTGGAAAGTATGGACATACGAAGTTCTCTTGTTAGTGCTGATCCGTTTGGCTGGGCACGGGTTGATCCCGGCAAGCTTCTTCGGTCAGCTCGATTTCAATTGTGGTGTGAGCCAGCGGGTATTGTTCGAGCGCCATAGTAATGGATTGTTTGATGGCGCAGTATTCGTCAGGACCAAAAACTCCCTCGTGATCCACTACGATATGGGCCGTCAGTACATGCTGTTCACCATCCAGGGACCAGAGGTGCTGGTGATGAATTCCGCTGATGCCATCAATGCCAATTAGTGTTCGCCGGATCTCCTCGTGAAGCGCCTTATCTGGAACAGCCTGAAAGAAAAGCTTGCCGGTTCCCCAAAGATTCCGACACACATTAAACAGAATAAAGAGAGTAAAGCCCACCGATAGCAATGGGTCGAGAATAGGCCAGTCGGCAAACTGCAAAACGATTGAGATAATCAGCACTGCCACCCACCCCAGCACATCTTCCAATAAATGCCAGTTCAATACCTTTTCGTTCAGCGTATTTCCCTTGCTAAGACGATAAGCAGCAATACCGTTGACGGTGACGCCCAGAATCGCCAGCGCTAACATGCCCTCGGTGACGGGCATCACTGGATTGGCCAGTCGGGGAATTGCTTCGCTTAATACCCACAGCGATCCGGCAATCAATACCAGGCCGTTGATCAGGGCGCCGAACAGGGACAACCGCCGGTAGCCATAGGTGAATTCGGTGTCGGCGGATTTACGTCCCAGCCGGTTCAGGAGCCAGGCGCTGCCAATGGACAGACTGTCACCCAGATCGTGCACCGCATCGGCCATGATAGCCGTGCTGTTGGTGAGCCAGCCGCCGATGAATTCGATGATGGTAAAGCCCACATTAAGAAAGAACGCCATTGCTATGCGGCTTGCGCTTTCATCTTTGTGGTGTGAATGATCGTGTTGATGCATAAGCAACCCTTACACAATAAATGTACCTGCCCTGACCGTAACGATAAGGGCAGGCAAAACGTTTATGCCATGTCGCTTAACTTGCCTTTTGAAAACCAGGCAAACAGCACCGGCAATACAAACAGCGTCAAGAACGTAGCGGTTACCAATCCGCCCACGATCACACTCGCCAGAGGCTTTTGGATTTCTGCGCCGACACCATTCGACAGCAGCATGGGGATCAGACCCAGTGCCGAGGTAATAGCAGTCATCAGCACGGGCCTTAGCCTTGAAACCGCTCCATCAAACACCGCATCCGATACTTTCAAGCCATCCGCAATCCGTTGATTGATGCTTTCCACCATGACAACGCCATTCAGGACAGCGACCCCAAACAAGGTGATGAAGCCCACTGAGCTGGGCACCGACAAATACTGACCGGAAATCCAGAGTGAAAACACACCACCAATCACCGCAAGCGGGACATTCACCAGAATCAGCATGGCCTGGCCAACCGAGGCAAAGGCAAAATAAAGCAACAAAGCAATTAATCCCAGCGAAACCGGCACCACCAGGGATAAACGCTTTTGCGCTCGTTGCTGATTTTCAAACTGGCCACCGATATCGACGGAATAACCGGTGGGCAGGTCCACTTGCTCGGCAATCACCTGACGAATATCAGCAACCACGCTACCCATGTCCCGTCCATGAACATTGGCCTGAATCACCACTCGACGCTGCACGTCATCACGACGCACCTGCGGTGGACCAGATGCGATACTGACTTCCGCCACATCCCCTAGGCGAACCCAGGCACCTGACGGGGCCTGTAAACGCAGGTCGGCAATGGTTTCACGGTCTTCGCGAAACCGCTCAGCGAGCCGCACGTAGATGTCGTAACGCTCGTTGCCATTGATGATCTGGCCGGCACTGGCACCTCCCAGCCCTTCGCGTACCAGCTCCATCACGTCGCCCACGGCCAGACCGTAACGGGACAAGGCTCTGCGATCCGGTTTCACGACCAGTTGAGATTCACCGGCGATCTGCTCCATGGCCACATCGCGGGCACCTTCGATTTCTTTTACTGCGGCCTCAATGGCCTGGCCCTTATTGGCCAGCACGGCAAGATCGGGACCAAACAGTTTGATGGCCAGCTGCGCTTTGACACCTGAGAGCAACTCGTCCACACGGGTTGCGATGGGTTGCGAGAAGTTGAACAGTAAGCCCGGGTGTTGCTCCAGTTTCTGTTCCATCAATGACTGGAGTTCATATCGGTTGTCTGCACTGGTCCATTCCGGCACCGGTTTAAGGCCAATATAGATCTCGATGTTATTCACCGGCTCAGGATCGCCGCCGATTTCAGCCCGGCCAATGCGCGACAGCGCATAGGTTACCTCCGGGAATTCCATCAACTTGGCCTCCAGTTTGGGGGCCACTTCCAGGGCCGTGTCCAGACTGGAAGAAGGTGCCAGGGTGACACGCAGATTGATGGTACCTTCCTCCAGTTCGGGCACGAACTCCGTACCCAGGCGGGGCAGCACCAGCGCAGCCGCTATCACCATAACGGCTGCAACACCCACCACCATTTTGCTGTGCCCCATCGCCCAGGCTAATCCTTTACGATAGAGCCTGTCGAGCGGCTTCAACACAAAGCTATCGCGTTGACGCACACCCTTGCGAAAGAGGTAGGTGGCCAGTGCAGGTACGATGATCAAGGCCACTAACACTGCCGAGAGCATAGCCAGCATGATACTGATGGCCATGGGCTGAAACAGTTTGGCTTCGACACCTTCAAAGCTAAACAGCGGCATGAAGACAACCAGAATAATGGCCGTGGCAAAAAAGATGGGGCGAGCGACTTCCTTACCGGCTTCCTGCAGGCGCAAGGCAATACCATGACGGTCGTGGGCCACATCAAAAGGGTCCACGTCATCGGAATCCACCCGCGATTGTCTCTTGGTATCATGTTCAGCATCCGGGTGCGTCAGATGTTTAAACATGTTCTCCACCATCACTACGGAGCCATCCACCAACATGCCAATGGCGACCGCAATCCCCCCCAGCGACATCAGATTGGCCGACAATCCGAACCACGCCATCACCATTAAAGCGATTCCAATGGAGATCGGGATGGACATCAACACCAGAAAGGTGGCGCGCAGGTTCATCAGGAATAGCGCAAGGATCACGACGATGAAAATAAACGCCAGCAGCAGGGCATTGACCACAGTCTGCACCGCCTGCGTGATCAAATCCGCCTGATCGTAAAATGCCTCGAAGCGAACACCTTCCGGTAATGCCTGGTTAATACGCTCAATGCGCGCACTGACTCCATCAATGGTGGCCTTGGTGTTGGCCCCCATTCGCTTGAGCACGATGCCGGACACCACCTCGCCGAGATTCTCCACCTTGTCGTCGGCGTTCTTGCGCGTCATGGTCACCGCGCCCTGACGGATCTCACTGCCCAGCGCCACTTGCGCCACATCGGACACGGTGATCGTAGTACCGTCCACGGTTTTCAGTGGCACCTGACGGATCTGTTCCAAACCCTTCTCACCATGATCCAGCCAACCCGTACCCCGGATCACCAGTTGCTCCTGGCCCCGGTTCATATACCAGCCGCCGACGTTGGTGTTGTTGCGCTCCAGTGCCATCATGACTTCGTCCTGGGTCAGCTCGTAGGCCAACAGTCGGGACGGGTTCAGGTTTACCTGGTACTGACGCACCTCACCGCCGAACGATAGCACATCGGTCACACCCTCGGCCGGAATCAATAGCAGCTTCACCACCCAGTCGTTCAAACTGCGCAATGCCATGGCATCGAAACCGGCATCGGGTTCGGCCACGAGAAGATACTGATAGACCTGACCCAGACCGGAAGTATTCGGGCCCATTTCCGGCGTGCCGACGCCATCGGGGATCAGCTCCTTGGCAGCCTGAAGCCGCTCAAATACCAGTTGCCGGGCAAAATAGATATCGGTGCCTTCTTTAAAGACTACGGTGACGCCGGACAGGCCGGTTTTGGAAATGGAGCGCACCTCTTCCACATCCGGTAAGGCGTACATCACGGCTTCGATGGGATAGGTAATAAGCTGTTCCACCTCTTCGGCAGCCAGCCCCGGTGCTTCGGTATTGACAGATACCTGCACGTTGGTCACATCCGGAAAAGCATCCAGATTCAGTTTTGGAATAATAAAAACGGCACTGACCGTTAGTGTGATCAGGGCTATCACCACCAGCAATCGGTTGATGACCGCCCAATCGATAATTCGGTTAAACATGGGGTCTCCTACTGCTTAGTGGTTATGGGGGTCAAAGCCGCCCTTGGCGATCTGAGAGGCAACAAAGAAAGCGCCCTGAGTGACGATGCGAGCCCCCGGACCGACACCGCTAATTTCACGTAGCGGCCCGAGCGCTCGACCCAGCTTCACCTCCACTGGCTGGAATTCGCCAGGATGGTCTTCCACGAATACCGTCCAATCTCCGTCTGCGCCGCGCATCAGTGCGGTTTCGGGTACCGCCAGCACGGGTCTTTTAGTCTGGAATCGGAAATACACCTCGGCGAACTGGCCGGGGTGCAGGCGGTGTTCCGGGTTATTGACCAACAGGCGCACGGTACGGGTACGGGTGATGGGGTCAATGGTGTGCGCCTCCTGAGTGACCTTGGCGTTTACACGGACATCCCCAGCCACCACTTCCGCTCTTGTTCCCGCGCCCAGCGTCAGGGAGAGATCGGCGGGCAGGTGGGCCTCCACCCAGAGTTGCTTTTCATCGGCCAACGCAATCAAGGGCGCGCCCGCCTCGATGCGCTGCCCCTGCTCGAAATCATCGCTGAGCACCGCGCCGTCAATCTCGGCATGCAGGATATACTCCCCTAATGCAACAGATTGCTGAGGAGCGACCAACGCTTGCAAGTCCGAGGCCGAAAGGCCGTAGGCCAGCAGCGTCGCCCGGGCTGCCTCCAGGCTGGTTTTGGCCGTGATGTAACGCTGTTCACCCACGGTTTTGCGCCCAAGTTCCTCTACTCTTTGCCATTCAGGCCAGGCCGTGCGGTAATTGGCTTGTGCCTGCGCCACGGCTTCACTGAACAGAGTAACCAGCGGCTGACCCTGTTCGACGTGATCGCCGAGGGCGACATGGCGGCGCAGCACCACGGAAGGCACCCGGGGCGATACTCGGTAACTGGTGTAACCGTTGGAAAGGATCTCCCCCGGTGCGTAAAGCTGATAATCGACCTTTCTGGGAGTCAGTGGGTTGATCTGAATATCGGCCAGGGTCATTTGCGCCGGGTTCAGTGACGCAGAAGCAGCTTCTTGGTGACCTCCATGCCCACCATGATCACCGTGGTCACCGCCCTCGCTATGCTCTTCATGTCCGTGTTCTGAGCCGGAGTTGTGCTCGTCGTGGGCGCTGTGTTCATCATGATTTTCGTCGCCATGATCATCGTGCGCATCCTTGTGATCACTATTGACGTCCTCGCCGTGTTCCGCGTGGCCGTGCTCGGTGTCAGGCTTATGGTCATCATGCTCTTCATGGTTTTCCTCACGATGATCGTCATGATTATCCTGTTCGCTATGGGGTGCCGCCGTTATCGCTTTTTCCTGCCCATGCTCACGTGCATGCTCAGACTCAGATTCTTTGGCGTGGCTGGCGGTTGCGGTCGCAAGACCCGCCACCAAGATGGCTACCAGTGTTTTATTCATGTTTATCATTCCTGTTTAATTCGTTGACGCGGTCGATGACTTTATTGCGTTGATCAGGTGGCCCGATTGCTGAAGTGCTTCGGTGAGCGCAAGCCGTGTCTGCTTTTCCAGCTCAATGCCTGCCAGCAGGCTTTCGGTGCGTTGATTCAAGGCCAGCAGATAATTAGTGGTGGACAGATCACCCGTGCGCCATTGCCGTTTCAGCAGTTCGGCGCTGTTCTCGACCCGACCCTGAACAACCTCTTGCCAGCGGCGATATTGCTGTTCAAAGCGCTGCCAGGTGGCCTGTGCAGCCTGCCAGTCAAAGCGCTGCTTGCGGTAGATAGCCTGAAAACGAGCCTCGGCCTCCAGCGCTATGCGTTCGGTGGCGCGAGTTTCTGCACTGAAGTTGTTGCGGACATTCAACGGGATGGAGAAGGTCAGCCCGACAACGCTCTCTCCACCATCACGACCGAAATTGACGCCAAAGGTGGGCTCCGCCTTGGCGGTACGCCGTGTCACTTCAGCTTCCTCCTTCAGCGACTGCCAGCGGGCGTGGGCGCTGGCTACGGCCGGGTGTTGCAGTAACTCCTGATCCGAGGTCAAGTCTGGCTGGGAGGGCCAGAAATCATCAGGAATGCCGCCTCGCGTGGGCGCCCATGCGGGCAGCAGCTCGCGAACCCGGATTTCGGCTTTCTGTATCGCGGCTTCGGCCTCGGCAACCTGAGCCAGCTGCTGTGACAGGGACAGAAAGGTGAGTTCGGCATCGATGCTGCCCAGATCACCTGCCTGCTGGCGCTTATCCACCTGTTCGAGCAAGGCGTTAAGTTGCTGCTGTTGCGCTTGGGCAATGGCGGCGGCGCGGTTGGCGGCATGCCACTCCACCAGTGCGGCAAGCGCCTCGGCGGTTTTGTCCAACACTTGTTGCTGGTACAGCGCTTCGGCGGCGCTTCGCATAAAGCCCGCCTGCTGCCGTCTTGCACCCCGTCTGTCCCACCAGTCGATGGTCTGCTGAACGCCGACCCGGTAGTTGTCTTCCTCTCCATTACGCTCCAAATCGGTGGACAGCTCCGGGTTGTAAAGCGGCTGCTCCAGCGCATCGGCGCTGGCGTTGGAGCCCAGCAATTGCTCGCGGGCGGCAAGCACCTCGGGGTGTTGTTGTATCTGGGAGGCGAGCCAGGCGCTCCAACTCGATGTCTCTGCGTAAGCAAACATGGGCAGAAAAAGCACGCACGCGCCCAGCAAGGCCCGTCTGGGCCAGTCAAATCGTCTCATATTGATGCTCCTGAAATTCAGCGTGCGACGGTTTGGTCGTGCACCGGATTTTGCCGTTGTTGGGGTTCATCCCGGTGAAAGGCGACCTTTATTACGGTATCACCAGGCAAGGCGGGGAGCTTTGCAGAAAAACGCACGCCGCCCTTGCGTGATGCGCGTCTGGTGAGAAGGCGCGGTGAGTAATCAGTGGTTGTTTCCGCAATCAATTCGTTATCAGCAGACCAGGCTGCGATGTCTACATGGCCTCGGGGAAGGCCGTAGCGCAGGTGAGCATCCATCCGTCCGAAGACGGTCAGCTCCGCGGCGGTATGGTTCACGGTCACCTGGCGGAAATGCCAGCGTTGGTTGTCGGTATTGACGACTTCAATTTCAGGCAAGCTGTTTTCGGCCTGAGCGGAATTGACAAGCGCGAGGCTCAGCGCGAGCCCAATAGCGATCTGTTTCATGATGTTTCACCCTAAAATAAATACCAATTGTTCGCTGTAACCCAAGGCTACAGAGGCTGATGACGTGCTGTTGAGGCGCGATCAGGCGATTGGAGGGCGAAACAGAGAGGGGGGAATACCAGAGGTGAGGTTGGCCTGATAGTCGGCTTGTCCGTTTTCTGAGAATAAATCGGCTAAGTGTGAAGTGGCTCCGATCAGAACGACAGAGCCGTGGCCATGACAATGGCAGCAATGGTGGCAGTCATATACAGACTGTCCGGGCTGATCGGGTGTCTGCTTGGCGAGCAGATTGTCGTTGTGGGTATCAGTGGCAGTGGATTGATGCGAATGGTCGAATTCCAGGTGCTCCGTCCCGGATTGATGAAGCTGGTGAACGTCCGCCATGGCAGCCACAGATTGCAGGGCAATCAGTAAGGCCAGTAGACAAGTTAAGTAATGGCGGATGTTCATGTGGAATGTGGAGCCCTTATGCTGTCAGGTTCCACAGTACCCGACTCTTTCATAAAATCAAGCATATAACAGAATTTCGGGCTATTTTACCGCTCATCAACAATGCAATGAATTCAGCAATTTCCGTTGTTTGGAATTTTTTGACGAGTTTTCTCAACGCGTTCAATCCCAAAGAAAACAGAGAACGTTGCAAGCGTCCATGAGCTTTTTGACGGATAGGTTTTAATCGAGCCGCCCAAATTCCCGTTTTATAAGCCAAGCAAAAAGCAATCGCCAGAATAGCAACCAACGTGCTGAGCTTTTTCGGGTTTGTCATATGGGTATCTTCCAGTCCCAGCCCTCTTTTTTTCAAGCAGGAGAACAACGTTTCAATTCCCCAACGCTTGCGATAAGTCGGCAATATCTGATTAGATTTCATAAGGTTGGAGGCAACAATCAGCATTTCGCCCGTCTTCAATCGCATCATACTGATTTTTACAGGTGTTGCTGTTTCTTCCTCAACCCTGCCCAAAAACCAAAAGCCGTTCAGACGGTGAGTTTTCCCTTTTTTGAGGTGGCTGGCTGGGGTGGATAATTTAATGGGAGCGTAGCCTTCTTGCCAGATCATCATGTTTTCTTTCAGTCGAATGGCAAAGCGGATTCCGTGTTCATGCAACCAATCCAGCCATTTGTCCCCGATAAATTCACGGTCTGCTGTAAGAGAGGCAATGGGCTGGTCTGGAAAAGACTCCTTGAATTTCGCCATTAAATCTATGCGTTCGACCACATTGGAATTTCCCGCCTTATCAAGCAAAACCCAAAACAGAGGAAGACAGACTTTGCCATGAACGATGCCGAGCATCAAAATATTGATGTGGCAACGACCGAATTTCCAGTTTGTACGGTCCAACGCCAAGTCCCACGGTTTACCCGACAGCCCCATAATTTGAACCAGTAATCGGGCGGTGCTTGCTCCATCAAGTTGGATGTGTTGGAAAAAACGCTCAAAACGGCGATGAACCGATAGGGTCTGTGCCTTTGTGTCAACATGACCTGCAAGTCGCCACAAATTGACCGTTCCTGTTTCAATAATCAGTGTAACCAGCCAAACCAGTGTTTCTCGCCTTGTTCGCCAAAGCGAAATGTGATTTGCTACAAATTGGGATAAGGCTTGTGTCAGTGATTTTTGCATAACTTCCAGATCTCTCGTTGAAAAAGAATCAGAAAGTATGAATCACTTCATGGCTTTATCCTAATTTGTCGGGTACTGTGGTCAGGTTCAAAACACTAGCTGCTAAAGACTATCATATTATAGAAAAGTTTCTTCAGTCTTTTCCGAGTAGACCGTTCTACAGCGTGCATTAATCACCACAGCAGCTTCTCCTGCATTTAGGTGGGAGCTGAAGCAGAGGGTCTCGACATTAACGGTTGCCGCATTAGACAGTATCCAATTGTATACAACGCAAACCATCATGCCACCAGGTTCAAGTGGGCATCGATGACATCCCAAGGGGCCTGCAAGGCGCCGGTTTCCGTCCGCTTCAACAAACCCGCTTCCTCCAGGGCGCGGGTATCGGCATGAACATTCTTGTAGTCACGCGCCAATGTGGTTGCCAGCGCCCGTACACTCATCGGGCCCTGTTGGCGGAGCGTCCTCAGCACCTCCAGACGTCGAGGGGTGATCACCGCCAGAAGCATGGAGAGGTCTTCGAAATTCAAGTGAACCTCTGTATCGATTTTCTCGCCGCGTTCTGCCCGTTGCCAGGCATCCACAAAGCGATCAAACCCTTTGTCAGGATTTTCAGTGCCAATATGGATATGCTGTTTAGTCATGTTGTTCACCTCGCAGTCGTTCGATGTCGGCTTTAAAGTCGGCGATAAGTTGTTGTACGGAGATCCATGTGTAATTCTCTTCGTGCTCTTGTCCTCCAGCGTCTCCGTAATGCCGGTGATCCCCTTTGCCGCGCTCATTGTCATAGCGGACCAGGCAGTGGCCGGACTGGCCGTAATAGAGCCGGTATTTCAACCCATGTGGTCGCTCCGCGTCGGGAGCCGGTAGTCGCCAGATCACCATTTCGCGGATGGCGCCGTCCCGGTAGACGTACTTGTCCCTGAAGAGTAATTCTGCTTTCATATGGCTAATGATACCATATGGCGTATATGCGTGATAGTGGTGTATAGTATCGAATTCTGTGGAATGCAACCGACGTTATAAAAATCTAGAATAATCATGACCGCCTTACATGAAACCGCTTATCCGCGGTTAAAGTCTCAGCCGACACCTGAGGATCTGGTTACCGTCTATACGCCGAACCAGGAAGAGCTTGAGCTGGTTCGATCCCAGACTCGCCAGCCTACCGCTCGCTTGGGATTCATGGTGTTACTAAAGACCTTTCAGCGTCTGGGCTATTTTGTTCCCATTGCTGAAGTGCCGGAGGCAATACTGAACCATCTGATGACGTGCCTGGAACTCAAAAGTCAGGCCGCTCCTCTGGAAAATTACGATACTTCCGGCACTCGTCAGCGGCATCTCAAGTCGATCCGAGACTTCCTGGGTATTACCCCGGTTAGCGACACCACTCTTGAGTTTCTCAAGTCTGCTTTGCGTGAGGCGGCCACCACCAAAGACGAGATCCCGGATATCATCAACGTGGGCCTGGAGTCGATGGCAAAGGCCCGGTACGAACTGCCAGCATTTGGTACCTTCGTGCGTGAGGCAAAAGCAGCGAGAGCACAGGTCAATCGTGAGTTGTTCGAGGCTGTATACCATGACCTGTCTGAAAGCGCCAAAACCCGTATTCAAGAGGTTCTGACGCCCACTACGAAAACGAGCCAATCCAAGAGCCTTTGGGACCTCATCAAGCAGGAGCCACGAAAGCCGACGGTCAGCAACGTGAAAGAGTTTGTAGACCACCTCCGCTGGTTGAGAACCTTTGACGATTGTCTGCCGAAAGACCTGATGCTACCCGCGCCCAAGCTCAAGCGCTTTGTCATTGAAGCTAGAGCCCTCAACGTCGCCAACATGAATGAGTTGGCCGAGCATAAGCGCTATGCCTTGGCGGCACTTTTCATTCGCGCCCAGACAGGAAAAGCCTCTGATGACATTGCCGACATTTTTATCCGTATCGTCCAGAATCTGATCAATCACGCCAATGAAGCCCTTAAACAGCATCAGCTCTCACAAACTCAGCAGGTTGACGCTCTAATCGCGGCATTACGGGATGTTATCCAGGCGTATCAGATTCCCGGTACCGAGATAGAGCGCCTCGACGCGATTGCCCAGGCATTTCAGGGAGAACCCGACGAACTTAAAAAGCGCTGTGACGAGCAGTTCGCTGTGACGAGCAGTTGGCCTATGCCAACAATAATTATCTGCCCTTTATGCTGTCACTCTACCGGAGCAAGCGGGCTCTGTTGTTCGATTGCGTTGCCCACATGGATTTACAATCGACGACTCAGGATCAATCGACGCTCGATGCTCTGGCCTTAATCATGGGGCATCGTCGTAGTCGTAAGCCGACTCTGGATGCCGTGAATGCCAAGGGCGAGCCGCTTGATCTGTCGTGGATACCCGATAAATGGTTAAAACTGGTCACTGGAAAAACGACCCGCAACAGAAACAACACGGAAGTGCATCGAAAATATTTCGAACTCTGCTTGTTAACAACGCTGGCCCAGGAGTTGAAGTCTGGCGACGTGGTGATCATGGGCAGTGATAAATATGGCGATTTTAGAGACCAGTTGGTGAGCTGGGAGGAGTATCACGAACAGATCGCCGAGTACGGTGAACTGGCCGGCATCATTACCGACCCCAAAGCGCTTATTGCCGAACTTAAACGTTGGTTGAGAAAGTCATCGAATGAAACCGATAAAAAATTTCCGGGCAATGATCAGGTCAGAATTGAAAAAGGTGAGTTGGTCATTCAGCGCGTTAAACGCAAACCCATTCCCGCCGCACTGGAAAGAATCAATCGTGCATTGGATGACCGGCTGTCGGAAACCAGCATCCTCGACGTATTAATTGATATGGAAAAATGGCTGGGATTAAGCAAGGGTTTCAAGCCATTATCGGGGCATGAAACCAAACTCACCGATCATCAGCGTCGCTTTATCGTTACCTTATTTTGTTTCGGCTGCAACCTGGGGCCCACACAAACCTCCCGTTCCATTGAGGGCATTAACCGTCGCCAGATTGCGTGGTTGAACCTGCGTCATTCGACAGAGGAGAAGATCGATGAGGCCATTACCAAGGTCATCAATGCCTACAATCGATTCTCCCTACCGAAGATTTGGGGTACCGGCAAGACGGCGTCAGCCGACGGCACCAAATGGGATCTTTACGAGCAAAATCTTTTGAGTGAACACCATTTGCGGTATTTGGGTACCGGTGGCCTCGGCTACTATCATTTGTCTGATACCTATATTGCGTTATTCAGCCACTTCATTCCCTGTGGTGTTTATGAGGCCGTGTATATCCTCGATGGATTATTGAAAAATCAGTCAGACATTCAGCCCGATACCATACATGGAGATACCCAATCCCAGAGTGAAGCGGTGTTCGGGCTCGCTTACCTGCTGGGCATCAAGCTGATGCCCAGGATTAGAGGCATTAAACATCTGAAGCTCTACCGGATCAGCAAAGAGGATCACTTTAAGCATATCGATACCTTGTTCAAGGACACCATAAAGTGGGAGCTGATCGAATCGTGTCTGCCCGATATGCTACGCATTGCGTTATCAGTGAAAGCCGGAAGAATCAACGCATCGACCATTCTGCGACGATTGGGAACCTATTCCAGAAAAAACAAGCTTTACCTGGCTTTGCGAGAGCTCGGTCGAGTCGTTCGGACCGTTTTCCTGCTGCAATACATTGCGGAGGCTGAAATCAGGGAAATGATCCAGGCCGCGACGTGCAAAAGTGAGGAATTTAACGATTTCTTGCAGTGGGTGATGTTTGGCAATGATGGCTTGATCGCGGAGAACGTTCGGCACGAACAGCAAAAAATCATCAAATATAATCATCTTGTCGCCAACATGATTATTCTTTACAACGTGGTGACAATGACAAAGGCGCTTGGGGAGTTGGCAGAAGAGGGCTATCCGATTGACCCCGAAGTGCTTGCCGGGACATCACCTTTTCGCAGGGGCAATATCAATCGTTTTGGAACGTACTCAATGAATATGGACCGGGAAGTCCCCAACATCGAGTTTAACATACCAATCCCAATACCAGACAAAGACACCGGGTTGATCATTAATTAATCTTGTGGCTGTTTATTTAAGGAATCGTTGCCGACCCTCAACCTTGTGTCATATGTGAACGGTCTTTCTCATCAGAAAAATCAGCCAGAAAAAAATATTTTTATGCAATGGTGGGATAGGGCTCTACATTTTTTCAATCAATAGATTTGCGATGAACGCCTAGAAAGTTAAGATTGATGATTGAAATTTCGGGAATTGGTATAATTGCGACTTTTTTGGCGGGTATAATTTCGTTTTTGTCACCTTGTGTATTGCCACTCATTCCAGGATATATTTCCTACATTGCAGGCGGCCAGAGCATTGCCACCTCTCCTGAATTCAAATCGCCGGAGAAATTCGCAGCGGCCGGATTGAGTGTGTGCTTTATACTGGGATTCTCTACGGTTTTTATAGCGTTGGGAGCAAGCGCCTCAACCATTGGCCGGGTGTTGATTGGGTACAGTTATGAACTCAATTTGATTGGCGGAGGCATTATCATACTATTTGGTCTGTTTATGATCGGGTTGGCGCGGCTAGATATTCTGCAGAGAGATTTTCGATTTCATCTTGCAATTCCAGGCGGACGTCCGATCTCAGCCTATGTACTCGGTCTCGCTTTTGGATTTGGCTGGACACCCTGTATAGGCCCCATACTAGGGGCGATTTTAACCGTTAGCGCCACAACGGCAACCCTACGGGAGGGAGTAGCGCTGCTAACGATCTACGCGGCAGGTTTGGGCGTTCCATTTTTACTCGCGGCAATTTTTACAGACACTTTACGTCTTAAAATTCGTGCCCTAGGACGACTGGGTCGACGGCTCCATCAGGGGGCAGGGTTCTTGATGATTGTGATGGGCATAACGATGATGACCGGGCAACTTTCCAGGTTTTCATATTGGCTTCTGGATGCATTTCCAGTTCTGGGGAAAATAGGCTAATAATTGTAATGCAATTCATTGAATAGCTTGGAGAAAAATGCCCTAGAAATCTTAACCGGAGATATAGCTCTTTTTTAGATTAAGGAATTTTCTGCCACTTGAGGAAAAATTTCTCACCAACAAAGATCACGGCAATCCCGATTAATGCGGCATAGATCACCAACATATCAGTTGACGCTTTCACAATCAAAAATGCGCCAAGCACGATCACATCAAAAGCAATCGCCGCCAAAACGACAAATCCGTTGGCGTTGACCTCATTCCGCAAATACCGATATACGCCCCAATGAATAAAAATATCCATGATGATATAGAAAGGCTAACATGATATGGCTGAACTTATCGAAAGTTATGAAGAGCGGGCGCTAAGCAGGCTCGGCACTCTGCGTGGTGCTTTAAAGGCCGTTGAGCGGGATGCTAGCGCCGAAGCAATCAAGGACGCCATGCAGGTATCGTTGCAGCTTACAGAGGCAATCGGCGACCTGTCAGAAATCCTTATTGCCATGCTGGATCGCATAGAGGGTGATGTTGACCTTGAGAACAGCCACGACCGGGAGGAAGATAATACGCGGTTCTTTCTGCCTGTATACGGGGATGACCAGAGCAAAGGCCCTGACGGCTTTAAGGATATGAGAAAAAAGGTCCAATGACGCCCGTTTTATCTACTAGGGAAGGGCTTCGACTCTTCCTTTTTTATTCCGCGATCTCGTGCCGTATTCGAAAATCGATCTTGTTTCCGTTCGCATCAAAACCGCTGCCTTTCGATCCTTTGCCCCGCCCCAGCGTCTGCAAAACGCCAACAGCTCGCGTTCCGTCAGTACAGTTTACTTCCCAGTCGCCCTGCCCCGTCTGGTCGTATCGGAATACGGCATCGCATTTCTTGCCGCCAATCAGTGAGGCCGATTTAACATAGCCAACACGCCCTGTTTGCCGCACCATGACGGGGAATACTTCGCGCCCCACAAGAAGTTTTTCCCATGCCAGATCAAGATAGAATTGTTTTTCAGACAAATTAGTATTTTGGGTAGATGACAACTGCGGCAGACGAATTTCGCTTGATGCAGCCATCAACAATTTGTCGATTACTTCGTGCCTTGGAGTATGCACAACTGCACGAGAAGACATTCTTGTTGCAACGCCGGTATTTACATCCAGTAACATCCAGCCATTTAAATAAGCCTTTGGATTTGTCGCCATCACCATGTAGCTACCAGTCAGGTCAACCAGAACGGATGGGCGTCCTCGCGATTGTACCAGCCCCTTCACCTTCCCTTTAATCTTTACCCGCATATCTAGCGTTCCTAGGCGAACCTCTCCTTTATCAGCAAAAAGCTCATCACCTGACTTTATGCCCTCTGCCGGGTATTTTACTGAATATGTCTTTATTGCATTTTCGAAGGCGCTGAAGTCTTTTTTAGCCTTTCTGGAAGCGGCAGAATCAGCACTGGAAAAGGTTGTCTCCAGTATCTCACCATACTCGGTTAAGAGCATATTCAGTGTAAATTCCTGTCCCTCTGCTTCAAACTTAGTCTGGTACAATAAGTTTTTGCCGACTGCCGTCAGGTTTGCTTTACCTTCAACACGGTCAGATATTGTTTTTTCGTCTCCACTTTTACCTACCAGAATGATTGTTTCATCATTGATGCGATCCGCGTTATAAAATGGTCGATACTTGATGACAACGGGACTGGTAATCGGCGTAACGGATGATTCTGTGTAGTTTATGGATTGATTAAAGTGCGAAAGGGTATTCGCCTGGCATGATGTGAGCAGTAACACCGCTAAAAGAAAATATTGCTTCATCTTATCCCCCTCTCTATCTATGATAGATTAATGGGCATATTTAAAGCAAGTATACAGATTATGAAAATGATTTGGCTTGTCTTAGCCCTTATTTGTCCGCCTCTCACACACTTCCTTTATCAGCATCGCTTCACTGATCTTGTGGTGCGCCAGCTCCCTGCGCATCTCCACACCTTGGCTTAGTGTGCGACATATCACGCCAATCGCCCGACACACAGGAACGCCAATTTTCATGAGCAAGCGCCCGAAGGGGTTATCTTTCTCGATTGCGCCCATTTCGTAGGCCATATGCTCGGACCATGGCTTGGCGAACAGCCTCACAAACTTGGTAAATGCTTTTGACATGCGCATCAGGCGGACAACCGGAAGGCCCCATACTAGATAGCCCGCCCGAACATCCGGATCGACAGTTAGGCCAAATTCCTTGTCCGCTTCCCAGATATGCTGAGGCATTAGGCCCTGACGGCGCAATTCCGTGCAAATAACCGTATCTCCTCCCCCGTCGCCACCATCACCTCCGCCCTGTCCGGGGTCACCTGGGGTTCCTATGCCCACCTGCGGCCTGCGCCCCGCCTGCCGGAGAGGATGCGGACGGACCACCTGTGCCCGGTCCGGGATTGGTGCCGCCTGCATCCGGGCCCGGCGTATCAGCATTCAAACCAAAGTGCTGGGCAAGCGAAATCATACCCTTGCCGACAGCCATGGCTGGGCCGATAGGTCCTAGGCCAACAACTCCCACCGCCTTGCTCATTGCGCTGAGGTCGGCCATCGCCTGCGCCTGCTGCGCCGATGTCATGCTCGTGACATCCATTGTGTCATTTTCTTCTGCATCTGAAACGTTCCCTGCGTTGACCGACGCCCCTTCAGATGCCCAATATGGCGACTGGCTATAAAACGCCGGGTTAAGGGCGTTGACCGACACACCCCGCACCACGCCCGGCTTCAGGTTGTTCGGGTTCAGGGCGTTGCGGCCAAGGTTCTTTGGCGTGTAAAATATCGGCCTGGCAAATGGCATGAGACTATTCATTGAGCGTACCCGTCCTAGGTTCGCATCTAGCCAGAACATATTTCCGCTGTAACAAAATGATATTCTTTGTCTGGTCGACGGCGGAGCAGGATTCCTTGACCCTGTAGACCTCTGCTAGATCAAGGCCTGGTGCGTTTGCCATGTTCTTCCCCTTCGTTCTGTGCCGCATATGCAATCAGGCGGTCTAGCTTTGTGTGATAGTCTTTATCCTGATACTCGCCTTTGTCGGCCTCTGCGCCGCGTCTGAGGGCATCTAGCGACCAGTAGGGTAAGACGGACTGTATGCGGCTTATTGCCGCCTCTGGCGTGTCTTCATCCTCAACAATACGCTTGATGAATTTGGGGAGCGGGTCCGTCATGCGGCCTTCTCCATCGTGTCCAGGTGGTCGCGGATTGCCTGCCGGATAAACTCCGAAAGGCTCATTTCCTTTTGTGCCGCGTACCGCTGCGCCCGTTCCGCAAGTTGCGGGGTAAAGCGCAAGTGCATATGCCGGTCAAAGGGGGCTTTTTCCATGGGGCTATTTCCTTTCGGGTCTGCTGAATGCGATTTCCGAAAGGCAGGGGGCTGGCGTGGGGATTCCGGTAAGGTGAGGTGCTGAATAGCTTGCCGGAAAAAGAGCGCCGAACCCTGTAGAGGATACCCGGCGAATAGTAGATAATACTTCCATCAAAGGGCCTTTCGGTTGTTCGGCCTTCACAGGCGGAACATAATGGGAACATACTACACGATTTACATCTCGTTAACAAGGGCTAACCCCCTTTGAAATAAGGTGATATTGCGGCCAATTTTGAACGATTTTGCCCCCCCCCTCACGCGCGCGTACTGCTGTAATAATGCGTAGCTATTCCCTCTCAAAAAAGCCGGGATGATCCTGGTGGACACCGTACTGCACCATCCGTTCGCCAAAGCGGCGGTTGATATGGTCAATGACAACGGCGAGTTTTTCAGGCCTGTTCGGCATCCCCGGCGACAGGGGCGCGAACAGATCGCCATTACGTTCAGTGAGCGGGATCAGATCGCCCAGATGAACATTTACAGAGAGGATGTCCCCATTGCAGCGGCGGCGCATATTGCGCCACAGGTCCTCGTAAAGCGACAGCAGAAAGCGGGTATCCTGTGTTGCTGTAATCTTCCGCCCTTGCCCCCATCGGCCACGTTCGACGAAGTGCACAGAGAGCGAGAAATGACGGGCGCAATAGCCATCCCGCCGCATCCGCTCCGACGCTTTTTCGACAAGCCAGCGACCAACCAGTTTTGCCTTGTGCGGCGGCCTGTGTTCCGGTGCAAGGACCTTGGAATTACCGTATCCGTTGCGCTGAGTGGACTGAATTTTAATGTCCATGCCTTGAAGCGCTCTTACAAAGCGCTCTCCTTCGACCGAATGCCAGATCATCCGCGCATGACGCGGATCCAGACGATAAAGCGCCTCCAGCGTATAAATGCGGGCATCCCAGAGGCGGTTGCGGATACCGCGTGAAATGCCGGGCAGGTCATTGAGCCGCAAGTGATTGATAGCATCCGGCATGTTTTCCGGCGCCAGCCATTGCAGCCCGTCCGGTTTTTCCAGCTTTCCGGCAATCTTGGCCAGCAACGGGTTAGGACCGAGACCGATTGAGCAACGAAGCTCGGAGCCGACCCGCTCCCGGATCGCCGCCTTGATCCGGCGGGCCAGATCAAGCGCCTCTTGCAACTCCGATGAGCGACCGCCCAACCCCACCTGAAACTCGTCAATACTGCGGACATACTCCAGCTCGGCGATCTCATCAATCACGGCCGCGATCCGCTGATTGATGCGGACATACAGACGATGCCGGGACGGTCGGAAGATGATGCCGGGGCATAGCTGCCGGGCGTCATAGATGCGTGTGCCAGTCGTCACGCCATAGGCTTTAGCCTCGTAGCTGGCGGCGACACAGGCCCCTGATTCGGTCTCCACCGCCGTTATCGCAACCGGTTTTCCGCGCAATTTGGGGTCAAGCTGCTGTTCGATACTGGCAAAAAAACCATTCATATCAATGTACAGGCATCTCATCGGTGTCATGGTTCGAAAATCCGTCTTGCATCAGAGCCCAAATGTTCCCATTTTGTTCTCATGGCAGAAAGGAAAAATCAACTATCAAATGTCTCGTTTGGCGGGGCATGGTCGGAAGAGCTGGTTGATATTGACCGGCTTAACAGAATCCTGTCCGTAATTGAGCGGGCCGTGAGGGATTGCGCTAGCCGGGATGTACGCAGCCGTCAGCTAGAGAAGGCGCTGAACGAGATGGGCCTGACGATAGAGAAAGGGCCACAACTGGCACGGCGGTTTATGAGGGCACTTGCAGAACCAAACCCCGGCTTGCGGCATATGGAAGCCAGCAAGGTGGCCCGAATTATCAGAAGGTCTGTCGGGGCTCCAGATGTTCGGCGTCCTTGATTTGGCGGGCTTCGAAGATTTCATCGCGGCGGAGTCCGAGGGTGTTGGAGTCTGCAACACCCTCAGAGCGATATTGATTTGCGCCAACCGTTGCAACCTCTCCCCTCTGCTGCGCCGCGTCGTACTCGTCTGCAAGGCGGGCTTTTGGCCGGGTTTAGCTCCTTTTCTCGTGTCTAAATATTCAGGCCCATTTCTTTGGATAAAGAGCCTTTAAGGTTTCTTTATCAATCGGAGCGGTGTTGATGTCTTCGTCCGTCATGGCCCACCCAAGAAGGATTGCAAATCGGGCCGGATCGTTGCTCGCCATATCAATGAAATACGCAACCGCCGGGCTATTCTTTCTGGGATTAGTCATCATTTGATTTCGTCCTTCCATCAATCCTGGCCATGAGGGCCTCGATAGGATCCAGGGTTAAATCGGCGGCAATCTTGTCTGTAAACATCGCCAGATGCCTGCCTAGCATTTCCAGCGCCCTCAGGCGGTCGTTTATCCGGATTTTATGAGTGTGCTCGACTTCGTTGCTGCCGTCCTCTCTTTTGGAGGCGACAACTTCAACACTCGCAAGCGCCAGCACTATCTCGTCCGGCAATTCGCCAATATCTAGCAGCCTGTCACCGTCAAACAGTTTGCGAATATCGGCAAAGGCGACGTTCTTCAGCCCCTCTATCACCATATCCTGATGAATATTGGTTCGTTTCTGGCGGGCCTTCATACGCTCGGCGATAGCCTCCTGAATTGCGGGCTTGGCCAAGTTTTGTGAACCTATCTCTTTTGCAGTCTTCTCACTGTATCCAGCCCGGATTGCCGCCTGCGTAGCGTTAAGATTAATCAGGTACTCGTCAACAAAGACGCTTTGTTTGTCCGTAAGGTTGCTCATGGTTTAATCCTGTGTTCCCTTCAAATGTGAAGTTTTGAGAAGACTACCGAAAGCCTTTCATCTTTTTCATCCATCTCGCCCTCTCTCAAAATGCACCGTCAAACCAGAATATCGTTATCCCCTGTGCGCTCCTTGAGCATAGAGTGGTAATTATAGGTACTCCCCAGATGGGACCATGGAAGCGGCTCAAAAGGGCCTGACGGTTACTCAGACGGGACATAATTATGCCTCTCGTTTCTGAGGTGGGACCGTCAGGTAGTGAATATGTCCCGTGTCGGGAGCGACTTCTGTTTTTTTGAAGCTCATACCCGGCTTCCATTGACGCCAATCATTAGTTGCTATGTGGCCCTTATAAGGACGGTCGGTGGTCCGCCATTCAGCTGCCTTGCGCCCGTACCAATGTCCTTCTTCAACCAACGCAATAAATCCCCGTTCCTCTAGCTCATCAAAAGCTTTCGCAATGGTCGAATTGCCCAGATGCAGCTTTTTGCGGGCGTCCGCGTAGGCAAGGGACAATTCGCCATTGTTGCCGCCGTTGAATCTGGACCTAAGTTCCACATAGACCTTGATTGACGCGGGGTTAAGCGATAACCACGCCTCGCTCTGGCCCATTGAATAGGGGATCGGAACAAACTGCTCGTGCTTGTTCCGCCCGTTGGATAATACTTTGCCGCCACGCGCCATCAGGCCGCTTTCTTACCATCAGGTCGTTTAATCTCGACAACCTCAACCCGTGACAGTAAAACATGCCGACCGTGCCAGCCGCCTTCGTGGTCCTCTCGATCTGTTCGAATTGAAAGCCCGTGATTGTGGCGAAGGTCGAAGCAATAAGCGCTAAACCGCAAAGCCCAGGACGATGTTTCAAGGGCTGTTGTCCCCTTCTCTCCCGCCTCAATGAGCGCCAGCAGACATTTGGCCGTCTGCCCGCGTACGGTGAAGGGAATAGGTGCGTCACATTCCTTGTTGACGGCTGTCACTGACAAGCGGCTCATGCTTCACCTCCGAAATTCTCCCGTACAATAAGTCGGGCTAAGGCTGGTGATATGTTGTACCGATGCTGGATTAGAGAAACGGTTATAGGTAATTCCGGGGCAATCCCATTAATGAGATAGGGTTTGTCTTCCGGGGCGTTATGATGTAAATTCTTCATCGTGATAGTCCTTTGTCGTAGAGGATGAATTAAAGCCTGCCCCGCTCTGTTTCGTCACGGTTGCGGAGGCGGGCTTTTTAATGGAAAGGCAAGCGGTCATTACGCGGCCTCGTCTGAAGTGGAGGTTCTCTTTCCTTGGGCGAGCCATTCGTCAAGGTCGGCAACGTCATAAACGACGATACGCGGACCAGCTTTCGAGTAGGGCGGGCCATCGCCGCGCCACCGCATTTTAGCCAGTGTAGATTCGGCCAGCCCGACATAATCAGCGGCGGCGGGGGCTCTAAGTCTCTTGGTGGTTTGAGTGTCCATGTAAGTCTGTCCTTTAATTACTTGGGAACGTTTGTTCCGCTATGGTCAAAGGTACAGGCTTCTTTCGGCTCTAACTATTGCACTGAATAAATTAGCGCTTTGAAGCGGTGCAATGAATTAAGTTTTCGTCTTTATTTTCCCGGACTTATGCCAATTTGACTGCGGATTGTCTCTAACTGCTTCCGCCCATGCGTTGTTAAAGCCGCGCCCCGTCAGGCCGGGAAATTTCGTCATCGCCTCGACATGGTATCCGGGTTTTGGTTTTTGCTTTTCGGGCATCCGCTTCATAAGCTCATTGAGCCACTTATAGCATTTTGTCTGTGCCGCCCCGCTCTTATGGATCTGGCCCGTTGGCTCGTCATCGCGCACGGCTTCCGCCAGCAGGGCAATCTCCGCCCTATCAAACTCAAGTTTGAGAAATTTATGGTCGTCGGGGAAGGTCAAATAAAATGCCTTATGTCGCAACTCCCCTTCCTCGTCGTCTCCGGCTATGGGGTCAAGAATGGAGACGGCCCACACGTCTTGACCAATAGTCTCTGGGTGTGTCCCACTTTTTCTTATACCCTTGGCTGTAAGGTCGCCATTTCTTGCTGCCGTGACTATGCTGTCAACCGCGAGGCAAAACCTTTCGATTGATAGTCCCGCAATGTGGTCTTTGATTATACGAGATACCGCAAATTCCGGCGTTCTCGCGATTGGGTGGGCAATTAAATCAATCAAAATGCCTAGAGGGTCGCCGTGCCGGTATTCAGATATTCCTTGCAAAATGTCGTCTATGCTCCCGCATGTTGCCGCAGACAGCGCCCGCGCTGCCTTCCTGGCCACGTTGCAAGAGTATCGTCCGTCTCGTTTGCATAGATCGCCACAAGTGTCATTGCACGGCTTGGAAACAGTATAATCGACATCAGTACCCCCTTGCATTGCGGTGCCGGTGGAATAAAGGCCGCTGAAAGCCAACTCACTGGAAATCTCCATTCCCTCCATGATGCCTTGCGCCTTTCGCTCCTCCCATTCATTGCCGCTTACATCAATGTCCCCGTAGGCAATCATATGGATTGCATCCCAGAGTCTGATTTTTTTGCTCTGTATCCGCTTCACGCCATCTTGCCTTTAATACGGGTAATGTTGTCTTTCTGCGCGTCATTCATCGCGCTGTCGATCCTGCCCGCAATGCTATCCGCAGCTTTCCTTGTCGGGTCCGTTGAGCGCTCGACGTAACGGCCCGCCATCGACATTGTTTTATGGCCGAGCAGATCGCGAACGATAAAGGCGTTGAATCCGGCCTGCGCGGCGTATGTCCCTGCCGTGTGGCGGAAGTCATGCAATCTGGCGTCCGGCAACTTCGCCGCTTCTCTGACCTTCTCCCAAAATTTATGCAGCGTGTTTGTCGATAGCGGCTTTGGTGCGGAAGGGCCTTTAATCACATACTCGCCACCCTCCAAGCTCTGCAACAAGACTTGTCCAGGCGCTCCGATTGGCGCACTTCTCGCCCCCGCCTTTGCGTCCGGCAATTCTATGACGCCATCTGCCAGATTGACATATTCCCATTTCAGAGAAAGAACCTCACTCAATCGCATACCGGTTAGCGCGAGAAGGCGGATAGCCTCGATACAGCCCAGCGGCGCGGCGTTCACGTCCTCTAGTTCGCGGAGCGCCTTGCCTATCCGGCGCAACTCGTCTTCGGACAAGAACCGCTCCCGCTTTTCCTCCCGGTATTTCTTTATTCCAATACAGACATTGCGCGGGACCAGTTCCCACTCATCTACGGCAAGGCTCATCATCTTTGAGAGATAGGCTAGTGCCCGATTGGCTTCATATGGCGTTTTATTCATGGAGTGATGCCACCCCTTAACACGTGACTTTGTTAAGTCAGATATTTTGAGACTTCCAAATTCCGGTTTGATCCGCTTCTCGACAATGCGCGTTGCTTCCTTTGCTGTGCTTGGTTTGTTGTGAACATTCACATGCTCCGCAATATACCGGTCGGCCAGTTGATTAATCGTTTGCTCCCGCCTGCGTTTTGATTTCTTATCTGCGATATCCTCGCCTAGCTTGACAGCAGACAACAGCTTGCCGGCTTCTGCGCGGGCCTTC
>CEOG01021359.1_pt1 | contig 39060 bp, 43 predicted proteins | sample 530301 | NCBI WGS metagenome assembly CEOG01 (sample SAMEA2619903, study PRJEB7988) | marine metagenome | biome: marine biome (ENVO:00000447); feature: surface water layer (ENVO:00002042); material: "saline water (ENVO:00002010), including plankton (ENVO:xxxxxxxx)" | depth 5 m | reverse complement strand
GAATTAGCGAAGGAAACATGCACCAGCAGTAGGTGAAGCATCAACCATTTAATCCGCTTACTCTAATATTCTCGCTACTAAGTTAATGTGGTAACCCCGGAAACATTGTTCATCGCCGCATGGATTCTTATTGGTGGCGCCTATCTTTTAACGTAATTTATAGTAATGAAGCTTTGGTGTATTAATGATGTTCTTTGAATACAGATCAATCGGATTTAATTCGTAACCGTCCATTTGTGACGCATTTTTATGTGTTGACGGTGTATTGAGGCTTCCAGTTCCAGGGCAGGAGGTCATCGATCTGGTTTGAGGGGTATCCGTTGGTCATGCGGGTGAGGATATCTTTCAGGTAAGCATAGGGCTCGATGTTGTTGAGTTTGGCTGTTTCGATGAGTGAGCAGAGCATGGCCCAGCGCTGTCCGCCGCCATCACTGCCAGCGAACATGTGGTTCTTGCGACCGAGAGCTACAGGACGGATAGCGCGCTCCACGGGGTTGGTGTCCAGTTCAATGCAGCCATCGTCAAGGAACCGGCACAGTGCGTCCCAGCGCGTGAGGGTATAGCGAATGGCCTCGGCCAGGGTGCTTCTGGCAGCGACGCGATGCAGCGTTGCCTCCAGCCAGGGCTTCATGGCCGTGATCATCGGTGCGGCATGCTTTTGTCTTTCCTGCCATCGTTCATCCGGGGGCTTGTTGCGAATGTGCTTTTCGATGGCATAGAGGGCTGCGACCCGTTTCAGAACCTCGGCGGCAATGGGGGATTCAGTGGCTTGATGGACCTCATGGAACTTGCGCCTTGTATGGGCCCAGCAGGCCGCCAGATGAATGGTGCCTTTGGCGGTTAATTGCTCAAAGCCTGCATACCCATCGACATGAAGAACGCCCTTGAAGGATGTCAGATGGCTGGCTGGCCGCTCTGCCTTGCGATCAGGCGCGTAACAGTAGATGGCGGCGGGCGGATCAGTGCCGGCCCAGGGTCGCGGATCGCGGACATAAACCCATAATCGACCGGTTTTCGTGCGCCCGCGCCCCGGGTCAAGAACCGGGATCGGTGTGTCATCTGCAAACAGATGGGATGAGGCCAGAAGATGATGATGCAGCCGGTCGTACAAGGGCTCGAACCACCAGCAGGCGCCGCCTACCCAGTTGGCGAGGGTGGAGCGATTTAGATCAATGCCATGGCGGGCAAAGATCTGGGACTGGCGATAGAGAGGTGTATGATCGCAATATTTGCTGACCAGGACCTGGGCCATGAGGGCCAGTGTGGCCAGACCCTTTGCAATGGGGCGTTCCGGAGAGGGGGACTGGTGGATACGACCACAACTCCGACAGCCATACTTCGGGCGGCGGATCCGCACCACCCGGAACTGGGCCGGCACCCAGTCGAGCATCTCGCTGACCGTCTCCCCCGCGGGATGAAGCGTCCCGCCACAACCGGAACAAGCGGTATGTTCAGGATCCAGGGCAACCTCCGTGCGCGGGAGGTGATCGGGCAATCCCTTCGGTGATGGATCCTGTCTCCTTTCAGAGGCGGGCAGAACCGGTATCTGGCGGGCAACTTCGGTGCGGGCGATATCCTGTTCCAGGTCTTCCAAAGCCAGATCCAGCTGGTCCGGATCGAGCCGTTCCGAACGGCGGCCGTATTGGGCCCGTTGCAGCTGTTTGATGATCTGGCGGAGGCGGTTAATTTCCTCATCCCGGTGGGTCATCACACGCGTCATGTCGAGGACAAGACGTTGCAGAAGGGCCGTATCAGAGGGCAGATTGTTCAGGTCAACTTGCATGTCTGATTATACATCAGAACACCCCGTAAATGAATGATAAAACAACCTGTCAGACCTTGTTATCCAGCCTTTTCCGGCCGCCAGATCCGTTCCGGCGCGCGCCAGTCGATGCCCTCGATCAGCATCGACAGTTGGGCAGAACTCAGCACTATCTTGCCGCCGGGATCATCGGCCTGGGGCCAAACGAACCCACCCTGGTCGAGGCGCTTTGTGAACAGGCACAGGCCATTACCATCCCAGTAGATAATCTTGATCAGATTGGCCTTGCGGCCGCGAAAGGCAAACAGATGTCCCGAGAACGGATCCTCGGCCAGCACGCCCTGGACCAGCATGGCGAGACCGTCGAGGCCTTTTCTCATGTCGGTAACACCTATAGCAATATGAACCCGGACGCCTGAAGGGAGCATCATCATGACACAGCTCCTTCCAGAAGGATCACGAGACTGCGCATGGTCTCCGGATCCACATCAGGGGCAAAGCGGACCCGGCGCCCGCCGACAAGCTCCACCTCGATCCCCGGAGCGGACCGTTCGACGATGACCGGTGCTGGCGTTGGTTCGGGGGAGAGCAAGGGGAATGTGGCCGACGCATCACTGACCGTGACGGGCAGGAAAGTCGTTTCCGGCTGTTGCGATGAAGACGAGTCCTGTTTCCATTTGAACAGCAGGCGGGGTGCAATCCCATACCGTCGGGCAATCCCGGATACCGAGTTTCCCGGCCGGCAGGTCTCCTCTATGATACGCTTCTTGTCCGCCTCGTTGAAATTCCGGCGTGGTTCCGGAACCGTTGTTCGGCCGGAGGGGATGTAGCCTGGCGAGACCGGACCAGTTTCCCTGTTAATCATATGCTCAGTCATATGATTAAGGCCCCCGCCGCGCCGCCAGAGCAACTTGCCCTTGGGCACCGACCCGTCATCGCCAAGCGTCGCCCGCCAGTTCCCGAACCGTTTCAACGGCAGGCCGTGACGCTCGCAATATTCCCGCTGGTTCAGCGTGCCCCGTTGCCAGGCCTCAAGGTGAGAGCGCCAGAACGCCTCGAGTTCCGCCGACTTTTGTGAACTAACCCTTGCCATGTCATCTCCTCCTTCACGATAAAAACCGTCAGGAGAAAAGCGCATTTAGCCACCAACAAACAAGTGTGTCACAAATGGACGCTTACGATCAATCGGATTTATTTCCCTGTTCTCAACTATTAATTCCCTGATCAGAAATTAATTTTCCCTGTTAAGTTTCTTTGGATAATTCTGAAAACATTAATAAAAATAGTGATTTACGGTGGCGCGATGATTTAATTGGGGTCAAAATCGCCAAAAATCCCAGTATTTTCCCTGTTAAACAGGGAAAATGGCAGAGACGGGTTCGCATGGGACTGCTACCTCCGCCATACACCCCTGATCGTTTGTTCTGATCATGCCTGGCGTCAGTAACGATAAAGTCAGAAGAAAACTGTGAGATGGCGATTTTTGTCGACTAGCCTCCGCGTATAACGAAAAGAATCCTTTCGCTATTTTAAAACCTCGCCTGAGGTCATCCGCCTGGCTGTGATGATGTATGTGCGATTTCCCCTTTCGCTTCGCAACGTTAAAGATCTTCTTCATGAACACGGCATCGACATCTGTGATGAAACAGTTCGCTATTGGTGGAACAGATTTGGCCCAATGTTCGCAAATGAACTTCGTAAGAAGCGGATCCATCCGTCTCACAATTATTCTGGCTGGAAATGGCATCTTGATGAGGTCTTTGTGAAGATAAATGGAGAAACCCATTATCTGTGGAGGGCCGTTGACCACGAGGGCGAAGTTCTGGAAGTCTACGTTTCTAAACGCCGCGATCGCAAGGCTGCTCTGGTATTTCTTAAGAAAATTATGAAACGTTATGGGAAACCAAATGAAATAGTAACGGATAGATTGCGTTCATATCGTGCCGTTATGAAGACCATCGGAAATGCCGAGGTTCAGGAGGTTGGCCGATGGAAAAACAATCGCTGCGAAAACTCACATCTCCCATTCCGACAAAGAGAGCAGGCGATGCTGAAATTCAGGCGCTTGCAAAGCTTGCAGAAATTCGTCTCAATCCATGCATCAGTCCATAGCCATTTCAACCACGAAAGCCACTTAACCAGCTGAGAAACACTCAAGTTTCGGAGAGCGCGGGAAGAGCAAGCGTATCGGATATGATGACAGGCCGACTTTGCATGGAAGGCTACCGCAATGATCACCATCAATCTGTAGAGGCTGAGGGTTGATTTGTTTTTCGCATGTGATCATGACATTGGATGCTTGCAGAATATCAATGTCGGGTTGCATGTGAAGTCGGCTGAATATCAGACATATCGCATATCGTAACAGATCCCATGATCTGTTTGACTGCAACAGGAGAACGACCAGTTTCGGGGCCGACAGCCCTGCCAGCGGGGAAAGGATATATGGGCCGCCATAGTGACGCGATCGCGATACAATAACGGCGGATGATTTGTATGTATAACCGTCGACACACACTGTGAACTCTTCCTTTGGCGCGTGTAAAATAGTGTACAATCCTCGCCATACATAAGCCCACTTGCCGAGAAACGATTTCAGGCGTGCGGATACACTGGCCACCGTTGTTGCATCTGGGCCTGCCCCGACCATTAGCATAAAGGCACGATTGTTAGCCATTCCCGGATAAACATCGGTAACTTGCGCGGTATTGATGTAGTTGATGATGAATTGGGGGCGATTGACAATCCGCATTTCGTGGGCCAGGACATTGGCGGTGCCCATAGGAATTATCCCTACAGGTGGGACAGCCCGGCCTTGTTGTTTTGCTGTGATCAGGCCGTTGATCACTTCGTTGAAAGTCCCATCGCCCCCTGCGACAAAAACAGGGTAGTCAGGGGACAGAGTTTTGGCAAGCTCACCCGCATGTCCGGCATGTGTGGTTTCAATCACATGTGTCGTGGCTTCGATTCCGGCCAGAATACGCTGCATCCGTTTAGAGCAGTACCTTCCCGCCTTGGGGTTTGCGATGATGTAGACAATATGCCGCTCGGAGGAAACGATAGAGGGATTATCGGCTGGCATGTAAGTCTTTTATATTGCGGCAGATATCAAGAATATCGTGCGACGGATTATAGATCAATGTGTCAACCTGCATTAGGCCCAAAATCGTCGAAAACAGATTATCATGCGAAAAGGATCCGTTTTGTGCCCGTTCGGCGAGGCAGGCCTGATCGACTTTCTGTGCCTTGGCCAGCCCGGAAGACATCCAGAACATCATCGGTACCTGTGTCTGTTCCGAGGGTGCCAGGAAATACGGTGCGCCATGCAGATAAAGCCCACTTTCGCCAAGGGATTCGCCGTGATCAGAGACATAAAGAAGGCTTGTGTTGTAGTGATCGGTCCGTTGCCTAAGGACGTCGATAAGTCGTGAAATTACATAATCGGTATAGCGAATGGTGTTGTCATAGGTATTAATCAGTTCCTTCTGGGTGCAGTTTTCTATATCGCTGCGTGGGCAATCGGGAGTGAAAAAGCGGAACTTTTCAGGATAGCGTTCAAAATACGTCGGCCCGTGGCTACCGTTCAGATGTACGACAATCAACCGGCTTTGCATGTTTCGGGTATCGATTTCATGCATGGTCGCCAGAGCCAGGCTTTCATCGAAACACAGTTCCCCCCGACAGAGGTCGGGGAATTCATTTGCCGATATTGTTTTATTGGGAATGCGCTTACACACGCCTTTGCAACCGCCGTCATTTTCGTTCCAGAAAACTTCGACACCCGCCTTTGACAGTACATCAAGGATATTCTCGCTATTAATCGCAACCGCTTCGTTATAGCTGTCTCGTGTCAAAGGCGAAAACATGCAGGGAAGCGAAACCGCAGTGGCCGTGCCGCAAGAGCGGACATTCTGAAAGGCGACAAGATCGGGAATCTTGCGTGTGAAAGGCGATGTCGGGCGGTCATAACCGTTGGCGGCAACGCTTGCGGCGCGCGCTGTCTCACCAACTACCAGCACCATCAGGGTTGGTTTATCGCCGGTAGGGTGACGTGTGGCGTCATTACCGATGGTGCTGAATGGAATGTTGTTTGCCTGATAGCGATGCTTGGCATATTGGATGCTCGCGGTGATATAATTCACCGGGACGATTTCCTTGCCAAGAATTTTGTTGTTGCGTCCGACCGATGCGTAATCCTTGAAATAGACCGATGCAATACCACCGAGGCATAGCAGAGCCAATCCGGCAATCACCATTTTCTGCCCAATACCCCGGATAAAGCTAGATGGATAGCGTATCGGTAAGAACAATAAAATGCCGGTGGGGACTACCCCGCTGACAATAAACCGGGAAACCGACGTTAGATTAATATAAGATAGAGCTTCGTTTGAGTCAGTCTGGGCGAAGTTGGTGATCATGCCGCGGTCAAACACAATACCATACCGGGTCATGGCATAGCTGACGATTGATGCGCTCAAAATCAGAAAAATGAAAACTGGTTTGAAAACCGGACGAAAGGCAATCAACGTAAAGACTGTCATTATCCCCAAGAAAAGAACAAAAGGCGCGCTTGCAGCAAAGAGCGGGTCAAAATCCTCAAGCCTGCCGAGAATATCGTAAAAATGATCCAGGAATTTCCAGTTCAGCAACGCCACGAAATAAATCGCAATGAGGCAGAGGACGATCCGGTAATCAAAAGCTGGACCTGAGAAAAACTGCAAAAATCGGGAGCTGGAATGTTTCATCGGGAGATTCTGTCTGCCTCTAAAAAAGGATGTGCTGCTTAAGGTTACAGGACTGGGGAATCAATAGCCTGAGGCGCCAAAAGAGAGCGCATCATGGACAGCGTATTTATTGGATGTCATCGTTGCTTGGCAGCCGTTTGCGTCCGGTTATCATCGATTGAACCAGGTTCTCGCAGTGCCGCATGCTTGCAAAGATTACTCCAGCGACATGTAAAAAAACGAGCATCAGAAAACCGCTAGCAAGAAATTCATGGGCTTCTTCGACCCAGCTTTCCCCCCAAAAGCGTTCAGTGGTATTCATCCACCCGGTCGCTGTCGTGCCGACCATGGCAAGGATTAGGGCAATGATCATGATCGCCCCGGCAGGATTATGTCCGATATAGCGTTTTTCCTGTCCGCGCAGAATATCGCCAAGATATCCGGCAACAACCCCGGGGCGAGGCAGAAAACTGGAAAAGCGGGCATAATGCGGCCCCACTATCCCCCAGAACAGGCGAAAACCAATCAGTCCTATGGCGATATAGCCTACCGCTTCGTGAAGGTTGTCCCATTCATCAGCCGTGAGCCAGGCTATCGCGAAACTTGCCACGAGGCCCCAGTGAAATATGCGGACAAAGGGATCCCAGACTTTCACGGTGGCAATCATGATCAATCCTCCTTGGATTTGACCAGGTCAAAGGTCTTTGGATTGAAATAGGCTTCAACCCGCTTACCATTGTCCGCGATGGCGTAAACTTCGTAGCAGCAGTCATCAATCTTGATTTTCTTTATTTTCCATCCCTTAGCTTCTAGCTCTGCCTGAAGGGTTTCGCGCGGTTGCCACTGATCCATAGAAACTGTGCACATGTCGCCGCTAGCTGAAACAGGCAGGGCATGGGACAAGGCAAGCAGCCAGACAGTAATGGCAATGCCTATATTTTTTTTCATGATGTAATTCCTGTATGAATATGGAAAACTCAATGCAGGCCGACCATACGTGCGCTTGCTGACAGTAGGCTGAATGCGCGATGGAATTGCGTTCAGTCGGCTGTCAGGAATGCGCGATAAACTATCCGGCGGTAAGGGTACCAGCCTGAAATGGCGACAGGAGTTAAAAGCCACGCATGAGACTGCTTCTGATCGAGGATGAAAAAGCTCTGGGCAACGCGCTCCGCGATTATCTACTTACACAGGGGCATGCTACCGACTGGGTTGAAAATATTACCGACGCCGATACGGCGATGGCTTCCACACCCTATGATGTGGTGTTGCTTGATCTCAATCTGCCCGATGGTCACGGGGTCGATCTGTTGCGCGGGTTGCGTCGGCGTGGTGATGCCACGCCGTGTATCATCCTGACCGCTCAGGATCAAATTACCGATCGGATACAAGGATTAAACGCCGGGGCGGATGACTATCTGGTCAAGCCGTTCGATTTGGGTGAACTGCATGCACGGCTCTCGGCTGTGGCCCGGCGTTATGCGGGCAATCCAAATCCGTTGTTAGGCATCGGGAATGTCGAGATCGACTTGGCCCGGCGGCTGGTTTTTGTTGCTGGGCTCAGGGTGGATTTAACGGCGCGGGAATGGGCGCTGCTTGATCAGTTCGCCCGGCGCCCCGGCGCTACTCTGTCCAAACCTCAGCTTCAAGAGGCGCTTTATGAATTCGGTGCGGAAATCGAGAGCAACACTGTGGAAGTCTATGTTAGCCGTCTGCGCAAGAAAATTGGCAGCAATCTGATCCGCACCCTGCGCGGTGTTGGTTACCGGCTGGAAGGATAAAAATATGCGTATCCTTTCGCATAACAGCCTGACTGGACGGATCGTCGTGCGTGCAACCCTGTGCGTTTTTGCACTTTGGCTCGCCGGCGCGGTGCTCGCCGCTCTTGTCATTAATGATGAATTGGGCGAGGCGTTCGATATCGGGCTTCAGGAAACCGCTCGCCGGGCTTTGCCGCTGGCGGTGCAGTTTGTTATGAACCGAACAGATACGGATGATGCAGTGCATGTGCCCGCTTTCACCGCCAGCGGAGAATCCCAGGGAGGAGCAAGTGGTGATGAGAACAAGGATGGCGGAGGCTCAGACGAGTATCTGATTTACCAGCTACGCGACAAATCAGGGAAGGTATTGCTGCGCTCTCACGATACCACGGACTTACCCTTTTCTGCCCCACTCGACCCTGGGTTCTGGGAAGACAGAAATTTTCGATATTATACGGAACCAAGTGTCAGCGGTACTTTGTTCCTGCAAGTTGCCGAACCGATTGGCCATCGTCGCGAAGCGACTTTTGAGAGCTCGTTGGCGGTTTTATTGCCGCTGATTGTGCTGGTCCCGGCAATTGTCATTTCTATCTGGCTCAGCGTTCGTAATGGCCTGATGCCGGTGCGGCGGCTACGCCAGGAAATCGGCCTGCGTGGCAGCGGCAATCTTGATGCGGTGGAGCTTGCTGAAACTCCGCGCGAACTGACCGACATGGTCAACGCAATCAACATGCTGCTTGTTCGCCTGCGTGCGGCGCTTAATGCCGAGCGCAATTTTGCGGCTAACAGTGCTCATGAGCTGCGTACCCCGATTGCAAGCGCCCTGGCACAGCTTCAGCAACTTTTGCTCGAAATCGGGGAGGCAAGCCCGTATCGTGACCGGGCAAAGATAGTTGAGGCCTCGCTCAATCGATTGCGGAGGCTGTCGGAAAAGCTGTTACAATGGTCGCGCGCCGAGTCGGGAATTGGCAGAAGTGTTCAATCCCACCATCTTTATCCTATCGTCGATATGGTGGTCGAGGATATAAAACGCAGCAATCGCTTTGAAAATACCGTGCGGATTGAAAAGGACAATGTTGCGCTTTATGCAGCGATTGATCCGGATGCTTTTGGTATTTGTCTGCGCAATCTGCTGGAAAATGGCCTGATGCACGGCAGTCAACACGAACCGGTTGTCGTTAAAATCAAGGGCCCTAACCGAATTATTGTGGAAAATGCTGGTTCTGTCGTGCCGCCCGATGCGCTTTCTCGGTTAATGCATCGGTTCGAACGTCACGGCAATCACCCAGAAAGTGTCGGTCTTGGCCTGTCAATCACGGCTACAATTATAACACAGGCTGGCGGGCAGCTTGAACTGTGCTCGCCCCGCCCCGGCAAATCTGATGGTTTTGCCGCGATTCTGTCACTTACCTAAAAGATGGGCAGATACTGTCAGACGAAAAGCCTGTCGCCCAATCGGTTTCCGCCTTCCCTACGAAATGCTGCACCGGCCGCTTGGCGCGGCATAATCGGGGAACCGTAATACCGATTTACGTCAAACAGAGACTCCGCCGCATCAGCATAGCAATAATCGCTGGAGAAGTATTTAAAAACTACTATTAGTGCTGGTGTTTGCGCCAATGCCCGTCAATGCTTTAGTCAGTTGCGGTACCTTTGAGTTTAGCAGTTCTACAATCCGGCTTTCCGATGTCTTCTTTAAATGGTCGATAAAACCGGCTGCACCAATACTATATATTGTTCCAACGGTAGGTAGCGGAATAGGGACTGCAATCGCTCCTAAACCATTTTCCATTTCATTCCAGCAGGTTGCATATTTTCTATCGCGGATAATGCCATATTCACGCTTGATTTCTTCGCGATCTGTTTTGGTCTCGGAGGCGGACTTCTCAAGAGGCCCAGCAAGGGCTTTCTCTATTATTTCATCTGATTGGAATGCCATAATTGCTTTTGCGGAAGCAGCGACATTAGGCGCAAGCGTCCTGCCGGGCACAATATGGCCTCTAACGTCATCTATAGGAAGTGCCATTGCCACGGAAACAACCTTATGGCCAACAAGGCGCGCGAGATAGCAGGTATCATTTAGTTCGTTGGCAAGGTTATCCAGTATCGGCTGAACGGCGATTGCAATTTTTACTGAATTTGTCCCGGCATGCAAAAGGCGTAAAAGCCTTTGCCCTAACTGATAGTTTTTCCCACCATTCCCTGATTTTTCGAGAAGTTGGGTTTCGAGGAGGTTTTGTAACAGTCTATGGGTGGTGCCAACCGGATAATCGCAGGTTTTTGCAATTGCGGACGTGTTCAGTTCGGATCCGGAAATCGCGATATTTTCGAGAATATTGAAATACCGCTCCAGCGGCAGTTCCGCACGATCTTTAGCCAAAGCTGCTCTCCTTCATTTTAGAGCTAGGTAGCAGATACATTAATTGGTTGACAAGAGGCATATCTATCTTCAATATTTTCGATTATCAAGATATATTTTCGATTATCGAAAAAAGGAGGAAGGGATGGTTTCAGATTTGCTTTCTAAAAAGCCGGGTATCCGGCGTTTCAAATTAATCGCATCGATGATGTTTTGCGGCTTTCTAGCGTCCACATCGGGGCAGGCGATTGCGGCCGAACCGGGAGTATCGGACGACACGATCAAGATTGGTGTGCTGGGAAGTCTGACCGGGCCGCTGGCGATCTTTGGCACGGGCAACCTCGCCGGGGCGACACTGGCATTTGAAGAGGTCAACGCGGCCGGCGGCATCAATGGACGCAAGCTGGAATGGATATCTCTGGATGATGAGTCCTCTCCTCCCAAAGGGATTGCTGCCTATAAGAGGCTTGTGGAAAGGGACGGTGTTTTTGCTGTCTTCGGACCCGCCTCCAGTGCCATTGGGCAGGCGCTGATCCCCACATTCAAGGCATCAAAGACCCCCACCTTCGTCTCGGTTTTCTCCACTCCCGCCGTGACTGAGCCGCCGATCGAAAATGTTTTCCGGACTGGCCCGATGAATGACCTTCAGCAGGGTGTGGCAATCGCCGATTATGTGCTGGATGAGCTGGGGGCCAAGAAAATCGCGCTGATCCGTCAGTCCGACGAATACGGCAAGCGTGGCGGCGAAGCGGTGATCGACCGGCTGGCCAAGCGCGATGGCACTCTTGTGAGCGATGAGCAGTTCAACCTGTCCGATTCCGATTTTACCGCGCAGCTTTCCAGAATTATTCAGGAAAATCCGGATGTTTTGGTGATCTATGGGTATCCGAACCCGTCGGCCATTATTTCCAGACAGGCAAAGCAGCTCGGTCTGGCGGCAACGATTATGGGGTCAAACTCTGCCAGCGGACGCAAATATCCGGAAATTGTTGGTGAAGCTGCCGCGGGCGCGCAAAATATCGTAACGTTGAAGGTATTACCTGAGAGTGATGATCCGGTGGCGGTAAAATTCCGAGAGGTTTTCGAGACTCGCTTCCCTGACCTGGCGCGCCAGGGTCGTCCCGATCTCGGGGATGCGCTGGCATATGGCGGAGCACAGGTGTTTGTGGAAGGCCTGCGCCGGGCCGGTCAGGATCTGACCCAGACAGGCTTTATTACAGCGCTGGAATCCATCAAGGGTTTTGAGGCCGATATGATCCTGCCGACGACATTCGGCCCCGGTGACCGGGAGGGGAATGAATCCGCAAAGATCATTGAGATCCAGCCGGATCTGACCCGTGTCCTGCTGCCGGTTATCGTCACGGCTGAGTGAGTTGCATCACAATGTCTGTTTCTGAAGAAAACCAGCTTTTCGCCAGTGATTTCGTTATCGGCCAGTCCTTTGAGGGCAGGCCGATCGAAATCGGCGACGATAAGTTTCAGGGTTTCGCGCACATAACGGGGGATAACCATCCAATTCATTATGACGATGAATATGCGGCGACCTCCCGTTATGGCAAGCGCCTTGCGCACGGGTTGCTGATTGTTTCCATGTCGGCGCTCGGCGCAACGCCCATGTCCCAGAGGCTCGAGGAATCAATGGTAGCCTTTCTGGAGCAGGGTTCGCGGTTCCTGAAACCCGTGTTTGTCGGAGATACCCTGAAAACCATATTTGAAGTGGCCGAAGTGGCGGAACGCAGTGACGGGGAGACAGCGTTTGTCCGATTTGATGTCCGCCAAGTCAATCAGCATAACGATATCGTCGCCAGAGGCCATCATTGCTACCTGCTGAAAAATTCGGCGCCGGATAACTCATAGTGATCAAGAATGAAAAAAAATAATTACAGTAAAGCCCTGGAAGAGTTCAGCTGGCAACAGATGCGAGAGTCGCTGGGCTGGGGTGAAGCTGAGACCGTATCTTTGGGCGCGGCGATCATCGACCGGCACAGGGACGAGGCGTCCCCGGCGCTGATCTCGCTTCTGAAGGACGGGACGGTTGATCACCTGAGTTTCCGGGAGCTTTACGAGGCCAGCAACCGGTTTGCCAATCTGCTTGCCTCGAAGGGAGTGGCGCCCGGCGACCGCGTGGCAGGCTTTATGCCAAGAGGGCCGGAAGTGGTCATTGCCATTATCGGCACGCTCAAGGCCGGGGCGGTCTATGTGCCGGTTTTTACCGGTTTCGGACCCGAAGCGGTGGCCTTCCGGCTCACCCATTCCGGCGCCAGGCTGCTGGTCACCCATGAGGATTTTCTGGGCCAGCTTCCGGATGCGATTTCTGGCGAACTTATCGTGGTCGCCGGGGATGGCCTGGCATTGCCGCCCACCGCCACGGATTTTTATAAGGCAATTTCCGCCCAGAGTACGGAGTTTGACAGCATTACGACCCGCCGGGATGACCCGGCTGCAATTATCTATACTTCTGGCTCGACAGGTCAGCCGAAGGGCGGCGTTATCGCCGTTAATTTTCTCGCAGCGGTATATCCTTATATCCTCTATGGCCTAGATCTGGCGGAAGGGGATGTTTTTTGGCCTACGGGCGATCCGGGGTGGGGCTACGGGTTTGTCTGTTATCTCGGGGCAATTGCCGCAGGCCGGACAGTTGTGACGGTCGAACAAAATCCGTCCGCGGAAATGTTTATGTCCGTGGTCGAACGGTTCAACATCACCAATGTGGCGACAACGCCGACGCTCCTGCGGACAATCCTGACCCTGCCGGAGCCGGATATCCAGGGCGCGCTTCAGAAAATACGGGCTATCTCAAGCTGCGGCGAGCCGCTGAATGCCAAGGTCATTGAGTCATTCGATCGCATCCTGGGAGTCAAGCCGATGGATCATTTCGGCGCCACCGAGCTGGCGCTTCCCATTGGTAATCACAACGCCATCGATATGGAGGTTCGGCCCGGTTCCATGGGGTTACCGTCCCCGGGATACCGTATGGGGATTATTGATGAAGCCGGCATAGAGATGCCTCCGGGTGAAGTCGGGCTGCTAGCGAAAAAGTCCGGCCCCGATTGCCTCTACTGGCTGAATTACTGGGGGGATCCGGAAGCGTCGGCCCACCTGATGAAGCAGGGCTGGATCGTGACAGGAGATTTGGCATCACGCGATGCGGAAGGCTATTTCTGGTTTGAGGGCCGCTCCGACGACATCATCAAAAGCGCAGGTTACAGGATCGGCCCGTTTGAAATTGAAAGCGTGCTTCTCAAGCATCCCGCCGTCGCCGAGGCCGCGGTTGTGGGAAAACCGGATACGATGCGCGGGCAGATCGTCAAGGCTTATGTCGTGCTGAAATCCGGCTTCTCGGGCGGGCCGGAGCTTGATCAGGAGCTGGTTCAGCTTGTCCGCGGCAATGTCGGCAAGCATCAGTATCCGAGGGAAATCGAGTATGTTGACACCCTGCCCAAGACAGAAACTGGTAAAATTCAACGATTTGCCCTTCGGCAAATCTCATCAGGAGGAATGTGATGGTAGTTTATGAACCGATTTGCGCCGATAGCTGGCCTGCCGCTTTTACCTTTTCACAGGGGGTGAAAGTGGGGAATATGGTGTTCCTGTCCGGGACGACAGCCACGGATGAAAAAGGCAAGATTGTCGGGCCCGGAGATATCGTGGCGCAGACACGCCAGATCTTCAGTAAGTTTGAAGCGGTCCTGAAACAGGTCGGCGGGGGCCTTGAGAACATTGTTGAGACAACGGACTATGTTCTGTCGCTGGAGGAATACAACAAGACGGCGGCGCTTCGCCGGGAAATCTTCAATGGTCCGCCATGGCCCGCGGCAACGGGGGTGGTGGTCAAGGGGTTGGTTCGCGCTGATGCGCTGATCGAAATCAAGGCAATTGCGGTTTTAAGTAACTGACATGCTCGCACAATTATTAGCCAGCTCGATTACAGCAGGGGCCGTTTATGCGTTGATAGCGCTTGGCTTCGTCCTCATCCATAAAGGCACGGGCATTGTGCATTTCGGATATGGCGACCAGGTCACATTCGGCGCATATCTTGTCCTTATCCTGCAGTTCTTAACGGGCCTGCCATTCTGGCCGGCGGTAATTGTTGCCCTGTTTGCATCGGCTTTCCTTGGTTGGGCGATCTATGCAGGTCTGATGCGCCCCTTGAGAAACGCCCCGCTTCTTGTCCAGATCATTGCGACACTGGCACTTGGAACCGTCATGCGGGAGTTTCTAAGGGCATATATGGGCCCGAATGCGTGGTCCTTTCCCTTCCTGCTCACATCATCATCATTCGAGGTAGGGGATATCCTGCTTGTCCCGGCAAATTTGGCGATAGTAGGTGTCTCGCTCGCCCTGCTATGTCTGCTTTTCCTGCTGTTCGAGAAGACATTTCGTGGCCGGTCGATCATTGCGGCCTGCGATAACCGCACGGGTGCAAGCCTGGTCGGAGTGAGTGTCTCCGGCGTATTCGCGTCCATCTGGATGCTTGCCTCGGTCATTGCAACTGTGGCAGGTATTCTGGTAGCGCCGGTGCTGACACTGTCGCCCGAAATGGGACTGATCGGGATCAAGGGTTTCGTGGCCGCCATCCTTGGCGGCTTCAACAGCCTAACCGGCGCGGTGATCGGTGGGATTCTCCTTGGGGTGATCGAGACGCTTGTCGGCGCCTACATCTCCAGCGCGCTTAAAGACATGATCAGCTATGGCATCCTGATACTGGTTGTTCTGGTCCGGCCGCAGGGCCTGCTCGGGATACTTTCGGTAAAGAAGGTCTGATCCGATGAAGTCACGACTCTTATATATTCTCCTGGGTATCGCAGCTTTCTTTATGGGCCCACAGATATTTCCCGATTACAACCTGTATCAGTTTTCCCTGATCGCGGTGACATCGCTCATCGTTCTGGGGCTCGTCATCGTCACCGGCATTGCCGGGCAGATTTCCCTTGGGCAATCCGCCTTTGTCGCACTCGGCGGTTATGGTGCCGCCATTCTGGGGGCGGGTTACGGCATACCCCTCTGGCTTGCCATCCCACTGGTTGCTGTTCTGGTCTCGGCCGTTGGTTTTGTTCTGGGCCTGATGACCTTGAGGATCGAAGGCCATTATCTTGCCCTGACGACAATGGCCTTTACGGCGATCATCCAACTTGCTCTCATCCATGCGGACAGCGTTACCGGGGGTGCCGCAGGCATGCCGGTTCCATCCTTCGAAATCTTTGGTCAGACGTTATCGAGCGGCGCCGAACTTTATTATCTTATCATTCCCGTAACGGCCCTGCTGTTTGTCGCGGTAATAAATCTGAACAATTCGCGGATCGGGCGCGCTTTTGCAGCCATTCGGCAAAGTGAAATCGCCGCGGAGGCAATGGGCATCAATGTGCTTGTCTACAAGGCGTCCGCCTTTGCTGCCAGTGCCTTTTTCGGGTCGGTCGGCGGCGGGCTGCTGGCGATATTGGTGACTTATCTTGACCCGGCCCAGTTCGGCATAACACAAACCGTCTATTACCTGGCGATCGCCGTCGTTGGCGGGCTGTTATCGCCAATTGGGGCGATCATTGGAACAGCGGTTTTCGTGTTTATTCCGGAATTTCTCCAGACCTTCCAGACCTATCTCGGGCTGGTTTTCGGGGTCCTTCTTCTGGGGTTTATCGTCCTGCGGCCGAAGGGGCTGGCCAGTCTGATTGATTTGCAAAACCTGAAAAAGGCTCTTTTCAGAAGCGGGGGGCAGTCCGTTGGGAGATAATATACTCACTGTCAGCAACGTGACGCTTCAGTTCGGGGGAATTGTTGCCCTGAATGATGTGTCTCTGGACATATCTCCCGGCACAATCCATGCCGTAATCGGTCCCAATGGTGCGGGCAAGAGCACGCTTCTCAATGTGATTTCCGGTATTTACGCGGCAACACGCGGCGATGTGGCGTTTCAAGGCCAGCGGATCAGCGGCATGTCGGCCCATGACATTAACGCACAGGGCATTGCCCGGACCTTTCAGAATACTGAATTGTTCAAGGAGATGACCGCGCTTGAAAATGTGAAGGTGGGGCTTGACCGCTTTCATGCCTGTGGCTTCCTGAACAGTGCGCTGCACACGAAGAAGTGGCGCAATACGGACATTGGGGCGGAAGATGCGGCGCGCGAACTCCTGGAGCTGGTCGGGCTGGAGGAGGATGAGCATAGACCGGCGGGGGCCCTGCCTTTTGGCAAGCAACGGCGGTTGGAAATTGCGAGGGCACTCGCCACTCGCCCGAAGCTGCTCTTGCTCGATGAGCCTGCGGCAGGGCTACGGGCCGCAGAGGTGGAGGACCTGATCGCCATATTGCGTGAGCTTAAAACCCATCACGGTCTGACAATATTGATCATCGATCATGTCATGGCCCTGGTGATGGCGATATCCGACAGGATCAGCGTTCTCAACTTTGGCAATAAAATCGCCGATGGCACACCCAAGGAAGTTCGGCAGTCTGCGGAAGTCGTCAAGGCCTATTTAGGGGAAAAGGTAGCGGATGCTTTCAATACGTAATCTCCATGCCGGTTATGATGGCAAAGAAGTTCTCCACGATATCAGCATTGATGTTCCTCTTGGGTCTGTGGTGACGGTTCTCGGGGCGAACGGCGCGGGCAAGTCCACCTTGCTGAATAGCATTGTTGGACTGGTCACTCCCAATAGTGGCGTCATTGAACTTAATGGCAGGAAAATCGATAATGCCACCCCCGACAAGGCGTTGAAGTGCGGTATCGCGCTGGTCCCGGAGCAGCGCGAGCTGTTTGTTGGCATGAGTGTGCAAGATAATTTGCGAATGGGCGGGTACCTGCATCGGAAAACAATGGATGTTGAGGCGGAGCAGCAGTATCTTCTGGAAATATTCCCTGGTTTGAGATCTCGTTTGGATCAACCGGCCGGGGCCTTGTCGGGCGGCGAACAACAGATGCTCGCGATCGCCCGGGCATTGATGTCAAAGCCCTCCATCCTGCTATTGGATGAACCTTCGTTGGGGCTGGCGCCGAAATTTGTGGAGGAGATTTTCCGCATTATTGACCGCATTACGAAAAGCGGGACGACTGTCCTGCTGGTTGAGCAGAATGCTGCAATGGCTCTCGATGCGGCCGAAACTGGCTATGTGCTGGATATCGGCAGGATCACTTTTGCGGGGACATCAGAAGACTTACAAAAATCTCCAATTGTGCGTGCTTCATATCTGTAAGTATCCTGTTCAGGCTTTGGGCTGGCACTTTCAAAAGAAAACTGCGCCCCGGCATTAGCCTCACAGCGCCGCCAGCCCACGCGCTTGTTCAGGCGGCGGATCTTTTGACGTCGGGCAGGTCATAGCCCGTATCCTCAATAAGCGCCTTGTGCAGGAGTTCGACGGCCTCCGCATAGCTGCCGTCCGCAAAGGCAAGCTGGATATCGACACCGCGCCCGGAAACATGCGTGGCAAGCAGTTCGAGATTGGAACTTTCAATTGCTGAAATGGCATCGCCAAGGATGTTCTTTGCCCGCAGGTTGGCGCCGATTGCCGAGACAATATCGACTTTCCGGGTTTGAATTTCCGCACCGGGCTGATGCTTCTGGATATTCTCTATCACGCGGCGGAGCTGCTTCATCGGCGCAGAAACATAAAAGGTCATCGTATTGGCGTTCATGCTCCAGCTCACAAGGGGTACCTTGAAGCGCCGGAACGCGGTCAGGGCGATTTCTCCAGAGCCGGGGATGCCGACCATATCCTGATCAAACACCTCGACTTCAAAGGCGTTTTCAAGACCGGTAATAATTTCGATGCGGGCCTCGTCCGGTGTCCAGCTCTCGTCAATAACGGTGCCGGGATGGTTCGGCTCGAACGTATTCACGATCCGGAGCGGGATGCCCTGCTGGCGCAGGCCTTTTGCGGCGCGCGGATGGATTGCTTCCATGCCCATGTTGGACAGCTGGTCGGCGACATCATAGTTCGTCTGGCCGATGGGTTGCACCTTGTCGGCGCCGACAATCCGGGGATCCGCGCTGGAGAGATGGAATTCCTTGTGTATCACGGCCTCTTTCGCCCCGGTAGCGCACGCGATTGCGGAAAATGTCACTTCTGAATATCCGCGTCCGTACAATCCCATCAGGCCGTCTGCGGCCTGGGTGTAACCGGTGACGATGGGCATCACGGTCTCGACATTAATATCGGCAAAGGCATCGTGGATGCGATCTTCAAGGCTCATGCTTTCGCTTTCGCGCCAGCCAGAAAGATCAACAAACTCGGCATTTACGCCGCGGCGGCGCAGCAGCAACATTGTGTTATGGGCGCTGTGGGCCTCGCCGATGCCGCTGATCATTTCCCGCACCGTCATCAGATGTTCTTTAAGCTTGAAATGCCCATATCCGCAGATCCGCTGCAGATCGATCAGGCAGCTCCGTACGCCCTCAACCCGCTCTTGCACGAAGCGGTCGGCGAGTTTGCGATCCGCCTCGTCATCAAAGGCATCGGCGTTGAGTTCCAGCATGTGGCTTTGCACCCGTGACAGGGCATCGCCCCATGCCCAGTCATTTTCCGACCCGGCATAAAGCGCAAAAACGCCCGGTTCGCCCGTCTTTTTGTTTTCCAGCAGCATATCCGTGATACCGCCATAGGCGGAGACAACGAAAATCCGGTTATAAAGCGCATCCCCTTTTCTGTCGCCGATCAGGATATTATCGAACACCACCTCGATATTTGACATCGATGTTCCGCCAATTTTATGGACGGTATGCGTGCCGCCACCTTGTGCAACCTTCTCTGTTGTCCGGGTTTGGCTTGTTTTACTGTTACTGGTCATTGGTTCCATTTCCGCGTTGTCACGCGTTTTGTAGTGCTTCATCGTTCAATTTATAGGCACCGTCCGCATCATGGACCTCGCGGCCGTTGAGGGGAGGATTAAAGGCGCAGGCGAGCTGCATGTCCTCCGTCCCGCCGCGCAGGAGATGCTGGTCATTCTTGTTCAGAATATAGACGGTGCCGGGCTCTATCTTGTAGACCTTGCCGTCGCTGACGGTTTCCACTTCGCCATTACCGGAGATGCAGTAAACCGTCTCGAAATGGTTTTTGTACCAGATCGGCGTTTCCGTTCCGGCGTAGATCGTCGTGATATGGAAGGAAAACCCCATGCCGTCGTCTGCCAGGGAAAGGCGGACGCTTTGCCAAGTATCTGTTTTTACGGTGCGGCTCGAGTTTTCACACTCTTTAAGCGTGCGAACGATCATATTAGTCTCCTGAATGTCTGTCTGTTATCGTGCGGCCGTCTATTCGGCGGCGATCAGATCCGAATTTCCTGCGTTAATTGCGGCGGCAAACGCTTGTTTGAGGATGTCCAGCCCGCGGGACAACTCCTCATCCGTAATGGTGAGGGAGGCAAGGCATTTGACAACTTCGCCATGCGCGCCGGACGTCTCGATGACAAGGCCACGCTTGAAGGATTCTTCGACAATACGCCCCGCAAGATCGCCGGATTCAACGACAATCCCGCGCATCATGCCGCGGCCGCGCAACTCGACAACCTGTTCGGCATAACTTTTCTGGATTGCCTCAAAGCCTTTACGCAGTTTGTCGCCCTTATCCTTGACGTCCTCTGCAAAGCGGTCATCTTTCCAGAATTTTTCAATGGCGACCGTGGCGGTCACGAACGCATGATTATTGCCGCGAAACGTGCCGTTATGTTCGCCGGGCTCCCAGATATCAAGCGCGCGGTTGATAAGGGTGACGGCAAAGGGCAGGCCAAAGCCGGAAAGCGATTTCGACAGGGTGACCACATCCGGTTTGATGCCGGCCGGTTCGAAGCTGAAGAAGGTGCCTGTCCGTCCGCAGCCAGCCTGAATATCATCGACGATCAGCAGGACATCATGCTTGCGGCATGTTTTTTCCAGATTTTGCAGCCATTCCATGCGGGCCGCGGTCAGTCCGCCTTCGCCCTGCACACATTCGACAATGACAGCCGCCGGAAGATCGACACCGCTGGACGGATCGCCCAGCACGCGATCGAGATAGTCGGTGCTGTCCATATCCTGGCCGAGATAGCCGTCATAGGGCATGGTGCTGCTGCCCGGCATATCCACGCCCGCGGCGCCGCGATGGTGTTCATTGCCCGTGGTCGCGAGGGCGCCGAGTGTCACCCCGTGGAAGCCGTTGGTAAAGCTGATGATATTGCTGCGCCCGGTTTTTTTACGAGCCAGCTTCAGTGCCGCCTCAACGGCATTTGCGCCGGTCGGACCGGTAAATTGCAACACATAATCCATGTTGCGGGATTCAAGGATATGCGTCTCGAAGGCGTTCAGGAAGGCGGCCTTCGCCCGGGTGTGCATATCAAGGCCATGGGTGATACCGCCAGAGCCGAGATATGCAACCAGGGCATCCCGCATGTCCGGATCATTATGGCCATAGTTCAGGCTGCCCGCCCCGGCGAGGAAGTCGATATACTCTTTTCCGTCCTCGTCCGTGAGGGTAGCGCCCTGCGCCTTGTCAAACACGACAGGGAAGGACCGTGCATAGCTCTGAACCTGTGATTCACGTCTTTCAAAAATAGAGATAACAACCTCACTTTGTTGTTGGGTTAAAAAACAGCCTTTTCATAAGCCATGACAGCGGGGTCCGCTTTTCGGATAATGTCCGCTTCCGGGGCTGAATGCTTGAGGGGGCGCTGGCCTTATGCCGCGCTGCTGAGGGCTGACATGATATCCGCCCGCTTGAAGGGGCCGATATTCCACAGCATTTCCGTGTCCTGCTGGCCATCGAAATGCTCTTCTTCGTCGAACAGGACATCCCGCTCTACCTGGGCGCCCATTTCCCGGGCTATGGAGTTGAAGACGCCGTGGGACGCCTTGTTATCCGGCGTAATTGTCGTCTTGATATATTTAACTTTTTTTGCGGAGGAACGGTGCAGGATGTCAAAGATCATCCGCTTGCCAAGAGAGAGACCCCTGGCATCGGGCGAGACGGCAACCTGCCAGATGAACAGACTTTCCTCGTCTTCCGGAATCATGTAGCCGGATACGAATCCCGCCACGTCGCCATCGATCTCCGCGAGGGAGCAGGTTTCGCTGAAATGGGAGCACTGCAGCAGGTTACAATAGACCGAATTCTCGTCAAGAGGCTTGCACCGCTCGATAAGCTCATTGATCGCCGTTCCGTCTTCCGGAGCAGGACGACGCAGGGTAACTTTCAGATCACTGTCTTTCGTTGCACTCATTGTACTGCATTCCCTCTTATCAATATATCAATTATCGATATAATATTCTTGCGTATGAAGTAGCGAGATTGGCGGCGCATGTCAACCAAGTCGCCAAAAATTAATAGTTTATTTTTATCTTATGGTGTGAAAGCTACGTTTTTGTCCGATTTTACAACCATAGGCTAATAAAAATACATTGATATTTGATTTAAATTTCTCTATTTGACGCATTAATGAAGGATGATTCAGCAGTTTTGAGCTATGTATCTTTTGCGGATAGTGCCAAAGGCAAGCACGGGATATCGGATATGGATCAACTCAACGAGGCGCTTGTCGCCATTCGCAAGATTTTGCGGGCGACGGAACTGCATGGAAAAGCCTTGCGGATTGCGACGGGTCTGAAGACATCGCAATTGATTGTTTTGCAGGCTCTTGATGAGTCGCCCGAATTGACGGTTGGTGAAATCACGGCGCAGGTGCATATGGCCCAGGCGACCGTGACGATGATCGTGAGCCGCCTCGAAAGGATGGGGTATGTTCGCCGCACAAAAGGGACGAGTGATAAACGTAAAGTCTTCGTCAGCCTGACGAATGTCGGCAGGGAGGCGCTGGCCCAGGCGCCGGAAGCCCTGCATCAGCGATTTGCTGAAAAATTCGAACCCCTGGCAGTCTGGGAGAAAACAATGCTGATCGCCTCTCTTCAACGGGTCGCGGCAATGCTGGATGCCTCGGACATTGATGCCTCGCCTCTGCTGCAGCTGGGAGATGCGCATGTCCATGAGCCGGACGGTAAGTAAGGCGCAGTCCGGCTGTAAGTTGGATGGCGGTTTTTGTTTTAGGTCTGTTTCCCATACATCTTGTTCAAGCCGGGCGAAGAAGAGGGAGAATATTGCGCATCCGCGCCCCCCTGCTGACGGCGGAGCCGAGGGATAATATGATGCGGGCATGCTTGACCTCATGTCGTTCGACACTCTTCTGAAATCATTCGCCTCGCATAGCTTTTGGGCTGGTAATTTCCAAAGATATTTGTAGAGTTTTATCAGATGGCGAAGCTCGACCTTGTGATCAGGTTGAGCAAGCAAAATCATATAACTAGAAAAGGGAGACAATAATGGATCGACGCTCATTCATTACCAAGGCCGGGGTTCTCGGCGTTGGTGCCGCCACAGCCAGCTTTGCGACACCGGCGATCGCCCAGGGTAATATCACCTGGCGCATGGTGACCACCTGGCCCAAGAATTTCCCGGGCCTGGGAGTTGGGGCACAGCGTCTTGCCGACCGTATTACCGCCGCGTCAGGCGGACGGTTGACCATACAGGTCTATTCTGCGGGCGAGCTTGTTCCGCCGTTGCAGTCGCTTGATGCGGTGATTGACGGTACCGCCGAGATGAGCCATGGCGCGGCCTATTACTGGCAGAACAAGTCACCGGCGCTGTCGTTCTTTACCGGCGTTCCCTTTGGCATGACCTCGCGCGAATTGACCGCCTGGGTCCGCTATATGGGCGGCCAGGAAATCTGGGATGAAATCTATGACCAGTTCGGCGTTCAGGGCTTTCTGTCCGGCGATACCGGCACTCAGGCGGGGGGCTGGTTCAAGAACGAGCTGACCGGTGTCGATTCTGTCAAGGGCCTGCGCTTCCGCACGCCGGGCCTCGGCGGCCGGGTCTGGGAGAAGCTGGGCGTCACCGTCACCAATATGGCGGCCGGGGAGATTTTTCAGGCGCTGCAATCGGGCACGCTGGATGCCGCGGAATTTGTCGGGCCTTACAATGATCTGGCGCTTGGCTTCTATCAGGTAGCCAAGAACTATTACTTCCCCAGCTTTGTCGAGCCGGGCCTTGCGACCGAACTGGTGGTTGACAAGAAGAAGTATCTTGATCTGCCTGCTGATCTTCAGGCGCTGATCAAGGATGTGGCCCAGGCCGAATATGATCAGGTCGCCTCGGACTTCTACGCCAATGACCCGCGTGCCCTGAAAACGCTGGTCAATGACCATGGCGTCAAGGTGCATCAATTCCCCGAAGATATTCTCAAGGCCGGGGCGGAGGCCGCCAAGGAAGTGATAAACGGACTGCGTGATTCCAGTGATCCGCTGGTCAAGAAGACCACCGACAGCTTTATTGAGTCATTGAACATCCTGCGGACCCGGTCCGAAGGCACCGATGGCGCCTTCGTTCAGGCGCGTGAGAAGTATTTTAACATCTAAGCTCCGGCTTGGTGAAAATGCGGAAAAGGCCCGGTCACTGACCGGGCCTTTCTTGTTGGAACGCGCCGTTAATTCCTCTCCGGTTCGCGCTATCCCGCGACCACCTGCGGCAGCCAGGTGACGATTTCGGGAAAGATAAAGAGGGTGGCGATCGCCAGGATTTGCAGCGCCACAAAGGGCAAAATCCCTTTGTAGATTGCCGAGGTCGGCAATTCCGGCGGTGCCACGCCGCGCAGATAGAACAGGGCAAAACCGAACGGCGGCGTCAGGAAGGATGTTTGCAGGTTCACGCCGACAATCACGCCCAGCCAGATCGGATCAATATCCAGCGCCAGAAGGATCGGCGCGGTGATCGGGATGACAATGAAGATGATCTCGAAGGTGTCAAGGATGAAACCAAGGACAAACATGATCGTCATCACGACCGCCACCGCCGCCAACGGACCGCCCGGCAGGTTGCTGAGGAATTCATGCACGAGATTATCACCGCCCATCAGGCGGAACACGACCGAGAACACGGACGCGCCGAGCAGGATGATGAACACCATGCTGGTGATGGTGGCGGTGGCGACGGCGGTCTCATACAGCACCTTCAGCGACAGCCGCCACCTGAGGGCTGCAAGAACCATTGCGCCGACAGCGCCTACGGACGCCGCCTCGGTCGGGGTGGCAATGCCCCCAAGAATGGAGCCCAGAACCACCAGGATCAACAATAGGGGCGGCACCAGCGCAACAAAGACCTCCCGCAGGAGGGTACCTTTTTCTTCGGGCGGGGCCGGTACCGCCGGGCATGACTCGGGATCGGTAACCGCCTTGAAAACCATAAAGGCGAGATAGAGCCCGACCAGCAGGAGCCCCGGCAAAAGCGCCCCGGCGAAAAGATCGCCGACCGATACCGGGGTCGGCGCGAAATTGCCCTTTGTCATCTGCACCTGGGCATTGATGCCCGACAGCATGTCGCCCATGAAGATCAGCACTGTTGACGGCGGGACGATCTGTCCCAGCGTGCCGCTCGCGCAGATGACGCCGGTCGCGAGTTTCGGGTTGTATCCCGCCCGCAACATGGCCGGGAGCGAGATCAGCCCCATGGTGACGACGGTCGCGCCGACAACCCCGGTCGAGGCGGCGAGCAGCGCCCCCACGATGATGACGGAAATGCCCAGGCCGCTGCGCAGGCTGCCAAACAGCTTGCCCATGGTCATCAGCAGCTGTTCGGCAATGTTGGATCGCTCCAGCATCACTCCCATGAAGATGAACAGCGGCACCGCCACCAGCACCTCGTTGGTCATGAAACCGATATAGCGGTTTGGCAGGGCGCCGAAATTCGAAAGATCAAAAACACCAAAGCTCAACCCAACCAGCCCGAACATCAGTGAGACCCCGGCCAGTGTGAACGCGACCGGAAAGCCCATTAGCAAGAAAGCGATGATGCCAAAGAACATCAGGCCGGAAAGCACTTCCCCGATTAAAACTGCATCCATCAGCTTTCCACCCCGACAGCCGCCCCGGTTTGTGGCGGATATTGCATTCGCGGCGGCACCAGGTCAGAGCGCCCGCCAAGGACCAGCACCGACCGCAGGGCCATTGCCACCCCCTGCAGCGCCAGAATGGCGACAAAGCCGATGATGAAGGTCTTGAGAATGAAAAGCCCCGGCATGCCCCCGACATTCGCCGATGCCTCGTAATAGGACCATGCGCGCTGGACGAATGGCAGCGAATAGATGAAAACCACCGCTGTAAAGGGCAACAGAAATGCAAGAACCCCGATCAGGTCGATCAGCGCCTTGCGCCGGTCGCTGGCCGGGCGATAATAGATATCGACACGCACATGATCGTCCCGCAGCAGGGCGAAGCCGGCAACCGCCGTAAACATCGCGCCATTCAGCCAGATATAGAGATCCTGCATCCACACATAGCTGATGGCAAAGACGTAGCGTTGCACCACGACAGTAAAGCAGACCGCGACGATTGCCAGCGACAGCCAGGAAAACACCCGTCCAATCCAAAGGTTGATCAGGCTGATGATATCAACAAGGAATGCGACCAGCCGCATTGCATATACCCTCCCCAGAGTTTTCAAAGACTTTCATACAGAACGCGTGATATTGCAACCTTTTGCAACAACATTGCGTTGCCGGAATTGTTTCTGGCCCTTTGCTATCGCTGGAAATAATTCGGGTCAATGGATGAGCGGCCTGTGCGGGAAAGGCGCCATCTGCCCTGTCGCCCTCCGGATTGGGCGTGACACCTGTAATATATGCTGAACGCCCGTGATTATCCTGTCTGGAAGCCGGTATGGAAAGTCTTCGCGCACTCACTCTTTGTGCCTCGTCCGTTTCTTCTTCCTGTCATCAATTCCCCGACGTCAATACGACAGTGCGATGCCGTGTTATTTACCTGCTTGACAGCATACCGACCAGTCGGTATATATAAAACCAACTAGTGGGTATGGAGCCAATGACCGATATTTCTCATCCATCCAAGACGAAGCTGCTGGAGGCGGCGCTGCAGGTAATCCGCGCCAAGGGGTATTCGGCGACACGGATTGAGGATATCTGCGCGGCGGCGGGAGTAACCAAGGGCAGTTTCTTTCATCACTTCAAAAGCAAGGAAGATCTGGCACTGGCGGCGGCGGATTACTGGTCCGCTATGACCAGCGAGCTGTTCGCCGCCGCGCCCTATCACGATCATGCCGACCCGCTCGACCGCGTGCTCGCCTATGTGGAGTTCCGCAAGGAGTTGCTGCAGGGCACCGTGGAGGAATTCACCTGCCTTGTCGGGACGATGGTGCAGGAGACATTCGCGACTGATCCGGCGATCCGCGACGCCTGCGAGGCGAGCATTTCGCGGCATGCTGCAACATTGGAGGATGATATCGCGGCGGCGATGGCGCTTTATGGTGTTGCGGCGGACTGGACGGCGAAAAGCCTCGCGCTGCATACCCAGGCGGTGCTGCAGGGCGCCTTTATTCTCGCCAAGGCGAAGGGTGGGGCCGCCGTTGCCGCCGACAGCGTTGATCACCTGCATCGCTATATCACTCTCCTGTTTGCGCGGCCCGATGCTCCGCAAGCCACGCATTGACCCGTTTCTCGGAAGGAAAAACCCATGACCAGCGCACCGGAAATGACGGCGGATCGGGACGACATCCTGGCGCTCTGCGCGCGTCTCGGCCAGGCTCACACGGAAAAGGACGCGGATGCCATCGCTGCCTGCTATGCGGAGGAGGCGGTCATCTATGACATGGCGCCGCCTCTCCGCCGGCGCGGCATTGACCGCGATAACGTCGCCGCATGGCTCGCGACCTGGCGCGGGCCGATCACCATCGATGCGACGGATATCGACCTCCATGTCGCGAATGGCGTTGCTTATACCACCGCTCTGAACCGGATGACCGGGCAGAAACGGGATGGGGAGGCGGTCGATCTCTGGTTTCGCACGACGATGATCTTTGCCCGCTCAAACGGGCGCTGGCGCATTGTGCATGATCATTCCTCCGTACCGTTTCATATGGACGGAAGCCTGCGGGCCGCCGTGGATCTGCATCCCTAGACAGCAAGGACGAACGGCCGCAATTTTTCACAAACAAATTTCAATACCAAGGGAGACATCACAAATGGAACCGACGATCTATCTGTTTTTTAAAGGCAATTGTCTTGAGGCGATGACGCATTATGCCGAGGTTCTGGGCGGCGAGATCGGCGGTGTTTTCCGTAACGGCGACGTCCCCGATCCGGAAAGCCGCATGCCCGGCGGCGACGATATGGTCATGAATATGGCCATAACGCTTGGCAGCGCCACCGTGATGGCCTCCGACAATAGCGAAGATATGTATGACAAGCCGCAGGGTTTCCGCATCTCCATCGCGCCGACATCGCGCGCTGAGTTTGACCGCATCCATGCCGCCCTTGCCAAGGAGGCGCAATCGATCGAGATGGCGCCGGAGGAGACCTTCTGGGCGGAGCGGTTTGCGATGTTCACGGACCGCTATGGCACGCCCTGGATGCTGAATTTCACAGGCGCCAAGGCGCCAGGCTAAGGGAGAAATCACATGACGGAACTTGCGACATGCCTGTGGTTTGACCATGGCGAAGCCCGCAAGGCGGCTGAATTTTATGCGGCGACCTTTCCCGATAGCCAGCTGGGCCGGGTGAATGCGGCACCTGGCGATTTTCCGGGCGGCCAGGCAGGGGTTGAACTGACCGTCGAATTCACCGTGCTGGGGCGGCCGTTTATCGGGCTGAATGGCGGCCCGGTTTTCACGCCAAACGAGTCGGTCAGCTTCATGATTATCACCGAAAATCAGGAAGAGACGGATCGTTATTGGGAGGCCATCATCACGAGCGGCGGCAGGCCGAGTGACTGCGGCTGGTGCAAGGACCGCTGGGGCTATTCCTGGCAGATCACGCCGCGACGGCTTCTTGAACTGACGACCAGCGCCGATCGGGAGGAGGCCAAGCGCGCCTTCGAGACGATGATGACGATGCAGAAGATTGATATTGCCGCGCTCGATGCGGCGGTCCGGGAAAACTGAAGGAGGAATGAGATGAGCTACATTGACGGATTTGTTATCGCGGTACCGACGGCGAACAAGCAGAAGTTCATCGCCCATGCCGAAAAGGGCGACAGCGTTTTTATTGACCTGGGCGCAACGCGCATCATGGAATGCTGGGGCGATGATGTCCCGGATGGCAAGGTCACGGATTTTCGCAAGGCCGTGCAGGCCAAGGACGATGAAACGGTCGTCTTCTCCTGGATCGAATGGCCCGATAAGGCAACCCGCGATGCGGGGATGAAGACGATGATGGACTGGATGGAAAATCCGGAAAAGGCGGATCCGCGTATGAACCCCGAAACCAATCCGATGCCCTTTGATGGCATGCGGCTGATCTTTGGCGGCTTCGCCCCGCTGGTCGAAGTTCGTTCGAAAGCGTAAAAGAAGGAGAAATAACATGCCCAAGAAAGTCACCCTGCACCGCGTCTTGGCCGCCAAGCCGGAGAAGGTCTATCGCGCCTTCCTGGAACCCGACGCCGTGGCGAGCTGGCTGCCGCCCTTCGGCTTCATCTGCACGGTGCAGGAGCTTGACGCGAGGGAAGGCGGTAAGCACCGTATGTCTTTTCGCAATTTTACGACGGGGGACAGCCATTCCTTCGGCGGCACCTATCTGAAACTCGTCCCCGGCGAGACGCTCGTCTATACGGACCGCTTCGATGATCCGAACCTGCCGGGCGAGATGACGGTGACCGTGACACTGAAGGCGGTGTCGGTCGGTACGGATATGACGGTGGTTCAGGAAGGAATACCCGATCTGATCCCGGAGGAGGCCTGTTATCTCGGCTGGCAGGAATCGCTCCGTAAACTCGCGAAGCTGGTCGAGCCGGACATCACCCAATAGCTCACCCATCTGCTGACTTCTATGGGAAATGAGGGAGACTGACATGCCCAGCCCGCAAATAACAATTGACGTTACAATTGCCGCGCCTGCCCGCGAGACGTGGAAAGCCTATACAACAGCCGCTGATATCACGCAGTGGAACTTTGCCTCTGACAATTGGTGTTGCCCCAGCGCCGAGGTTGATCTGAAAGCGGGCGGCCTTTACAAGGCGCGGATGGAGGCCAAAGACGGCAGTTTCGGTTTTGACTTCGAAGCGGTCTATGAGGAAGTGGATCAGGACAGGGCGATTACTCTCGCCATGCTCGATGGTCGCAAGGCGCGCACAACGTTCGAGCCCGTCGGCGGCGGCACCCGGGTGACGACCGTCTTCGATGCCGAGGATCAAAATTCGATCGACATGCAGCGGAGCGGCTGGCAGGCAATCCTGGACAATTTCAAAAAATATGTCGAGGCGCAAAGCCGCGTCGCATGACACAGGCGTCGCATGATACGGGGGCGGGGCCTTGCCCCCTCCCCTCATGCCGGATGACATCAAAGGCCGCCGCGCCCGATCTTAGGCAACCGGCCCGACCAGTTCCTGTAAATGTTCGCGGGCGCGGGAGAGGCGGGAGCGGACAGTGCCAACGGCAATGCCCAGGCAGTCGGCCACTTCCTGATAGCTCATCCCCTGGATACAGATCATGATCAGGACTTCCTGATGGGTGGGGGAGAGCTTGCGCATCGCCTCATTGACGGCATTCAATTCGATCTGCCGTTCCTGGGACGCATTGATCGATTGATGTTCAAGGCAGCATTCGGGATCAAATCGGGTCTCATATTTGATCTTGCGCCGATAGTCGGACGCGAAATGATTATACATGATCTTCGATGTCCATTTGAAAAGGTCGGTGCTTTCCTGGAACAGGTGCTTTTTTTCAATGGCCCTTAAAAGAGTGTATTGAAGCAAATCATCCGCCTCATGCGGATTCCGTGTCAGACGTCGCGCAAAATTTCTCAAGCCGGGCATTTCTGTTGTCAGTTCTTGATTGTTGAACATTTGCTGTCTTCCTTATTGCTGTTAATGCGCGGAACCTGCAATGTGAACCATCCTGGCGTGCCGGTGACGGGCTGGCTTGAATTCTGCGGCTGTGGCCGGACGAACGCCCGGTAGGTTATGCCGTTTCTGCTGGCTTCGGCTGGCGTGAGTTGCCGATGGACCCTGGCGGGGTTCCGTGATCCGGCGGTATAATCATGCTTTCGCAACCGGGGCGGCGGAAAGAAGATATAACCGGGAAAAGCCATATGCCATGAAATAGGCGTGAATGATTATTTGGCTAATCTTTTTTTACTTTATCAAATATAGGCGCGCATCATGGCGTTCTTAAGGCACACCGGGGAAGAGGCGTGCTCGCCGTCGTCCTTTCGGGGCGAAACCCTGCAGTTTTCTTTGGACAGCGGGAAGAAGGCGGGGTCTTTAAATGACGTGCCAACCGGATATTTTTTTCATTGCGTGATTATTTTGGAACTTTTGTTTGTTCCGTTCGTTAGTGGGGGGTACGCAAGATCAACATGGAGTTTATTTTAATGAGCAAATCAACCGAATCCTATCCTGAGATCAATGAATTGAAGGAAGATCTGGCCTCGCTTAAGAAGCATGTGTCCGAGCTGACGGCCGCCCTCAAAAAGGACGGGTTTGAGGAGGCGGACAGGCTTGGCGCGAAAGCCAGAGAAAAGCTGGACGAGTTGAAAGGCCGTGGCCATGAGGGCCTCCATCACATTGAGGATCATGTGCGGCAGAAGCCGGGACAGAGCATTGCGATTGCCTTTGCCGTCGGGTTCCTTGCGAGTATGCTGCTGCGAAACAGGGGTTAATCCGTGGATTCTTTCACGCAGATTGTGCAGCAGGTCATCACGAACAGCCTGCTGCCGCGAAAGTCGGATATTCTGCAACGGGGGATGATCGGAGTGTCGGCCATGGCGTTGATCGCCGTGCTGTCATTCATCACGATCCTGTTTCTGGCGCTGGCATTTTATAGCTGGATGGGCGTCTATATGACGCCGCCGCTGGCGGCCTTGGCGACCGCAGGCGCCGCCCTGCTGATCGGCCTCGTGATTGCCTTGATCACCTATGTCGCGTTGCGGCGAAAACCGCAAGCGCCGCCCCAGTCGGATGATCTTTCGCAAATCATGACGGCGGCGTCGGTGGCGGCTGAAGAATTTGGCAAGTCAATGGAAAGCAACCCGAAAACGACGTTGCTGCTGGCGGGAATAGCCGGATTTGCGGCTGCTAAATACCTACAGAAATAGGCAGCTTCCGGCCTGGACGCCTACGTCCGGGATGGGCGCCCCTTACTCAATGAAGGAGAGATAAATGCTTTTAATTCAAAAACAATTCCGATTTCTTGTGGTGGCGATTTTTGCCGTTTCCGCGCTGTCGCTTGCCGCGTGCGAAACGATGGAGGGGGCCGGCAAGGATATTGAAAAGGCCGGCGAGGCAATCCAGGACAAGGCCGACGACTAACGCCTGACCAGATGCCCCGTTGACAACGGCCCGGATTCCGGGGCGGGTCGATGGGGTCGAAATTCCTCGGCGAACAGGGCGCGCGGGCTTACTGGTCTTCCATGATATCGACGACCAGCTTGCTTGAAAAGCGGTTGAAGAACCGCTCGCCCGCCTTGTCCATATGGTGCCGCCAATGCTTCTCGGCGCCCTCCGCATCGCCCTGCGCAATCAGATCCGCCAGCTTTTCCTGCGATAGCAGGTTTTTCTGCTGACGTTGCTTGCTGGGAACATCCGCAATTGACTTTCCATACGCCATCCTGTGGTGCCGCGCGACGATCCCGGCGAGGGTATAGGCGACAATGGCGAGCGTCTGATTGCCGCATTCTTCCACCAGGATGGTGTGAAATTCGGCGTTGTGATCGGGGATATGGTCCGCCACCGCCAGCGCAACGCGCCCTTCCTCGATATGTTTGTAGAGAACGGCGGATGCCTCGGCCGGTCGCCGCTGGGCGGCAAGGCTTGCGGCCATGGGCTCGATCATTTTACGGGCATCATAGATATCGCCAAGGGTGACCTTGTATCCCTGAAGGGAGAGCCCCATGGCGCGGGTGGCGAAGGACAGGGATCTGTCGTTAATGCTCGCGCCGCCGTGGGACCCGCGGGAGACGCTGATCAGCTCCTCAAATTCAAGAATGCGAAGTGCTTCGCGGATCGTCGGCCGGGACACCTCGAACTGTTCGATCAGCTGTGCTTCGGTTGGGAGATTATGGCCGGGGGGGAATTCGCCGGTGATAATCTGGCGCCGGATCGTCGCCGCAACAATTTCTGCAATTTTTGGAATTCTAACTTTCCGAGATATTGTCTTGTTTAGCATTTTCTCGCCCAACTCATTCTTCCTTCCTGGAATCCGCAGAACTCTTGCCGTCGACTGGGTTGTCTGAGCTCCCGGAAATGTTTAGCAACTACTTTCACGCATTACCAGTTTTCTGTTTGATCGTGACATCTTAAAGCTGTTCTTCCATCTATTGCGGCCGGCGTGGGCCCGCATCCGGATATCCGCGTGGCGGCGGGGATCGCCGGACAGGTGAATGCCTCTGATCGCCAGGTGCAGGGCGCAGCGGCCGGACTTTTCAGGGTCGGGTGCAACGCCGCATAATAGGCTTGATCCTTCCCGCCAAAAGATATAACTTATATACATGATTAAAGATAGGTAGCGCAATATAAAGCGCCTGCCCCTCAAGAATGAAAAGCGATAATCCGTCGTGTGCTAACCCGTTGTCTTTCTTCTTCGCCGTGACTTCGAACGAGGGACGCCGGGGAATTATATGTGGCCCGATTAACGAAAACCGCAGTCAAGGGCGGTTTTGGCCCTTGGTTAAGTGGAGTTTGTTGTCTGATGATTAATGTTGACTATATCGACACGGTTGCCGTGGTGACCCTGTCACGCGCCCCTGTCAATGCCATGAACCGGCAATTCATGGAGCAGGTGACGACAACATTCGAAATGCTGGGCGACAATCCTGACGCGAAATGCATTCTTCTGAAATCGGATATGCGATGTTTTTGCGCCGGGGCCGATGTCAAACAAAGAGGCACCTCCGTTTCCGGGGAGCTTGGCGCGCGGGCCGGGCATAATCGTGTGGCGCGGGCAATGTTCAATGCAATTGCCGATTGCCCGAAGCCGGTCATCGCCGCCGTGCATGGGGCGGCGCTGGGCAGCGGTCTTGCAATCGTTGCCTGCTGCGACATCATCGTCGCGGCGGAAAGCGCCTTCTTCGGGCTTCCGGAAGTGACGATCGGCCTGCTGGGCGGGGCGCGGCATGCGATGCGGATTTTACCGCACTCACTGCTGCGGGAGGTTGCCTTTACCGGTGCGACCGTTCCGGCGGCATATCTGCATCAAATCGGCGTCATCCGGCATTATTGCCCTGATGACAAGCTCGCGGCGGAGAGTATGGAGCTGGCCAGGACGATTGTCGCGAATTCGGGCGTTGCGCTCTGCAAGGCGAAAACATCTCTCAACACCATTGAGAATATGAGCGTGGCCGATGGCTACCGGTTTGAACAGAAAATGACCAATGACCTGATGGATACGGACGCCGGAAAGGCAGCCTTCAAGACCACGGGTCTCTAGATCAACCACGGCAGACAAATAAAAACACTAAAAGCTGGAGATGAGTATCTATGCGGCCTCTTGAGGGAATAAGAATTCTGGATTTATCCCGCGTTTTCGCCGGGCCCTGGGCGACGCAGATGCTGGGCGACCTCGGGGCCGAGGTGATCAAGGTTGAACGGCCGGGCGGCGTCGGTGACGAGATGCGGGCCTATGGCCCTCCCTTTTTGCGGGACAGGGAGGGAAAGGATACCAATGAATCCCCGCAATATCTTGCCGCGAACCGGAACAAGAAGTCCATCACGATCGATTTCTCCAATCCCAAAGGCCGGGATATCATTCTCGATCTCGCCAAGGGCTCCGATGTTCTGGTCGAAAACTACAAGGTTGGCGATCTGGCCCGTTTCGGGCTTGATTACGACTCTGTATCGGCGCTCTGCCCGAACCTGATCTATCTGTCGCTGAGCGGGTTCGGGCAGACGGGGCCGCGGGCGACCTCTCCCGCGCTTGACGGGCTGATGCAGGCGTTCAGCGGCATCATGAGCGTGACGGGCGAGCCGGACGGCATGCCGCAGCGTGTCGGCACCATCGTCAATGATTTCAGCGCGGGCATGTATGCCGTTGTTGGCATTCTGGCGGCGCTGCGTCACCGCGATACGCATGGCGGCGGCGGGCAGTTTATTGATCTGTCCCTGATGGAGGCGTCCATCGCCCTGGTCTCTCCCATGACCATGGTGCATCTGGCCACCGACAGCCTGCCGGAGCGGACGGGGAATGTGTCCTATGGCTCGGCCCCGGCGCAGACGTTTGAATGCGCGGATGGCTATATGAGCGTGCAGGCGGGCAGCGACGATCAGTTCCGGCGCCTCTGCGGCGCGCTGGATGTGGAAGAACTGCTGCAAAATCCGCTGTTGAAAACGCGGCCCTTGCGTTTTACCCACCGGGATAAATTCATCCCGATGCTGGAAAAGATTTTTCTGGAAAAACCGGCGGCGCACTGGATTGATATCCTGAACCGGGCGGGGGTCATGAATTCGAAGGTGAACAATGTCCGCGAGGCGCTGGAGGATGAGCAGGTCCGGCACAGGGGCACGGTGCTGGAGGTGGATCATCCGCTGTCCGGCTCCCTGAAAATTATCCGCAACCCGCTCAGATTTTCAGAGACCCCTCTCGATGAATATACCGCGCCGCCCTATTCCGGGCAGCACACAAGAGAGGTGCTCAGCGATATTCTTTCCCTGAAGGAGGAAGAGATCGAGGAGCTGATCGCCTCGGGCGCCGTGTAACCGCTCTCCGCTCTCTCTCTCTCGGGGGGCGGCTGGCCCCCTCTCTTTCCATAAAAAAATCGGCAGGGCTGGTGCCCCTGCCGATAGTTCCTGCGGATGCCTACTCTTCGCGTCCCGCCGTTTTGACAAGCCGCATGAGATGGTGATCCGTATCGCCGAACAGCTTGTCGATTGCGGTCAGGCGCTTGAGATAATGGCCGATATGGAATTCATCGGTGATGGCGATGGCGCCATGCAGTTGAATGGCCTGCTCGCCGACCATCCGCCCGGCGTCGCCGATATAGGCTTTGGCCAGGCTGAGGGCATAATCGCTTTCCTCATCGCGCCCCTGATCCAGCGTCTCCGCCGCCCAGCGGCCGAGCGCGCGGGCCTCTTCGGCGGCAATAAACATATCGACCAGCCGATGCTGCAACACCTGAAGGGCGGCCAATGGCTTGCCGAATTGCACACGCGTATTCAGATGCTCTTTCGTGAGCGTGACCGCGGCCTCCATCGCGCCGACGGCTTCGCCAATGGCGGCGAGGGTTGCCTGGCGCAGCACTTTGGCCACGGCCTGATCACTCTTTCCGGGGTCCGGGCCCAGCAGCTCGGCCACCGCGCCGTCCAGATGAACGTCAGCGGCCGCGCGGCCGTCAATGGTCGGATAGGATATCAGGGTGACGCCGTCTGCTTGAGAATTGACCGCAAAGACGGCGGTTTCCCCCGGTTTGTCGGCGCATGTCGCGGTGACCAGAAGCGTCCCGGCAAGCGGGGCGCCAAGGACGACGGATTTATGGCCCGTGAGGGACCATTTGCCGTCAGTTCGGCTTGCGCATGTTTTCAAGGGGCCGACGTCATATCCCGATTGCGGTTCTGCATAGGCAAAGGCCAGCTTGCGGCTGCCATCAAACAGGGGGGACAGCAGGCGTTCTTTCTGATCTTCGGTTGCCGTGGCGGCGATAATGCCGCCGCCCAGAACGACCGAGGCAAGATAGGGTTCATTGACAAGGCTGGCGCCAAAAACCTCCGACAGCAACAGCAGATCGAGCGCCGTTCCGCCCAGCCCGCCGTCCGCTTCGGCGAACGGCAGCGCCAGCCAGCCCATCTCGGCAAAGTCTGACCAGATCTTTTCGCGGTATCCGTCGCCGGATTGCATGGCTTTCCGGCGGTCGGTGAAGCCATACTCCTCCCGCAGGAAGCGACGGCTTGTTTCCTGAAGCATTTTCTGCTCCTCCGACAGGCCCTGGATATCGGCGGAGAAGTCAGACGATAACAGCGACTTTGCGATAATGTTGCGCTGAACCTCATTCGTGCCCGCCGAGATGGAGGCCTTGCGCCAGAAGAAGTAAAAGGGCGTCGGGGTGGCGCAATAGTCCGGTCCCACGGGGTCCGACGGCCAGCCCTTCGACAGCACGTCCCGATGATAGGGCAGGGCATAGGGGCCCAGCGCATCGCTCGTCTCGCGGCTGATATCCTGCTGCAATTCGGTGCCGCGGATTTTCAGCAGGGAGGATTCGGGGCGCAGCGCCAGCGCGGGATCGTTGATCACCCGCATGACGCAGAGTTCCAGCGCCTTCACCCGGACAGCAAAGCGGGCAACGGTCATGGCGAAAGGAAGATGCGACAGGAGCGGCGCGCCGTGACGTGTTTCACGCGCGGCGATATGGCGGAGACGATGCAGCAGCGTCTTGGACCGCCCGACATCGGCATTCAGGACCCGTTCATGCCCGATGGTCGATTTCAGAAGCGTCCAGCCTTCGCCTTCCTCCCCGACCCGCTGTGTCACGGGGACGCGGACATCTTCAAAAAACACCTGATTGAGAACATGCAGACCGTCGAGGGAGGGCAGGGGCTGCACCGTAATACCCGGGCTTTTCATATCGACCAGCAGGACGGTAATGCCCTTCTGCCGCGGCCCGTCACTGCAGGTGCGGACCAGCAGTTCGCACCAGTCGGCCCATTGCGCATGGGTGGTCCAGATTTTACTGCCAGTGACAATATAATCATCGCCGTCCCGGACAGCCCTGCATCGCAGCGCCGCCAGGTCGGACCCGGCCTCAGGCTCGGAAAAGCCCTGGCACCAGACTTCCTCCCCCTTCAAGATCGGCGGCAGATAGCGCGCCTTTTGTTCCTCGGAGGCATAGGCGATCAGCAGCGGCGCAACGGTAATCAGCCCCATAGGAATAAGCTGGGGCGCATGACCCCGCGCGCATTCTTCCTCAAAAACATACTTCTGCGCCTCCGACCAGCCGGGACCGCCATATGCCTCCGGCCAGCCCGGCGCGGCCCAGCCTCTGGCATAGAGGCATTTGTGCCAGGCCAGTAGCTCGTCTTTATTGAGCTCATAGCCGCCCTTGACCTTTGCCGTTATTTCAGGGGGCAGATTTTCCTTGAGGAACCGACGAACCTCTTGTCGGAACTCATCAATGTGTTGCGTCTCTGTCATCATAGCAGCAGCGAGGGTAAATAGAGCGAAAGCTGTGGGAAGATAATGAGCATGGCGATCACAAAGACTTCCGCAATCAGGAACGGCACGATGCCGACAATGCAGTCCTGCATGCGCGCGCCCTTTGTGGAGCCGACGGTGACAAACAGGTTCAGCCCCATCGGCGGCGTGACCAGGCCGATTTCAATCGTCTTGGTCAGGATGATGCCGAACCAGATCGGATCGTAACCGAGGTCCATGATCAGCGGGAAAGTCAGCGGCAGCGTCAGGATAATGATCGCGAGCTGATCAATGAAGCAACCCAACAGCACATAGATGGCGATCAGGATGACGAAGATCATCCAGGGTTCCATCGACAGGGAGGCGACCGAGGCGACGAGCGTCTGCGGGGCCTGCGTCATGGCGAGGAAGACGCCGAAGACCGTAGCGCCGATGACAATGCCGAAAATCATCGCCGTTGTGCGGACGGTCGCCTTCATCGAGGTAACGAAGCCGTCCCATTTCATGCCGCCATGGGTGAGGCTGATGATGAGCGCCCCTAACGCGCCGACGGCCCCGGCCTCCGTAGCGGCAATCGCCCCGGAATAAATCCCCGTCGCGACGAAGATGATCAGCAACAGGGCGGACCAGATGGGAAAAACCGCGCGCCAGCGCTCTTTCCAGTTCACGCTTTCGCTGGGCGGGGCGATGTCGGGGCGCAGCCGGACCCAGACGGCGATGGTCACCATATAGGCGACGCCGGTCATGATGCCGGGGATAACGCCCGCCAGGAACAGCTTGCCGATGGAGACTTCCGTCAGGATGCCATACATGATCAGCGCCAGGCTCGGCGGGATCATGATCGAGAGCGTACCCGCGATGGCGACGGTGGCGAGGGACAGGCGGTCATCATAGCCGTGACGCTGCATTTCCGGCACGGATATGCGCGCCATCGCCGCAGAGGCCGCCGTGCTGGATCCCGACAGGGCGGCAAATCCGACATTTGCCAGTACCGCCGCCTGGGCCAGCCCGCCGCGCATATGGCCCATCCAGCGCTGGGCAAACTCGAACAGGTAATGAACGATCCGGCCATGCGACAGAAATTCAGCCATCAGGATGAACATGGGCACGGTGCTGAGCAGATATTCCGAACCCGTCCGATAGGGCGCCGTTTTCAGCACGCCGAACAGGGCGTCCCACCCGGCGATCTGCCAGATGCCGACGGCGCCCGCAACGGCAGTGGCAAAGGCGATGGGCATTCCTGCGAAAATCAGGATCAGCAGCACGATGCCGACGATGATGCAAAGGGTGGACGCAATCATTCCGGTCGTGCCTCCTGCGGCTCAAGATATTCCCTGCCGAGCAGACAGAGCGTCAGCTGGACCGCCAGGCGAAGACAGAAATAGC
>CEOG01037327.1_pt1 | contig 39131 bp, 32 predicted proteins | sample 530301 | NCBI WGS metagenome assembly CEOG01 (sample SAMEA2619903, study PRJEB7988) | marine metagenome | biome: marine biome (ENVO:00000447); feature: surface water layer (ENVO:00002042); material: "saline water (ENVO:00002010), including plankton (ENVO:xxxxxxxx)" | depth 5 m | reverse complement strand
TCGACAGGTGCGCTATGTTGGCCAGCTCTTCCAGCTCCAGGCTGGTGTGAATGTTGTCCTGCATCGTCGACTGAATGGCTTCGAGGTCCAGCCCGGCGGGATGGCTGGCACGCTGGCGTGCGGCTTCCAGTACAATCTGGGTAAACAGGTGGCGGCACTGGTTGGCGGCATTCACGAACGCCGAACTGCTGTAACCGGTACGGTTCACCGCCAACAGGTTATGGAAGGCAGCGATCAGGCTGGGCGCGATGCCGGCCTGAACGACGGGTCGCCCCTCGCGATAGCCGAGATACTCCATGAACAGCCCGCTGCTGATCCCCTGAAAATGTATCCAGTAAATGCTCCAGGGCGTATCGCGACTCGCGCTGTAACTGTGGGGGACTCCCTGGGGGAGGAGTATCAGGTCGCCTGCACTGATCGTGTGACGCTGTTCCCCAAGACGCAAACTGCCGGTGCCATCCACACAGTAGAGGAGCAGGTTGTCATCGTGGCGCAGCCTGCGCATCCGATGGCCGCGGGCCTGCGGATAGTAGCCCATGGCCGTGGGGTAGCAGTCGCGTGTCAGGGGATGTCGATGCAGCTTCTCCAGCATGAAGGCGGGCGTCAAAAAACGCACACCCTCAGCGGGCAGTGGCCACTTCGAGGTGGTGCTCATGGGCCACCGTTCAGGCGATCTACATCCAGTGTGCGCAGCCGGTCGAAGTCATAGGCGCTGAGGGTGAAGAACAGGTCGTAACGGGCATCGCGTACGAACTGTTTGCCCTCCAGCGTATAGAACCCCAGCCGCCGTTCGCCTGCGGAGTCACCGGTTGCAAGGCTAAAGGCCGGCTGTCGGGCATTGAGCTGCCGTCGCTGATCTTCGTCTGCGATGCCGTCTACCTGCAGGTTGGCCAGCCCCAGCAGCAGCGCCTCCAGCTCCCGCGGCTCCGGTGATGCTCCTGTGGCCGACTGCCAGTGGTTGCCCTCGCGGGTCAGCTGGAACCCGTCACCCTGCACCCGCTGCGGATCCACTACACGCAGCAGTGTCCGGTCAAGCCAGCCGCCGGCGTTTGCGGGTGCATCGAACACGCTGAAGGGCAGGCTGTAGATGGGATCCCGGTTTGCGCGGCGCGCATGAACCTGCTGGAAGGCCGGTGCGGTGCCGAGTAACACTGTGCTCTCGTCGCCCTCCGCCGTGGCGAGACGGATGCGGCGCTGATAGTGGTAGTCCGCGACCTCGAAACGCTGCCGTGCCGGCACACTGGAGGCAACGGGAAAGCCGTGCCGCACACCCGTCATCGCCTCCAGCAGGCGATCGACCTGCGACGTATCGGCCCTGAGGCCGCCCAGTCCAGGCAGGGTCCACCCGGCGTGTGTGCGCAGCAGCTCTACCTCCGCGCCCTGTGCATCGGTGATACTGATTCGCGTGACGGTTGCCGCTGCAACGCTGAGCAGCGCTTCGGCGGGGTTCTCTGCCGCGAGGCGCTCCTGCGGCCAGTAGACGGCTGCGGTGATAGCGCACTGGATGACCAGTATCAGCAGCAGCGTGCGAATCACAGCCCCAGTCTCCGTCGGTAGGCGCGTCGGCGCAGCGTGGTGCGCAACCGGTGAACGCCTGCCAGTATCAGCAACCAGACGACTGCAAGGCCATAGTTCAGGTACTCGATCCACTGTTGGGCTTCGCGGCTCATCGGTGGCAGGGTGCGGTTGAAATGTGCCCGGTTGCGGATGGACAGCAGTGACTGATCCTGCAGCGACCACTCCAGGGTGTTCATGAACAGCTCCAGTGGGCTCAGGTACTGTGTGCCTGCTGCAGCGACCATGGCGTTGAGCATCTGGTCGTCCATGAAGTCATTGGAGCTGAACAGCACCAAACGTGCGGATTCCGCTGATCGCCGGAGCAAACCCCGTGGTTCACGCCCGTTATCCGCATCGATGGCTGGCGCGCCTCGCGAAGCGAAGGCTGACTGGAAGCGGCCCTCCAGCACAACGCCCAGGACCTGGCTGCCGGTGCCCCCTTCGACGACAAAGCGGGGGCCTGCCTGACCTTCCTGCTGCGGCAGGATATCGCGATTGGTCGATGTCCAGGCCCGCTCTGAACTGCGCAGCAGTGTGGTGCTGCGCAGGCCCTGTACCGGCTGCACCTCGACAGGCGCTGCCCAGCCCAGTGTCAGCTGGGGCAGGTTGGCAGTGATCGGGTGTTGCGGGTTCAGTGCCGGTGGCCTGATGTCGAGGAAGTAGGGGTAGTCGATCATCTGTACGTCGCGGAATTCGTAGTCACCGACGCGGCGCAGAACCGGCGCCGGGAACGGTGCGTTCTGTTCATCGAGTACCAGTTCGGGGGCAATGCGCAGTCCGTGTGTCGCCAGCCACGTGTCGAGGCCGCTGGGATAGTCCAGCAGACGCATCTCGCCGTTGCTGAGTTCCACGCTGAACGGTGCGGTTGCCAGTATGACCGTACCACCACGCATCAGGAACTGGTCAATGGCAAACAGGCTCGCCGCATCCAGCGCGCGGGGTGCGACAACGGCGAGGATGTCCGCGTCGGGGTCGACACTGCCATCGCCGAGCTGTTCGCTGCGCATGGTGTAGTCCCGGGTGATAGCCTGCTCAAGGTTGGCAAAGGTGGGCGCGCCGAGGTGAAAGCGTGCCATTTGCTCATTCATCTCCGGCACGGCCAGCGCCACGGTTTTGGTCAGGCCACCGGCGAAGCGGCGCAGGCCCGCCTCCAGCACGGTGGCGAAGTCGTCGGGGTCGAAGGCATCGGTGGGCAGCTGTACCACCTGGCGCTCGTCCTCCAGAGTGAGGTAGAACCAGAAACGCTGTTCTTCTCCCAACCCGGCAATCATCGGCTGAAAGCCCCAGGTGTCGGCCAGGTGGCGCGCCAGAGCGCCGTCGTTTGCCTCGGGCTCTTCAAAGCGAAAACTGAACTTGCCACCGGAGTTGGCAACCTGCGCATCCAGCTGTGCCTGGATGGCATCACGGTAGTGGCGCAGCCGCTCTGGTAGCAGGGCGTGAGGGGAAACGTACGCCACTAGCTGCACCGGCTGTTCGATCGTGCTGAACAGGTCATCGCCCAGCTGGTACTGCTGCAGGACATCCCGGATTGCCCGTGTCAGGTCGAACTCCGGATTACGCAAGCGTACCTCCGCCTCCGTGTTGCCCGCGCTGCGTACATCGATCAGGTCGGTGAAGCCGAGGGTGGTGAACTCGTCGCCATAGCGCACCAGGATGTGGAACCAGGCATTGACCAGCGTTGACTGGTAACGGTCCGCGATCTGCAGCGGGGTGGCGTTCATACGGAAGCGGTCCCGCGCCTCGCGTTCCAGCTCCGGGTGTTCCGCCGGATCGATGAACTCAACCCTGATCCTGCCGCCGCTCGCGCTGGCATACTCCTCAATCAGGTCGCGCAGCTGCGGCACCAGGGGCGCGAGCAGAGGATGGGTGCGATCGCTGAAATAGCCGCGGATTAACAGGGGCTCCTGCAGCTGGCCGAGGATCTGCTGCGTGGTGGGTGAGAGAGAGTACAGCTTGCCTTCGGTGACATCCAGCCTGATGCCGGACAGCGGCTGCAGCCAGAGATTGACCAGCAGCAGGTTGGCCAGCAGCAGGACGATCGCGGCCGTCGCCCGTCGCTGCTTGCGGCTGCGGGCGTCCCGGGCCCAGCGCTCGCGCTCCAGACTGAACACGTTCAGGGCGAGAAAGCCGATAATCAGGCTCAGGCACCACCCCAGGTCGCGGATGTCGAGCACGCCGCGCGTGATATTGTCGAAGCGCGCGCCACTGCCCAGCAGACGCAGCCACTCGGCGCTGCTGTCGGTGACCAGGGCTGTCAGCGTGCTGCTGCTCACCACATACAGCAGGCTACCCAGAACCGCGCTGCCGATGAGGCTCACAATGGGGTTATCCGTGCGTGCGGACACAAACAGGCCAATGCTGATGTATACCGCGCCGAGTAGCAGCGAGGCCAGGTACCCCGCAGCGACGGGGCCCCAGTCGAGGTCGGCCATGAGCGCGGCACTGATTGGCAGGGGCAGCGTTGCCAGCAGCGCCAGCAGTAGCAGGCCGGTGCAGGCGAGGAATTTGCCCAGCACGAAGCGCCAGATGCCTACCGGTTGCACCAACACGTGCTCAAGGGTGCCGGTGCGGCGTTCTTCACTCCACATGCGCATGGTCAGGGCCGCGCTGAGCGGTATCAGCAGCAGTGGCATCCATTCAAACAGCGGCCGCACATCGGCAATGTTGCGCGCGAACCAGGATTCCACCCAGAAAAACAGGAACAGGGTCAGCGCCGCAAAACCGGCCAGGAACAGCCAGGCGACAGGTGAGCCGAAAAACAGCCGCACCTCCTTCTGTGCCACGCGACGAATGACGCTGTTGGTTGTCACGTGCCGGCCTTCCCGGACGTGGCATCCCGGAAGATGCTGTCGAGGTCGCGCAGCTGGGGCTGCAACTGGAACAGGCTGGCGCCGGCGCGTACTACGCACTGGGCAATATTGTTTGCCGCGGTGTCGGCGTCTGCGTTTTCACGCAGTGTGAGCAGCCAGCTTTCTCCTCCGGCGATGTCGGCGCGCGGATGCACGGCCGCAATCTGCGGCAGCCGGCGCAGCCAGCGCTCGAGGTCGGGCTCCTCGGTGCCTGCGCGCAGCACCAGGGTGCGGCTTTTACGCAGATCGGCCAGCGGTGCGTCCAGCACCAGACGGCCAGCGGCCATCACCAGCACCCGGTCACAGACCGCCTCAACCTCCTGCATGATGTGCGTAGAGAGAATTACCGTGGCGCGCCGCGCCAGCCGCCGCAGCAGGTCGCGCATCTGGCTGGTCTGCCCGGGGTCCAGGCCATTGGTGGGTTCATCCAGAATCAGCAGTTGTGGCTGGCCGAGGATTGCCTGCGCCACACCCACGCGCTGGCGCAGCCCGCGGGAGAGCTGGTGGATAGGGTCCAGTGCACGCTCCCCCAGCGCCGTTGCGGCAATGGCTTCCTGCAGCGCCAGAGCACGCTCTCGCCGCGGGATGCCTTTCAGCGTCGCCACGTAGTCAAGGTAGTCCGCCACCAGCATTTCGGGGTAGATCGGCAGGTGTTCAGGAAGATAACCCAGGGTCGCCTGCACCTGGCGGGCACCCGCTGCCATGTCGACACCGGCGACAGTCACACTGCCGGTGGAAGGCTCCAGATAGCCGCTGAGCATGCGCATGATCGTGGTTTTGCCGGCGCCGTTGTGCCCCAGCAGACCAACCACCTCGTTGGCGCCAATCTCGAACGACACGTTGTCCACGGCCAGTGTGTTGCCGTAGCGTCTGGACAGCGAATCGACAGAGATCATGCGGAAATCGCCGGTCTGTTCAGTCTTCGTGCCAGGGTTCGCGCATGGTGACGAACTCTTCGGCAGCGGTGGGATGGATGCCGATGGTGGAATCGAACTGTGCCTTGGTGGCCCCTGCACGCAGGGCGATGGCCATACCCTGGACGATTTCTCCGGCATCGGGCCCCATCATGTGCAGGCCCACCACGCGGTCGGTGGCCTTGTCGACGACGAGCTTCATGAAGGTTTGCTCGTCGCGGCCGCTGATGGTGTGCTTCATCGGGCGGAAGGTCGCCTTGAACAGGCGGATATGACCGAACTTCGCGCGTGCCTGCTCCTCCGTGAAGCCCACTGTGCCGATATTCGGCTGGCAGAAAACGGCGGTGGGTATAAAGTCATAGTCGACCTGCTGACCCGCCTCGCCGAACTGGCGTCGCGCGAAGGCCATGCCCTCCGCCAGCGCGACCGGCGTGAGCTCCATGCCGCCGATCACGTCTCCCAGGGCAAAGATGCCGGGCTCATCGGTCTCGAAATGCTCATCCACGGCGATGGTGCCGAACTCGGTGAGCTTGATACCGGTCTGCTCCAGGCCCAGGCCGTCGAGGTGTGGCTTGCGTCCGGTCGCATACAGCACGGCATCGGCGGTCAGCCGCGAACCATCTGTGAGCTCCAGTTCCAGGCCGTCAGCGCCGCGTGAGATGGATTCGACGTTAACCTCGAAGCGCAGATCCACGCCGGTTTTGGCAATCTCCCGCGCCGCGTGCGCGCGGATATCGGCATCGAAGCCGCGGAGGAACAGCGGGCCGCGATACAGCTGTGTGACGTGCGCCCCCAGGCCGTTGAAGATGCCGGCGAACTCCACGGCAATGTAGCCGCCACCGACGATCACCAGGCGCTCGGGAAAGCTGTCCAGGTCAAACACGTCGTTGGAGGTGATCGCCAGTTCGCTGCCGGGAAACTGCGGAATATGCGGCCAGCCGCCGGTGGCGATGAGGATCTTCCCGGCGCTGTATTCGCGGTCTCCCACGGCGACGGTAGTGGCGTTGACGATGCGCGCCCGGCCGTCGATGACGTCGGCGCTGGCACCTTTGAGCATCTTGCGGTAGATCGCATTCAGTCGGGAAATTTCCGCTTTCTTGTTGTCGCGCAAGGTTGCCCAGTCAAAGGCCGGTTTGCTGCTGTCCCAGCCAAATCCCCGGGCATCCTCAAATGCCTTGCCGAACTCGGATGCGTAGACATAGAGTTTTTTTGGCACACATCCCACGTTGACGCAGGTGCCGCCCATGTAGCGGTCCTCGGCGATTGCCACACGGGCGCCGAAGCTCGCCGCCATGCGTGCGGCGCGCACGCCGCCGGAGCCGGCGCCGATGACAAACAGGTCGTAGTCTTTCTCGCTCACAGTGATCTCCCAGATTGAAGGGGCCAGTCTACCAGCCCCCGAGCATGCGCATAAGGCGAGGCAAATCCTGTATTATAGGCGGTGCTCGATGAATTCAAGGAACTGGGGAACATGAAGCGGATTATTCACTCTTTGCACCCGGCGGTAACCGCCGTAGCGCTGGCGTCAGGCATGCTCGCGGGGGGCGCACTCGCTGCTGACGAAATCGTTCTTAAAAACGGCTCTCGTATTCTGGGAACAGTCACTGGCGTGCGCGATGGTGTTGTTACTGTGGATACCGAGTTTGCAGGCACGCTCAAGATCCAGCAGGATCAGGTGGCAAGCCTCACGGCCAGTGAGCCGATTGTGCTCAAGCTTGCTGATGGCACGGTGGTTGAGGAGCCGGCGCTGCGTGTCGAGGACGAAACCCTGTTGCTGGCATCTGGAGGAGCGCCGGCGGCGACCTACCCGCTGCAGGAACTTGCCGTCAGCAACCCGCAGCCCTGGGAGCTGGGCATGGGCTACCGCTGGACCGGGTTGGCCAGCCTGGCGCTGGAGATGCAGCGCGGCAATACCGACACCGATGAGTTGGATTATAGCCTGGAGAGCGTTTGGCGCAGCCTTCAGGACCGCTACACGGTGCGTCTCAATGGCGAGAACGATGAGGCCAATGACGTCAAGAACGCGCAGAACTGGACGGCGCTTGGCAAGTATGACCGCTTCATCGAGGGGCCACTCTACTGGGGTGTGAATGCATCGGCAGAGCACGACAAGTTTGCCGATCTCGACCTGCGCTACTACGTCGGTCCCTACATCGGTCGCCAGTTCCATGAGCGGCCCCTGTTGACCCTTTCCGCGGAAGTGGGCGGCGTCTATGTCAACGAGGATTATATTGTTGCGGAAGACCAGGACTACCTGGGTATGAACTGGTCGGTCGACGCCTCCAGCAACTACATCAGCGATGTGTCCAAGCTGTACCTGAAACACACCGGTATCTGGAACCTGGACCAGGTGGAGGATGTCATTCTCAATCTCACCCTGGGCCTGTCATTCCCGCTGATGTTCAGCATCGAAGGCGCTGCGGAAATCCTGCTCGAGTATGATTCCGGGCTGCCACCCGAGGTGGAGAAGCTGGACCAGACCTACCGCTTCCGTGTGGGTTACAGCTGGTAAGCAGGCTTCACCAACTGCGGCGCACTGCCGCCGCCAGTTGTTGCAGTAGCGGCACAGTCTCCTCCAGTGACAGGCAGGCGTCGGTGATGCTCTGTCCGTAGTTGAGTCTCTCGCGTTCGCCAATTGGCTGGTTGCCGCCCAGCAGGTGGCTTTCCAGCATCACACCGCGGATGGCACGCTGCCCCTGCTCCATCTGATCGCAGAGCGACGACACCACCACGGCCTGGCGCCCCGGGTCCTTGTCGCTGTTGCCGTGGCTGCAATCGACAATCAGGGATGCCGGCAGGTCGTGCTGTGCCAGCGCTGTTGCCGCGGCCTGCACCGCAGCGGCGTGGTAGTTGGCGCCGGTGGCGCTGCCGCCACGCAGGATCAGGTAACCATGAGGGTTGCCGGTGGAGTGCAGGATCGCTGGCGTGCCTTCCTTGGTCAGCGATGGGAACCAGTGGCTGTGACGCGCGGAGCGAATGGCATCGATAGCCACATCAATGTTGCCGTTGGTCCCGTTCTTGAAGCCCACCGGCATGGACAGGCCCGAGGCCAGTTCGCGGTGAATCTGGCTTTCTACGGTGCGCGCGCCGATGGCCCCGAAGCTCACCAGATCGGCGTAGTACTGGCCAAAGGTGGTGTCGAGAAATTCGCTGGCAGCGGGCAGGCCCAGTGTGGCCACGTCCAGCAGCACACGGCGGGCCTGGCGCAGCCCCTTGTTGATGCGGAAGCTGCCGTCCAGGTCGGGGTCGTTGATCAATCCCTTCCAACCGACAACCGTGCGCGGTTTCTCGAAATACACCCGCAGCACCGGCAGAATCGCATCCTCAAGTGATGCGCAGGCGCTTTGTAACTGGCTGGCGAAATCCAGCAGCGCAACCGGGTCGTGCACAGAGCACGGACCCACGATCGCCAGCAGGCGGCGGTCCTCGCCAGCGAGTGAGGACTCGACCGCCCGTCGCGCACCGGCAATGGCGCGACGCTGTGCCGAGGGTAGCGGCAACTCCTCGGCCAATACCCAGGGCGTGATTAACGGCTGCGCGCCGTGAATACGCACGTCATCCGTGAGGTCTGGCGGGTTGTGGTCGGTCATTGGCGTGTCGTTCTGGAATGTGGCCGGCCATTGTCGCCTACGGCTGCAGGGCCGACAAGGCGACGTGCCGGTGTCAGCCCTCGGCGCCGGGCTGTCGCCGCGCGGCAATCTGCGCCTGCACCGCCTCAACGTGGGCCTGGCTGCTGCTGACGCGTGAGATAATCCACAGGGCGAGCAGCAGTGGTGGAATGACGCCCAGCCCGAGTGCGTAGACCAGTCCATGTTGCGTGGCGAGGGGTACATCGCCGGGGCGCATCCCGGTCTCCAGGCCGATGATGTCCAGTGCCAGGCCGCCGTAGAGTGGCCCGGCGACCGTTGCCAGCTTGCTGACAAAGTTGATGACGGAGAAAAACCCGGCTTCCTGCCGCACGCCGTGGTCAAGTTCATGCTCGTCGGTGAGGTCGGCCACGATTGAGGTGCTGCTGACGATGCGCACCATGAACAGGTACATGAAGATGAGCATGAAGATGAAATTCAGGATGAAGACCAGTCTGCCGCTGTCGGTCGGCAGCCAGCCGAACAGTTGCAGCGGGTAGAGCCACAGGCAATTGAGAATCAGGCAAGAGAGTGACAGCTGTACCAGGCGCTGCTTGGAAAAACGACGGCCGAGGGGGCCCAGCGTCAACATGGCGAGTGCTACGCCGAGCAGCGTTGGCAGGGACAGGATGATGGATATCTCGGCAGCGGAGAATGCCCAGAAGAAAGTCCATACCAGAATGTTCAGCGTGCTTATTACGCCGTAGGCCGAGGTGGCCGCTATGTCGTAGCCGATCAGCAGGCGAAAATTGCGGTTGCCCAGGGTGCGCCGCAGGTCACTGAACAGGGTCCACAATGTGGTGTGACTGTTGCTGCCGGGCTGGGCCACCTCGGGCTGTATGTGGCGCCGCGTACCCACGGTGCTGAGTGTTGCCATGACCCAAACCACCGCGCAGGACAGCATGCCATACAGCGGATAGCGCGAGGGATCAAAGCGTCCGTCCACGCCATCCTGCTCGGGAAAGATAACGGTCAGCGCCACGGCGGGCAGCAGTACGGCGCTGAGGAACATGAAACCCATGCGTGCGCCGAGCACCTGGCTGCGCTCGTGGTAGTCGCTGGTGATTTCCGCCGACAGGGCGAGATGGGGTATGGCGAAGGTCGTGACAAAGGTCCTCACCCACAGCGACCAGAACAGCAGCCAGCCTGCAAGCCATGCGCTGTTGTCGATCACCGCTTGCGGTGGGGTGAACAGACCGACAAAACCCAGCCCCAGCGGGATAATGCTCAGCGCCATGAAGGGGTGACGACGCCCATGCCGGCTCCGCAGCCGGTCGGAGAGGGAACCCACGAGTGGATCGGAGATGCCGTCCCAGACCAGGCTCACCGCGATAATCAAGCCGGTTACTGTTCCGCTCAGGCCCAGTACCTGTGTGTAGAACAGCAGGATAAACATGGTATACGCCGCTTCCTTGGCGGCGCCGACCGCTCCCCCGGCGCCGTACAGAACGCGAGTACCGAGTGAGGTCATCATCTGGCTTGCGCCTTGCCTGCTCTGCCTAGCGTGCCCCCTTGATCAGGCTGCGAAAGCGGTCAACCAGGGTTTCATACTTGTAGTCGGTGAACTCGCCGGCGTCCATGAACAGGCCGTGTTCGCTGCAGGTCTCGTACCAGATGTGCGGCTGTTGCGGGTCCCAGGTCTTTTCCATGTCCCGATGACAGCGGGGGCAGGCAATGTCTTCCACTGCATTCCATTTGCGTCCTTCTGCAGGCAGGCCGACATCCAGTGCTTCGCCCATCCAGCGTGCTTTCAACTGGTCGGCTTCTCCGCTATCGAACCAGAGGCCCTGACAGTGGCTGCAGCGATCAATGGTGATGTTCCCGTAGCTCACCTCGTTCATGCCGTGGCCGCATTTGGGGCACCTCAGGCTGTGTTGGTTCGGGTCGTACTCCATGGCGGTTCCTGTTCAAGACGCTGCGTACCGCATCCGGGCGGTACTGGCGGAAAAGGCGTGTCGATGAGTCTAGCGCAGCATCCTTTATTTGTCCCCTGTCGGTTGGTCCCTCTTTTGTCGTGACGCAGATGCAGCGCGCCCGATACTCGTGAGGCGCGAAAGCTGGTAAATTTGCGCCGTTTGCCCCGTTTTGCAGGATACCCTCATGCTCGCTTCTATCCTGTCGCTGCTCGGTTTTATGCTCGCGACCTTTGCTCTCGGTTCTCAGGCCGAGGAGCCTGACGTTGCTGAATTGTACGCACCCTGTGCGGCATGCCACGGGGTATCGGCAGAGGGTGATCTCGCCCTGCGGGCGCCGCGGCTCAATCACTTGCGTCCTGTCTATATTCTCGCCCAGCTGGACAAATTCCAGCGTGGCCTGCGCGGTGGAGCAGACGCTACGCCGGCGGCGCAGCAGATGGCGGCGTCCACCGCTTTGCTGCCGCCGGCGGAGCGTCTGCCAGATCTGGCTATCTACATCAGCGAGCTGGAGAGCAGCGTCTCGGAGTCCACACTGGCCAGCGGCGATGCGATAGCGGGTGGCAGGACATTCATGCGCTTGTGCGGGGCTTGCCACGGCGCGAACGCGGGGGGCAATGTAGCGCTGAACGCGCCTCGCCTGGCGGGTGCGGACGACTGGTATCTGCTCGACCAGCTGCACGCGTTCCGCGAGGGCCAGCGGGGTCGACATCGAGAAGATCGTACCGGCAGGCAAATGCGCAACATGGCGGCGATGCTGGACAACGAGCAGGCGCTGCAGGATGTTATTGCCTATATCCGCAGTCAGGCGGAGTGAGCCGGCAGTGTATCGGCCTGCCGGCCCAGTGCGCCGATTCACGCTGGCGTGAGACAGATCAATAAATAGGCATTGCACGCAGAACAATTCCGCCTACACTGAAGAAGCGGTACCCGTTTATTCATTAGAGTGAAATGCCCATGCTGGAAAAAGAAATGTCGCAGGCCGTGAAAATGGCTGAGCAGGCGAATAAAAAGGTTGAGCAGCTGCAGAAAAAACTGCTTTCCGAGACGGAGAAGGCGCACGCCAAGGTCAAGGCAGATCTGACGGCAGCGCGTAAAAAACATACCGCGGCCAATACCCGGCTGAAAAAGGCGCGCAGTGCATTGCGCGGCAAATCCGGCACGGCAAGCCAGAAGCGTGTGGAAGAACTGGTGAAGCAGGTGCAGGAGCTTGCAGAGTCGGTGGCGAAAATGGCCAAAGCCGCCTATGCCTCCTTCGAAAAACTGGTGCCCATCCAGGCTGATCTCGCGCTGGAGTCACGGCGGGCACAGGCTGCTGATAAAGCAGCGTCCATGGTAGAAAAAGCGGCTGCGCGACGTAAGGCTGGCAGTAAGCCGGCGGCTAAAAAGAAAGCGTCCGGCGGAAAGGCCAAGGCGCCAGCCAAACGCAAAGCCGCAGTGAAAAAAGCGACGGTGAAGAAGGCACCGGCGAAGAAAAAAGCGGCTGCCAAAAAAGCACCCGCCCGCAAAGCGGCGCCTAAAAAGGCCGCTGCGAAACGCGCACCGAAAAAAGCCAGCGCCAGCTAAACGGCCTTCTGGCCTCCGTTCCGTCGCGCCCGGGAGGGCTGGCGTGGCGGGGGTCAGCGCGTAGGGGTGACCCTGATCAAGGCGCCGTTTTCCGCGTCGGTCAGCAGGTAAACGAAACCGTCAGCCCCTTCCCGCACGTCCCTGATGCGCGCGTCGAGTTCTGCGAACAGTGGCGTTTCATCGATCACCACACCATCGCGCAGTGTGAGGAGGCGCACTTCCTTGTCGACCAGAGCGCCGACCAGCAGCCTGCCCTGCCAGGCGGGAAATTGCTCGCCGCCGTACCACGCCAGGCCCGAGGGCGCGATGCTTGGTATCCAGACCTGCAGCGGTGGCGTCATACCCGGCAGCTCACTGTAGGGAGAGACATAGGCGCCGCTGTAGTCGACGCCATGGGTCGCGGCAGGCCAGCCGTAGTTGCTGGCTGCGCGCAGTACATTCACCTCATCCCCGCCCTTGGGGCCGTGTTCGTGCAGGTAAATCGTGCCGGCCGCGCGATCCAGTGCGAGCCCTTGCGGGTTGCGGTGGCCCAGCGTCCAGACCCGCTCGCTGCCTGGCGCCCGAAACGGGTTGTCATCGGGAACGCTGCCGTCCTCACGGATGCGCAGCACCTTGCCCAGTTCGTTGCTGCCGTCCTGCGCTTTGTCACGGAAGTCAAAACCGTCTCCAGTCGCCAGTAACAGCGTGCCGTCTGGCAGGAACAGCATGCGCCCACCGTAGTGCTGCGCGGTGTTCTTCTTGTCAGCTACCCAGAGAATATCCTCTCCGTCCACCAGCCTGTCGTCGCTGAGGCGTGCGCGGAAGATCGCGGTACCGTTGGCGGACTTGTCGCCCTTGGCGTAACTCAGATAGACCAGCTGATTGGTTGCAAACTGTGGGTGCAGCAGAATATCGAAGAAGCCGCCCTGGCCGGCAACGAAGGTCTCGGGTATGCCCTCCAGTGCAGTTCGGCCAGTGCCGTCAGCCTGGATGTGCAGCAAGGCACCGTCACGCTCAGTGACAAGGAAGCTGCCATCGGGCAGTTGAGCGACAGACCAGGGGTGTTGCAGACCCTCAGCCAGGGTTTCGAGGCGATAGTCGCTCGCTGCCCCGGCATGGGCTGCCCCGGTTTGCAGGCTGAGGCTGAGTCCGGCAGCGGCAAGAAAGCGAAGTGTGACGGCGAGAACAGGCATGGGCTTTTCCTTTGCGATGCGCCGGTTCATTATAAACACTCCCTGCACTACCGGTAGTCGCCCATGATTCGTGTCCTGAAAGCTTTTTTCCCAGCGGTATTGCTCGCCTATGTCGTTGCAAGCCTGCTCGCCACCCAGACGGTGCTGGCCAATCTGGGCGACCTGGGTGTGCCTGTGCCCATGGCGGTACGGCTGGAGGCAAGCCTGCACGACCTGATGGGCATGACGGCCTACTTGTTGCTGATTCTGCTGACCTTTGTACTGGCCATGCCGGTGGCGGCAGGCCTTGTCAGGGCTCACAGGGTGCCGGGGTCGCGCGTGTTCTGGTTTACGCTCGCAGGCTTCAGCGGGATGTTGGCACTGCATGTGATCATGCGCCAGGTGTTGGGTATCTGGGTGGTTGCTGCGGCGCGGGAGTGGGACGGACTCCTGTTGCAAGGCTTGGCCGGCGCGCTGGGCGGCTGGCTGTTCGCCGTTATCAGCAAGGCGCGCTAGATGATGCGCGAGAACCGGTTGCCTGACAGTTGGGCGTGATCGATGTAGGCGTCGAACTCCATGCATAGCCGCCGTACCAGCAGACGACCCGCAGGCATGACGCGAATGCCCCCGGCATCCAGCGCAATCAGGCCGTCGCGCGCCAGAGCAGGCAGGCGCGCCAGTTCCGGAGCGAAATAGTCGTGAAAGTCGATGCCGAACTGTGTCTCGATGGCGGCGTAGTCCAGGCCGAAATTGCAAATTAGCTCATTGATCACTGCCTTGCGCAGCAGATCATCGTCGCTGAGGCTGATGCGCTTTGCCAGCGGCAGCTGTCCGGACTCGATAGCCTGTGCGTAAGACGCCACATCCTTGTGGTTCTGGAAGTGGCTGTTGCCGAGGGCATTGATTGCGGAGACCCCGAAGGCCAGCAGGTCGCAGTCCTTGTGTGTTGAATAGCCCTGAAAATTGCGGTGCAGTGTGCCCTGCATCTGGGCCAGTGCCAGCTCGTCCCCGGGGAGGGCAAAGTGGTCCATGCCGATGTACTCGTAGCCTGCCGCCAGTAATTGCTCAATGCTCTGGTGCAGGATGGCCATTTTCACGGCGGGCTCGGGCAATTGTCGCTCGTCGATCTGGCGCTGGGTTTTGAACATTTGTGGCATGTGCGCGTAGTTGAACAGGGAGAGACGGTCAGGTCGCAGCGCGATCACCTGTTCCAGCGTGCGTGCGAAGGAGCCTTCGTTCTGTCGCGGCAGGCCGTAGATCAGGTCCATGCTCAGTGACTTGAAGCGTTCTGTGCGGATGGCCGCCACCAGTGCAGACACTTCTTCCACGCTGTTGAATCGGTTTACGGCCTGTTGCACATCGGGGTCGAAGTCCTGGACGCCCATGCTCACCCGGTTGAAACCCAGCCCGCGCAAATGTGCAATGCGTGTCGGCGCCATGCCGCCAGGATGTATCTCGATCGAGAACTCACCGCTATCGTCATCGGCAAGCTGGAAGTGTCGTCGGGTCTGCTCCATCAACTCCCGCATCTCGTCATCTGAAATGTAGGTCGGTGTGCCTCCACCCCAGTGCAGCTGGCGCGTAATGCGTCCGGGCCGGACAGCATCGGCCTGCAGGGCGATTTCCCGGTACAGCAGCTGCAGATAGTCCGTGGCGCGCTGCCGGTTTGCGGTGATGATCTTGTTGCAGGCACAGTAGTAGCAGACGGTGTTGCAGAACGGGATGTGGAAGTACAGCGACAGCGGCGCGCCTGCCGTGTTGCTGGCGTCTATCGCGTCGCGCCACAGCGTGTCACTGGCATCCGCCTGAAACTGTGCGGCGGTCGGGTACGACGTGTAGCGCGGCCCGGCCAGGTTGTAGCGCGCGATCAGGGCGGGGTCCCACAGCGAAGATCCGGTCAACCCCGGAGTGGGCACGGAGAGTGCGGTCATGGCGAGAGGCCTGTTTCAGAAGCAGCGCGCAGTGTAATGCGGGCTACCGCCGTTGCCGTTGACCTGCATCAACCCATTGCGCCGCCGTTTCAGCGCATCCTGACTATTCCCCGCTGTGGGTCCGGTGTGCCCGCGCTGTTGTCGGGGCCACTCGGCAGGCTGATGAAGTGCTCCACGGGAAAGTCGATGCCATCGCGGTCGCGGTCAAGCACGATCAGGCCGGGCTCATCCGTTGTCAGCCAGGCCCCACAGGCCTCGCCGGCATCGCAGATGAAAAGGTCGTTGTCGGCGTCGGTACCGGCAAACAGCTGGTAGTTGCCTGCGGCAAGATCGCGGAACCGGAAAGCATAGCGCCCGGCTTCTGCCCGCGCCACGCTCTGTGCGACAGCCGCATCCAGAACCGGGTCGTAGACAATGATGTAGACAACACCGACGTCGGCGACCGCCGCATCGCCAACAGAGAGCAGTGCCCGGATCTGCAGGCTGTTGGCGCTGGAGCGCGCGCTGACGTTGGCTGCGTAGAGGCCGTCGGCCAGACCATCGCGGTTAACCTGAAGGCGGTAGCGGCCGAGACCACTGGCATCCACTTCCAGCGCCGTGACGCTCAGCCAGGATGCATCGCTGTTGATCTCCAGGACTTGCAGTTCGCCGCCACCGCCATTGCTGAGGGTGATCTCCAGCTGCTCTCTCGTGCCACCGAAGTTCAGCGACTGGGTGGAAGCGCGCAGGGCGGCCGGTGGTGTAAACACCTCTCCGATACTGTCCAGTGCTGCTGCCACAGCCTTGCGGGCATTGACCAGCCCGTGGCCATAGCGGTCGTCCCGGCCCGCTGCACCGAGATCATCCGTGAGGCTGCCGCTCTGCAATAGCGATTCCACCTGCGGCCCGTTGAGTTCCGGATTGATGCTCTTCATCAGCGCGATGACACCTGCGACGTGCGGTGCGGCCATCGACGTGCCATTGAGGAAGGTATAGGCGAATTCCACACTTCCGGCTTCGGCGGATCCGCTGGTGCTCAGAACACCATCCGGATACCCGTCGCCGTTGAAATCCGTGCTGCCATCACCACCCGGTGCCGCAATATCGATGGACGTCCCCCGGTTGCTGTAGCTGGCCAGTTCCCGCTGTGCGTCCACCGCCGACACGGCAAGTACGCCATCATAGGCGGCCGGGTACGCGGGCGTGCTGGTAGCCTCATTCCCCGCGGAGGCGACGACAATGGTGCCGCGTTCGCGCAGCTGTTGGTAAAGTGACTGGTTGATCTCGCTGAAGCCCTCACCGCTCAGGCTCAGGTTGATGATGGCTGCGGGCGTAGCGGGAAAGGTGCCGGAATCGTTGGCGAGACCCGCGGCAAAGCGCACCGACTGAGCCACGTCATAGGAGGTGCCGCCGTCGTCGTCGAGCGCCCGCAGGGGCATGATGCGCGCTCCCCAGGCGACGCCTGCAACACCGATGCGGTTGTTGCCCCGCGCCGCGATCGTGCCTGCGACGTGGGTGCCGTGAAACCGGCTGTTGCCAGGGTTGGCCCGGTTGCCCGGGTCTTCCGGATCGGGGTCGATGCCGTTGCCGTCGGTTGCGGGATCGCGCACAAAGTCATAGCCCGGTACCAGCTGCCCGGCAAGGTCGGGGTGGCCGGAGAGAATACCGGTATCGATGACCGCGACAATGACACCGGGGTCACCGGTGGTCACCTCCCAGGCTGCCGGTAGCCCGATCAGCGGATAGTGCCACTGCAGGCCGTAGGCATTGTCGTTGGGTTCCAGGGCAGGCCGCATGCGGTAGTTGGGTTCCGCGTGGCGTACATCGGCCTGCTGGCGCAGCTGCTTGACGCTGATCAGGGTTTCCCAGCGCTCGCGTAACTGCGTTGTGCGGAAGTCGTCCACGCGCTGCGCCGCCGAGCCGAGTCGCTGGCGCTCCGCCTGACCGGCGAGAATCTCCAGCAGGCGGGCACGCCCCGGCCCGCCGGCCCGCTCCTGCATACCCATCTGGTAAGCGAGGTCGGCATGGAAGAAGCCGGGAGCGAGCAGGTCGCCCTCAGCGAATTCCACAACCACCTCCCCATGGACCAGCTCTGCGTCGACACGAGCAGCGGGCAGGGCGGGGCTGCCCACCGCGAGGATATAGTTGGTGGCACCGACAAAAGCCGTCACGTTGACCAGGTAGCTGCCACTTTCCGGTGCACTGACGGTTTCGATTTCGCCGGTTTCAACGGAAAAGTCCACGACGTCGCCGTCTTCACTGTACAGGTACAGGTCGGCATCGGCGTCCTCGAAGTCTGCCACCAGCAGGGTCACTGACTGGCCCTCGAGCAGTTCAAGGCGGAAATAGTCATCGGTATCGCCATTGACCTGCGAGCGCCCTTCGGCACCGGTACCGGGCTGGTTTACATAGCCGCCCAGGGTCACCGGGTTAGCAAGGGGCTGCGCACTCGCCGGCGTATCATTGGGCGTGTAGAGGCTGGCGGTGTCATTGGTGTCGCCGTCCACCGCCTGGCTGCTTGCGGCCAGTACGCTGCCGCTCAGCTCCCAGCTGGTGAGGGCGCTGCCGGTCACTGCAATGGTGGTGGACGCGTTGCCGCTGGCCCCATCGTTGTCGGTCACTGTCAGTGAGAAGGCGAGGACGAGGTCGGCGCCGCTCTGCGGCGCTGTGAAGCGGGCGCTTGCGGTGTCGCTGCCCGCCAGTGTGACGGCGGGCCCCTGGGTTTGTCGCCATTCGTAGCGGCTGATGCTGCCATCGACGTCACTCGAACTACTGCCGTCCAGGGTGACCTGGCTGCCTCCCGCCACGGTGGCGGGGGCTGTTACCTGTGCAACCGGTGGCTGGTTGACTGCGGGTTGCGCGGTGCTGCCACCACCGCCACCACCACCGCAGCCTGCCAGCAACGCCGCCAGGCACAGCAGTCCGATGAATTGCTGTGGGTTTGGGTGTCCCGTGCTGTAGCGTCGCTGCGACATGTTCTGGTTTCCGGCAGTGTGCCATCGCAGTATAGCGGCAAACGCGGCGGAGGAATCTGCCCTTGCAACACGCGCTGTGGGCCTCCTTGTGCTGTCCCGATCCTGCCCATGAAAAGCCGCGGATTTGTTGCTTTTACAAAAACATTGCTCTAATTTGTACACACGTGTGCAATTTTTGTGCAGCGCCAAACCCCTAACCATAATTCAGTGCCAACCGCAGAGAGAGAAGGTCATGTCCGATAAATTGATTGTGGTGTCGTCCGACTGCCACGCAGGCCTCCATATCGCCGATTACAAGCCCTATGTGGAATCCAAATACCACGACATCATGGATGTGGCGGTACCGGTGCAGATGGAGATGACGCAGAAGGCCGAGCAGAGCTTCCTGATCAAGGAAATCAACGATGCCTGGCGCGCGCCGATCCAGCAGCAGCTGACCGGAGCCTGGAGCTACGATGAGCGCATCAAGATGCTCGCCAACGATGGTATTGCCGCCGAGGTGATTTTTCCGGACGGCATCACCGAGATGAACACGCCGCCCTTTGGCGCGGGGCTGGGACTGTCGCCCCGCGACGCAGTGCCCGAACTGCAGTGGGCCGGTGCCATGGCCCACAACCGCTGGCTGGCGGAGTTCTGCGCCAACGATCCCGCGCGCCACATCGGCGTGGCCTCGATTCCCCTGTTGTGGGATGTACAGCAGGCAGTTGACGCTGTGCGCTGGTGCGTCGACAACGGTCTCAAGGCGGTGATGATTCCGACACTCTGGGGCGACAACGACCCCTATCACCACGTCAAATATGATCCATTCTGGGAGGTCTGCCAGGACCTGGGTGTGATCATCCACTTCCACTCCGGGCCCGCACCGCAGCCCGAGTACTTCGGCAAGCAGTGGCCGGCGGAAGATCTCAGCGACCAGCTCCCCGGTGCCATGGGCATCTATGTCTCCGAGGTGATGTGGTGGCTCTACCGTCCCCTCACTTTCATGATCTGGGGCGGCGTATTCGAGCGTTTCCCGCGCCTCAAGGCGGTGATGACAGAAGGTGGCACCGTGTTCATGCTGCCGCCGTGGCTGCGCCTGCTGGACCACAATTACTTTGATGTGCAGTTCTCGGCCAAACTCGGCGATTTCCGCAGCCACCTGTCCATGTCGCCGGGTGAGTACTTCCAGCGCAACATCGCGGTGGGCGCCTCCTGTGTGCCGCGCAGTGACATTGAACTGCGCGGCGTGCTGGGCGTGGACAAAATGATGTGGGGCAGCGATTACCCGCACCCCGAGGGTACCTGGCCCAACACCCAGCAGTATTATCTGGAGACCTTCGCCGGCATTCCCGAGGCCGATGGACGCAAGATTCTCGGCGAAAATGCGATTGCCTGGTACGGCCTGGACCGCAACCGATTGCAGGCAGTGGCCGACAAGATTGGCCCCAGCAGCGCCATCTTCCATGCAACAGGAGAAGCCGCATGACCAGGATCGTCGAAGCTTGCGAGTCCAAAACCAATACCACACCGGATTTCCCGATGGGTTGGTACTCCGTGGCCCGCAGCCACGAGCTGCAGGTCGGGGAGGTAAAGCGGGTACACGCCTTCGACCGTGAGTTTGCGCTCTATCGAACGCGCTCCGGTCAGGCGGTGCTGCAGGATGCCTTTTGCCCGCATCTCGGTGCGCACCTGGGTGTCGAGGGGCGCGTTGTCGGTGAATCCCTGCGCTGTCCCTTCCACGGTTGGCGGTTCGACACGCAGGGCGCATGTGTCGAGATACCCTACTGTGACGAGATACCCGAACGGGCACGGATTCGCACCTGGCACACCGAGGAGGGCAACGGCGAGGTGTACATCTGGTTCCACCCGCAGAACCTGGCGCCAAAATGGCCCCTGCCCAAGCTGGCAGAACTGGGTGACGAACACTGGACGGCGCCACGCTACGCGGAATTCGAAGTGCCGGCCCACATTCAGGATATTGCGGAGAACTCCTGCGATCCGGTGCACTTTCGCTATGTGCACAAGCAGCCTGATGTGCCGCCGTCGGAAGTGACTGTGGACGACGATGGACGCACCCTGCACCTGCGTTCGGATTCCAGCCAGTCGCAGTTTCCCAGCCAATTGCACGCCATGGTGCTGAACCCCGGCCTCGCCGTTGTGCGCACCAGTTATGGCCCGAATGCGGAAATGGTGGTGTATAACAGCGCCCAGCCAATCGACCGCCATACCACACTGTTACGCTGGACGCTCACAGTGCGTCGGGAGATCGAGGACCTGGCCGGGGACGACGTGATGAAAGGCATTATTGCAGGTATCCAGGACGACTATCCGATCTGGGCGAACAAGGTGCACAAACACAAGCCGGTCTTCTGCCGAGAGGACAAAACCCTGGTGCTGTACCGCAAGTGGGTGCGCCAGTTTTACATCAACGCTGAGGACATAAGCTGATATGCAGGATTTTACAGGGAAGGTCGCCGTCATTACCGGCGGCGCAAGCGGTGTAGGCCGGTCACTGGCCTTCGCCCTTGGCCGTCGCGGTGCGCGCATTGTGGTCGGCGACGTGGATGAGGCGGCCATGCAGGATATCGACCAGGCCCTCGCCGCCGAAGGCATTGAAGCCCGTGTCGCACATTGCGACGTGACCAGCGTGGCCAGCCTGGAGAGCCTTGCCAATGTTGCCAGCGAGCATTTTGGCGGCGTCCAACTGGTGTTCGCCAACGCCGGTATTGGCGCCGGCGAATCCGGCGCCATGTGGGACTATTCGGAAAAAGACTGGCAGTGGTGCTTCAACGTCAATATCTGGGGCGTCATCAACTCCATTCGTGTCTTCATGCCGCGACTGATCGCCGCCAACGAGCCCGCGCACTTCGTTGTCACGGGCTCTGGTAACGGCGCATTGCTGGTGTTCCCGGACGCGCCCATCTACACCGCGAGCAAGGCTGCCGTGCACGCCATCACCGAAAACCTGCACTATCAGGTGCAGGCGGCGCAGAGCCCGGTCAAGGTCAGTGCCCTGTTCCCGGGCCCGCATGTGGTGGAGACGGGATTGTTCAACTCAGGACGGGTGCGCCCCGAAGCGCTGAAGAAAGAGGTGGAAGGCAACGCTTCTGGCATCAGTTCGGTGGAGGACATGAAGCGCATGGCGGCGGAATACGGCATTGAGTTGCAGACCACACACCCCGATGAAGTCGCAGCAATGGCGCTGGCGGGCCTGGAGCAGGATGCCTTCTGGCTGCTGGCAACAACCCCGGAAACCGATGAGAAGATCCGGGCCCGGGCCGAGATGATCCTGAACCGCACGACGCCGGTGCCCGCGATGGTGGGTGGCTGAACACGCTTCAGGGCTGAATGTAATAACGACAATAAGGAATATCAACGATGTCCACAGCAACAGGTGCCCCACAGGGCAATACGGGCGATATCGCCAATTGGCCAATGCTCAAGATTGTCTACCGCACGGATCCGGAGGCCATTGCCGCAGTGCTGCCCCCGGGCATCACCCCCGGCGCGGATCCATACGTCAACCTGACGATCTACAACGTGCCAGTGCCGGACGAGCCCGAGTACGGCATTCTGCAGACGGTGAACGCCGACTATAACGGTATCGCGGGGGAGTACGCGCTGGGCTACGGGATTGATCAGGAATCGGCGATTTTTATCAGCCGCGACCACAACGGTCAGCCCAAGTATCCCTGCGAGACTGACTATTATCGGCTGGGGTCCGCCGTGCGTGCACGCTGCACGCACCAGGGCTACACATTTGTCGAGTTTCGGGGCACGGCGAGTGGAGAGAACGAGCCGCAGGCGGAATTTGACATGCACGAGTGGTGGGTGAAGTTTTCCCTGGCGGTGGGTGTGATGCCGGACGCGGCACACGGCTATGACTTCCCGCCGCATGTGGTACATGTGCTGAGCCGCTATGGCTGCGCCTGGAAGGAGCGCGTGGACGGCGAGCTGGTGCTGCACGACAGCCCCTGGGATCCCCTCGCGAGCCGCCTGCCACTGCGTGAACAGATCTCCGCCCACCTGTGGTGGCCAACTTTCCTCGGGCGGGAGATCAAGCTGGCAGGGAAGCTCGACCCGGAAGCCTTCAAACCCTTCACGGATACCATTTCCGGTTCTCGCTGGAAGGGTACTCAGGGCGGGCCTCTGCGCTCCTGAGCTGCTGAATCACAGGCAAAAAAATGGCCAGCCCCGCAGGGGGCTGGCCATGGGTTGCCACAGTTAATCCGCGCGATCAGATGTCGAAGCGGTCCAGGGTCATGACCTTGGTCCATGCCGCAACGAAGTCACGTACGAATTTCTCTTTCGCATCGTTCGCCGCGTACACTTCCGCGATGGCCCGCAGCTCTGAGTTGGAACCGAACACCAGATCGACCGGTGTGGCAGTCCACTTCAGTTCGCCCGTGGCGCGATCGCGACCCTCGTAGATACCCGCAGTGCTTTCCGATTTGGACCACACGGTGCCCATATCCAGCAGGTTGACGAAGAAGTCATTGCTGAGCGTACCGGGGCGGCTGGTGAAGACGCCGTGATCCGCACCGCCAGTGTTGGCGTCCAGTGCACGCATACCGCCCACCAGCACCGACATCTCCGGCACCGTCAATGTCAACAGATTGGCCCGGTCGACCAGCTGGTCAGCCGGTGACCGGTAAGCTGCTGCACTGTAGTAGTTGCGGAAGCCGTCCGCCTTTGGCTCAAGCGGCGCGAAGGAGTCCGCATCGGTCATCTCCGCGGTCGCATCGGTGCGGCCAGGCACGAAGGGGACTTCGATCTTGACTCCGGCCTCTTTCGCCGCCTGTTCAATGGCTGCGGCACCGCCCAGCACGATCAGGTCAGCCAGTGAGACCTGTTTCTTGCCCCGGCGTTGTGCTGCATTGAACTCGCTCTGCACCGACTCGAGGGCAGCCAGCACCTTCGCCAGCTCCTCCGGGTCGTTGACCGGCCAGTCTTTCTGCGGTGCGAGGCGAACCCGTGCACCGTTGGCGCCACCGCGCATGTCAGAGCCGCGGAAGGAAGAGGCGGAAGCCCAGGCTGCGCGGACCAGTTCCGGCCCGGTGAGGCCCGTTTCCAGGATCGCATCCTTCAGCTTGCTGATGTCCTTGGCATCGACCAGCTCGTGCGTGACTTCGGGGACGGGGTCCTGCCAGATCAGCGTCTCTTCCGGCACGTCGTCACCCAGGTAGCGTGCTCGCGGTCCCATGTCGCGGTGGGTCAGTTTGAACCAGGCGCGGGCAAAGGCGTCCTCGAAGGCCTGCGGATTTTCCAGGAAGTTCTGGGAAATCTTGCGATAGGCCGGGTCGAACTTCAGCGAGAGGTCGGTGGTGAACATGATGGGCTGGTGCGCCTTGCCGGGGATGTGGGCATCCGGCACGGTGTTGGCGGCCTGTCCGTCCTTGGGCACCCACTGGATGGCGCCGGCAGGGCTGCGCGTTTGTTCCCACTCGAAGGCGAACAGGTTGCTCAGGTACATCATGCTCCACTGTGTGGGCGCCGCTGTCCAGGCACCTTCAAGGCCGCTGGTCACGGTGTCTTCGGCATTGCCCTTGCCGCAGGAGTTCTTCCACCCCAGGCCCTGCTCCTCCAGCGGAGCGGCCGCGGGTTCGGGGCCCACGCAGTCATCCGGCTTGTGCGCACCGTGCGCCTTGCCGAAGGTGTGGCCGCCGGCGATCAGCGCGACGGTTTCCTCATCGTTCATGGCCATGCGGCCAAAGGTCTCGCGGATGTCCTTGGCAGCCAGCAACGGATCGGGGTTGCCGTTGGGGCCTTCGGGGTTCACGTAGATCAAGCCCATCTGCACGGCAGCCAGGGGGTTGGCCAATTTGCGGTCGCCGCTGTAGCGTTCATCGGCGAGGAATTCGTTTTCCGGCCCCCAGTAGACCAGGTCGGGTTCCCAGTCGTCTTCACGGCCGCCGGCAAAGCCAAAGGTCTTGAAGCCCATGGACTCCATGGCAACGTTCCCGGTGAGGGTCATGAGGTCGGCCCAGGAGATGCTGCGCCCGTATTTCTGTTTGATTGGCCACAACAGGCGACGAGCCTTGTCGAGGCTGACGTTGTCAGGCCAGCTGTTCAGGGGCTCGAAGCGCTGCTGGCCACCGCCGGCGCCACCGCGACCGTCGGCGATGCGGTAGGTGCCCGCTGCGTGCCACGCCATGCGAATGAAGAACGGACCGTAGTTGCCGTAGTCAGCTGGCCACCAGTCCTGTGACGTCGTCAGTACGGCTTCGATATCTTTCTTTACCGCGTCGAGGTCCAGTTCATTGAACGCAGCCGCGTAGTCGAAGGCCTCACCCATCGGGTTGGATTCGGCCGCGTGTTGCCGCAGGGGCGAGAGGTTCAGTTTCTCCGGCCACCAGAACTGGTTGGGCATCGGCGCCTGCTGGGCGCTGGCGATGGTGGATGACACAGCGAGTGCCACCGCTGCCAGCAAGGGCATCTTTTTAGTATGCATTGCAACCTCCTGTGGTTGAGCAAGTCAGACGTGGCGAATGCTGCAGGTAGCAACATCCGAACCATCACCATAACGCGGGGGTGGCCTATTGGCATACTTAAAAAAAACGGAAGAAGTGATCGATTTAATCGATTCACCTGAGGCATCCGGGGCACAGCGCGCCAATGCCTGCGAACGGCAGCGCAGAGGGACGGGTCTGGATTGGCTTGCGCGGTGGTCCCGGACGGGTAATCATGAGCGTTTAGCGCAGGACAAGGAGTTGTCACGGTGGTCTTGAGTGCAGTCCAGGCTCTGCAGTTGACTCTGGTGGTTGTCAGCCTGGTGTTCGCCGGTGCCTGCTTCCTCGGGTGGCGCCTGTTCGAACGGCCGCGACACGCATTGATCTGGAGCGGCGCGTTTCTGCTGGCGGCGCTGCAGTACGGCCTGAACCTGACCCGTGACCTGTTCCCGTCCTATGACTGGTGGTGGGTGTCGGTTAGCGTGGTGTCCTGTTTGTTGGTGGTCGCGGCAGCGCTGGGCCATCGCGTGCGCCTGGGCTTGCCTACGCCCGCTCGGTTACTGGCCGCCATTGTCCTCGCAGTTGCGCTGCTGCAAATCCTGTTCACAGTGCTGCTGAAACGCGACGATGTGCGGGTCGCCCTGGGCCCCGGGTTTGCCTGCCTGACCTTCCTCCATATCGCCTGGGTCCTGTTGCGCCACGGTCCGCAGCCGCTGCTCGCCCAGCGCGTTGCCGCGGCTGTTCACCTGCTGTTCGGTCTGGCGCAGGGGCTGGCAACCGCCATCGCCCTGCAGTTCGGGGTCGAGGCGCCGGCGGCGCTGCGCGATACCTACAACCTCGTCAACTTCGCCCTGATGCCAACCTTCTTCGTGGCAATGGGCGTGACCGTGATATTTCTGCTCGCCACCGACCTCTCCAATCGCCTGCGGCTGCAGGCGATCACCGACCAGCTCACCCAGGTCGCGAACCGGCGCGGATTCCTCATCGCCGCAGACCTGCTCATGTCCAGCGCGCGCCGCTATCAGCGCCCACTGGCCGTAGTGCTGGCGGATATTGATTTCTTCAAGCGCATCAATGACCGCTACGGGCACGCCGTGGGTGACCGGGCGCTGGCGCATTTCACGCAGATTCTGCGCGAGTGCGTGCGCAGTCAAGATGCCATCGGGCGAATCGGCGGTGAGGAGTTCGCCGTCATGATGGGCGATTCCAGTGCTGAGGATGCCGGTCGTATGGTCGCTCGTGTGCGCCAGACACTGCTGGACAGGCCGCTGCTGGAGCGTGGCCAGATGATCGTGATCACCGCAAGCTTCGGCATTGCCGAGTTCCACACCGAGGACGACAAGGAAGATCTGCTGCTGCGCGCAGACCAGGCCCTCTACGATGCCAAGGCCTCCGGTCGCGATACCGTGCGCGTGGCAGGTAATCGACACCTTGTCGGTATGGTATCTCACGGCTGAGTTGACCATAATCAGCTGTCGAGGCGTCCCCCCTTATAAGTACAAGACACACTACCCCGGAGTTCAGAATGTCGCTGCGCAAGATCAAACACGCCATCACCCTGTTTTTGATGAAGACCCTCGCAGGTCTCGCGCCCTCGCCGGCGTATATGGTGTATCTGGGTGGGGGCAGCGCGGCGCAGCTGTGTCGGCATATCGCCCGCAGCGGCGTGCGTAAACTGCTCATTGTGACGGACAAGCCCCTGCGGGAACTGGGTATCGTCGACCAGGCGACCGCAGCGCTCGCCGAGGCGGCCCTGCCGACAGTCGTGTATGACGGCGTCGAACCCAATCCGACCTACGCCCAGGTGGCGGCTGGCAGGGCACTGATGCTGGAGCACGGTTGCGATGCGGTGCTGGCCATTGGCGGGGGTTCATCGATTGATGCAGCCAAAATCATCGCTGCGTCCGCCACCAGTGACGAGGACCCGAAGACCTGGGTGGGTTTCGGCAAGGTCAAACACGAGGTGCCCGCGCTATACGCCATTCCCACCACGTCGGGCACCGGTTCGGAGGCGACCATGGGCGCAGTCATCTCCGACTCGGTCACCCATGAGAAAGGGGTGATTTCAGGAGCCACCCTGCTGCCGGCAGCGGTCGCCCTCGATTCCGACCTGATGCTTGGCATGCCTGCGCCGATCACCGCCGCGACCGGCATGGACGCACTGACGCATGCCATTGAAGCCTACATTTGTGTGTGGGACCGGGGAACGCGCAAGCAACATGCGAGCATGGCGGTGCAGCTGATCTTTGCCCATCTGCGCGATGCCGTGGCCGACGGCAGCAACCGTGAAGCGCGGGATGCCATGGCACTTGCCGCGTATTATGCGGGCATCGCCATCAACCAGGTGAATGTAGGTAACGTGCACGCCATCGCCCACCAGATTGGCGGCAAGTACGGCATCCCACACGGCCTTGCCAACTCCCTGGTGTTGCCGCATGTGCTGAATTTCTGTCGGCGGGAATCGGTGATTGAACTCTCGGAACTCGCCGTGCTCGCCGGTGTGGGGGAGCCAGGGCAGGCGCCTGACCGGCTGGCGGAGCAGTTTATCGCTGCGGTGGTGCAGCTACGCGCGGACGTCGGCATTGGTGAGACGTCCGACCGCATTCGTCCTGAGGACTATGGTTACCTGGCGGACCTCGCCTTGAAAGAATGTGAGGGTTACCCGGTGCCCAAGCTGCTTGAGCGCGATGCTACCCTGGATATTCTGCGCGCTATTACCGCCCGGTAGCGCGCCCGGGTTCAGTGCCCGCCGGCGCGTCCGGTGGCACGCCTGTCCAGCCACTGGCGGGCAAGCGCCATGAAGTGCTGGAAATCCCCGTTAGGCCCCTGTGAGCAGGCAAAGCCGTGTTCCGCATCCGCATAGTGGTGTTGCGTCAGATCGACCCCCGCGTGTTCCAGTGCGGTTCCCAGTGCTCGCCCCTCGTCCCGTAACGGGTCGCGTTCCGCCGTCACCAGCAGGCAGGGGGGCAGGGAGGGCAGGTCCGGACGCCCGGCAATCACCGCACCGACAGCGTCCGCCGCGTCAGCGCCTTTACCTTCCAGCCAGGTGTCCCAGAACCAGCGCATGAGTGCGCTGGTCAGGGTTTGCCCGCGTGCGCGCTCGGTGTACGACGGGTAGGGACGGCTGTAGTGGTCGACCACGGGGTAGATGAGTAGTGCGCCGGCAAGTCGGGAGCGAAGCGCCGCATCGACCGCCAGTGCCGTGCATGCGGCCAGGTGACCGCCAGCGCTGTCACCCGCAAGCACGAAGTCGCCATTCGTGGGGCCAATGCTTTCGACGTGACGGGCCAGCCAGCGGGTGGCTGCGAGGCAGTCATCCAGTGCCGCAGGACAGGGATGCTCCGGCGCCAATCGGTAGTCCACGGCCACCACGGTACACCCTGTGTGCTCGCGCAGCTGCTGACAAAAGGGGTGGTGAGTCGCGAGGTCGCCAACTACCCAGCCACCGCCGTGGAAGTAGATAATCAGCGGCTTGTTGGCGCCCTGTTTGCTGCTGTACACACGAGTCTGCAGCTGTCCGCCGGGCCCCGGCAGCTGTAGCGTGCTGCAGGGCGCATCGGTGAACTTGCCGCGCCAGGCCTGAGCGTTGGCCCGGCGGTAATAGGCTCGCGTAGCCCAGACTCTCAAGGTTTGCAGCATTGTGCGGATAGTGCGCTCCCGCCGCTCAGTCAAAGGCGACGGATTCAGGCAACTGGAAGTACCAGCGCACACCATTGTCATCGGTGCTGAAATCGACCTGGCGGCGGCGGCGCAGGCAGTTCAGGTGGGCGATGGTTTCACCTGTGGCGAGGCCGAGGTGGTGTTCGGTAATCTCGCGCTTGAAGAGCGCGGGGAAGCAGTCCACCACACGCTTCGGCTCGGCGAGGTGGTCGTAGAGCTGGTTGAGTTCTTTCTTGTGGGTCTCGATCAACTGCGTCAGGCGCACGTGCAGGCCATAGAACGGTGCTTCATGGGCGGGCAGCACCAGCAAATCCTCCGGCAGCAGTTCGCGAATGCGGGCACAGGACTGCAGCCATTCCTGCAGCGGGTCGCTGTCAGGCTCGGTGGGGAAGACGCTCACATTGGGTGTGATTCGGGGCAGCACCTGGTCACCGGAGATCAGCAGCTTCAGTGCCGGGCAGTACAGGCAGGCATGCTCCGGCGAGTGTCCGCTGCCCACAATGACCTGCCAGTAGCGACCCCCGATGGTGAGCGTCTCGCGGTCCTTGAGGCGATGGAAGCTGTCAGGCAGACGGTAGACCCCGCGGCCGAAACCACCGAAAGCCCGGCGGTAGTTGTCTATCTGTTCCTCTGTGTAGCCCGCTGCCTTGAAGTAGCGAATCGCCACTTCGGGTGCCGGTTTGCCAGTGTCGCTGACCAGTGACCGGCACATCAGAAACTCTTCCCGGGTCATCAGCAATTGACAGTCGAAACGCTCGGTCAGCCAGCCCGCGAGGCCCACATGGTCCGGGTGCATGTGTGTGCAGATGACGCGGTTAACGCGTTTGCCGCTGAGGAAGCCGGTAAACAGGCTCTCCCAGATCTCTCGTGAACGAGGCAGATCGAGGCAGGTGTCGACAACCACCCAGCCAGCGCCGTCCTCCAGCAGCCAGAGGTTGATGTGGTCCAACCCCATGGGCATGGGGAAGCGCACCCAGTAGACGCCCTCGGCAACCTGTTGCGGCACCCCCGATTCCGGATTGACCGCGCGGGTCCAGGGGTAGGTGAGGCCGGCGTAGTTTTCAGGGTTGGCGACAAGCATCCGGGTTTCCAGGCTAGAGTGGCAGGTCGGGTATGTTCGACGTTGCTGGCGGGAAAGTCCAGCACGCCGCGGGTCGTGCTTCGAGATGGGAGCCGCTGCCCTGCCGTTGCGGAGTGCTTTCCATCGGTACCGGCCTGCCGTATCCTGCCGGCTTTTTTCGGCGGAAATGCGATGTCACCCACCGATACGCTGCGCCTGCTGCTGCTCTCGTCACTGTGGGGGTTTTCGTTCATCTTCCTGCGTGTGGCGGCACCTGAATTCGGCGCTCTGCCCTTGATCCTTGTACGCATGCTGCTGGGAGCCCTGCTGCTGTTGCCGCTGCTCTGGCGACGCGACTACCTGCAGCTGATCCGCTGCCATGCGGGCCCCCTGTTCCTGCTGGGGCTGACCAATGCGGCGCTGCCTTACACCTTCCTGGCACTGGCAACTCTGCGCCTGGAGGCGGGCGTGACCTCCCTGATCAATGCTGCGACGCCGATTTGCACGGCGCTGATGGGAGCGGCCTTTTTCGCCACGCCGATTCTGCGCCGGCAGGTGCTCGGGCTGGCCCTGGCCTTTACCGGGGTCGCCGTGCTCTCGGCCGGTCGCCTGGATTTCAGTGCCGGCGGCGAAGGCTGGTTTATTCTTTCGGCGCTCGCCGCGACGCTCTGTTATGGCTTTGCGGGCAACTACTCGCGCACCCGACTCGGGCATCTGCCAACGCGCGTGCTGGCGGCGGGTAGCTGCGCGACCAGTGCCGTGATTCTGCTGTTGCCGGGCGTGTTGCTCTGGCCCGGGGAACCCATCAGTGCCACGGCCTGGGGTGCAGCCATTGGCCTCGGCGCCGTGAGTACCGCGGCCGCGCTGTTGCTGTTCTTTGCACTGCTCTCCAGTGCCGGTGCAACGGCGGCGTCGACGGTGACCATGCTGGTGCCGGTGAGTGCCCTGGTCTGGGGTTTCCTGCTATTGCAGGAGCCCATTACCCTGCAGGTGCTGGCCGGCATGACCATCACCCTGCTGGGCACGGGCATTGCCACCGGTGTTGTCAGTCGCCGTGGGCGGGGCGGACTCGCCTGACTCCCCATGCGAGCACGTGATCAGCTGACGCCACGGGCCTCCTTGCTCCAGTAGCGGGCACGCAGGGCCTTCTTGTCCGGTTTGCCCACCGGCGTGAGGGGAATGGCATCGACGTAGTCCACGCTCTTCGGTGCCTGCACTGACCCCTTGGCGTCTTTCACCGTCTGCTTCAGGTCCGCGGCAAGTGCAGCATCGGCAGCGACACCGGGTTTGACCACCACCACTGCCTTTACCGCCTCACCCCACTGGGCGTCAGGCACGCCGATCACGGCTACCTGCTGCACGGCCGGGTGCCGGCTCAACACGTCCTCCACCTCCCGCGGGTAGACGTTGAAGCCCCCGGTGACGATCATGTCCTTGGTGCGATCGACAATATACAGAAAGCCCTCGTCGTCCAGGCGCCCGATATCGCCGGTGTGCAGCCAGCCGCCGGCGAAGGCCTCGGCAGTGGCCTCCGGCATGTCCTTGTAACCACTCATGACCAGCGGGCCGCGCACGCAGATCTCGCCAGCCTCACCCGCTGCAACCGGTTTGCCGTCAGCGTCCAGCAGCGCCAGCGGCACCCAGGGGGAGGGTCGCCCACAGGCGCCCAGCCGCTGGGGCCGGCCCAGGTCGTGCTCCTTGCGCCGCATATTGGCCACCACCATGGGCGCCTCTGACTGGCCAAAAAACTGGTAGAACACCTGCCCCCACAGCTCGATAGCCTGCTGCAGACGTGCGGGGCTCATCGGCGATGCACCATAGAAAATGGTTTGCATACTGGACATGTCGGCGCTCTGCGCGCGTGGTGAGTCGAGCAGGAAATACAGCATCACGGGAACCAGCATGGTCGCCGTGATGCGGTGCGCCTGCACCATGTCGAAAAACGCGTCCGGGCTGAACCCCTGCATCACGTAGAACGCACCGCCCTTTTGCAGAACGGGGATGAAAAAAGCCGCTGCGGCGTGGGATAGCGGTGTGGCGATCAGCATGCGCAGATCGTCGGGGAATTCCCACTCGGCCAGCTGTACCTGTGTCATGTAGCTGGTCACGCGGTAGCTGCTCATCACACCCTTGGGGCGCCCGGTGGTGCCGCCGGTGAAGTTGATTGAGGCGATATCCTCCGGGCTGATGTCGGGGGCGACCAGCGGCTGCGGCGTGAAGCCGTCGGCCAGTGCCAGGTAATCCTTGCCGTGGGTGCTGGGGCCGAAGGCCAGCAGGTGCTGGACACCGGGGACTCGCGCCTGCAGCCGGGCTGCGTGCTCGTCGAAGGTGGTCGGATCGAAAACCAGAGCATCAATCTCCGCGGCTTCAAGCACGTAGGCGTGGTCATCGAGTGACCCCAGGGGATGCAGGGGCGTGCCGATGCAGCCGTTGAGCTGCATTGCTGCGATATTGGCCAATACCTCCGGGCGGTTGCCCGAGATGACGGCAATGCGGCTGCCCTTGCCAAGGCCAACGGACTGCAGCGCCTGCACCAGTTGACTGGTGCGCTCGCGCACTTCGCGGTAGGTCGCCACCTTGTCGCCCAGGAACAGGCAGGGCTGATCGTGGTAGCGGTTCAGTCCCTCGATGAGCAGCTGCGGCATCAGAGGTGGCTGGTAGAGCCTGCTCGTATCCATGCTGTGGTTGCCCCTGGGTGGCTACTGTAATGACTCGACGCAGAGACCGCGGGCCAGTGCGGTCAACATATCTGCCACACCGCGTTTACTGAGCGCTGCATCGACCACCATGCTGGAGCCGTGGAAGGTCCCCGGGTAGCAGTGAATTTCGGTGGAGACACCGGCCGCCAGCAGGCGCTGGGCATAAACCAGAGCCTCATCCCGTAACGGGTCGAACTCCATGACGGTGACGCAGGCGGGTGGCAGCCCCTGGAGGTTCGTTGCACGCGCGGGAGCGGCCAGCGCGGGGACTTCCGCCGTGCCGCGCTGCAGCGCGCTGCCAAGGTAGTAGTCCCAGCTCTGTTCCGCATTGGCCCGGTGCCAGATAGGGGTGTCGGTGAAGGCCTGCATGCTCGGCGTATCGAGGCGATCGTCGAGAACCGGAATGGAAAGAAACTGGTAGCACAGAGCCGGCCCGTTTTCATCCCGGGCGCGCAGAGCGCATGCGGCCGCCAGGCAACCACCGGCACTCTGGCCCATGACGCCTAGCCGCCGCAGGTCGATGCCCAGCGTCGCTGCGTTGGCCTGTGTCCACAGCAGTGCGGCATAACAGTCGTCCACCGGGCCCGGGAAGGCGGTCTCCGGTGAAAGACGATAGTCAACGGACACCACGACAATGCCCAAACGCCGGCTGATGGCGAGGCAGGTCGCGTGTTCGCTTTCCAGGTTGCCGAACACGAACCCGCCGCCGTGCAGGTAGAGCAGCCCGGGCAGGGTACCGGTGGCGCTTTCCGGCCGGTAGACGCGCACCGGGACCTCTGGCGCACCATCAAGACCGGGTGCGGCGTGATCGCTGATAACCGTGCCGCTGGTATCCAGCGCTGCATTTGCCGGGCCGACCATGGCGTCCATGGTGGCGCGCATGGTGGCGGGGTCTGCGAGGTCGAAAGGCGGCAGCAGATCGAGGATCGGCCGCAGTTCGGGGTCGATGTTGTATTTCATGGTGGCTAACTCCCTGTTTTATGATGGTTCTGTTGTGGATACAGGCTCAGGCCTGGCAGTCCAGCACGATTTTGCCGGGCACCGCCCCCGCGTCAATCAGCCGGTGCACCTCTGCCGCGTCGCGCAGTGGGCGTACCTCTGCTACAGCGGGGTGCAGACGTCCTTCTCCCAGCCACTTCATCAATGTGGCGACATCGTTGCGGAACTCCTCCGGCAGTTTGCGCCGTCGGCTGAGGATGTTGTAGAAACTGCTTTTGCGCCCGTCCGGACGCAGGCGCCACAGGCCAAGCAGTTTGGCGAACCCCCACAGCAGGCTGGGCACGCTCTCCTCGCCGGTGGTTACCTGCAGCGCGCCAAAGCCCACCAGACGGCCACCCCGGGCCACGCAGCGGTAAGAGCGCGCCCAGGACTTGCCGCCGATCGTATCGAACACGGCCTGTACGCCCTTGCCCCCGGTCACGCGGAGGATTTCAGCGACAAAATCCGTGTTGCGGTAGTCGATGGGGGTGGCGCCGAAGCTGCGCACCAGGTCGTGCTTGCTGCCGGATGCGGTGCCGTAGACCGTGAGTTTCAGTTCGCGGGCCAATTCCAGCAGCGCCGTTCCCACTGCGCCACCGGCCGCGTGCACCAGGATGGCATCACCCGGTTTCAGGTCACATTCGCGCGTCAGCATCTGCCAGGCCGTGGTGTAGGACAGCATCATGCAGACAGCCTTGAACGGGTCGAGGCCGGCGGGGCAGGGCACCACGCTGCTTGCGTCCACGCACAGGTATTGCGTATAGCCACCGATCGCCGGCATGTCCGCGACGGTGTCACCCACCTGCAGACCGCTGACACCGCTGCCGAGTGCGTCGACGACGCCCACCCAGTCGTAACCGGGGGTAAAGGGCGGCTTGTCCTTCACGTCGACGTACTGACCCTGGCGCACGATGGTGTCGGTGAACCCGGTGCCAGCGGCCAGCACTTTTACCCGAATCTGCCCCGGCCCGGGTTCGGGAAGCGTGTGTTCGGTGACCATGTGCAGGTTTTCCGGGCCCCCGAATGCGCTGAGCTCAATGCGTTGCCAGTCTTTTACCGTCATGCCTGCCGTTCCTTGAACATTCGATTACGCGTCCCGCCAGAGTCAACTTCCCCGCGTTGTCGGCAGCAGAGTATGTCTGGGCCTCGCGTCTCTGTCTAATCGCGGTGGTGTGGATGTTTGGTCTGAAGCGGACAGCTGGCGTATGCTGGCTGGAGTGCTTGCTTTTCCATACCCTAAAAGGGGTGCATAGCCATCACCGAGGGTTCAATCAGGTCATGAGGTAACCATGTCGCTGCGCCAGACAAATCTCGCCAAGCTGGCGGGCCAGGAGTTTGATGTGCTGGTCATCGGTGGCGGCATCAACGGCGCCGTCTCGGCAGCTGCGCTGGCCGGGCGCGGTGTGCATGTGGCCCTGATCGAGGGTGAGGACTTCGCCAGCGGTGTAAGCTCCCAATCCTCCAATCTCGCCTGGGGTGGTATCAAGTACCTGGAGAGCTACGAATTCCTGCTGGTGAACAAGCTGTGCCGGTCGCGCAACGAGCTCATGCGTGCCTACCCCTCCACCGTGAAGGAAATCCGCTTCTTCACCACCATCCAGAAAGGCTTTCGCTGGCCACCTTTCGTCATCTATCTCGGGAGCGTGCTGTACTGGGTGATGGGGCGTTTCAAAACCCGGCCACCAAGATATGTAAGCGCTCGCAAACTTGAGGCCGCAGAACCGGTAATTGACACGCGGCAGGCAGCGGGTGGTCTGGAGTACTCCGACTGCTATCTCTATGACAACGATGCCCGCTTTGTCTTCGGCTTTGTGCGCAAGGCGCTGGACTATGGCTGTGTGGCGGCCAATTACGTGGCGGCCACCTCCCTGCGCCGTGAGGGTGGGCGTTGGCTGGTGCAGGCGCGCGACGCAGTCAGCGGCGAGACCTTCACCATCGCCGCCCGTGCATTGGTCAATGCGGCAGGGCCGTGGCTGGACGGACTGAACCAGGCCGCCGGCGTGCGGACCAGGCACCACCATGTCTTCTCCAAGGGTATCCACCTGATTGTCGATCGGGTGACCGACAACAAACGCGTGCTCACGTTCTTTGCCAGCGACGGCCGGCTGTTTTTCCTGATTCCCATGGGGTCGCGGACCTGCGTGGGTACAACTGACACGCGGGTGGAGTCGCCGGAAGTCGGTGTGACCGATGACGACCGCGATTTCGTGCTCTCTAATATCAATGCGCTGCTGGACATAGACCCGCCGCTGACCCGCGAAAGCATCATTGCCGAGCGCTGTGGTGTGCGGCCGCTGGCGGTGGGGGGTGACGGCGGCGGGGCCGACTGGGTGCAGCTTTCTCGCAAACATGTGCTGGAAGTGGATCGCGAACAACAACACGTCAGTATTCTTGGCGGCAAGCTGACGGACTGCCTGAACGTGGGCGATGAAGTGGTCGCGGAGTTGTCCAGACTGGGTATCGACGTGCCAGAGCCGGAGGCAGCCTGGTATGGCGAACCTCCGCCCGGGGTGCATGAAGAGTATTTGCGTCAGGCGCGGCTGATGCGGCTGGATGAGTTGACCGCACCCACCTCGTCGGAGCCCTTGAGCGAGCGCTTCTGGCGCCGCTACGGCCAGGCGGCCTTTCACCTGCTGGAACGCATCCGCGCCGACCGCAGTTGCGCGCGCCTGTTGATCGGTCGCGCCGAGTACACGCGCTGCGAAATGGAGATGACGGCGCAGCGCGAGATGGTGGTGAAGCTGGAGGATTTCATGCGCCGGCGTTCCAAGATCGAACTGGTGTTGCGTCGCGAAGAGATTGCCGAAGCGCCCGGGTTGCGCCGTGCGGCAGAAATCCTCTTCGGCGACGAGGCAGAGCAGCGGCTGGCGGAATACCTCGGGGAGAATCTGGTCTAAACTGATTGGGGCGGACACTGGGTCGCAGGACAAGAATCCGGATAACAGGAAGGGGAATGGGATGAATTGGTATCTCGACGTACTCAAGAACAAGTATGCGATGTTCAACGGGCGCGCGCGCCGCAAGGAATACTGGTTTTTCGTGCTGTTCAATATACTGGCGAGCATTGCCCTGGGCATCGTCGACGGGATTACCGGCACCTTCAACGATGAGATGGGGGTTGGGCTGCTCGGCGGCATTTACTGGTTGGCAGTGCTGATACCCGCCATTGCTGTCGCGGTTCGTCGCCTGCACGATACCGGGCGCACAGGCTGGTGGCTGCTGTTGTGCCTGATTCCGGTCATCGGTGGACTTGTGTTGTTGATCTTCATGGTCTTCGACAGTGAGCCCGGTGACAATCAGTATGGGCCAAACCCCAAGCTGGAGTCAGGCGTGCCAGTGTGAACTCCGCTTCACTTTGATCACACCGTTTACCGATCTGCTCTGCCCCCTGGACAGCCAGCCGCTTGGGGTCAGCGATGGCAGTTGGCGTTGCCCCAGTGGCCACAGCTTTGATGTTTCCAGGCGCGGATACGTCAATCTCCTTGCGGTACAGAACAAGCGCTCCCGCGATCCCGGCGACAGTCGGGAGATGGTTGCCGCCCGTGCACGTTTTCTCAAGGCGGGCCACTACCGCCCGTTGGCGGCTGCAGTCGCACGCAATGTGCTGGGATCGACGCCGCTGGTTGATCCGCTAACCTGCATTGATGCCGGTTGCGGCGAGGGCTATTACCTGCGCGAACTGGCGACGGCTGCCGGTGCGAGCCGGCCACTCACGCTGGGTGGTGTGGATATCTCCAAGTGGGCCGTGCAGGAAGCGGCGCGACAAGACCGTCGCGCAGCCTGGATGGTGGCAAGCAACGCGCGCCTGCCGGTGGCTGGGAAAAGCGTCGACAGGCTGTTGTGCCTGTTTGGTTTTCCCGTATTTGCCGAGTTCGCTCGTGTGTTGAAGCCGACCGGGGAGTTGCTGCTTGCGGAGGCGGGCCCGTCGCATCTGCAGGAATTGCGTGAGGTCATCTACCCTACCCTGAAACAAAAATCCACGGCAGTGCACAGCACTCACGCGGGTTTTTACCTGCGGGCAGAGGAGACGGTGCGCTTTCAGGTGCTTCTGCAAGGCAACGCAGTGATCGCCGATTTACTGGCGATGACGCCCCACATGCACCGGGCCCCGCCGGAGGGACGGGCAGCGGCACTTGCGCTCACCGAATTGCAGGTAACGGTGGATGTGCGGCTGCAGCAGCTGGTGATCAACTCACCGCGTTGAGATGTTTTCGGGGTCGGCAGGGACTCGCGCTTGACATAGAATAGGGCCACGCACGTTGCCCTATGCCGCGTGCCTTTCTCCCGGCAAGCGAGTGTTCACATGACCGATGTTATTACTGTTCCTGTTTCTTTTGGCGAAGTGCTGGACAAGATCACCATCCTGGAAATCAAGTCAGAGCGCATCAGCGACCCCGACAAGAACGCCAATGTAAGAACGGAGCTGGAAGCCCTTAACGACATATGGGCCGCCGCTGTGCCGGATGGGTCGGCGATTGCCGAGCTGCGGACGCAACTCAAGGCGGTCAATGAATCGCTCTGGGTCATCGAGGATGACATCCGGGACTGTGAGCGCGCGCAGGATTTCGGTGCCACGTTCATCGAGCTGGCGCGCTCGGTGTATTTCACCAACGATAAGCGGGCCGCCCTGAAAAAGGCCATCAACCTGGCACTGGGCTCGCGCTTTGTTGAAGAGAAGTCGTACCAGGATTACACCGCCTAGCGGCGCTGCGCTGCCAGCCACTCGTCCAGTTTCCGGGTTGCGTCCGCAACTGTCACCAGTTCCATGGCTCCCGGCACCTCCACCTTCGCTCCCCAGCGGGCTTCGTCGACGCCCTGCTGGCGGAATCGGCGCAGTGCATCGGGATAGCGGTTCACGCACCAGCGCAGCGAATTGTAGGGACCGGAGCGCTGTGGGTTACTGGCGGCAAACAACCCGAGCACATCGGTGCCTACGCTGCTGGCGATATGCGCGGGCCCTGTGTCGGGCGCTACCAGCAGGTCGGCCCCGGCCAGCAATGCGGCGAGCTGTTTCAGCGTGTCCTGGCCGCAGATGTTGTCGACGGGTTGCTGCATGGCAGCGGCTATGGCCGCACAGGTTTCCTGCTCATGGATCGCCGGGCTGCCGACAAGAATGACCTGCATGTGGTGGGTCCCCGCGGCATAGTCGGCGAGTGCTGCGTAATGGCTGACGGGCCAGTTGCGCAGGGGATGGCTGGAGCAGGGGCTGATCACCAGGGTGCGCCGGTCCGCAGCCAGGTGGCGCCGCGCGAAGGCATGGTCGTTCTCGTCCAGCGGGATCTGCCAGCGCGGAGGCGCGGGCTGCAATCCCAGCGGTTGCAGAAAACTGGCCAGGCAATCGCGCACATGTTGGCTGGGCGCCGGGGGGATGCGCCGGTTAATGCACAGGCCGTGGCCGTCCTTGCTGCGCGCACGGTCGTAACCGACCCGGAGGCGTGCCCGCACCAGCAGGGACACGAGGTTGGCACGTGCGGCCACCTGCATGTGCAGCAGGGCGTCAAAGCGCCGTCCGCGCAGGGCCCGATACAGGTCGCGGTAGCCACGCCAGCCGGCCCGTTTGTCGAAGACGATAAACGTCACACCCGGCAGGTCCCCTATCAGGCGCGCTTCGAGCTTGCCGATGATCCAGGTGATGTGGACGCCGGGAAGCTGCTCCTGCAGGCTCAGCACGACAGGCACCACATGGGTCACGTCGCCCAGTGCTGACAGGCGCAGCAAGCAAATCGATTGAAGTGGCGCTTGCGACATCGCGGGTTCCAGGGGCGGTAGAGCTCGATGCATCATCATTGCTACACTGCGCGCATTCTATCCGAGTCTCCCGCCGGGGTCTTTACTGCTGCCGCCG
>CEOG01037480.1_pt1 | contig 39508 bp, 30 predicted proteins | sample 530301 | NCBI WGS metagenome assembly CEOG01 (sample SAMEA2619903, study PRJEB7988) | marine metagenome | biome: marine biome (ENVO:00000447); feature: surface water layer (ENVO:00002042); material: "saline water (ENVO:00002010), including plankton (ENVO:xxxxxxxx)" | depth 5 m | reverse complement strand
TGGGTGCGGCCTGGCGTTCACCCAAGGCCCGTGACATGCCCTACGTGGTGGCCATGGTCAAGGGCGTACGCGAACTGGGCCTGGAGAGCTGCATGACCCTGGGCATGCTGACCGAGGCGCAGGCAAAGGAGCTGGCCGACGCCGGGCTTGACTACTACAACCACAACCTCGACACCTCGCCCGAGTACTACGGCGAGATCATCACCACGCGCACCTACAAGGACCGCCTGGATACACTCTCCCATGTGCGCGAGGCCGGTATGAAAGTGTGCAGCGGTGGCATTGTCGGCATGGGCGAGTCGCAGCGCGACCGCGCCGGGCTGCTGCAGCAGCTGGCCAACCTGCCCGAGCACCCCGAGAGCGTGCCGATCAACATGCTGGTGCGGGTGGAGGGTACGCCGCTGGCCGACGAGGCCGACCTGGACCCTTTCGATTTTATTCGCACCATCGCCGTGGCCCGTATCCTGATGCCCGCCTCCCATGTGCGCCTGTCTGCCGGGCGTGAGTCCATGAGTGAAGAGATGCACGCGCTGGCGTATTTTGCTGGCGCCAACTCCATCTTCTATGGCGAGAAGCTGCTCACTACCCCCAATCCCCAGGCTAATGCCGACATGGCCCTGTTTCAGCGTCTGGGCATTCGTCCGGAGCAGCGCGAGGTGACGAGCGCCCCGCAGGCGCCTACGCCGCAGTTCTACGACGCAGCGGCGGCGCACTAGCCGCCAGCGCCATGAAGGAGGCCTTCCCGCAGCGTCTCCGGGCGGTGCTGGAAGAGCGCCGTGCCGCCGGGCTGTATCGCCAGTGCCTGACCCTGGAGTCCGCCCAGGGCCCGGTAGTGCGGCTTGCGGGCCGCGACTACCTGAACTTTTGCAGCAACGACTACCTCGGCCTTGCCGCACACCCCAAGGTCATCGCGAGCCTGCGCGATGCCGCCGCACGCTGGGGCGTGGGCAGCGGCGCTTCCCATCTCGTGTGCGGTCACAGCGCTGCGCACCGCGAGCTGGAGGAGGCTCTCGCAGCGTTCACCGGCAGACCCCGGGCCCTGCTTTTTTCCAGCGGCTATGCTGCGAACACCGGTATTCTCCAGGCCCTGCTGCGACCCGGTGACACTGTGCTCCAGGATCGCCTCAACCACGCTTCCCTGCTTGATGGCGGCCTGCACAGTGGCGCGCGGCTGCGCCGCTTTGCCCATAACGACTGTGCCGACCTGGCGCGCAAACTTGACGCGGCCGCCGGGCCCACCCTGGTGGCGGTCGATGGTGTGTTCAGTATGGACGGCGACACGGCGCCACTGGCCGAACTCTCCGCCACCTGCGCCAGTCGCGATGCCTGGTTGATGGTGGACGATGCCCACGGCTTCGGCGTGCACGGCGCGGCGGGTGCCGGCAGCGTGCAGGCAGCCGGGCTGGGCGAGGCTGAAGTGCCGGTGCTCATGGCGACCCTGGGCAAGGCGCTGGGCACCTCCGGCGCCTTTGTGGCGGGCAGCGAACTGCTGATAGAGGCGCTGATCCAGTCTACACGCAACTACATCTACACCACCGCCATGCCCCCGGCGCTGGCGGCGGCCAGCCTCACGGCGCTGCAACTGCTGCATGAAGAGTCCTGGCGACGCGAGCAGCTCGCACAGCACATTGCCCTGTTTCGGCGCGGTGCCCGGCAGTGCGATCTGCCCCTGCTGGACTCCCGCAGTGCCATTCAGCCCCTGCTGGTGGGGGATGCCGGGCGTGCCATGCGTCTCAGTGAGCGGCTGCGTGCGCGGGGATTGTTGATCAGTGCCATTCGCCCGCCAACCGTACCGGCGGGAACCTCCCGGCTGCGCATTACCCTGAGCGCGGCGCACACGCCGCAGCAGGTGGAGAGGCTGCTGGAGGCACTGGCGGAGTGCTGGCCCGGTGCCTGAACCGTTCCCCAGTGCTGAATACCTGCCCGCGCAGCAACGCGCCCGGGTTGACCTGGTGCTGCTGCATGGCTGGGCCGGCGGCAGCGATTGCTGGCGCCCGGTGCTCGCCGCGCTGCGAGGCTGGGCCAACGTCACCCTGATCGACTGGCGCCCTGGCGACGCGCTGGAGGCGGTTGTGTCAGGCGTACTGGCTGTCGCGCCGGCCCGCGCGGTGTATGTCGGCTGGTCCCTGGGCGGGCAGCTGGCCACCGCGGTGGCGTCCCGGGCGCCGCAGCGCGTTGCCGGCCTGGTCACTGTGGCCAGTAACCCACGCTTTCTCGCCGCGGGGGACTGGCCCGGTGTGGCGCCAGCGCAGCTGGCCGGGTTCCAGGCAGGGCTGGCGGCCGATGCCGACCGTACCCTGCGCCGTTTTTCCGGCCTGCAGTCCCACGGCTGCGCCGCTGAGCGCGCCCTGGCGCGGCAGCTGGTGGCACAGAGCCGGGGCTGGGACGCCGTCGCGCTCACCGCCGGCCTGAGTTGGCTGGCGGAACTGGATACGCGCAGCCTGCTGCCGGCGTTGGCCTGCCCACAACAGCACCTGCTGGCGGGGGCTGACGCACTGGTGCCGGACACTGCCCGTGAGGCCCTGCGCGGATGGTTGACGGGCACCGCCGACGCTTTCGTGGAGGTGATACCCGATACCGGTCATGCGCTGCCTTTAGCCGTACCGGGGGCTTTGGCAGAGGCACTGTACCGCTTCGCTACGGACACAGCGGCTGGCAGTGAAGCATCGTCGGAGGCGCCACCGGCGCCGGTCAGCAAGCAGGCGATTGCCCTCTCCTTCAGCCGCGCGGCGCCTCGCTATGACAGCGTGGCGGCGTTGCAGCGTGACGTTGGTGAGCGCTTGCTTTCATCAATAGCCAATGCAAACAAGGGGTTGATGACGCTGCTGGATCTCGGCTGCGGCACGGGGTATTTTCATCCGGCTTTGCTGGAGCGCTACCCTGGGGCCGTCTATGTCGGGCTGGACCTTGCGCAGGGCATGCTCTCCTGGGCCCGTGAACGGCACACAGAGGGCGCCGTCTGGGTCGCCGGTGACGCCGAGGCGCTGCCCCTCGCCAGCGGTTCGGTGAACGTGGTCTTCAGTAGCCTCGCCTTTCAATGGTGCTACCGCCCGGATTTGCTGTTTGCCGAGCTGGGGCGGGTGCTGGCACCGGGCGGCCGCTGTTTCTTCAGTTCCCTCGGCCCGGCAACTCTGCAGGAGCTGCGCCAGTCCTGGGCGGCGGCGGATGGCGGCCAGCACGTGAATGATTTCCTGTCGCCGGAAACCCTGCAGGCGGCGGCGGATACCACAGCCGGGGTACACCTCACCTTACGCAGTGAGCGTATTGTGCTGCGTTACAACAAGGCGACCGAACTCCTGCATGAACTGAAAACCCTTGGCGCGCACAACATGAACAGCAAGCGTCCCGCCGGATTGACCGGACGCCAGCGCCTTGCTGCCATGGTGCAGGCCTACGAGGCATGGCGCGAACCCGCCGGGTTGCCAGCCACCTACGACGTCATTTACGGGCATCTGGAGAAACTATGAGCCGCAGGTATTTTGTCACCGGTACCGATACCGAAGTGGGTAAGACCGCCGTCAGCTGCGCGTTGCTGCATGCCGCGGGTGCGCTGGGACTGCGCACGGCAGCGGTCAAACCGGTGGCGGCCGGTTGCGATGAGCAGGGCCGCAATGAGGACGCTCTGGCCCTGCAGGCGGCGATGAACATGCCCTTGCCCTACGAGCAGATCAACCCGGTGGCCCTGCAGCCGGCGATTGCCCCACACATTGCCGCAGCGCAGGCCGGCAAGCGCCTGCAGGTGGAGCGGTTGGCCGGCCTGTGCCGCGGCGTGTTCGCCAGCGGGGCGGACCTGGTACTGGTCGAAGGGGCCGGCGGCTGGCGCGTGCCGCTGGGTCCCCGGGAAACCCTGGCGGACCTCGCGGTTGCCCTGGGCAGCGATGTGATTCTGGTGGTGGGTATGCGGCTGGGCTGTATCAATCATGCCCTGCTCACCGCCGAGGCTATCCGCGCCGATGGGCTGCAACTGGCCGGCTGGGTGGCCAATCAGGTGGGTGAACGCATGGCCTGCCATGAAGAAAATGTGGACACTTTGCGTCAGCTCTTGCCTGCCCCGCTATTGGGTGAACTGCCCCACCTGATGCCCTTCGATCCGGAAAAAGCTGCACAATACATTGATATAAAAGCACTTTTATAGGTTTTTCGGGGTGCATGCAGCACCCCTGGACTCTCTGCGACCCGCCTCGCTGCCTGTGCGCTACCCGGCAACTTTCACAAAAGTTATTTGACTTCGGTTGTAATTCGCGCAGAATGTGATCGCTGAAAACATAGGTTCAACTGCATTGCGAGGTAACAGCATGCCGCAGTACAAAGCACCGCTCCGGGATATCCGGTTTGTGATGAATGAGTTACTGGAGTCCGAGGCCCTTTACCAGCGCCTGCCGGGGTATGAAGAGGCGACCCGGGAACTGATGGACGCCATCGTCGAGGAAGGCGCCAAGTTTGCCGAGAACGTGCTGTCGCCGCTTAACGAGCCCGGTGATGACGAGGGCTGTACCTGGAAGGATGGCGTTGTCACGACGCCCAAGGGTTTTCCGGAAGCCTATCAGCAGTTCGTGGCCAATGGCTGGCCGGCACTCGCCGCCGACCCCGCCTACGGTGGCCAGGGCATGCCCGACCTGTTGGGCATCATCGCCAACGAACTGGCAGGGACCGCCAACTGGTCCTGGCTGATGTATCCCGGGCTGAGCCATGGCGCGATCAAGACCATTGAAGCGCACGGCGATGAAGCGCAGAAACAGAAATACCTGACGCGTCTGGTGGAGGGTGGCTGGACCGGCACCATGTGCCTGACCGAGGCTCACTGCGGCAGCGACCTCGGCCTGCTGCGCACCAAGGCGGAACCGCGGGCCGACGGCAGTTATGCGATTTCCGGCACCAAGATCTTCATCAGCGCCGGCGAGCACGACATGGCCGAGAATATCGTGCACATCGTGCTGGCGCGCCTGCCGGATGCGCCTGAGGGCACCAAGGGCATCTCGCTGTTTATTGTGCCCAAATTCAACGTGAACGATGACGGCAGCCTGGGTGAACGCAATGGCGTGCACTGCGCTTCCATCGAGAAGAAGATGGGTATCAAGGCCTCAGCGACCTGCGTGCTCAATTTCGATGGTGCCACCGGCTACCTGATCGGGCCACCCAACCGCGGCCTGAACGCCATGTTTACCTTCATGAATACCGCGCGTATCGGCACCGCCATTCAGGGGCTGGCCCACGGCGAGTTGTCCTACCAGGGCGCCCTGGCCTATGCCCGGGATCGGCTGGCCATGCGCAGCCTCACCGGCCCGAAGAACCCGAACGGCCCGGCGGACCCGATTATCGTGCACCCCGATGTGCGCCGCATGCTGCTGACACAGAAAGCGTTTGTAGAGGGCAGCCGCGCGCTACTGTACTTCCTGTCACAGCAGGGTGACATCGTGCATCGCGGCACCGAGGAAGAAGCGAAGGCTGCGGACGACCTGCTGGCGCTGCTCACGCCGATTGCCAAGGCGTTTGTGACCGAAACCGGTTTCGAAGCGGCTAACCTGGGCGTACAGGTGTACGGCGGTCACGGGTTTATCAAGGAGTGGGGCATGGAGCAGATCGTGCGTGACGCGCGTATCGCCATGCTCTACGAAGGCACGACCGGCATCCAGGCGCTGGACCTGATTGGCCGCAAAGTACTGGGCTCCGGCGGCAAGCTGCTGATGGGCTTCACCGAAATGATGGGTGCCTTCTGCGACGCCAACACGGACGAGGCCGATGCCCCGTTCATCAACGCCCTCAAGTGCTACAAGGACGACTGGCTGGAACTCTCGCTGAAAATTGGTGAGAAGGCGATGCAGAACCCGGACGAAGCGGGCGCGGCAGCCGTCGACTATCTGATGTACAGCGGCTACGTCACACTCGCCTATTTCTGGGCGCGGATGGCGGTGCTGGCGCGGCAGAAAATCGCCGCTGCCGAAGGCGATACCGCCTTTTACGAAGCCAAGGTGCTGACCGCACGGTTCTATTTCGACCGTTTGCTGCCGCGCACCCTGGCCCACAAGCAGGCGCTGCTCTCCGGCGCGGAAAACCTGATGGACATGCCGGAAGCCCTGTTCGACGTGGCTGGCTGATCGGCCCGGCGCGGCCCGCGACCCCTGCGGGCCGCCGCTTGCTCAAATCTGGGCGAGATCACGGCAGGCAGGTGACTTTTCGCTGGCTAGCGGGGAGAATATGGGGCTTGCTTCCGGGAGGATGTGATGTCGGATCAAAACGAACAAGCAGATGACCAGCCCCGCCTGTACCCTGAAGACCAGGCCAAGGTGGATGCGTTTATCACCAGCGGCGTCAACTCGGTTGAGCGCAAGCCGTTCAAACCCCTGCGGTTGCTGGTGTTGCTTATGGTGGTGGTGATCGGCTTCAGCCTCATGAGCCAGCTTATCGCCAAGTGGGCGGGCATCTACTGACGTTCCCGTCTGGTTCTCAGCGTACGCCGCAGGCTCTTGGTTCCCGCCCGAGCCTCTGGTATATTTGCGCTCCTCTAAAAATCGGTGTGTAGCGCAGCCTGGTAGCGCACTTCCTTCGGGAGGAAGGGGTCGGAGGTTCGAATCCTCTCACACCGACCATTTTTTAATCTGATTACGTCTATATTCCCTGTAACCTCCTGTTTTTAATCGATTTTTCTTGCTCATCGATCCGATTCCGTCCGCTCCGTCCTACTGAATACCGACGCCGGTGACGGTATTGTTGTCGGTATCAGTGGGCTCACGAAAATCGATACCGTCAAACGGTAGCAGGAGAGCCACATGAGCAAGCTGACAGCTGCAACGGTTAAGAACGCCAAGCCAGGTCCCAAACCCAGGAAGCTCACCGACGGGGGTGGCCTGTACCTTCTGGTGGACGCCAAGGGCAGCAAGCTCTGGCGTTACGATTACCGCTTCGCCGGAAAGCGCAAAACCCTCGCCCTCGGCATCTACCCGGATGTTTCCCTGAAGGAAGCCCGAGAGGCCCACTACGAGGCCAAGAAACAGATCCAGAAGGGTATCGACCCTGGTCAGGTGAAGAAGGTAGAGCGCCAGACACGCAACCTCGCCGCCTCCGATAGCTTCGAAGCCATCGGCCGGGAATGGTTCAACCAGATCATGGGCGACAAGTCAGAGAGCTACCGGATGCGTACCGGGCGGATTCTGGAAAAGGACCTGTACCCGTACCTGGGCAGCCGTCCCATTGCCGAGATCAATACACCCGAGCTCTTGGCGACCCTGCGGCGGATTGAGGATCGCGGTGCGATTGATATCGCCCACCGGGCCCGGCAGACAGCTGGGCAGGTTTTCCGCTACGCCATCATCACCGGCCGGGCCGAGCGGGACCCGACCGGCGACCTGAAAGGTGCCCTCAAATCCAAGAAGAAAAAGCACCATGCCGCCATCACCGAGCCGGCAGAGGTGGGGCGCCTGCTGGTTGCCATCGATAACTTCCAGGGCACTGTCGTGGTCAAGGCAGCGCTGCAGCTGTCGGCGCTACTCTTCCCCCGGCCGGGGGAGCTCCGGGCCATGGAGTGGGAGGAAATCAACTGGGAGGCCCAGCGTTGGGAGCTGCCTGCGGAAAAGATGAAGATGGGCATGCCCCACATGGTGCCCCTCAGTTGTCAGGCGCTAGAGATCCTGCGCGATCTGCAGCGCCATACGGGACGCGGTCGCTTCGTGTTCCCCAGTGCCCGGGGTGCCAGCCGGCACATCTCCGAGAATGCCGTCAGGGTTGCCCTGCGGGCCATGGGGTACACCAACGAGCAGATGACGGCGCACGGTTTCCGGGCTATGGCCAGGACGCTCCTTGATGAAGTGCTTGGCTTCCGGCCCGACTGGATCGAACACCAGCTGGCGCACGCGGTGAAGGACCCTAATGGCCGTGCCTACAACCGCACCTCGCACCTGGAGGGGCGGGCAGAGATGATGCAGGCATGGGCCGATTACCTGGACGAACTTTCGAATCAATAGCGGAGACAGACACCAATATGAACAAACCAAAAGACCGATTGTTGCCACTAAAACTTAGTCTAGAACTCGTCGCTGTGGAGCTGGAACTGTCGGATCTCAGCCTAACCGAGCAGTATGCTGTACTGCATCAGTACCAGAAGGATTTTGACCTCACTATCAGACTGGGTGGTCATCACAAATTCCCCGGTCAGCTAGTTTCAGATGGGCTCGAGGTTGTGATGGATCGCCATGGGGAACCAGGTTTTCTGACCCTGGGAGATACCACCTGGTTTGATAGCAGTATTGATGAGGTAGCGTTGGGTAACTTTGTTTTTCGTGGAGACAGCCGAATATCAATATCGAGCGTGATTGTTAAGGGACACGAGTACTATGTAATTGACGAACCGCAGATGCACCCCGAGGCAATCGGCTGCGACCTGCAGGACGTCTACATAGATAAGGAAGATTTCGTAGACTTCCGAGACGGCGAGCACCGAACCGTGCCCGATTGGGCTGATCCTTCCAGCGATCTATGGGCTCCAGAGCTATCCTTGGCGGTGAAACTGCACAAGGCCCTTCGTGTCGCAGGCGGTTACTCCAATGAGAGAAGAATGGAGGACAGGGTCAGGTGTTGGATCCAGGACCATATGCCTGGCGAGGAAGTCGGTGATGGTCAGATTACAAGAATCGCCTCAGTCATTGGAGACGCGCGTCAGCAACCCTGGCCTAAAAAGAACAAGTAAATCTATATAATTCAAAGAATTAGAGTTAGTGTGGCGGCCGGGTCGCCCTCAGCCCTGGGCTGGCGCCCAGTCCCACTCCTCACCTGAAATTCCTTATTGTGCGGGCTGGCAACAATGCCACCACGAGAACCGCAACGTAAGGAAACAAACGTATGCAACCTAAAAGCTCCGACAGCCCACGGCTGATTCGTATTAAGCAGGTACAGAGCCTGACAGGCCTGTCGCGCAGTTACATCTACAGCTTGGCCCACCACCCCTCAGCCAAGTTCCCGAAGAGTATTCCTTTAGTCCCGGGAGGCTCGTCGCGAGCTTGGAAAGAATCCGACATTTTGGACTGGATAAATCAACGTGTAGAGGCAGGCAAGCAGGAGATTGATAATGCGTAAGAAGATCAACCATAAGTTTGTCGCAGCCCCCTACATGGTGCCGTTATTTCATCTTCCGAGCTATCTAGCCACGCCTCTCGAACACCTTGTTCAGGCAGGAGATGATGGTTTAACAGCCGACCAGATGCAGACACTTGGATGCAAACATCCCGCAAAGCTGATTTCTGAGCTTAAAAGACGCGGTGTGATCATCGACGCATGGTGCGGTAGCGTTTTCGACGAGGACCTGGGTTGTGATCGCAAGCTAACGATTTACAAGTACAAGGGCTTTTTGCCAACTTGCGACGCCGTCATGACAGTGCATCCCATGGTTAAGGAGGCGCTATGTGGTCGCTGAGTTCTTCGGCCAAGGAAACCGAGCAGGTCAGTGTTGAAAAAGAGGAAGCCTTGGTCGCTGGCCGGCAATCCCAAGGCCCTTCCTCAGTACAGCAAGCTAATACTACCTCATCTGTTGTCTCAATGCAGTCCTGGTCCGCGCGTAGCGCGGGCCTGGACCCAGCACGCCTGAGGGACCCTGATCTCTGTGTGGCAGAGCTGAACAGGCGGTACGCGGTGGTGAACTTTGGTAGCCAGGTTCTGATTGCCGATGAGTTCAACGAGACACACCCTTTTGTGAATGAGGGAACCTTTCACGGTCTATATGCCAATGTCATGGTCCAGGTGGGCAAGGGCTGGAAGCCTGCGACCCGGTATTGGTTCTCGCATCCAGACCGCCGTCAGTACTTGAACGGCATGGTGTTTGACCCTGGAGGATCTCCACCGTCGGGGCTCTATAACCTCTGGAGAGGCTTCGCGGTGGAGGCGGATGTCCAGGGCTCTTGTGATTTGTTCCTTGAACATGTCCGAGAGGTCATCTGCAAGGGCGATGCGGACTGCTACGAGTACGTCCTCAACTGGCTGGCGCTGATGATTCAGAGGCCTGGGGTGTTGCCTGGTGTCGCGCTCTGCCTGCTATCAGGACAGGGTACCGGTAAAGGTGAGTTCGTGAAGTACCTCGGTAAAATCGTCGGCAGGTATCTCAAGCAACTGACCGACCGTGACCAACTCTTCGGACGCTTCACCGACCATCTGGATGATGCACTTCTGGTATTCGCCGACGAAATGCACTGGGGCGGCAACATGAATGAGGCTGGCCGCCTGAAGGTGCTGATCACCGAGGAAACCCGGGAGTCAGAACGGAAGTACGGGGCGGTGATGAAGGTCAAGAACTGTATCCACCTCATCGTTGCCTCTAACGAGGAGTGGGCAGTTCCGGCCGAGGTTGACGACCGTCGGTTCTTCGTCTTGGAGGTGTCCGAGCACCGCGTGGGAGACTTCGCGTACTTCGAGCGGCTTGCTGGGGAGCGGGATAATGGGGGCCCGGAGGCCCTTCTGGTGTTCCTTGAAACCAGAGATATCAGCACCTTCAACCCCCGGAGTTTTCCGCGTACTCGAGCTCGGCTGTCCCAGCAGCTTGCATCGCTGAAGCCTATTGATGGCTGGCTGCATGACCTGGCTGCCTCGGCGACTCTGCCCCGGAGCGTTGTGGGAGATGTCGAGTCCTGGTCACAGCGGGTGCCGAAGGAAGAGCTGTTTCAGGCTTACAAGGCGTGGCGGAACGAAGCCAAGGTCCAGGGCGCGGCCGAAAGCAAAACGGCGTTCACGAAAGCCCTAGCGCGGTTTGGGTTCGTGACGACCAAGATGCAGCATCCCTTCGGCTCGCGCCGAGTACAGGCCTACGACGTGCCCACCATCGGTGTCCTGCGAGCGACCTTCGATCAGCTGCTTGGATATCCGACCGACTGGGACCCGGTATAAGCCTCCTGCTGGGGTGTCGTGGGCAAGCCCTGTCCAGGGCGCCCCAGCTTTTTTGGTCCTTGGTCGGACGGCTATAAGCCGCGTGGTTGCTGGGTTTGTCCGAGATGTCCGGCTTGTTCGGGTACTCTTCCAAAACCTCTCTCCTGGCCCCATTACCTCTCTATATTCGTTTTTTCATTTAGCTTGGACAAGTTGGACAACCCGGCCACGGCTAGTAATCATGCGGCTCTCAGCTGTCCGGGATGCTTGCGGGAAGTTGGACAAGTCGGGCAGAGAAACACTTCTCTTGGCCACGTTCGCATTCCGCGTAGTCCCGCAAGGTAGCGCGCAGCGCTCGCCGCTGCGAGGGCGGAGGCGGGATGAGGACGTGGGCACAATGTACCTGTCGTCTATACCGAGGTGTTGACGACAAGTCTTCAGCCAAGGCCCTAGTGCTCTTCACTATGAAGCCAGGGCTGATCATAAAACATACAACTCTGTGGAGTGGTTTCATCCCTACGAAAGAAGTTCTCCAGACTTCTCCACCGAAGCTCTCCCGATGTTCTAACTCAGCAGAATCAGCCGCAGGCGACGATGTACACCCGAGGTACTAACTGCACCTTATCGAAGCCATAAGGCAAATTTGCTCACCTGCTTACGACCCCAGTACTCGGTGCCTCGCTGTCGCATTGGCAAATACCCCCCCGGGGGGTAAGCCAGCGACAGTAGTGAGTAGCACGCCCCCCGGTACGTTTCCATAGACATCGTCTTCGCTACTGATGCTGGCGCCGCTGCGCGGTCGGTGTGGCGAACGCCACCCCACAATGACTATGGAGCTACCCTCATGTTCACAGCTATCGGCAACTTCTTCACCGCAATCGCTACCCTCTTCACCGCCATGAACCGTGGTGCATCTGCCCTCGACCATTGCGCCAAGTGGGCAGAGCACGAAGCCGCAGACTTCGAAAACCGCACTCAACTGGAGCGCAGTGCTCGGCTTGAGCAGCTACAGATCGAACTCAAGACATTGCCTCGCTTGACCTGATCAACGACCACCTGCCTTCGGGCAGGTGTTTTTTACACACCCACACGACCAGATAGCCTCTACTTCCCCTTTTAGTCTTTTGGTTTCACCGGTTGCGTCCTCGCCCATCCCTGGCGCTGCGCGCTAGGACTGGGAGGCACAGGCACGTTCCTGACTTTCCCTTGACCCTTGCAGCTTCTGACCTCGAAAAGTCTCAGCTGCACTCGCACACACTTCCGAATGCCAGGAGCTAAACCATGAACACTCACCAAACCAAGGAAATCACTTCTCCTCTCACCTACGCCATGTGCTTTGAAGAGAAAGAGCAGGCCACCATCCAAGAGGCCCTGATGATTCTCGAATCTCGAATCCGAGACTCTGATGTGTATAGCAACCCTTCCAACGTGAAGGCCTTCTGCCGTCTGCAGATCGCACATGAGTTGGATGAATACTTTGCCTGCATGTTCCTCGACAACCAGCACCGCCTCATTGCCTTCGAACGTATGTTCCGGGGCACGGTAGATGGTGCTGCTGTCTACCCCAGGGTCGTACTACGACGTGCCCTGGAGCATAACGCAGCGGCTGTCATCTTCACCCACAACCACCCATCAGGCATTGCCGAGCCCAGCGATGCCGACATGAGAATCACTACCCGCCTGAAGGACGTGCTAGCTCATGTTGATATCAGTGTACTGGACCACATCATCGTCGGTACTGAGGGGGTCTACTCCATGGCAGAGCGCGGTCGTCTCTAAACCCCATCATCAAGAAGGAACTACTTAATGAGCAAGCAAGACAAAGTCGCGTTTCTGGTTAGCAGCATCCTGGTGATGCTGGGGCTATTCATCACCGCAGAGGAAGGTCCTGCAGGGCTTGTTCTATGCGCCCCAGTTGTCCTCTACTGGCTTTACAGATACCTCAGTGGTGACATCAGCTTCATTGGCAAGACATCGGATCAGGAAGAGCAATAGTTATCCACACTTCACAAGGGAAGAGACTGCACCGGCGACGGTGCGGTCCTCTTTTTTTTCTTGGCTTGGAAGCCAGGTTAAGAAGATGCAAGGCAACAGCAATGATGTCGCAGAATGACCATAAGACGGGATTATGCGCAGTGCCTACGGCACCGTCCGCTGTCGCCGCATAATCAGTCCTATGGGTAAATCTGCTTAGCTGCTCATGGCGGCGCTACTGCCTCCGCGCTCCCGGCGCGTCGCTCGGTCTCGTCACTCAGGCTCACCACCGACCTGCGCCTTGCTACGACCAGGGCCGTAGCCGCGCGGTGCAGGGTCGGCGTCTCGCCTTCCCTCCTCTACCGATCTAGCTTGGGCCACGGATGCTGTAGCGCCACCAGAGTTCGGGATGATTCTCGCCCCCTCCTGCCTGAAAACTGTACTTGTCTATCCATACAGCGCTGCGCCACCGTTCCGAATGCCATAGATTGGAGATAAGACTGGGGACGAGGCGACCGATCCACTGAGTTTGTTGTCCCACATCACACCTCGCACGCTGTGCTTTTCCATGGCACCTTTTGATGGGTATAGTCCTACCCACCCCTTGGGCACTGGCCGGGGTGACGGGCCTTACCCGGCAAGCCAAGAACAACAATACCCAAGAGGGATCGATGAACAACATCGAACAGCAATTCCTGAAGTCACTCGACGACAAGCTCTGGAAGGCCGCTTGCAAGCTGCAATCCAGCCTGGATGCCGCAAATTACAAGCATATCGTACTTGGTTTGATCTTCCTGAAGTATGTCTCCGACGCCTTCGAGGAGCGCCAGGGCGCCCTGCTGGAGCTGTTCCAGACCGACAGTGACGACAACATCTACTACCTGCCCCGGGAGGACTACGACAGCGAGGCCGACTACCAGCACGCGCTGCAGGATGAGCTGGAGGTGCTGGACTACTACCGGGAAGCCAACGTGTTCTGGGTGCCCCGGGCGGCCCGCTGGGCCACTCTCAAGGAAAAGGCCGTGCTGCCCATCGGCTCGGTGCTCTGGCAGGACGAAGCCGGCAACGATGTGAAGCTGCGCTCGGTCTCGTGGCTGGTGGACAATGCCCTGGAGGAAATCGAGAAGAGCAACGCCAAGCTGAAGGGTATCCTCAACCGAATCAGCCAGTACCAGCTGGACAACGACAAGCTGATTGGCCTGATCAATACCTTCTCCGACACCTCCTTCACCAAGCCATTGTACGATGGCGAGAGGTTGAGCCTGCACAGCAAGGATGTCCTCGGCCACGTCTACGAGTACTTTCTCGGCCAGTTCGCCTTGGCTGAGGGCAAGCAGGGTGGCCAGTACTACACCCCCAAGAGCATCGTCACCCTGATTGTGGAGATGCTCGAGCCCTACTCTGGCCGCGTCTACGACCCCGCCATGGGCTCCGGGGGCTTCTTCGTGTCCTCGGACAAGTTCATCGAGGGACACGCCAAAGAACAGCACTACGACCCGGCGGAGCAGAAGAAGCACATCTCCGTCTACGGCCAGGAATCCAACCCCACTACCTGGAAGCTGGCGGCCATGAATATGGCTATCCGCGGCATTGACTTCAACTTCGGCAAGAAGAACGCCGACACCTTCCTGGATGACCAGCACCCGGACCTGCGCGCGGACTTCGTGATGGCCAACCCGCCCTTCAACATGAAGGACTGGTGGAGCGAGTCCCTGGCCGAGGATGCCCGCTGGCAGTACGGTACACCACCCAAGGGCAACGCCAACTTCGCTTGGCTGCAGCACATGCTGCACCACCTGGCGCCCACCGGCAGCATGGCCCTGCTACTGGCCAATGGCTCCATGAGCTCCAATACCAACAACGAGGGTGAGATCCGTCGGCGCCTGGTGGAGGAAGATCTGGTGGAGTGCATGGTGGCACTCCCGGGGCAGCTGTTCACCAACACCCAGATCCCCGCCTGCATCTGGTTTCTGACACGGGACAAGGCCAATGGCTTGGTGCGCAAGGAGAAGAAGCGTGACCGCCGGCAGGAGTTCCTGTTTATTGATGCCCGAAACCTGGGCTACATGCGTGACAGGGTACTCCGGGACTTCACCAGCGAGGACATCGCCAAAATTTCCGACACCTTCCACGCCTGGCAACGGGGAGAGGCCTACGAGGATCTGGCTGGCTTCTGCAAGTCTGCCAGTCTGGCGGAGATCGAGAAGCACGACTTTGTGCTGACGCCGGGGCGCTATGTGGGGGCCCAGGAACAGGAAGACGATGGCGAGCCCTTTGTCGACAAAATGGTCCGATTAACCAGCCAGCTAAAAGAACAGTTCGCCGAAAGCGACCGGCTGGAGGCCGAGATCAAACGAAACCTCGGGGGGCTGGGGTATGAGGTCTGAATGGGTAACTATCCCGCTCGGTGATGTATTAACTTTACAACGTGGCCATGACCTACCAGCCCAGAATAGGCTTCCGGGCGATATCCCTATATTGGGCTCGTCAGGCATTACCGGCTATCACAATGCAGCAAAGACCACCGGCCCAGGTGTTACAGTCGGACGCAGTGGTAACTCCATGGGCGAAATAAGCTACTCAGAGAAAGACTTCTGGCCGCTAAACACGGCATTGTATGTCACCGACTTCAAAGGAAACGACCCAAAGTTTATTTATTACCTTTTGAAGACCATAGACTTTGATCAATTCAACTCCGGCAGTGCTCAAAAGTCGTTGAATCGAAATGCCGTTTACCCTTTTGAGGTTGAGATCCCCAAAAGCAGAACTGAGCAACGGCGCATCAGTTCAGTACTCTCCTCTTTTGAAGAGAAGGATGACATTAATTACCACATCAACCAAACCTTGGAACAAATAGCCCAGGCCATCTTCAAAAGCTGGTTCGTCGACTTCGAGCCCGTCAAAACCAAGATCGCCGCCCGGCAGCGCTGGTATGCCCTTCAGCCCGTTGCCGAGCCGGCCTCTCCGGTCTGTTACGGCGACGACGATGTGTCATTGCCCGATCTGGAAACCTACATGAATCTGGCCGCCATGCAGGCCATTTCCGGGAAGAATGAAGGGCAGCTGGCGCAAATGCAGGTGGAACAGCCGGAGCAGTATGTAGAGCTGTTGGCGACAGCGGAGCTGTTTCCGTCGGCGATGCAGGAGAGTGAGTTAGGGGAGGTTCCGGAGGGTTGGGACGTTAGTGTAATTGGTAGCGAAGTCACGGTTGTCGGGGGCGGTACGCCGTCAACAAAGAACGCAGAGTTCTGGGAAGGCGGCAACATTCACTGGACGACACCCAAAGACCTGTCGAGCCTTGCGGATAAGGTCCTCCTTGATACTGAGCGCAAGATCACTCCAGCTGGGCTCGCTAAGATCAGTTCTGGCTTGTTGCCAGTCGATACCGTATTGATGTCCTCGCGTGCACCTGTTGGGTATTTGGCCTTGGCAAAAACTCCTGTCGCAGTTAACCAAGGCTACATTGCCATGAAGTGCCAGAAGCGGCTTTCACCAGAGTTTGTTATCCAGTGGTGCTCCGAAAACATGCCCGAGATCAAGGGTAGAGCCAGCGGTACGACCTTTGCAGAGATCAGTAAGAAGAACTTCAAGGTTATTCCAGTAGTTGTGCCTCCCGTAGACTTGATCACTGCATACACAGCAAGCGCTAAGTCGCTCTACGACCAAATAGAACTACGGGCACACGAATCACGGACACTGGGTCAGCTACGTGACACGCTGCTGCCCAAGCTTCTCTCCGGCGAACTGACTCTTTTTGATACCGCGCAAGCCCAGCGCGAGTTGCAGGACGTAGCCCATGTATAAGATCGATCCGACTCAGAACCGTATCGCACCGCTGGAGGCCAAGCGCTTCGCTGAGCTAGGCTTTACCGAGCGTAAACATCTGCAAGAATGGCTGGAGAACTGTCCGCAGGCCTTGGCGCAGGTTGACGGTGATGAGCTGCTGATCATCCAGAAGGAATTCGATGGCTTCGATGATACCCGCGAACGGCTGGACCTCTTGGCTATCGACAAGGACGGCAACCTGGTGATCATTGAGAACAAGCTGGATGACACCGGGCGGGATGTGGTGTGGCAGGCGCTGAAGTATGCCGGGTATTGTGCCAACCTGAGTAAATCGCAGGTGGTCGACATCTACCAGCGTTATCTCAACCAAAGGACACAGGAGACCGGACAGCCTGTTGCAAATGCTGCCGATAACCTGGTCGAGTTTCTGGAAGTGGATGGGCTGGAGGCGGCCCAGATTAACCGCATCAAAACGCAACGTCTGATCTTCGTTGCGGCCCGCTACCGTAAAGAGGTCACCAATACTGTTCTCTGGCTGAGTCAGTTCGGTATCGCCTGCCAGTGCTTCAAGGTCACTCCCTACCAGACTGGTGGCGAATTGTTTCTGAACGTGGAGCAGATCATCCCCACCCCGGAGTCCACCGAGTTTATGATCGGCATGGTTGCCAAGGAGGCAGAGGAAAAGAGTGCCGACACAGAACAGAAGCAGCGTCACACACTGCGACTGGCATTCTGGGAGCAGGCGCTGGAGGCCTTTGGGGAAAGCAAGTGCGCGCTGTACAACAACATTAGCTCTGCGAAAGATCACTGGCTCAGTGCTGGCTCCGGTATCAGCGGCATGCCGTATCAGCTCATCTTCGGCAAGCACGAGATTCGTGTGGGCCTGAGTTTGCAAAACAGTCAGGCAGAGGCAAATACCTTCGTGTTTGAACGACTGGAAGCGCAAAAGACTGATTTGGAGGCAGCCTTCGGTCATCCACTAGACTGGTTGCCGTTGCCCAACAAAAAATCCTGTCGTATCCAATACGCCAAGCCAGTCGACGGCTACAACAAGGACAACTGGCCGGGGATGATCAGCTGGATGGTCGACCATATGACCAAGCTGGAGACGACTCTGCGCGAACCACTGAAGGTCATCAATCAACAGCTCAAGCAGGCGTCGTTTGATGCCGCAGAGGTGGTTGATGACTGATCAGCAGGTTCACCTGTTTGTATCACAGGATGGCCAGGCCCAGCTGGAAGTGGCACTCGACCAAGATACGGTCTGGCTCAGCCAGGCCCAGATGGGTCAACTCTTCGATACCAGCCCAGAGAACGTGCTGATGCACCTTCAAAACATCTTCAAAGACGAAGAGTTGGAGGAATCGGCAACTAATAAGGAATTCTTAGTAGTTCGCCAGGAGGGCAAGCGTCAGGTTCGGCGACGTATCAAGCACTACAACCTGGATGCCATTATCTCCGTGGGTTACCGGGTTAGCTCCAAGCGCGCCACCCAGTTCCGTCAGTGGGCCACTCGGGTCCTCAAGGGCCACCTGGTCCAGGGTTATACCCTCAACCAGCGCCGTCTGGCCGAGCGCGGCATCGAGTTCGAGCAGGCCCTGGATCTCCTGAGCCGTACCCTGGCCAATCAAGGCCTGGTTTCTGCGGAGGGCCAGGCTGTGGCCCGTGTCATCAGCGACTACGCCCGCTCTTGGAGCTTGCTGCAGGGCTATGACGAGCAGCAACTTGCCGAAATCAACACCCGACAGCCGGACATGCGCCCGTTGCAGCTGGAAGAGGCGCTGACGGCCATTTGTGAACTGAAGCAGACCCTGATGGCCAAGGGCGAAGCCACGGCTCTCTTTGGCCAGCTGCGGGGCGATGGCCTGGCCTCTGCGCTCGCCACCATCGAACAGGGCTTTGGCGAGGATCTGTTCTACCCCAATGTCGCCAGCCGTGCCGCCCACCTGCTGTACTTTGTGATCAAGAACCACCCCCTGGCGGACGGCAACAAGCGCTGCGGTTCCTTTCTGTTCCTGTGGTACCTGCGCCGCAACCAGGCCCTGCTGGCCAAGCCAATGGAGCAACTGATCAACGACAACACCTTGGTGGCCCTGGCCCTGCTGGTGGCGGAGAGCCTACCGGACCACAAGGCCCTGATGATCCGGCTGATAGAGCACTTCGTTCAGCTCAAGGAGCCGGCGGGGAACAAGGAATAAGGCATGACCGAAGACCAACTGGAACAGCTATGCCTGGAATGGTTTGCCGAAGGGGGCTGGGAGGTGGCCCATGGCCCCGACCTGGCGCCCGACGGCCCGGCGCCCGAGCGTGCCGATTACCGCCAGGTGTTGTTGCCCGGGGATCTGGAGGCAGCAATACGTCGCATCAACGCCCACCTACCTGAGAGTGCTATCGAACAGGTGGTGGCCAAGGTCAGCAAGCCTGAAAGCCTGGACCCGGTAGTCAACAACCGTGCCTTCCATCGCCTGCTGCTAGACGGTGTACCCGTGGAGTACAAGCGCGACGACGAGCGCGTACATGACCACGCCTTCCTGATGGACTTCACCCACCTGGAAGCCAACCGCTTCCGGGTCATCAACCAGTTCACGCTCACTGGCAGCAAGCAGCTGCGTCGGCCAGACATGGTGGTCTTTATCAATGGCCTGCCTCTGGGTGTGCTGGAGCTGAAGAGCCCAAGTGCCGAGAACGTGGATATCTGGGATGCCTACAACCAGATCCAGACCTACAAGGACGAGATTGCCGACCTGTTTGCCTATAACGAGGCGCTGGTCATCAGTGAAGGCTACAACGCCCGTGTAGGCTCACTCACCGGCAGCCCGGAGCGCTTCATGCCCTGGCGCACCCTCAAGCACGAAGACGACAAGCCCCTGCTGGAGTGGCAGCTGGAAACCCTGGTGCGGGGTTTCTTTGACCGCGAGTTGTTCCTGGACTATCTGCGTTACTTCGTGATCTTCGAGACCGATGCCGACAAGCTAATCAAGAAGATCGCCGGTTACCACCAGTTCCATGCCGTGCGCGAAGCGGTGCGGGCCACCGTGATTGCCGCCGCGCCACCTGCCGGGGTAGAAACCAAGCGGGCCACCTATGCCGATGCCGTCGTCCCGGGCAGTAAAAAGGCCGGGGTGGTGTGGCATACCCAGGGTTCCGGCAAGAGCATTTCCATGTGCTGCTACGCCGGCAAGCTGCTGCAGCAGCCAGAGATGAACAACCCCACCCTGATTGTAGTAACCGACCGCAACGATCTCGACGGCCAGCTGTTTGCCACGTTCAGCGCAGCCAGGGAGCTGCTCAAGCAGGAACCGGTACAGGCCCAGGACCGGGAGACTTTACGCCGCCTGCTGGCCGAGCGCGAGTCCGGTGGCATCATCTTCACCACCGTGCAGAAGTTCGCGATCCTGGATGACGAGAAGGGCCACCCCATCCTCAATGACCGCCACAACATCGTGGTGATCTCTGACGAGGCTCACCGCAGCCAGTACGGCCTGAAAGCCACCCTCAAGAAGGATGGCAGCTACAAGTTCGGCTACGCCAAGCACATGCGCGATGCAGTGCCCAACGCCTCTTTCATTGGTTTCACCGGCACGCCAGTCGCTAGCGAGGACAAGGACACCCGCGCCGTATTTGGCGACTACGTCTCCATTTACGACATCCAGGATGCCGTCGACGATGGAGCGACCGTGCCCATCTACTATGAATCCCGCCTGGCCAAGCTGGACATCAATCGGGAAGCCATAGACGCACTCTCGGACCGGGTAGAAGAAGTCGTTGAGGATGAAGAAGACTTGGGCTCCCGGGAGCGAACAAAGGGCGAATGGAGCCGGCTGGAGAAACTGGTCGGTGCAGGCCCCCGGCTGCGGGAAGTGGCGGAGGACCTAGTCAATCACTTCGAGACCCGCTCGGCGGTGATGGAAGGCAAGGCCATGATCGTGGCCATGAGCCGGGAAATCTGCGCCCACCTCTACAACGAGATTGTTGTACTGCGGCCCGAGTGGCACGACCCCGATCCCGAGAAGGGTGCCATCAAGATCGTGATGACTGGCTCAGCCTCAGACAAGGCGCTGCTGCAACCCCACATCTACAACAAGCAAACCAAGAAACGCCTGGAGAAACGCTTCAAGGACATCAACGACCCCCTCAAGCTGGTGATCGTGCGAGATATGTGGCTGACCGGCTTCGACGCTCCCTGCTGCCATACCATGTATGTGGACAAGCCCATGAAGGGCCACAACTTGATGCAGGCCATCGCCCGGGTGAACCGGGTATTCAAGAACAAGCCAGGTGGCCTGGTGGTGGACTACATCGGCATCGCCAATGAACTGAAGCAGGCACTCAAGACCTACGCTGACTCCAGTGGCAGGGGCGCACCCACTCACAGCGCCGAGGAGGCCTTTGCCATCCTGCTGGAGAAGCTGGACATCATCCATGGTTTCTTCGCCAAGGGACCCAAGGGCGCAGGTTTCGACTACAGCCGCTTCGAGGACCAGGCCAACCAACTGCTGATTCCCGCCGCCAACTACATCCTTGGCTTGGAGGACGGCAAGAAGCGCTTCCTGGATACCGTGCTGGCCATGAGCAAGGCTTACTCCCTGTGCAGCACCCTGGACCAGGCTCACGCCTACCACAAGGAAGTCGCCTTCCTCTCCGCAGTGAAGGCCGCCATCACCAAGCACACCAGCGTGGACAGGAAGCTGACCCAGGAGGACAAGAACTCCGCCCTGAAGCAGATCCTCGACAACGCCATCATCGCCGACGGCGTCACCGACGTGTTTGCCCTTTGCGGCCTGGACAAGCCCAACATCGGCCTGCTCTCCGACGAGTTCCTGGAAGACGTACGCCAGATGCCCTACAAGAACTTTGCCGTGGAGCTGCTGGAGAAACTGCTCAAGGACGACATCCGCTCCGCCACCCGCAACAACGTCGTCCAGGAAAAGAAGTACGGCGACCGCCTGCAAGAGACCCTGCGCAAGTACAACAACCGTGCCATCGAGACCGCCCAGGTGATCGAGGAACTAATCGCCCTGGCCAAGCAATTCCAGGCCGAGCTGGAACGCGACGCTGCCCTGGGCCTGAACCCGGATGAAGTGGCCTTCTACGACGCCCTGGCTAACAACGAGAGCGCAGTACGTGAGCTGGGTGACGACACCCTGAAGAAAATCGCCGTGGAGATCACCGAGAAGCTGCGGCAGTCGACTACCGTGGACTGGCAGGTGCGTGAGAGTGTGCGGGCTAAGCTGCGGATCCTGGTGCGCAGGACGCTACAGCGGTACAAGTATCCGCCGGATCAGGCGCAGGAGGCGATTGAGCTGGTGTTACAGCAAGCGGAGGTGTTGTCAGGTCAGTGGAGTCGATAAGTCCCAGCCAGCCAACTCGATACTGGCAAATCACTGGAGCGTCAAGGCAGATAAAGAAATGGACGCAAAGGCAGAAAATTGAACAGGGATTTGATCTGTGATTCAGTGTGGGGCACGAAACTGGACATCAAATGGCCTACTTTGCGCGTTGCTCTGTAGTGAGATAAAGAGAAAAATTACCTAGCAAATGGGGGTACATGAATGTCATCACTAGCGGCCTTAGTTAATGAGCGAATCGAGCTGCTCCGCCCGAGGCTGCTTGATACTACCCGTAGAAACCCCCTTATTAACAACGTGCTGACTGCGAGAACGGCGTCTTTCGTACGGATAGTTGATGAAAAGCCGCAAAGCTTTATCGAAATTCTGAATTCCGAATCTGCGATGGCTCTTCAGCCATTGCCGCCACTCGATGACGAGCCGCCCGATGAGAGAACGCCAGCATTTATTACGGCTTTCGAGAACGCACAGGGCATTGATGAGAAGTACATCGCTGAGCTAGAGAAGATTGATTTTGACAGCGATGAGTCCGCTTTCGAGAAGCAGGAAAAGCTTGATCGCGAGTTGAAGGACAGGATAAGAGCACAGTTAGAGCTGCCGCCACGGCCAGCTTCTGGCCAGCACTATGACCTGATCAACCACGCCAAGATTCACAAAATAAACCCCTCCTTTACTTTACCCGACCCGAGCGCGACCGCTACGGACGACCGGTTTGATGACCTTGCCCTTCAAACGTTGCTTTTACCAGCGAATCTCCAGTCTCGACTTGGTCGAATTTACAGTAAGGCTCGCACATACCGTGAGGAGCGCGGTCTCGAAGTTGTCTACGTTGCCGTTGGCTATCTCGACTGGTGTATGCCGGATACTGATCCAGAGCGGGATTCTTTTCGTTCTCCTATTGCGTTGATACCCGTCGTTCTTGACCGTACTCGGTCTCCCCAAGGGGAGATCTATGAGATTCGCCAGCTGTCGGGCATACGTTTTAACCCGGTACTGAGCCATAAACTAAGGCATGAAGCTAAACTTGATATTGACGAAATAATCCAATGCTTCGAGGGTGAAGATATAGATATCGAGGCCGCGTTTGAGCTGATTGTTTCGAAAAAGCCGAAAAGGATGAAGTGGAACGTCAAGCGCCAAGCCACTTTTGGCATTTTCCCTTTTCAAGGGATCGACCAGTACTACGACCTGAGAACAAGCGATATTGATTTTTCCGAATTTCCGGTTCTGAAGGAGCTCATGCTTGGTCGGGAATCTGGTTCCGAGGGGTGTAGTTTTACCGAGAGCGACACCGAGTCTGAAGAGGCCGTTCGCGTCGTCCCTAACATAGTGCTTGATGCTGATTCTTCGCAGTTCTTGGCGCTGCTTAAGGTCGCCTCAGGAGACAACTTGGCTCTTGAGGGCCCGCCAGGGTCGGGTAAAAGCCAGACTATCGTGAATGCTATTGCAAATGCGCTCCAGTGTGGAAAGCGTGTACTCTTCGTGGCACAAAAAGTTACGGCTCTAGACGTCGTCTACGCGCGCCTACAGGCACTAGGCCTCGATAAATTTGTGCTGCCGATGGTGGGGACGAAAGCAGACAGTGATGCGTTCTATCAAGCACTGATGGAGCGTCTGGAAACACGTTCTACAGGGAGGTCTCCGGGGGATGCCTCTATTCGTAGGCAGCTGGTGCGGCATCGTGACGTGCTGGCGGACTACATCGACTTATTAACCAGTCGCGTAGCAGGAACGCAGATTACCGTACATGAATTATGGGGTCTTTGTGTCGAGAATCACGACGCGCAGAGTAAGCTACCACTCGCTTTTAAAACGCTACCCGTTGATCTTAAAAAGTACGCCGAGAGCTTTGGCGTACCCGAGTTCAAGGCTGCGTGTGCGGACTTGATCGGCTGGGCTGATGAGCTGTTGGAGCTTTCTATTCCTCCGGGATCGCCGTGGGCGTCCGTAGATTTGCTTGATATTGATATTGCGAAGGTTAATGAGGCGAATGCACGCGGCATGTTGGCGGAGCAGGAGCTAAACCATGTATTGGGTGCGATTGACTCTCAGGCTCTGACCACACTGTTTGCTATTCTAGATCGATATTCACTCAGTGAAGTGTTGCCAGTTCTAAGGCTGGGGCAACACTGGGCGGGTACGGAAGTAGAATATTGGCGTGATATAGTTCATGGTCGTGATGAGGCGTACCGAGAGCTCTCACAGTTTGATGAACTTTACCGAGAACTCGAGTCCATCTGCGAGGCCAACAGTAGCCTCGTAGATGAGGCAATCAGGTTAGCTCCAGCAGCGCCACTATTTCGAGTATATAGCGAGTTTCTTGAACGTCTCAGTTTGAGTAGTTTTGAGGGGCCATTTTTGAGGGCGGCCAGGTCTGAGATTGAGCATGAGCTCGCTATAGCATTCGACTTGTTTGCTAAACGTGAACTACTCGACCGCATGCAGGTCCACTTGGATCCCCCTAGCTTGTATCAAGCGTCGGAGGCGCGCCAAAGACTGTTCTCTAACGATTGGTTCTTCGGATTCGCTGAAACATTATCGATGGCGTCTATACAACGCGATCTCAAGGACGGCCAGATCGCCGCAAAGAAAGCCTTTGCTCTACTCGGTAAAGATCAAGGCCTTCCTGCGGCACGATCTGTAACACAGGTCCAGCGGACAATAGAGAGCGCTGGATTTTTTGCTAGGCGATTTCGTCCATACAAAACAGCAGTAAACACAGCATGTAGCTGGCTCAGATGCACTCCGCGGGAGATAACGAAGGAGGCATTGACTGATGATTTAAAAGAGCTGGCGAGTGCATCTTCTGCATGGGAAGACACTGCGCTCGCAGATTTTCTGCCGCAACCAGAGGCTGAAGTGGTCAAGTCAATCGCGGAAGTCCAGCGGGAGCTTTCCGCATTTACGGGCTTGCTGATCGGGCTAGGATTAAGTGAGTCACAGGTTTCGGTATTGCTCACGACCCCTCTGGTGGATGATCTGGCAGTGAATTTGCGACAGATGGGTCACGTTCCCGCAGCTTGGAGTGACATCAAAGCAAAGCGGGAGACCCTGACAGACAATCTCACTTGGATACGAAATAATGAGGACTTGCTCGCGGAGGCAGAAAAGGTCTGTGTATCGGAGAGGGTATGGAGTGTTGACGAAATGCGACGCTTGTCTGTGGTTTGTGACGCAGCAAAGGAGCGGGTCTCTAAGTTTGATGCTCTAGTAGCTTCTTTGGGGGTGCCGGATGTAGACACGTTAATAGAGCAACGCGAACCCTTACTCGAACTTTCTCGGGTGGCCTCGAGCGGTGATAAGCAAATTATTGAAGGTCTATTGCTCGAACCAGCGTCACCAGTAGGACTTGCTCTCGATGAGATCAAAGAGAGGGCCGCAGAGGTGGAATCGCTCTCGGACAGGCTTTCCTCGGGCAAGGCGGAGCAGAGGTCGTCGAATAGTTTCTGCGAGGCTGTGAGGTACCTCACCAGCCACCTCAAAGACTCGGACGGATTCAATCTAGTTATCCAGCGTCGCAGCATCGTCACTACTTCTAACCAATATGGGCTCGGCAGCATTCTCAGCGCATTAGTAGGGGAGGGCAGGCTGGAAGACGCGCAGATTCTAGTCCCGGGCGCTCTCTCGTACTATCTCCGTGCACGTGCCGAGGTTGAGCACGGTGATCGCATGCTGAATTTTTCGGGTACAACTCTAAAATCAGCGCGAGAGAAGCTGCAGCAGACTGATCGAAAGCTAATCGCCATGAGCCCTGAGACGGTGTCTGCGTCCGCGATAGCACAGGCGGACCCGCCGGAGGGGATTGGGTATGGACGGAAGTCTGACTACACAGAGATGGCCTTGCTTCGACATGAACTGCAGAAGAAGCGACGGATCCCCCCGAGGAAGCTGCTTAAGCGTGCCAATAGTGCGCTTGCCGAGCTGTTCCCATGTTGGATGATGGTGCCCAGCGCAGTTGCGCAACATTTACCCCGGAAGAACATGTTTGATCTGGTGATTATTGATGAGGCGTCACAGATGACGCCGGAAACGTCCATATCTGCTTTAATGCGGGCGTCGCAAGCCATGATTTGTGGAGACACCAATCAGTTGCCACCAACGAATTTCTTCAAGGGTCTTTCAAGTACTGAGGATGAAGATGAGGATGTTGCGACTGATGAGGAATCAATTCTTGAGCTCGCAAATACTCAGTTCCACCCAAAGCACAGACTTCGGTGGCACTACCGCTCCCGTCATGAGGAGCTGATCAGCTTTTCAAATCACTACGTCTACGATGATGATTTGGTTATTTTCCCCTCACCGGGCGGCACCGGCGATAAAATGGGAGTCGGGATAGTTCAGGTCAATGGGACCTTCAGTCGTGGCTTGAATCCTGCGGAGTCGCAGGTCATGGCTGATCACATCGCTGAATTTATGCGGAGTAGCCCTCACAGATCACTTGGGGCAGTGGTGATGAATCAGTCGCAAATGGAGCACCTTGACGCGCTGGTGTTGAGGCTAGCCGAGCATGACAGCGCTGTTGCAGATTACATAGATTACTGGGCAGATAAGGACGATGGCCTAGAGAAATTTTTCGTAAAAAACCTCGAAAACGTTCAGGGAGACGAGAGAGATGTCATATTTATTGGCACTGTGTATGGACGAGATAACCTGGGCAAATTTTATCAGCGAATTGGTCCGATAAATGGTTCGTCAGGTAAGCGCCGATTAAATGTACTGTTCTCGCGCGCTAAGGAGCAAATAGTTACCTTCTCATCTATTCCCCTAGACCAATTTAATCCAAGCGATACGAACGAAGGTGCGCGGCTGCTGAAGCTCTGGCTCCAATTCTCTCAGAGCAAGCGCCTGGGCGAGCGAGTCGTGCATGATGATCGTCGAGGAGTTCCAGATAGTCCATTTGAAGAGCACGTGATTTCTGCGGTCGAGTCACTAGGTTTTGAGCCTGTGGCACAAGTTGGTGTTTCCAATTATTACATCGACATAGGTGTGAAACACTCGGACTACCCTTTCGGCTATATCTGTGGGATAGAGTGTGATGGTGCGACTTACCATTCTTCGAAGAGTGCCAGAGATAGGGACAGGCTTCGTGAGGAGGTGTTACAACGGCTCGGTTGGGATCTCTACCGCATTTGGTCAACAGATTGGTTTAGGGATCCGTATGGAGAGCGCGAGCGACTCGGTGAATACCTGGAGAGGCAACTGCGTGAAAAAGTTGCCATCATGCCGGAGATTGCTGAACCTCCAGCGTCTGATAGCGAGCAGCCAGTCGCACCAAAGGCTGCACGTCAAGCGCAATCCAGCCAGGGGTTGCTAGACCTAAGAGAAGACGTGCTCGTATACGACGAACAGAAAGAGATCGCATTCGTAGAATCGCGAAACGGTCCAGTAGCCCTTGGCTCAAAGGTCAAGGTGAGATATTTAGATGGGCCGCGTGCTGGTGTGGAGACCAAGTTTTGGTTAACTGACCTACCCGAGGATCATCACGCAGAAGTGCCAGGCTACACGGCGCTGCGCCTAAAAGCGCCTATATGCAAGGCAATCATTGGAGCTTATCAGGGCGACTTGGTGAGCTACGATCTCCAAGATAGCGAGGTCGGTGTCGAGATACTTGAGGTGGAGGCATAGCTCCAAGTTTGGATATGGAAATGGAGGACGGTTCCATTGCCAGTTCATTAGCCACATCCAATAGTCAGTCGCGCTTTGGTTAGTATCCTCCGTATTCAGCATGGTCTAGCTCCCACTGCTCGATCTCAGCGATTCGCCATGCTGACGTGCGCGCGCCGAGCTTTACGGGCGCGGGAATGCGCCGCGCTCTCTACGTTACAGGAAGGCTTCGGAAGATAGTGCGGTCATTGACTGGACATTTAATGGCGCAAAGAGTAACTGGTTACCGCAAAGGGCCTCATACAGAAGATTTGAAAGACCTGTTCTGTGATGAGAATCGACCAATGACTGACTACACGAGGGTCTACTATTGGATTTATCCCGACAAGCTTCAGGTGTTGGCCCGCGATTCAATAATGCGCCACCTTAGTGCCAATGACGCTGCGTATTTCTGGCTGATGAAGTTCTTTCCCATGGCATTCTGGGTGATTTGGGACTCGCCAAAAGGGTATGTGTATCCACAGCTCAGGTCTTTCGACGACTATCGGTTCTTGGATCCAGATGAGGAAGTAGAAATTCCTGTCTTATTAAACGAGATGCCCCATGAGCGGTGGCCTGAAGCCCCAGATGATGAATGAGTTTGCGTCTTTGGCGAGGGCGCGATCGGCGTCGTTGAAAAGAGACCAGGGGCTAGGCGTCAATGAAAGCGCGAGTGCATGAACGTATTTCGAAACCATGCGCCCAAGTAATGTGTAAGCTCGTTTACAAGAAATCAGCATATTCCCTCAGCTTTGACACTGTCTGGGGGAGCTGCTGTTTCTGAAGCGTGGCGAGGAATTGCTCCACAGTGAACGGCGGATTTTTGAGTCCCATGCGCTGCTCTCGCATGGCCTTGCAACATACCGGGGCGTTCATGTCTATCTGATAGCAGATGAAGTCGTCCGGATGGAGTGTGTCGATACCGTAGGGCTGGAGTGCCTGCTCTGGAAAATCCTTGCGGTTGAAGGTAACGATTGCGTCGGCATTACAGCGGATCGCAGCGGCCAGTACATGCCGGTCGTCAGGGTCGGGCAACGACAAGCTCGATATGAGTGGTTCGTGGCCAGTCACCAGGGCATCCCGGACATTGGCATCCATTAGGTCCCGAGCCCGTTCCAGGCTTGGCCGGGTGAAGCTGTCTTGGCGGAGGAGCGCCTGGATCCATTCCTCATGAATCTGGCTTGACCAATGCGCCTTGAACAGATCCGTCAGCGCCAGCCGCATGAGGGTATCCCGCAGCGGTGCGGGGTACAGCACGCAGGCGTCATAGACGACCGTGAACTTGCTCACGGAAGGTCAGTACCCCATCCCCTCTTTCTGCGACAAGGCTGTAAGTTCATCCAGGGAGTCCTTGCGCTGCTGGTCGGTACGCTCTTTGTAAGCCATGACGTCTTTCAGCAGGACCCTGCGGTGCGTCCCTACCTTGCGAAATGGGATCTCCCCCTGTTCCAGCAAGCCAACCAGGAAAGGCCTGCTGACGTTGAGCAGGTTGGCGGCCTCCTGGGTGCTCAGCTCATGGTGATGCGGAACCAGGCTGATGGCGTTGCCCTTGGACATCTCCGACAAAACCTCCAACAGGATCTGCAGGACGTGGCCTGGCAGGATCAGGTCCTCAGTGGGCTGGCTGTCCACCTTCAGCGTCAGTTGCACCCGGTCCACCCCGGCATACTTTGAGAGTGTCCGGCTGGAAACCTTGGCTTGCTCCACTTCGTCCGGATTGGGGAGGTGAAGGATCTCTTGTGCACCCATGCTCTGTACTCCTGATTTGCTGCTATGCCCGATCTCGAGTGGCACCCTGAGCACCGCCGAACTCTACCATAAACGAAATAAACGAAAAAGAGGTAAGGGCGAGTGACGGGGTCTGCGGAAACCCCTCGTGCCTTCAGACTCATTTCATGTTGGACAAGGCTGGCTCTACCGGGGCCCGATGAAGGATGGTAATCTAGCTCAGTGGGGCCTTTGATAGCCCCGCAGGATTCGAACCCGCACAGTGGGTCCACAGCGACGGTATCGCTGTCGGTATCGGTTCTTTGTAGGCGGAGAAAGCCTTTAAATATTAGTAGGTTGTAAGGACTTTTCGGGCGGTCTCACAGACCATTTCTCAATGGTGCATTCCGGTCACATAGGTTGCACTTTATTCCGAGGACATGGGTAACACGTTTGGAGCGAAGGGGTTCACACCCACTGGCTCCACCCTGTTCTCGGTCTGGTCAAAAAAGCCTAGATCATAATCCAAGAAGCTGGGGTCCGGCCTTCCGGCAAGCCAGACCCGGCCTTCAACTTCCCGTATTCCCACTGTTTGCCCGGCACATACTGTGCTCAGGTTGATTTTGCGTTTGCCGATGCAGATTCGGCCACATTGGGTCACGCGGACCGAGCGATCGTGATAAGGATATTCAGGCTCTTCAGGAGGTCGGTAGGCACGGACTGAAGGTGTATACAGGTCACCCGGGTATTGGCCGTTCAGCGACTGGTGCGGGCGCTCGTTATTGTAAACCTGCATGAAGCTATGGAAGCGATCTTGCTGTTGCAAGAAATTGAATGAGGCCGGCTTGCTGGCCTCCTTTTTCAAGGTCAAATTCATGCGCTCGTGGCGCCCATTCTGTTGCGGATTACCCGGTTTGATCCGCTCGATATTTATCCCCAGCCGTAGCCACCAGATTGATAGTCGACTCAGGCCAAACAGCGCATTGGGAGCATGTAACAAGATTAAGGTCATCAAGCGAATTGCCTATGGCTACCGGGATAACGACCACTTCTTCCTGAAGATAAAAGCTGCGTTTCCCGGTAAAGTGCGATGAACCAAAAAAAAGCCCTCGCTAAGAGGGCTTGTGCATCAAAGGAAATATTTACGCCTTTTTACGATTCATCCAGCCTAACCCCAAGAGGCCGAGGCCAAACAATACTGCTGTGCCAGGCTCCGGAACCGGTGTGGCGCACGGTGGCTGCCCGGGTTCACCACAGGATGGAGGCACTATTCTCTCTTCAATACCTGCATAATTCACTTGTGGCTGAGAGAAGTTATAAAAGCCAAACGATCCATTTTCAAATGTTCCGTTGATATCAAATTGTAAAACGTTATCGACCTCTACTCGGATGTTCGTGGAGGTGAAGGAAATATCGAACAGGTATTCCGTGTTATCTACCCACCCTACATTTCCCAGAGTCGCGGCTCTTTGTATAAACGTAACATTGCCAACATGATCCCAAGCGTCTGCGTTTTGGTCGATACCACTCGCGTCAATCGAACCAGTTACGCGAGATATAGACATGCCCGCATCCCATCCACCTTGGGTGCCCTGCTTCCAGTCTACTAGGATGTAGTCGGTTGTAGGGTTGGTTCCGAATAGATCGTTGTCATCATAGCCAAGAACAAACCCAAAGAAATCATCGTCGCCACCGCCGGGGCGCCCATCTTGTAAGCCCTGCCTGATAGTGCCAGATAGTGCAAAACCCTGGCTGTCCATATCATTGAAGAATACGGTGGGCCGACTGTTTAGCGATTGGTTTACTGAATTGTTACTGTTGAAAAGCGTCCAGTTGCCACCACCGTCCACTTTCCACGAGGACAAATCGATTGGAGCCGAATACGCTCCTCCCGCCATTAATGCACCTAATACTGCGACAGCCGAACGTAATTTTTTTATGGAAATCATAATCAATGCCCTCTCATTTCGCAAAACACTGTCGACCACAGCTTTTCATCATTTGCACGCTTACTTAGCAAACCTTATGCCACCTATTCGAAGTCTCGATTAGTCAATCACTTACAATTGCACGGATACAATAGGTGAAGCCTGAGTGTAAAAAATGTTGACAATAATCGGCGCTGAAGAAAGAGGTTCGATGTCCGCAAGGGGGGGAGTCACGGGGCTTGATTGGCATGACCGTGTAATGACCTGCACAAGTAAGGGGGCGTGAATATCCGGAGGCTCCAGGCCATTGCACAGTACTCTGTCGTAGATGCGGTCGTCTTCGCCGCATGCAGCGTGCAACAAGAAATGTATTAGCCTGCGTGCGCTTGAACGAGTACCCCAAGTACGGTGACGGCACCGGAGTAGAGCTGGGCGCGCCTACCACCTCACCGGCAACCGCGCTGGCCCCCGCAGAATCGCGCCCCTCGGCACGGCGTCCTGCGGGTCGAGCAGGTGCAGGCCCGGCAGACGCTCCAGTATCACGTCCAGCGCCACGGCGAGCTGCCGGCGCGCCAGGTGCATGCCCGGGCACAGCCGTGGCCCGGGCCCGAAGCTGAGCAGTTTCTTGCTGCTGTCCCGGCGCATATCAAACACGTCGGGTTGCTCGAACACCGCCGGGTCGCGGTTGGCTGCCGCAATGGCGAACAGGCAGAATGTGGCGGGCGGAATCTCCGTGCCGTGAAATTCGATGGGGTGGGGTGCCGATAGCCGCGGCAGCACCGCCACCGGCGTTTCCCAGCGCAGCAGCTCTTCGATGGCGCCGGTGCGCAGCCCTGGTTCGGTCAGTAACGCCTGCCAGCGTGCCGGATCGGCCAGCAGGGTGTAGACCAGATTGCCCAGCGCATCGGTGGTGGTGGATGCCCCGGCGCTGAACAGCAGGCGAATATGGGCGAGAATTTCCTCGTCGGTCAGCTTGCGTCCCTCGACTTCAGCCAGCACCAGCCCGGAGAGAATGTCTTCTCGAGGTTCCCGTCTGCGCTCCGCCAGAATCGGCAGCAGGTAGCGGGTAATGTGCTCTGCGCAGGCGCGGGAGCGCACCGGGTCACGCGGAAACTCAAGGAAACCCACGGCCCAGTCACGGAAAACATCCTCCCGGTCGGTGGGGATGCCCAGCATGCGGCTGATGACGGCGAAGGCCACGCGGTGTGTGAACGCCTGGGCGAAATCGGCACTGCGTTGCCCGCCCAGACGGTCGATGAGTTCGTGGGCGATGCGGGCCAGCCCCTCCTGTTCCATGGCTTCCACCACGCGGGACTGAAACGCCGGCGTGGCCAGCCGGCGATACAGTCGATGTTGCTCGCCCTCCATGGTCTGGAACGTGACACCCTGTACGGGCTCAATGGTGATGCGGTAGGCGTCGGCAGGTGGGAAACGGGTGTTGTCACGGAAGGCCTCCGCCAGTGCCGCGTGGCTGCTGATCAGGAATGCGGGCTGCCCGCCGAACAAGGCGGGGCTCATCGGGCCTCGTTCGCGTGCTTCGCGCAGGGCGCTGTGCAGCGCATCACCGGCAAAATCCTCATGGGCAAAATCATGGATGTTGGCTGCGGTCATTCCGAATTCTCCCCACCGGGTCATGCCTGTTACCTCACACTAGCAGTGTTTTCGGTCTCCAGCCATGTGTCGGTGTATCATGCGAGTGTCGACCAGAAGGTAGCTCCCGCCGGGACGCTTTATGTTTATCGCGCAATACATCTTCGATTTCGCCTCACGCAGCCCCTCCGCCCCGGCGATCATTCACAACGACCACGCCATTTCCTATCGCGCGTTTGCCGGTGCCATTGCCCGGGCGGCCGGTGAGCTCTCTGCGGCCTTGCCGCAGCCCAGGGGGGCGGTTGCGGTGATGATGCACAACCTGGCCGACTGTTGGGTGACGACCCTGGCGCTGCAGGCGCGAGGGTATACGACGGTTTGTGTCGCTTCCCTGGAGGTGCTGGCCTCGTTGGAAATCAGGCATCTGCTCGGCATTGTGGTGAGTGCCGAGGAGGTGGGCATGGCCGAACCCTGTGACCTGGCTCCGGTGTTGGCCCTGAGCAAGCCCGTATTTGATGGCGCGCTCGCTTTCGAAACCCCGCTGCTGGCGGAGGACGTTGACGATTGCGGGCACATCCTCTTCACCTCGGGAACAACAGGCAGGTACAAGAAGGTGCTGGTGCCCGCCCGTGTGCAGCGGGAATCAGACAGGGAGCGCTGTGATTTTCAAGCCTATGACAGTAGCACGCGGTATCACGCGTTGGGCTTTGGTTTGTGGACGGGTAACGGCTACAAGGCACCTTCCTCGGTGTGGCATGTTGGCGGCACCGCCATTCTGGATCAGCGCAGTGAGTGGGTGGAGCCATTTGTGCGCAGTGGTGTCACCCAGGCAACACTGCTCCCGGACATGGCCTTGCGCTTGAGCGAGTCCGAGAGCCTGGCGCAGATGGCGTCCCCAGCGGGCGCCCGCCCGATTATCTATTTGAGCGGCGGTTTCGTGTCGGCAAAAGTGACAGGCAGGTTGCGCGAACACTTCGATGTGTTCAATTCCTACGGGTGCACGGAAGTGGGCCTCGGCGTTCTCTGGCACGACTACGCTCTGCCGGCGGATCCCAGCTGGATGGTCTCGACCGGGGCCCGGGTGGTCGAAGTGGAAAATGCATCGGGGCAGGTGTGTGCGGTCAACGAGGAGGGTCGATTGCGCATCAAGCTGACCGAGCTGGATGCCACTGGCTACATGGATGACCCGGAGGCAAGCCGCGCGGCATTCCGCGACGGCTATTTTTATCCCGGCGACCAGGCCATACGGCGCGAAGACGGCGCATTCCGCATCCTGGGTCGCACTGCCGATGTGGTGAACCTTGCCGGGCAAAAACTCGCAGTGGCACCCATCGAGGCGAACCTGCAGAACGTTCTGCAGGTAAACTACGTGTGCCTGTTTGCAGGTGTCACGGCGTCCGGTGAGCCGGAAGTGGTAATTGCCATGGAGGCCGCCGAGCTGCCGAGCCGTGACCGTCTGGATCACGTCGGGCAGGAGTTTTCCCAGTGGGGTGAGGTGCGCTTCGCACTGGTGGACACTTTCCCTCGTACCCAGTCCGGAACCAGCAAGATAGACCGCAAGCGCCTGAAAGCGCTGCTTTTTCCAGTGTGACACCGGGCGTCGGCAACAGCAGCGGCCGGCGCAGCCAGCCATCAAATCGGATCCTGCCCTACACATCCGGACCGCGCCCCACTAGACTGGGCATGTTTACACTCCGGCCTCCGCCCTGACTGCCCATGCACGCTGTGGCAGGTGGCGTGGCGGCAGAGTGGCCTACCTGACACAAGGAGATCCACACGCGTGGCCTACGACCTCACCGGCAAGATCAAGCTCATCCAGGAACCCCAGACCTTCAACAGCGGCTTTACCAAGCGCGAAATGGTGGTGACGGTGGAGGACGGCAAATACCCTCAGGACATCAGCCTGGAGTTTGTGCAGGACAAGATCGGCCTGCTTGAGGGATTGCAGCCCGGCCAGGAAGTCACGGTGACGTTTGACATCCGCGGCCGGGAGTATAACGGGCGGTATTTCAATAACCTGCAGGGCTGGAAGATCAGCGCCGCAGGTGCCCATGCATCAGCGCCGCCGCCCGTCGCTGAATCCGCCGGGTTTCCCCAGCAGGCCGGTGATCCGGGTTACAGCGATGACGACATTCCGTTCTGACCGGCGCATGATAGCTGGGTGCCGCCTCAGTGGAGAATAACAGTATGCGCACCGACACACAGTCAGCCATTGCACGGGTTTTTCCGGAGATTGATTTCGCGACTGACCCACTGCCCGACTTTCACCAGCGCATGGCTGCCCTGCGTGATGCCGGGCGGCGCGTGGTACCCGTCAATTACCTCGGCGCGACAGCCTGGATTATTCTGCGCCACGAGGACGTGTCGGCACTGTACCGCAATGAGTCCGGTGTGCCGGCTGCGCCGGCCTATCGCCGGCACTCGGAACCCGCTCAGGGCAAAACCCTGCTGTGTATGGAAGGGGATGAGCATCGGGTGAACCGATTGCTGGTCTCGGGTGCCTTTCACCCCGGCGCCATCCGCCGTCGCATAGACACGCTGCTGCGGCCGCTCGCGGATGAATTGATCGACAGTCTCGCGGGTAGTTCCGGTGTCGATCTGGTGTCCGCCTACACCCACCGGTACCCGTTCAAGGTGATCACCGGCTTGCTTGGCATTCCGGTGGAAGACGAGCCCGAGCTGCACCAGTGGCTTGACGGTCTGTTCCAGTTTCCGTGGAACCCGTCACTTGCGCTGGAGGCCCGTGCGGCGATCACGGCCTACCTGGCGCCGATTGTGCAGCAGCGCCGCGCGCAGCCGCAGGACGACCTGCTCTCCTTGCTGGCAGCCGCCGAGGTGGAAGGCAAGCGCCTGACGGATGAAGAGATTTTCTCCTTCGTGCGGCTGATTTTTCCCGCTGGGGCGGATACCACCTACCTGTCATTGGGGAGCCTCCTCTGGGCGGTGTTGCGGGATGACGCCTTGCGCGAGACGTTGCTGGCCGACGCCGCCCTGCACGCGGCCGCAGTGGATGAGGGTTTGCGGCTGTATGGAGCGGTGTGCCTGCAGCCGCGCTATACGGAACGGCAGATCAACGTGGCGGGTGTCACCATACCGGCCAACTCGGCGCTTCTTTACGGCAACGCCACTGCGAACCGCGACCCGGCCGTGTTTACCGATGCCGACACCTTCCGGCTGGACCGCGGCGCGCACCACAAGTCCGTCACCTTTGGCGGCGGGCCCCATTTCTGCCTGGGCTCACACCTGGCACGCGCGGAGATCGAAGTGTCTTTGGGTGCCCTGCTGGGTCGCCTGCCGGGGCTGCGTCTGGCAGACCCGGCCCAGCCCGGACCGCAGGGTGCGGTGTTGCGGGGCGTCAGGGAGCTGCCGGTGCTGTTTGATGCGGTCCTGCCGGCGGCGTGATGCTCAGACAGATTGCGGCGGCATGTGGTTAGCCGCCCACACCACGGTGTCGCTGCCGCTGGTGTAGTCTGTGATGAGGGCAGAGCGCACGTTGAAGGTGCTGGCGCTGATCAGCCACTCGCCGTCAATGCGCCGGTATTCGTCCTCGTAGAAACCGCCGAGTTGCACGGTGGTCTTGTCCTGCGTGTTGATGCTGTGGAAACGCAGACCCACCCGCGCGCGCGCGGTGTCGGCCCCGGTAATCTCTACCAGCATGTTCTCGGCGTGGTGCATGTCGACGATGTGCTCGTGACAGCCCAGGGCGACAAATACCGCAACAAAGTCTTCGCGGTTGGCGAACTGCCCGATATGGCCGAAATTGATGTTGACCGGGCCTGGAGCGAAACAGGCGGTCACCTGCTCAGGTGACTTGTCGTCGCAGGCATTCAGGTAGCGGTACTTCAGCTCGCGAATTGCCTGCTTGTCGAGCAGGATCTGCAGAGAACCCTGCGGGTCGGCGCTGTGGTTGGGCATTGTGGTTTCCTCGGCGTGAAAGCATTATGGCAACGAGCTTAACCCATACGTCTCCGGCTGTAATCGGTGCACCCCGGGAACCCTCTGCCCCGGCAATTTCTTGAACCACCGGGCAGAGGTTGGGGCGGTGTTACCAGCCAGGCCCTCAGCGCATTGCACGGAGCATCCAGGCGGTTTTTTCGTGGATGCGCATGCGGTCGGAGATCAGCGCCGCGGATGACTCATCCTCCGCCGCCTGTGCCGGTCCCAGCGCATCGCGGCAGGTTCTGACCACCTGTTCATGTCCACGATTGAGGATCTCAACCATGTCAGTGGCTGCAGGCACACCGTCGACTTCCTGAATGGAGCTGAGTGCCGCGAAGGCCTTGTAGGTGCCGGGGGCGACCTCACCGAGCGTACGAATACGCTCGGCGAGGTCATCTACCGCGGTAGCCAGCTCGGTGTAGTGCTCCTCGAACATGAGGTGCAGCTCACGGAACTGCGGCCCGGTCACGTTCCAGTGGAAGTTATGGGTCTGCAGGTAGAGCGTATAGGAATCTGCCAGCAATCGCTTGAGGCCTTCCGCCACACGGGCACGGTCGGAACTGGAGATGCCGATATCAATGTCATTCATAGGTGTCACTCCTCTGATCAGTTTTTCAGGTCGAAACGATCTGCGTTCATGACTTTGGTCCAGGCGCTGACGAAGTCGTGGACGAACTTTTCCCGGTTGTCATCCTGTGCGTACACCTCCGCGTAAGCCCGCAGAATGGAGTTGGAGCCGAACACCAGATCCACGCGCGTGGCGGTCCATCGGGTTTCTCCCGTTTCTCGATCACAGATCGTGTAATCACCGTTTTCGGTGGGCTTCCAGGCGTAGCGCATATCGGTGAGGTTGACAAAAAAGTCGTTGCTCAGGACGCCTACGCGATCTGTCAACACGCCGTGGGCACCTCCGCCATGGTTCGTGCCCAGAACACGCATGCCGCCGATCAACACCGTCATTTCCGGTGCTGTCAGTCCCATCAGCTGGGCCCTGTCCAGCAACAGGCGTTCGGCGGACACGGTGTAGTCGCGCTTCAGCCAGTTGCGGAATCCATCGTGAATCGGCTCCAGCACGGCGAAGGCATCCTCGTCGGTCATCTCTGCGCTGGCATCGCCGCGACCGGGCGCAAACGGCACGGTCACCTGCACCCCTGCCGCGTGTGCGGCCTGTTCGACCGCGGCGCTGCCGGCAAGCACAATCAAGTCTGCCATGCTCACTGGTTTGGCCAGCCCCGATTGCACGCGCTCAAGTGCACGCAACACCGTCTGCAAGCGTTCCGGCTCGTTGCCCTCCCAGTCTTTTTGGGGTGCCAACCGGATGCGGGCGCCGTTGGCGCCGCCGCGGAAGTCCGAGCCGCGAAAAGTGCGCGCGCTGTCCCAGGCGGTGTTGATCAGCTCTGCCGCGCTGGGCCCGCTGTTGAGCAATTGCTGCTTCAAGTCGGCAATTTCCGTGGTATCCAGCACATAATCCACCGAGGGGACAGGGTCCTGCCAGATCAGGTCTTCCTGCGGCACATCCGGACCCAGGTAGCGGCTGCGTGGCCCCAGGTCGCGGTGCGTGAGCTTGTACCAGGCCCGTGCGAATACATCGGAGAAGTAAGCCGGGTCATTGTAGAAACGCTCGGAAATCTTGCGGTAGGCGGGGTCGACAATCATGGCCATGTCGGCATCGGTCATGATCGGGTTCAATCTGATGGACGGGTCCTCAACGTCGACCGGCTTGTCCTCTTCCTTGATATTGATGGGCTCCCACTGCCAGGCACCGGCAGGGCTCTTCTTGAGCTCCCACTCGTAGGTGAACAGCAGGTAGAAGTAACCGTTGTCCCAGCGCGTGGGGTGTGTGGTCCATGCGCCTTCTATGCCACTGGTGACGGTGTCGCGACCATAGCCGGTACGGGTTGGGTTGTGCCAGCCCAGGCCCTGTGCGGCGAAGTCGGAGCCTTCCGGGTCGGGTCCCAGGAGCGAGGCATCGCCGTTGCCGTGGCATTTTCCCACGGTGTGGCCGCCGGCGGTCAGTGCCACCGTTTCCTCGTCGTTCATTGCCATGCGGGCAAAGGTGAGGCGCACATCGTGTGCCGTCTTCTGCGGGTCGGGCTGGCCGTCAACGCCTTCCGGATTCACGTAGATTAGGCCCATTTGCACCGCTGCCAGCGGGTTGTCCAGCGTGTCCTGACGGTCGCTGTGCATACGCTCGTTGCTTTTGCCTAGCCATTCCTGCTCGGATCCCCAGCTGGTATCTTTCTCCGGGTGCCAGATATCGGTGCGGCCGCCGGCGAAGCCATAAATCTTCAGGCCCATGGATTCATAGGCCATGGTTCCGGCGAGGATGATCAGGTCGGCCCAGGAAATGCGGTTGCCGTATTTCTTCTTGAGAGGCCAGAGCAGACGGCGCGCCTTGTCCAGGCTGACGTTGTCTGGCCAGCTGTTGATGGGGGCGAAACGCTGGTTTCCAGTACCACCGCCGCCGCGACCGTCGGCGATGCGGTAGGTACCGGCAGCGTGCCACGCCATCCGGATCATCAGGCCGCCGTAGTGGCCCCAGTCTGCTGGCCACCAGGCCTGACTGTCGGTCATCAGCGCATGCAGGTCGCCTTTCAATGCGGCCAGGTCCAGTTTGTTGAATTCCTCTGCGTAGTTGAATGACTCGCCGAGAGGGTTCGTCTTGCGGTCGTGTTGATGGAGAATGTCCAGGTTGAGTGCTTCGGGCCACCAGGCCATGGGTGAATCGCCCATTCTGGTGCTGCCGCCGTG
>CEOG01021435.1_pt1 | contig 39930 bp, 31 predicted proteins | sample 530301 | NCBI WGS metagenome assembly CEOG01 (sample SAMEA2619903, study PRJEB7988) | marine metagenome | biome: marine biome (ENVO:00000447); feature: surface water layer (ENVO:00002042); material: "saline water (ENVO:00002010), including plankton (ENVO:xxxxxxxx)" | depth 5 m | reverse complement strand
ATCAACTATCCGGTTCCCGGCGGTATGCTGGAGACAGCGGAAAATCTGCGGCGCAGTCATTCCGTACCGCGGGCCGAACAGGATGAGTTTGCCGTCGAATCCCACCGCCGCGCCGTCGCCGCCCAGAATAATGGAACTTTCGATGACGAAATCATTCCGGTGACCATTTCCGGACGCAAGGGCGATGTGACGATCACCAAGGATGAGCATCCGCGCCCCGAGGCCAATCTGCAAGACCTTGCGAAACTGCGCCCCATTCTGGGTAAGCAGGATCCGGAAGCGACCGTTACGGCAGGCAACGCGAGTGGCCAGAATGATGGCGCCTCCGCTTGCGTTGTGACGACGCGCGCCATTGCGAATGAGCTTGGCCTTAAACCCTATGGCCGGATGGTGAGTTGGTCAGTTGCTGGTGTCGGACCCGAGATCATGGGCATTGGACCCGTGCCTGCAACGGCGGAAGCGCTCGCCCGGGCGGAGCTGTCGCTGAAAGATATTGATCTTCTCGAGTTGAACGAGGCGTTCGCTGCGCAGGTGCTCGCCTGCACACGCGACTGGAAGCTCCAGAAGTCTGATTTTGAGCGGCTGAATGTCAATGGCTCGGGAATTTCCCTCGGCCATCCGGTTGGCGCGACCGGTGGTCGTATCCTTGCAACGCTGTTGCGTGAGATGGAACGTCGTAATGTCCGCTATGGCCTTGAAACCATGTGCATCGGTGGCGGACAGGGACTAGCCGCTATTTTTGAACGGGCATAACTATTCCCCGGTTTTAATCGCGGGCGGCGTGATCGGATGATCACGTCGCCTTTTTTCATTCTGGTCTTTACCGGATCGGACTATTTTCCTGTGGTATCGCTGTGCAATCTCCCGTAATTTTGTGCCATCGCTATTGAAACAATTTCTGGAGAATCCCCATGCGGTGGCGTGATCGGCGACGGAGTGACAATATCGAGGACAGGCGCGGGCAGTCTTCGGGTGGCGGCTTCGGCGGTGGGCGGGGTATGCCTGTCCGGCTACCGGGTGGGCGCGGCGGCAAACTTGGCATTGTCGGCGTTCTGGTGGTTATTGGCATCTCGCTGTTCCTTGGGATTGACCCGTCCATTCTTTTGCAGGGCGGCATGTCCGGCGGCGGCATACAGGCACCATCGCAGCAATATGAGACGGTCGGGCCGGAATCGGATGAGATGGCGCAGTTTGTGGCTGTTGTCCTTGCGGATACGGAAGATAGCTGGCATCAGCTTTTCGAAGGCCTGAACCGGACCTATGAAGAGCCGAAGCTGGTGCTTTTCTCCGGCGCGGTTCAGTCGGCCTGCGGTTTTGCCCAGTCGGCAATGGGGCCATTTTATTGCCCCGGGGACCGCAAGGTCTATCTCGATTTATCCTTCTTTCAGGAGCTTAAAACCCGGTTCAAAGCGCCCGGTGATTTTGCGCAGGCCTATGTGATTGCCCATGAGGTAGGGCACCATGTCCAGACGCTTCTCGGTATCTCCACCAAGGTACATGAGCAGCGGATGCGCGTCAGTGAGGCAGAGGGGAACCGGCTTTCCGTGCGGCTTGAACTTCAGGCGGATTGCTTTGCCGGTGTCTGGGCATTCCATGCCGATCGGACGCGGCAGATACTGGAAAGCGGCGATATTGAAGAGGCATTGAATGCCGCAACGGCGATCGGGGATGACCGGTTGCAGAAACAGTCCACGGGAACGGTCGTGCCGGATTCATTCACCCATGGCACATCCGCTCAGCGGGTCCGCTGGTTCAAAACCGGATTTGCGAGCGGAAGTGTCCGTGATTGCGATACTTTTTCTGCAGCCAGCCTATAACCATGGCTATGTCGTCTTGGTGTGGGTAAAATATTGCCTGAAGATGTGATGTGAGAAGGGCGGCTTTCGTGCCGCCCTTTCTTTTAGAGAGATAGCCGGACAAATTGGCTACGCCGATACAACCGTTTTCCCTTTCATGAACGCCACCAGAAAGCCCGGAATGGTGATAACGACGGCGGCAACAATCAGTTCCATATGCGAGAACCCGATCATTCCTCCGCCGGGTGCCGCGAAGATAAGGCCGCCGCACAGAAGCGAAAGACGCCCAACCGAGGAAAGAATGCCCTTGTTGCGCAGGCTGCCAACGCCGAGAAGCCAGCCTTGTAATCCGGCGGAAACCAGTAAAATACCTGCTACGGCTGTGAAAAAAACAATGGCAATCTCCAAGGCATCCCCCTGCATTAGCAAGGCAGGATTGAAAACAAAGAAGAAGGGAATGAAATAGATGATCGTGCCGATACGCATGGCTTCGAAACCCGTTTCCATCGGTCCGCATTTGGCAAGAGACGCGGCGGCGAATGCGGCGAGGGCGACCGGTGGTGTGATAAAGCTGAGCATCCCCCAATACAGGATAAACATATGCACGCTGAGCGGATCAAGCCCGACATTGATCAGCGCGGGGGCGAGAATGATGGCAAGAAAAATATAGGCAGCCGTTACCGTCATTCCGATGCCCAGGATAAAACTGGTGATGGCCCCCATGATCAGCAGAACGAGCGGTGCTCCTCCGGCGAGGAAGACCAGATCATTGGTCAATGTGCCGGTCATGCCCGTTGCCTGCAATGCACCAACGATCAGGCCGATAGCCGCGAGCAAGCCTGCCAGCTCGGCAAGAAGACCTCCGGTCGCATATATATAGCGTTTGAAGCCTTGCCAACTCAGGCGATGTTTCTTGTTGAACTGATTGATGATGAGAAGCAGCGCCGTTGCATAGAAGGGGGCATGTGCTTCGCGATTCATATAGATCAGCATGAAGACAAGCAGCAAGAATACGGCAATATAATACCACCCATCGCGGAATACTTCGCCAATACGCGGCAATTTGTTTTTATCGAGACCGCGAAGGTTCTGTTCGGCTGCATAGGCGTCAATCTGCAGGAACAGACCGAGGTAATAAAGAACGGACGGGATAATGGCGGCAATTGCCACGCTGGCGTAGCTGATATTCAGGAAGTCCGCCATGACGAAGGCGGTGGCCCCCATGATCGGCGGCATCATGGTCCCGCCGGTGGAGGCGCAGGCTTCAATGGCGGCGGCCGTTTTGGAGCGGATGCCAATCCCTTTCATGGCGGGAATGGTGAGGGACCCGGTTGTGAGAACATTGGTGATGGGCCCACCAGACATGGATCCGAACAGGCCGGACGAGAAAATTGCCACCTTGGCCGGCCCGCCCCGTACATGGCCGAGCAGGGCGAAGGCAAGATTGATGAAAAACTGACCGCCGCCGGTATAGACAAGCGCATTGCCGAACAGGAGAAAGCCGAAAAACAGCAGGGCAAATGCCTGCATTGGAATGCCGAGCAGGCTTTCTTCGGAATATATGTGATAGGCGGCGGTATTGAGAAATGTCTGATTAACCCCCGATACAACATCGGGCATCAGATGAACATAGACTGGGTAAAGGGAAACGATGATAACAATGAAAAGGACCGGCAGGCCGCCACCCCGTCGTCCGGCTTCCAGAATGATGCCCCACATGATCACGGCCATAAACTTGCCGAAAACCGGCGCATCATACTCCCAGGCGTCATCCAGAATATTGAGCCCGTGAGTAACGAAGTATCCGGTGAGTGCGAGTGTCAACAGAAACAGGATAACGTCGTAAAACGGCACCCGGCTGCGGGGCGCATTTTTATGGGCTGGCTTGAAGATAAAAAGGGATGACAGCATGATGCCCGTCAGCAGATACATATACTGGTTCTGCAACAGTCCGGAACCCGTCAGTTTTTTGATAATTCCGAGAAAAAACATCTCGTTTATGGCGAACAGAATGGCGGCCGAGGTCATGGTGAAGGCAACGCCTGTCCAGAATCGTCCCGGATTTCGATATTGGGCGGTTTCCGCCTTGTCGACATCCTCAAGAGTTTCATTGACTTCGTAAACCGGCGGGTTGTCGGGTTTGGAGAAAGATGTGCCGGGCGTGTTGTTCATGGCATTTCTCATATTGGCAGATGAAAGGGGATGGCTAGTTGCCGCGTTCGGAACGCCGTCGCAAACGGCGCCCCGCCAACGATGATGACTGGCGGGGCATGTCAATATCAGGCAGTGTCCTTTGCGGATTACCAGCTTTCGAAGATGACAGGGATGCCTGCTGAACTCAGGGCTGCAGCTCGGGCTGCCATCCATCCCTTGTCAAAATCCGCTTCCGGCCTGGCGTTATAATCATCCCAGGCGTTCTTCAGAATTGCCTGTCGGTCCAGTGTTTTCTGCTGATTGGCCTCCGCCTTTTCGGTCCAGCGGCCGATCTCTTTCAGGTATTTCACCGTCCCTTCATGGTAGGGAATCATGAAGTCATCAACCTGACGGTCAATGCCCCATCCTTCCGCACCGGGGGCCGCGTCTTTGTAATCGTCGAACCCTTCCACCATGGCTTTTGTCAGGCTGTAGGCGGTTGCTTCATCGACATCAGTTGTTGAAATCAAAATAGGATAGGGGGAGGCAATCCCTTCCATTCTGCCGTTTGGAATAGCCGGACCATCCGTACATATGCCGGGCAGGTACCAGGGGACGATATTTTGCATTGCTGCCCAACCCTTTTCGTTTGAAAAAGGCAACGGGACGTGGGTCACACCGCGTGGACCGGCGAGCATTTTCATGGTCATGGTGCCGTCTGACGCCGTGATGGCAATATCGACTTCATCATTGATAAGGCCATTGATGGCGGCGGTATAGCCGCCCACTTCCACGACCTGCATGTCATTGAGGGTGAGGCCAGCAAAGGCAAGCTGCGCCTCTATTCCCTTTGCAATTGCCCCTGCGCCGCGAACCATGGCAATGCGCTTGCCGCGCAGATCCTCCATGGACTTGACGCCGAGATCACCAGCGATCGCCAAGGTGACGCAGGCATTTGCCCGGCTCAGCAAAAGGCGTCGCACCGGCAACGGCCCCCAGCCTTCCTTGCCGAATGTGAAAACACCTTCCTGGGAATTGATGCTGTCGCCGCTGACCGCGGAAAATTGCGCATCGCCGTTTTTCAGCGGGGTAATGCGGGAGACGTCATTCTTTGCGGGAAGAGCCCGCAGATTGACGCCAAACCGGTTTTTCAGCATCCCGCCAATGGCGACAAGCTGGGCGTAGTTGCCTGTGCCGGTTGGATAGGTCGTGACAACGATTGTTTGAGGGAGCGACACTTCGTCTGCCGTTGCGGCATGTGCGGTGAAGGTTGCTGTCATGGCGACGCAGGCCGCCATCAATTTTCGAAACGCCATAGGTTTATTCCTCCTGTTAGTACAAATTATTATTTGCTGATTGGCGTTCCGAACTTTCACCCTCCGGGGATCGATATCAGACGACAAGCATCAAAGACTTTTCTTTCTTGAAGCCTGAAGGTTTTTCTTTTCAGGTCTCATCTGCCCGTCTCCATATTCAGATAACGGCGCAGCATTTCTGTCAGTTCGGCAATGGTCTGCGGATTGTCGGGGCGGAAATAGGTTCCCTCGATCACGGCGGAGAATGCCAGTGTCTTGCCAACCGTATTAATGCCGAAGTGGGTCATCTCCCGGGTGATGCCGCGATCTTCGGTAATCCCGCGCTCTTCCAGCCAGTCAAACAACCTGTCTCCGGCGTATTTGTCGAGGATGCCGACGGACTTCGAAATATTTGCATCCTCCCGTCCGAGGGAGAGATATGCATGGAAGAAGCCGATATTCTTGACAACCGTGTGAGACATGCCCGCGACGAGATCTTTAAAAAGCTGATCGGGCTGTTTTGTCACGGAGGATTCGGCGAAAAACAGATCCCATCCATCCATGCCCCGTTTCACAAACTCATCCATCAGCACGTCAAAGAACCCTCTCTTGTCACCGAAGCGGTGATAGAAAGATCCGACAGAGAGCCCAACCTCCGCCGCGATGTCGGCGACGCGCGCCCCTTCATATCCATATCGGGAGAAGGCTTTGAACCCCGCCTTGATCAATAGTTTTCTGCTTTCCCTGCTGCGTTGTTGCAGAGCGGGGCGCTCGCTTTTTCCATCATTTTCAGCCATATGCAGTTCCTGTTCTGGTTAATTCAGGCGGAATGCCTTGCTGAAAAAGGTAGCAGTGTTGCGCCTTGTTACTCAAATGCGGAGTTTCAGTAATCGCGACGTGACACGGGAGGCGGTCGATGATTGCATGTCCGGATGTCCCGGCATTGTCGGCTGGAACCATTGGGCTGCTGTTTGCATATGTCATTGCCGCGTTCTCCTTCCCCGGTGTCTAGACAGCATTCTTTATGCTGAACTGATTGCGGATTAGAGACTTCAGCAGTTTGCCGGTTGCATTGGTGGGCAGCACATCATCTGAAAACCAGATGTAACGCGGGACCTTGTGCGCTGCGATACGTGTTTGCAGAAATTCCCGTAGCCCATCTTCGGAAAGATTGGTGTTTGCATCCGGTACAATCGCGACACCGACCTCCTCGCCAAGGCGTTCATCCTTGACGCTGAAGGCGGCGCACTGGCGTATGTTTCCATAGGACAGGATGGCAGCTTCGACCTCGGCACTAGAGATATTCTCACCGCCGCGGATGATGATTTCCTTCACCCGGTCGATAATTGTGAGGTAACCCTTCCTATCTATGCAGGCAATATCGCCGGTGCGAAACCATCCATCCTCGGTAAAATCATCGGAATTCTCTTCACCGAGATAGTGCGAGATAAACGAGCCGCCCTTGAGATACAGCTCGCCCGCAACTCCGGGGCTTACGGACGCTCCGTTTTCATCAACACATTTATAGTCAATATGCGGAAGGAAAGGGCCTGAACTTGCAGGATTTTCCAGATAGAATGTCCCGCCTATCCCTGTTATTGGGCCGCAGCTCTCGGTCATTCCATATCCGGTCGAGGGGGCGGCATTGGCGAAAGCGCGATGGAGCATTGACGCGTATTCCGCCGGGATGGCGGTTGCACCGATCCCCGCTGTCTGAACACTCCATGTATCTGTTGTGGTAAAGCTCGGATGTGTCACAAGCTCCCTTGCGAACAGGGGAACAACGGTGAAGCGTGTGATCCGTTCTTTTTCGATCAAACGAAGGGCGTTGCCTGCATCCCAGCGGTACATCAGCACCAGCTTGCCACCGACGGAAGTCATGGGCTGCATTCCGGTATTGTTGGCGGAGACATGGAACAGCGGTGTTGTGATGAGTGTTGCGGGAAGTGGTGGTGCAGGAGGTTCACCAAGAGTTTGCCGTCTGAATTCCCGGTTAAGGGTATTGCTGAACTCTATTCCCATCAGGCTGGTGATACAGGTCCGGTGTGTGAACGGCACGGCTTTTGCGGATCCGGTGGTTCCTGAGGTGAAAAAAATTGCGGCCACATGCTCGGGATCGATTTCGACGGGAGGGGCTTCGTCCGCATTGCCGAGAAGGGCTGTCCAGGGCATGTGGTCTGCATCCGATACGGCCTCTGTGGACTGGGATGGCATCCGCACCCCAACCGGAGGAAGCTCAATCAACGGCGGGTCGATTTTGGAAAGTTGTTCAAGGCTGCGTTGATCTCCAACAAAAAGACGGACGGGACATTTACGGAGGGCATTTTGCATTTCCGCAGCAGTCCACCAGGCATTCAGGGCGACGACTGTTGCCCCGATGCGAAGTGTTGCCCAGAAAGCAAGTATCCATTCCGGATAGTTCCGCATGGAGATGGCCACCCGGTCACCGCTGCCGATACCCTGCCGTTGCATCCAGCGGGCAACGGAGGCGACATCGCGATGTGCGTCTTTATAGGACCAGCGCTCTTCCTCATAGACGATATAATCTCTGTCCCTATATCGGAGAGAGGCATCCCAGACATCCAGTAGGGTCACGGGCGCATTTTTATAGATTTTCACGGTCCGTGATTGAAGGGTGATTTCGCCTATTTCAAAGGGCGCCCCTTCAGCCGTCAGTTCGGCCCTGATTCGCCGCTGGAGAGTGTATTTGTCCAATCCTCACGTCCCTTTTGCGAACAGCGCCTCGCAGCCGGTTCCGGCCAGCAGATTGCCAATCCGATTTTGATCCTGAGGGGAAAGGGTTTCATACTGATCCCGTATCCAGCCAAGGCAGCGGGATTGATAAGGAAATGTCTGCTGCACCCATGGCAGACCATCGACCGTTGTCTCAACCGTTTCCGAGCCATTCTTGAACGCCGCATCATTGGCCAGCATTACGGGAACATAAGTGCGCCCCAACTCTGTCAGCAGATCGAGAAGGGTATCGGGAATGTTATCCGCAGGGATCCAGTCTCCATCGGTTGGTTCCAGTCCGGAGCGGTCTTCCATCAGGGAAACCCAGGCATAAACACGCGGCGCATAAGTGGCTGTAAGGGCGGCCGGGGTTGGGTCAAACTGGGCGAGGGAGGTGAGCTGACCATGAGTTGCAAAGTCGGAAGCTCCTGGACGATTGCCCATCAGATAGGGATAGGTTTCAAGATGCCTGCTGAATATCTCCAGAAACCGTTGATAGGCGGATTCGATCACCGGTGCTGTTGTATGGTTGGAACCGACCACATAAAGCCGGCTAATCTGTAAAGCGGTAAACCTGTCCCGCCGAGCAGTAACTTTTTCCTCCGATGCAGAGATATTCGCCCAGTAAGGCAGGATATTTCCAGCCATTTGAATGTCGGCGTCATGATGCCAGCGATAATGAAACATCGCCTTGGTAAGCCATTCATCCGCATAATCTTCGAGCAGGTAGTCAAGAAAGCGGAGGACCGGATTCTCCGGGACGATCTTGCGCTCCGGATATTCTTTTTCAAGACGGCGAATAATCGGCGTTGAATCGACAACCGTCTCGATTCCTCCTTCGTTAGCCGGGAAATAGAGTATCGGCAGCAGCCTGACTTTTGGTGGCGGCATATCGCCATGATCATCCCGATCACCGGTTATAAATCGGTAGGGGATGTGCCGGTAACGCAAAACACTTAGCATTTTCCGGGTATAGGGGGAGCCCGGAGACCCTTTTAACGTAATCACATTTTCACCTGTCAGCCCGCCAGAGAAGGCGGATCCCCGTGGATATTTTTCTTCCTTAATTAGTATTAGAATACTAATTCTATTTTTTAAATGCTGTCAACGGATAAAACAGATGTGCCGGGGACGGGGCGATAATTCGCCTGTCGGCTTTGTTCAGGCAATTCGCATATTCTGGTCAGTATCGATATTGACGGCTATGCCGGATGATTTCTCTGATGGAAAAACCGGCTGAAACCGGGTTCTGTATCTTTGGAGAGTGCGTTATCGGGGAGGGGCGTAGGGGCGGTGCGAGATCATGCGGCGCACCGCCTTCCGGCTAGTTTACCACTGATTGTAGGACAGGAATTTCCCGGTCATCTTAATTTCGATGCGATCGCCTTTTTCGTACGGCACCTTTTCAACGGTCATATCAAAGTCGATGGCGCTCATTATGCCATCGCCGCCCTTTTCCTGGATAAGCTCCTTGATGGTGTCGCCATAAACGCCGACGATTTCATAAAGCCGATAGACACAGGGGTCGGTTGGAATGGCTTGCGAGAAGACTTTCGTTGGATATTCCGCGAGAATAACGGCGGTGTCCTGCGGCAATCCCAGCGTTCTGACCAGCAGGTCGGCCTTCTCGCGCGGGAAGGAATTCATCCCGAGGCAGGCGGATGTGGTGAAGACCTCCGACATCCCGATCGATTCCGCGATCCCGGCCCATGTCAGCCCGGCATTCCGCTTCTTTTCAAGGATCATTTCGGTTACGTCTGCTTTGTTCACTGTATTATCCTTTCATTCGCTTGGGGATTAACCCTTGATTTTTACAAGTTGGGGGGGCGCAGGCCCGCTCACTTTCCTCGCTTGTCTCGGAAACGAGGCCCGGGCGGACAGTTTTTGGCCGGTTTGGCCCGTTCCCGGTCGCGCGGGGCTGGCCCGACAGTTCCTTTGACCTGACGGCGAGGAATTCGACCAGATGGTTGCGGATTTTGTAATAGGCTTCATGGTGAATGATATCGGTCCGTCGACGGGGGCGCGGAATATCAATGACAACGCTTTCTGCTACCTGTGCAAACGGGCCGTTGGTCATCAGCAGGACACGATCGGCCAGTAAGATGGCCTCATCCACATCATGGGTGATCATGAAGACTGTCTGATCGGAACCGGACCAGATGCGGATCAACTCATCCTGAATGGTGCCGCGTGTCAGCGCATCAAGCGCCCCGAAGGGTTCATCAAGAAGCAGCAGCTTTGGCTGGATTGCAAAGGCACGGGCAATAGAGACACGTTGTCTCATCCCTCCGGAGAGTTGGGAGGGCTTCCTGTTCTCTGCGCCGTTCGTCAGGCCAACAAGTTCGAGATATTTATAGGAATGCTCCCGGACCTGTTCTTTTGACCATTCTGGATGGCGTGCTTTGACGCCAAAGATGACGTTTTTCAGCGCCGAAAGCCAGGGCAGCAGGGAGTAGTTCTGAAACACGACGCCGCGGTCGAGGCTGGGGCCGGATAATTCCTTGCCATCCATGGTGACGCCGCCGCTTGTCGGTGTATCGAGGCCTGCAAGAACATTCATGATCGTCGATTTGCCACAGCCGGAATGGCCAATGATGCAGACGAACTCGCCCTTGTCGATATCGAAATTGACATCTTCAAAGACTGTCAGCGGGCTATCCCCATCCGGGGACGGGTAGCGTTTTGACAGGGCATCAACTTCAAGGAAAGGTTTGTCGCTCATACTGTCTCCTATTCCTGATACTGGATGGATCGCTGAACCCAGGCAAAGGCGGAATCGAGCAGCATGCCGACGACGCCAATGACAAGGATCGAGAAGATCACGCTGGTCAGGTCGAGATTGTTCCATTCATTCCACACGTAGTAGCCAATGCCGGTTCCCCCGACGAGCATTTCGGCTGCCACAATGACAAGCCAGGCAATACCGATAGAGATACGCATCCCGGTCAAAATGGTTGGGGCGGCGGCTGGGAGGATGACAGTCAACGCGGTGCGGAAAGCGCCGAGTTCATGGGTTCTTGCCACATTGACCCAGTCCTTGCGTACATTGGCAACGCCAAAGGCCGTATTGATCAGCATCGGCCAGATGGAGCAGATGAATATCACGAAGATGGCCGATGCCTGGCTGTCCTTGATGACAAAGAGGGCGAGAGGCATCCAGGCAAGAGGGGAGATCGGTCTCAGGACCTGTATGAATGGATCAAAGGCCTTGTAGGCAAGGGGGGACATGCCGATCAGAAACCCGACGGGGATGGCAACGAGTGCAGCTAGGAAATAACCGCTCAGCACCCGGAACAGGGAGTATCCGATCTGGATACCGATCCCCTTGTCATTAGGACCATTGTCATAAAACGGATTTGAGATCTGTTCCCAGGCCTTGGTGAAGATAGCCGAGGGGGGCGGGACACTGGCTTTCGGTTCTGCCGCACCCATCAGCTTTTCATATTCTGTTAGCTCACCGGCGGACTTTGCCGCCGGTATCGCCAGCTCCCAGGTCGCAAGACCCAAGATCAGAATAAAGGCCGATAGAATGAAAGCCTTTATATTCAGGGACAAAGTCATGAATTACGACCTTTTGATTGCAAAGCTTTCGACATAGGCTTCGGGCTCGGCCGGATCGAAGGTCTTGCCCATAATTGTATAGCTTTTGTAGGTTTCGGTCGGGGGTGTCAGGCCAAGGTCTTTCATGATCTTGGCGCAGTCACCGGCAAGATAGACCCGCTCGGCCACGCCCTTGTAGTCGACGTCTCCTTCGATATAGCCCCAGCGCTTCATCTGGGTCAGGATCCAGACACCCATGGAATGCCAAGGGAACGGATCAAAATCGATGCGATCGGGGACATCCTTGATGTTGCCAAGACCATCCGCGTAGCGGCCCGTCAACACCTGTTCGATCACGGGAACCGGCTGGTTCAGATAGTTAGGCGGGGCAATGGCGGCGGAAATTTCTTTCCGGTTTTCGCTCTTGTGTGCATATTGCGTGGCATCGACCAGTGATTTGAGCAGGGCGCCATAGGTATTCGGCAGAGTGGTGGCGAACTCTTCGCTGCAGGCGAAGGCGCAGCAGGGATGACCATCCCAGATTTCCTTCGTGAGCTTGTGAATGAAGCCGATTTTTTCCCACACAGCGCGCTGATTGAACGGATCGGGCGAAAGAAAGCCATCCAGGTTACCGGCGCGCAGGTTGGCAACCATTTCCGGTGGCGGAACCACGCGGATCTGGATGTCCTGATCCGGATCAAGGCCCGCTTCGGCGACGTAATAGCGCAGCAGGAAGTTATGCATGGAATATTCAAATGGAACGCCGAATTTAAAGCCCTTCCACATTTTAGGATCATTTTTATCGAGGTGATCATTGTGCAGGACGATCGCCTGGCCATTGATGTTTTCAACGGCGGGCATCAGGAAGGGGACTGCCGTAGATCCGGCGCCCATGGTAATGGCCAGCGGCATCGGCGTCAGCATATGAGCCGCGTCATATTCCTTGTTCAGCGATTTGTCGCGGGCAACGGCCCAGCCAGCAGTCTTGATCACATCCACGTTAAGGCCATGCTTTTCATAAAAGCCCATCGGCTGCGCCATGATGATCGGTGTCGCGCAGGTGATGGGAACAAAGCCGACATTGAGTTTTGTCTTTTCCGGCTTGCCAAGGTTATCCAGAATGGCGGCCTTTGCTTGCTCCATTGGAAAGACGGAGGCAACAGCCGCAGCAAGTGTGGTGCCGCCCAGCATTTTGGCGAATGAACGACGGGAAAGCTCATTATTGCCGAATACGGATCGGACAACAGCGCTTTCCACAACCCGCTCCATCAAGTCATCGCTGGACTGGAAAGCCTCAGTCTCGACGTGGGTTTTGACATTGTTGCCAGATTTTCCCCAGCAGTCATGGCATCCGCAATTGGCGCCATGCCGCAGGTCGGTATCTCCGTCATATGGATTTCCGAGACTTTTTGAGGCCATTTAAGATTCTCCTTATTGGAAATGAATTCTTTGCTTCAAATAAACATGTCTTGGTATTCGCAATGTCCGTGCCAGATTTCTCAAAAATTTTTTCATATTAATATCAATGAGTTGGGAGTCTTTGAAAATTAAATTGATTTACGCAAAATCGTAAAATACTATATTTGGTAATTGTAATTACGATTTGTCGTAAGGGCCGAATGAATGACGAATTTGCTTGATGCTGGTTCATATCAGAGCGTGAAAATGGATGCTGCAAGGGATCCGGAAGAGGTGCCGCGCAATCCGATGCTGGAAGATGAATGGCATCTTTCAGGTGTTTTTCTGCGTCAGGCCTTCGATAGGCGTCCGGAACCGGGGCTGATCTTTGATCCTTATTCAGGCGTCATAACGCGGGCCAACAAATCGGCGCAGGAATTTTTCAGGATGACGGAAACCGACATTCTCGGCCGCACCCTCGGTCAGCTTTACTCTGATGAACGCGGTCAACTACATGTTTTCACAGAGGAAACCTTGGATCGCGGCCATGCCTGGACGCGTGAGCTGACGTTGCAACGCCCGGACGGAAAGCCAATGCGGCTTGAGCATGCGGCCATAGCAGTAAGCTGGCAAGGGAAAAGCCGTATTATTCTTGCCATCACTGATCTTTCCAGCCTTGAACGCCGTTCTTTTGATGATGAGGCTAATACCTACCATCGCAACGGGCTTGAAGAATGGCGTAAGGCCGAACGGTATTTTCGAGAAATCGAACGGGAAAACCGTCTGATCCTTGCGGCGGCGGGCGAGGGGATTTACGGGGTCAACGCAGATGGCGTGACGACATTTCTCAATCCGGCAGCGGAGAAAATGCTCGGTTACAGCGCAAGCGAGCTAGTCGGAAAGGATATGCATTCCGTTATCCATCACCATAGGGCGGATGGTTCCCCTTATGCAGAAATGGACTGTCCCATCTACAACGCATTTCGAAAGGGAACGTTGCATACCGTTGATGATGAGGTTTTCTGGTGCAAGGGTGGGGCGAATATTCGTGTGGAATATACGTCGACTCCGATTGTTGATGAGGGAGCGGTCGTCGGGGCGGTGATTGTCTTTCGCGATATCACACAGCGCAAGCGCCACGAAAAGCAGCTTAAATCAGCGCTTGAGGAAAATGCACGCCTTCGCGAACGTCTCGAGATGGAGAATGCCTATCTGCAGGAGGAAATCCGCAGTCACATAAATCATTATAATATTCTCGGTAATTCGCAGGCCATCGAGAATGTCCTGAAACAGATCGAACTGGTTGCGCCAACGGATACAAATGTCCTGATAACCGGAGAGAGCGGCACGGGTAAAGAGCTGGTCGCCCGTGCCATTCATCAGGCTTCCAAGCGCTGTGACCGGCCGCTTATCCGTGTTAATTGCGCGGCCATCCCGCGGGAGCTTTTCGAAAGCGAGTTCTTTGGTCATGTCAAAGGTGCGTTTACGGGGGCGCTCAGGGATCGTATCGGCCGATTTGAGCTTGCCAATGGCGGGACGATCTTCCTTGATGAAGTTGGGGAAATTCCGCTCGATCTGCAGTCAAAGCTTCTGCGGGTGTTACAGGATCAGCATTTTGAACGGGTGGGAGAAGAGAAAACCCGGCAAGTCGATGTGCGTGTGATTGCCGCAACCAACCGGGATCTTAAAAAGGAATCCAGTGCGAAACGCTTTCGGGAAGATCTTTATTTCCGCTTGAATGTCTTTCCTGTGGAATGTCTCGCACTTCGGGACCGGCCGTCGGACATTCCCATACTGGCGGATCATTTTCTTGAGACCATCTGCAGTCGTCTGAATATCAAAAAACCGACTTTGACAAAGGCCAATATCAAAACATTGCTGGCCTATGATTGGCCGGGAAATGCACGGGAGCTGCAGAATGTGATCGAGCGTTCTGCCATCCTGTCGAGGGAGGGAAAGCTGAGCTTCAACCTGCCAGTCCCCGCTGATTTCGAGCTTGCTGCGGGCCCGAAATCCACGGCTGACCTGCCCGGAGACGGCGGTGCCTTCCTGACAGCGGCGGAGATGCTTGAATTGGAAGAGGAAAATATCCGCCGGGCACTGAAAGCGGCAAACGGGCGGGTGTCCGGCAGAAATGGCGCGGCGGAATTATTGCAAATGAAAACGACGACCCTCTATTCCCGCCTAAAAAAGATGGAAGGGCTGAAGGATTGATCCAGCCCCTGTCGTCAATCCGTAGGCGGATCAATTCTTGAAATAGACGGTGCCATTGACATTGAGTTCCTTGCCGTCATAGCTGCACTGCGTTGTTGTTCCCGGCACGGGAATAGTGCGGAGCAGGGTGCCGGAGGCATCCCTGTATTGTGCGGGCTGATAGTTGAAGGACATGCTGTTGCGGCTTCCTGAATATGTGAAATCGATATCCATTGTATATGTGGTCGATCCTCCATAAGTCTGCTGCCACAGATGCCCGCGCCCCCGCCCATCAAGCGTCAGCTTGCTGAGCCCGGAGCTTGTGGTGAACTTGCCTTCGACATATGTGCAGCCATCAACCGTAGGGGAGGAAGAGCCGCTGGGCGATGATGCCGGGGCTGTGGCCTGTGCCTCTGAGGCGGCTTTTTTCGCGGCGGCCTGTGTGGCGGCAATCTCCGCGTCTCGTTTCTCCTGCTCCATTCGGGCTATATATTCCGCTTCTGAAGCAATCTGCTGACCGTTAATGAAATAACAGTTGCCTGCATCCTGTCCGGGTTTGCGGCAGGGGTAGACACCATGATATTGTTTGCTGTCAATTCCGGCTACATTATCGATGATGGTACCGTCAGGGTATGTCACCTGTCCTTTGCCGGTGGGCCCGTTTCTGCCGATCATTCCATTCCACTCTATGCCGTTCGTAAATGACATTGTCCCCTTTTCCGGGGCAAGACCGTCATACTGGCCGGAGAAGCGTCTTCCATCCGGCCATTCTGTGCGGGCCCCTTCCGGTATTTGCATATATTTCCCCGGCGCAGGTTCGACGATGCGGCCATCCTTAAACACCACATCGCCGGTCGGTTTCCCATTTTCAATCGTAACCTCCGGGGATTCGGCAATGTCTATCCCTCCTTCGCGGATTGTGGCCGGCCCCTTGCCATAAGGCATGTCATTGTCACGGGGGCCATAATAAACCGCTACCTGCTCACCGGTGATGGGGATGTTCACGGGATTGAACGCATCCGTTACCGAGATATTCTCATTCCCATGGATCATCATGGCGTTAACGTTTCGTGGATCGTCAAGCGGCACGACAGTAATGTCATTAAAGACAAACCCGACGTCAACGAGGACAACGCGCATTTCACCTGCCTTGACGGTGATCCACTGATCCAGCTCGGCATTGTTTCTGAGCATGACACGCAAACGATACTGATCCGGCCACAGATTTATCCGGTATGTATAACCCGCCTGCACCATGTCTGTGTAAATCGGCTTGAAAGACTGGTTGCTTTTTGCGCTTGGTATTTGCAAATGCCAGCCGTAATAGTCGCCAACACTGGACGGCTTGATAATGACCGCAATGCCGCCTGGTTCGGATGATTTTTCGGTTGGCGGGGTTGGCCTTGGCTTGGCCATTTTGCTGGCCGTGGGAATACTGTTTTTGGCCTGTGACGTGCCGGATGAACCGGAAGAAGGCAGATAGCCTGTCTCACAGGCACTCAGGACAAGCAAAACCGGTAGGAACAGAAAAAGTGAAAGGGTCCAACGCATGTCTTGCTCAATTTGTTGCTGGTGAGGATTAAGAGCAATCTGCCCGTCAAGGATTAATTATTCTTGAAGATCGGTTCTAACCTCACTCTCCCTTGAACTGAGCGGGGCGTTTTTCCTGAAATGCCTTGACGCCTTCGGGAAAATCCTCGCTCAGAAATGCTTGCCCCTGGCAAGCGGCTTCAAAGCGCAAGGCGTCAGCGAGGCTGTTGGATTGTGCGAAAGCAATCTCGCGTTTGATCAGACCGAGCGCGACTGTCGGCCCATTTGCCAGCCGGTGCGCCATCTCGCTCGCTTTATCCATAAGCTGATCATTCTCGACAACATCCCATATCAGGCCCCAGTCCTTCGCCGTTTCCGCATCGATTGCCTGTTCACCGAACATTGCCATTCCCATCGCGCGCGCCGTTCCAAGTTTGTGGACAAGAGACCATGACATGCCGCCGTCAAGTACGGCGCCTATGCGGGAAAAGGCCGTGAGCAGTTTTGCGGATCGAGCGGCAATGATGATATCGCCGGAAAGCGCAAGGCCGCAGCCCGCTCCCGCTGCGGCACCATTCAGAGCGATGACGACCGGCACCGGGGTTTCCCGGATGGCGAGGATAAGCCGGTTGATGCCGGCCATCATCTGTCCTTCGATTACCTTTCGCCTGCTTGCCAGCCCGTCGCCTTGCAAATCCGCTCCGGCACAAAATCCGCGTCCGGACCCTGTGATCAGAATGGTCCGCGCAGGGTTGCGTTTGGCGGTGACATCCAGAACGATGCGGGTCAGATCCTGAATCATATCGGCGGACATGGCGTTCATCTGATCCGGGCGATTGAGTGTAATTTTCAGCAAATTGCCGTTGGTTTCCTGCAGCAGACTGGTCATATGGGGTGCTCCTGGTTTTGTAAAATTGCGATCAGCGATGATTAATATGGGTGGGCAGGAGGCAGTTCAGGCACGGTCATTCGGAATGATGTAATGACGGCGGCGCAAACGGATCTGGGGAAAAAACTTTTCCATATTCGGCCGGGGTATGATCATGATCTGACTCTTTTTCTTCATTTTTGTTGTCAGATTATCCCTTTCGCGGGCTTTTTGTCGATTCCAATATCTTAATGGCGAAAATAAATGTCTTCGAGGGCCCTTTTCTGGAGACGTTCAACAATATACGGGCGTCGTTCAGGAAGACATTATAAAGTGCAAATTTAAGATATTCGATATATCGATTTGATCGAAAAAGGGTTATCTCGTATAGCGTAAAGGGGTAAAGCAATCATCAGGAAAGGCCTGGCGGCGTTTGGCAAGAGAGGGGAGAGACCCCCCGCGCTGGAGACACAGCCGCTGCAGATTTCGGAACATCCCTTTTCATTGGGGGAGGGGCGTCGGAGAGGGCGCAGAACAATCCTGTCGGGAGGAAAATAGAATGAAGAAGAACGGCAAGACGGCTGAAGATAGACTCTCTTACCTGTCCGGCGTTCGTGTGCTGGAGGTGGCGGACGAGCAAGGGGAATACTGCGGCAAGCTGCTGGCGGGGCTGGGGGCGGATGTGGTCAAGGTGGAGCCGCCGGAAGGAGAGGGAACTCGGGCGATTGGTCCGTTCCTGGAGGATGTGCGGGACCGGGAGAGGAGCCTGCATTTCTGGCATTATAATTTTGGCAAGCGGAGCCTGGTGCTTGACCTTGAGAGCGCGGCGGGACAGGAGAGCTTCCGCCGGCTTGCGGCGACGGCGGATGTGGTGATTGACAGCCGGGCGGCGGGGTATATGGACGCACGGGGGCTGGGTTATCAGGCGCTGCGGGAGATGAACCCGGGAGTGATCTATCTGCGGATCAGCCCGTTTGGCGATGATGGCCCCTGGGCGGGATATCGGGGATCCGACCTAGTTCATCTGGCGCTCGGCGGTATTATGATGAATTGCGGCTATGATCCGGATCCGAGCGGCTTTTATGAGACGCCGCCGATCGCGCCGCAGATGTGGCAGGCGTATCATCTGGTGGGGGAGATGGCGGTGATGTCGGTTCTCGGCGCGCTCAGCTACCGCTTGAAGACCGGGCAGGGACAGAAACTCGACGCCAATGTCCATGAGGCCGTCAGCAAAAATACCGAACAGGACCTCCCAGCTTGGACATATCTGAAACAGACGTATAAGCGCCTGACCTGCCGACATGCCTGTGCGTCAATTAATCCACCAACCCGGCGCACGATCTCGATGACAAAAGACGGCCGGTATATCTTACCCTATCAAACATATCTGAGAGGGTTTCTGAACAGTTGGGATGCGCCGGTCAATGTATTGAAAAAATACAACATGGAGAAAGATATTGGCGATCCGAAATATGCGGGGGAATCGGTTCGACACTCAGCAGAGACAAAAGAACGCATCGCAACGCTCATGGATGACCTGGTATCGCGATTGCCCTTCTCAGCCGAACTGTGGCGTGATGGTCAGGATCAGGGGATGCCCTGGGCGCCGATCCGCCGTCCGGAGGAGAATGTGGGTGATGCGCATTGGGCGGCGCGGGAGACATTCTTTGATGTCTATCATCCCGAGCTTGACAGAAGCTTCACCTATGTTGGCGCGAAATGGGTATGCCGGGAAGTCCCCTGGCGGCGGGGTCCCCGCCCGCCGCTGCTGGGCGAGCATACGGAGGAGGTGCTGCGCGACTGGCAGCCGCGTCCTGCGCCCGTGGCCAAAATCGCCCCGAAACGCTGGGCCGAGCCGCCGGTTATCAGCAAGCATGGCAAGCCCTTCGCCCTGTCCGATGTCCGGGTCGTCGATCTGAGCTGGATGCTGGCCAGCGCCGGCGCCGGACGCTTCCTTACCGCCATGGGCGCCGAGGTGATCAAGGTCGAGCATTCCTCCCGTATCGATGGTATGCGCTGGGGTCAGGGGATGTGTCCTCCGGGTGGACGGGCGGAACGTGATGCCGCTGAAGCGGCAATATATTCACCCGTCTCTGACAACCCGGACCGTTGTGGCAATTTCATGGAGATTAATTCCGGGAAGCTGGGTCTGTCTCTGAACCTGAAACATGCGGAAGGGCGGCAGATCCTGGAAGAGATGATCCGCGATGCGGATATGATCGTGGAAGGCTTTTCGCCCGGCACGATGGAGCGGATGGGGCTTGGTTATGAGCGGCTGAAAGAGCTGAACCCCTCCATCATCTATGTACAGCAGAGCGCCTTCGGCCAGGCGGGTACCTATGGCGGGGCGCGCGGCTTCGGACCGACGGCGCAGGCCATCAGCGGTCTCAGCGAGATGTCGGGACTGCCGGAATCCTTTCCGCCCGCCGGGATCGGCTATTCCTACCTCGACTGGTTCGGCGCGTATAATATGGCCAATGCCATGCTGGCGGCGCTGTATCGCCGCAACATAACCGGCAAAGGCTGTTACATAGATGCCTCGCAGGCCGAGACGGGGATCTATTTGACCGGGACGGCGGTGCTGGACTATTCGGCGAACGGCCGCCGCTGGTCCCGCTACGGCAACCGTTCCCCCTATAAGCCGGCGGCGCCGCACGGGGCCTACCGGACCCGGGGGGAGGACCGGTGGATTGCCATTGCGGCCTTTGACGAGGCGGACTGGCAGGCGCTGGTGGCGGCGCTTGGTAATCCGGACTGGGCGGGGGATGAGCGGTTTGCGACGCTGGAAGGACGGCTCGCCCATCAGGATGCGCTGGAGACGCTGATGAATGAAGAGACGCAGCAGCATGATGGGTTCGAGCTGATGCAAACGCTGCAATCCGCCGGGGTTGCGGCCGGGGTGTGCCAGACGGCGGAGGACCGCTATGATCACGATCCGCAGTTAAAGCATCTGGGATGGCTGGTGGAGCTGGATCAGAGTGAGATCGGCCGCTGGCCGGTGAAGGAGCATCCGGTGCATATGAGCGAGACGCCCACCTATATCGGCGGCCGCCACGACCGCTCCGGCCCCAGCCTCGGCGAAGATACCGACCGTGTCCTGAAACAATATCTCGGCTTCGATGATGCCAAAATCCAAAACCTTAGACAAAATGGCGCTATATAGGGAGCTTTTCGAAGAAGACCACGTCATATCGCACAATAGATGGACAAAAAGCGGCCCCAGAAGGGTACCGCTTTTTGTTCGTTCGCGCCGCTTGTGGCTGCCTGCTACATGGCCCTAAACCGCGGGATATAGACGCTGTCACCAATGTCATCCCACCATAGCCGGACTTTTATTCCGATACGCATTGTATCAGTATCAGTCACATTGCTGATAAAACGATGCCTGGTAGTTCAGGAAATAAAGACATTACACCCTCCCTAAGATAAGTCCGCCCGACGGGGCCACGCCGCGCCCGCCGGTTACAAGGCAGGTCTGGGCGTCTTTTACCTGTGATGTTGATTGACCACGCAGTTGACGCACCCCTTCGTTGATGAGATTGACGCCATGGATACAAGCTTTCGCAGGCATCTTGTGTGACCCGATAGGGCCGATATCCTAACCCGGGCCATTGCCGCCCCATCCCATGTATGTCCGGCGTGTTACCGGAATGCCGAGAGCCATCTGCATCCGTCTTGCTTCGTTTGAATCATTTGAAAAGAAGCAAAGGCATCAATGTCTTCAGGTGTTATTATTTATCAGTTATTTATAATATAGATGTATTGGATAATTCGAATTAACAATTTTTGTAAGTCCAGTGAGTGTCTGCATCCGGGCGCTGTAACGTGATTGTGTCATTGGAGTTGGTACGGGCAGCCTCATCCATGCAGTCGGCAGGAGCTTGGATACGCCGTCTATCATATTGCGCGGGCTGGGTTGCCGTTTTGCGTTCGCTATGTACTAAATTTGCTTGTTGTTCTTGAACTCTGCAACGCTAATCTGGAGTTGGATATAACTGCGCCATGAGGCGTCAGATAGAGAGTATCATTAATTCAACAAAGGAACCCGCGTTGATTATGTCAACAGTCGCTGACTATTTATGGCGGAATATAAGTAATCTGGGCGTCAAGACGGTGTTCGGGTTGCCGGGGATCACAACCTTGCCGGCGATGGAAGCCATGAGACGGATCGGTGCGCCGGAATTCGTCGTGACACGGCATGAACAATGTGCGGGCCATATGGCGGATGCCGCGGCCAGGCTCGGCACGAAGCCGGGCGTTTTACTTGTCGATCTTGGTCCCGGACTTGCCAATACGCTGACGGCCGCGCTCGCGGCAATGCGGGATTCGTCGCCTTTGCTGATCATAGCCGGGCAGGAACATCAGTCGCTGATCGGGCGGGAAGTCTGGCATGAAATGCCGGAGATTGCCGTGTTTTCGCCAATGTTGAAATATTGCGAGCGAGTTGAGAGCGCCGATGCATTTCCGCGCCTTCTTGACCGGGCCTTGCGCTTTGCGCTATCGGGACGGCCGGGGCCGGTCCTGTTGAGTGTGCCTAAAAACCTCTGGGATCAGGATATCCGCGCGCCCCTGAAACCCTTTGCCGAAGCCTTTCTGCCGGAACCGGCGGAGGCCGCGATCGACGCCGTTATCAGGCGATTGATGGAATGCGCGCGGCCTGTTGTCGTTGCGGGCGGTGGCGGCAGGCGTCCGGATGCTCGGGAGGCCATCCGGCAGATGTGTGAGCGTTGGGAGATGCCGGTCGTAACCTCGCCAAACGGGCGAGGTGTTCTGCCGGAAGATCATCCGCTTTGTCTGGGGCATGCGGGCCGGTTCGGGCAAACCCATGCGAGTGAGACATTGCGTGAGGCGGATCTTGTCCTGTCGCTCGGTTGCCGGTTGGATGATCTGACGACACATGACTGGTCGTTGCTGAGCCCACAGCAGACGATCATTCAAGTGGATGTCGAAGCGGCAATGATTGCCCAGAACTGGCAGGTGGACCTCGCGATCGTAAGCGATGCGGGGGCCTTCTCGCGAAAGATGACAGAGAAGTATCAAAAGCCCACCTCCGCCTTCTGGGATCTCCGTTCGCGAGCGCGCGACAGGCTCGATAAACGGAATGAATTTTATGCCATTCATGACACAGAGGCGGTCAAGCCGCAGGCGGTGATGAAGGCGCTTGAAACTATGGCATCGGATCATCACACCATTGTTATGGGGGGCGGACGGTTCCAGCAGTTTGCGGGAGAATGGCTGGTGCGGCAGCCGGAGAATTTCTTTTATGCGGCGAACTCCGGCACGGTCGGGTTTGCCCTTTCCGCCGCGATCGGTGCTGCAACGACATCGCCGGACCGGCAGGTTATTTGCGTTCTTGGGGATGGGGATTTCACCATGCATTGCCAGGAGCTGGAAACCGCGGTTCGGATCGGGGCGAATATTAAAGTGGTTATTCTCAACGATTTTGCCTTCGGTGCCATGAAAGCCCGCCAGAAAGTCAGCTATGGAACGGAATATGGCAACGCGGATTTTGCGGCTCTGGCAAAATCATTCGGCGCGCAGGGGTGGCGAATTACAAAAGGGACGGAAATTGATGAAAAAGTCGGTCGATTGCTTGCGGCGACAGGCCCGGCGTTGATTGACGTTCATATTGATCTTGAAGAAAACCGATCTCTGCTATTCGGCCATGACATTGGGCAGAAAGAAAAGACGGTGATACGTTAGATTGCATACACTCCGGTTAATTTTTCTTCCGCCAGGGTCAGGAACTCCTTGGCCGCGACCGGAAGCAATCTTTCAGAGAGGACACACAGGTCTATCGTGCCCCCCGTCAGGGCGGCGGATCGTATTGGCCGGGCAATCAGCTCGCCATTTTCGAGTTCCTTTCTGACGGCGTAAGTATGAAGCAGCGAGATTCCATCCCTGTTTTTTGCGAAAGCACGTAAAGCCTCGATTGAGTTGGTTTCGAGCGTCGGCACCATGGGAACCTTGGATTCCCTGCATGCCTGATCAATCAGATTGCGAATGCCGAACGTTGTGACGGGAATTGCGATGGGACATTTTGCAATCTCCTTCAACTCAAACTGCTCGACCGTGCAGAGTTCATATGACGGGGCCATAATTGCCATGACCGGATCTTTAATTCGCAGCCGATATTCTATTTTATCAAGGGCGGGCGCATTGAATGCCAGTCCGATATCCGCTGTCCCGGACAGGAGCTGCGTCGTCACATCTGCTGCGCTGGCAACAAGCAGTTGAAAATTGATTTCGGGATATTCCTGCCGAAAGGCGGACACGAGCGGCGATAAAAAAGAACCGATCATGCCTTCGATGGCGGCAATTCTCACGGTACCACGCTTCATGTTGCGGAGTTGCTGTATTTCCGATCCAAGCCGGCGCAGGGCCAGCAGGCTGTCAACAACATATTCGCTGTATATCTCGCCCGCCGCCGTCAGCTTCATTCCGCGCGGCAGGCGTTCAAAAAGCACTTCGCCAACCTCGGCCTCCAGTTTCGAAATTTGCCGACTGATGGCCGATGAGGCGACATTCAGATTGTCACCCGCTTCCCGGATAGATCCGGTCCGGGCGACTTCGTGAAAATACCGCAGGACGGTAAGATGCTGCGCATCTCTCGCCTTCGGCATCAGTGACGGGAGGTCTCGATCCATGGGAATTTATTTACGTCCATTCTGTAAAGGCCAAATTCAGGCTAATCGTTGCCGAATTGGCAATAGATTGTTCCATATTATGTACTTGTTGGCAATGATATAAATATGGTTGACTGTTCTCAATGTTAATAAAGACGCTTCAAGCTCGGGGCAGGGTATATGCAATCTTCATCGGACTTTTTGATATTCGACAAGGTAACAAAAGTTTTCGAAAGTCCGGATGGAGGGACGGTCACCGCGCTTGATAATTTTTCTTTAAATGTCGCTGACGGAGAGTTCGTTACGGTCGTTGGGCCCTCCGGATGCGGGAAATCCACATTGCTCAATCTTGTCGTCGGCCTGGACAAGCCGTCGTCGGGTCAGATTTTGATTAATGGCAAACCGGCATGGCAACAGCTTCTGAATATCGGTTATGTCACGCAGGAAGATAACCTTTACCCGTGGCGCACCTTGCGGGAGAATGTTGAATTTCCTCTTGAAATAAGGGGAATGGCGAAATCGGAACGCAGAAAACGAAGCGAAGAACTGCTGCAAATAGTTGGGCTTGCCGGATTTGAAAACCGCTATGCGCATCAGCTTTCGGGCGGGATGCGTCAGCGGGGCAATATCGTACGTGCGTTGTCGTTCGATCCGGGGTTGATCATCATGGATGAGCCTTTTGGTCCTCTTGATGCGCAAACGCGGATTGTGCTGCAGCAACAGCTGCTGGATTTGTGGTTGCAGGACAAGAAGACCGTGATCTTCATTACCCATGATTTGCAGGAAGCCATCGCGCTCGGGGACAGGGTTGTTGTCATGACCGCGCGTCCGGGCAGGATACGCTCCGTCTATGACATCAAGCTGTCCCGGCCCAGAGATCTGCATCACCTTCATGATGATCCTGAATTTCGCACGGCGCTGTCGGATTTATGGGATGAACTGGCGGATGAGGTTTCGGCTGCCAATGCAATGGGGAGATAAGGTCATGTTGGACGCCGGAAAATCCGAACAGCAAATTAAATCCGCCGCCAAAGGCAAGCGGGCATTCGATACGACCCTGATCTGGCAATTGGCCATTCTGGTGGTTTTGCTCGGTTCCTGGGAAATTCTATCGGGACGCCTGTTTGATTCCTTCTGGGTATCCAAGCCAAGCCTGATCATCGGCTATATATACAACTGGGTCGTCAATGGTGACTTCTTCCGGCATCTGAATGCCACGATGACGGAGATAATCGTCGGCTATTCAATCGGGGCGGCCCTTGGCCTTGCTCTGGGGCTGCCAATCGGGCGGATGGAGAAAACGGCAAAAATACTCGATCCCTTCCTGCTCGCCCTGAACGGGATTCCGCGCGTTGCGTTGGCGCCCCTGTTCGTGATCTGGTTCGGCATTGGGATTACGCCGAAAATTGTCCTTGTCTTCACCTTGGTCTTTTTTGTTGTCTTTTATAATTCCTATGCCGGTGTGCGTTCTGTCGAACGACGTTATGTTGACCTTGCATGGGTGATGGGCGCAAGATCTTTCAGCCTTTTTACAAAGGTCATTTTACCGGCGGCCATGCCTTATATCATTCTCGGCCTCAAACTCTCCATTCCCTATGCCGTCATCGGGGCGATCATTGGGGAGTTTATTGCTTCAAGTGAAGGGCTTGGCCACAAAATCCAATTGGAAACAAGCGTTTACAATACAACAGGGACGATGGGCGGCATTGTTGTCCTGATGATCCTGGTTGTCTTTTTGAATTCCCTACTGGCATGGATTGAACGTCGCGCCCTGGCATGGCGGCCGCCGTCGCGTTCAGGGGATGCCGGGGGTCAGGGACTCTGACCCGACATCCGGGCAATCGTATCTAAGCGCAGAAATTGAAATCTGGACCCCACCACAGCTTGAACAGGAGACGAATATGGCGAAGATACAGGGCATTCCCCGCAGATCATTTTTGACAGGAACCGCCGCCACACTGGCGCTGGCGGGGACCATGAGATTTAACCGCACGGCTTTTGCGGCGACCGCCCTGCAAAAAGTCACGGTGACGCAGGCCGTTACCTCTCTCGCGTTTATCCAGAATTATCTGGCGCGGGAACTGGGCTACTTCAAAGATGAAGGTCTGGATGTTGAAATTGTCGTGACGAACGGCGGCGGCCCGGATGTGCAGGCCGTTATCTCCGGCGATGCGGCCTTTACGATTAATGACGGCGCGCAGGTACTGCCGGCATTCGTGCGGGGGCTGGACATGAGATGCATCATGGCGACGCTTGACAAAAATCTTATCAATGTCTCCATGGAAAAAGAAACGGCTGAGCGTTTGGGACTAACCCCCGATAGTCCGATCGAGGATAAGCTTGCCGGTCTGAAAGGGCTTAAAATCGGTATTACCCGGCCGGGGTCGTTGACCTGGCAGCTTGCGCGCTTCAATCTGGCGAAGGCGGGGCTCAATCCGGATACGGATGCGACGATTGTCGGCCTTGGCGGCGGCCCGGCTGTCGCTGCGGCGCTTGAGAATAAAGATGTAGACGCCATTTATATTTCCGTTCCGCTCGGCGAGCGTGTCGTCCATGCCGGGAAGGCGATCACCCTGATTGACAACTCAAGCGGTCAGGATCCGAACCTGCCGTCTTTCATGATGGAAGGTTTGTGGACAACGCCGGAATATATGAAGGAAAACCCGGAAACCTGTCAGGCGATGGTGAATGCCCTGCGCAAGGCGTCCCGCTTTGTGCTTGAAAATGATCCGAAGACAATCAGCGAGCCATTGAAACCCGTGTTCGGTGCGTTGGGAGACGAGGTTCTGGAAATCGGCGCCGGGATGGTGAAGGAGGCGGTTTCCGCATCAGGACAGTTTTCAGAGGAAACCCTCGACGTGACGCAAAACGTGCTTCTGCTGAACAAGTCCATTGCGGGCAGCGTGGCATTGGATGATGTGTTCGACGGACAGTTTCTGACATCATGAGACACCCTCGACGGATCGGCCTGATTGGATTTGGGGCAATAGCGAAAGTTGTCATGGATGTTGTTGGCCAACATTCACGCAATACAATTATTGCTGCCGTTCTGGTCAGGCCGGGCGCAGCTTCGATAAATAACCTGCCGGCGGGTTGTCAGGCCGTGGACAAGGTCGAAGACCTTATCGCGCTGGCGCCTGACGGCATTTATGAATGTGCGGGGCATGACGCCGTTCGGCAGTATGGGGTGACGGTTCTCACTGCCGGAGTGGCTTTCTCCATTGTCTCCGTCGGTGTTCTTGCCGATGCTCACCTGAGGGCGTCCTTATATGAAAAAGCCGCCAAAAGCGGCGCCAGAATCTCCATCATTACGGGCGCGATAGCAGGGGTTGAGGCTCTGTCGGCCGCGCGTTTTTCAGGGCTTCAGAGTGTCGAACATACGGTCATCAAACCCCCGGAGGCATGGAAAGGCACACCCGGCGAGCTTTTCCTTAAGACCGCCCGACAAGGGGAGCCAACGGTTCTGTATGATGGATCTGCGGGAGAGGCGGTCAAGCGATATCCGAAGAATGCCAATGTTATCGCAACGATTGCCCTGGCCGGTCTTGGCTTTGAAAATACGCGGGCGATTCTGATTTCAGATCCGACAACCTCCTCAAATGTTCACTCTCTGAAGGCAATGGGGGATTTTGGCAATCTGTCTGTCGAAATTGCGGGCAACTCATTGCCCGACAATCCAAAAACGTCGATGCTGGCCGCCTATAGCGTGGCCCGGTCCATCATTCTCCGTAGCGGCGAAATCATCATCTGACCGCATCGGCAGCTCCCAGAAAGCTGCTAAAACTGTTTCTGCCTTTCAAAGAAATCCCCCGATGGACCGCCACCGCCAATTCATTTTATATTACGGCCTGAAATAACCGGATTGAGGAAGGGGGAGCCTATGGGCCCGACATCGAACAGCTATATCTCGCAGCGTATAAAGCTTCATTATGCAGACTGGGGGAACCCGGATGCGCCGCCGTTGCTGCTTATTCATGGCGGGCGGGATCATTGCCGGAACTGGGACTGGGTGGCGGAAGAGCTGCGGCATGACTGGCATATCATTGCGCCGGATTTGCGCGGGCATGGTGATAGTGGCTGGTCAACGGATGGTAATTACAGTGTCCAAAGTTATGTATATGACATTGCACAGCTTATCCATCAAAAGGAGTTGAGCCCGGTAACAATTGTCTCGCATTCCATGGGGGGAAATGTGGCGATCCGGTATACTGGGCTTTACCCAGATAATGTCAGGAAGCTTGTGGCGATTGAAGGTCTCGGGGCGTCTCCCAAAATGATCATCGAGGCGCAGGCGCAACCGGTCGCCAAGCGCTGGCGTGACTGGATTGACCAGAAACGCGCCGCCAGCGCCCGGACGCATCGCCGCTATGAAACGTTTGACGACGCGCTCGCGCGCATGAAGGCGGAAAACAAGCACCTGTCTGACGCGCAGGCCCTGCACCTCACAACGCATGCGGTCAATCAGAATGAAGATGGGACGTTCAGCTGGAAATTCGATAATTACATGCGCGTCTGGAGCCCCTTTGATATCAGCCCCGAAGAAGCTCACCAATTGTGGGGGGATATCACCTGCCCGACAATGCTGTGTTATGGCAAGGATAGCTGGGCGTCAAACCCGGTGGATGACGGGCGCATAAAATATTTCAAAAATGCGATTGTGAAAAATTATGAAAATGCGGGCCATTGGCTGCATCATGACCAGTTTGACAGATTTATCGCAGATTTGAGAGAGTTTTTGTAAATTTGAAAAGGATGCCCAGGGGCGGATTCGAACCACCGGCACGCAGATTTTCAGTCCGCGTGGATATACCGATAGAGCGATGCGGACTCTTACCTTTTCGTCTAAAACGGAGCTAAAATGATGGGAGCTATATATTTAACTAGCCAGCGCCAATCATAAAAAACTAATTAGCTTGATTTGACTTTAATGTCGGGGCAATCAGCACTGCAATATAAAGAGTAAATGCTGGTGTGGTTGGAAAACCAAACCACTATATAATTCCATTGCTTTTGAGCTCATGAATTCGGTTTTCGCTCAGTCCCAGAGATTGATAAACTTCATATGTGTCCTGACCATGGCGGGGACCGGTGCTGACGACCGAGCCCGGCATTTTGGCGTATTTCGGCGTGACGGCCTGCATAGCGACCGGGCCGAGTTCAGGGTCATCTACCTTGATAATGGCATCGCGGGCCTTATATTGCTCGGAATTGAAAATGTCCTCAATCGAGAATACCGGGCCGCCCGCAACGCCACCCGCCTTCATTTCTTCCAGGGCCTCGCTTTGTGTACGCTCCGCAAACCAGGCGGCGACGATCTCATCGAGTTCCTCCGAATTTTTCACTCGATTGCTGTTGGTCGAAAACCGAGGATCGGTGATTAGCTCAGGCCGTCCCATCTGGCGGGCGAAATTTTTAAAGATGGACTGAGCGGAGGCGCTTAAGGATATCCATTTGCCGTCTTTGGAGCGATAAATGTTGCTGGGCCCTGCATACTGACTCCGGTTGCCGGATCTCTCACGGATTTCGCCCAGCTGGTCGTATTCGATTGGCAGGAATTCCAGCAGGCGAAACATGGATTCCACGAGGGATAAATCGATAATTTCACCGGGCGCGTCCGGATTTTTAGCTTTGTACCAGCAGGCGATAATGATCCCGAGGGCGCCAAAGATGCCTGTGGTCGCATCCGCAATGGGAAAGCCGATATGCATGGGCCCTCTTTCTGGGTAGCCGCAGAGATAGGTGAAGCCGGAGAAAGCTTCTGCAACGCGTGCAAATCCGGGATCTGTAGCATTCGGGCCTGTCTGTCCGTATCCGGATACACGCAAAATAATAAGGCCTGGATGGCGCGCCTGAAGAATCTCCGGGGAGAGACCATATTTTTCCAACGTGCCAGGCCTGAAATTTTCTACCAACACATCAAAATTACCAATGATTTCGAGAAGCAACTCCCGGCCCTGGGGCTTGCGAATGTCGAGTGTGATGCCCTTCTTATTCCGGTTTGTCACTTTCCACCAAAGTGGCTTGCCGTCTTTATGCGGTGGAAGGTCGCGCAACGGGTCCTCCTGATCCGGTAGCTCGACCTTGATGACGTCGGCTCCGAAGTCGGCCAAAAGGCTCGATGCCATCGGAGCGGCCAACATGGTGGCAAGATCTAGTATTTTTAGACCGGAGAGGAGTTGTGGCTTGTCGCTCATTTTTTTCCTATCTGTTGATGGAGTCATATTCTTTGCCGACTAACTTCGCTGCCTTCATTGCGGCGGCGGCGCATTTATCCCGGTAGCTTTTGTTATACCTGCTGCGGGGCATTGCGATGGCAACTGCTGCTATTACCTCACCTTCTCTGTCGTATACGGGCGCGGCGACGCCAGAGGCTTCTTGCGCCCATTCTCCTTGTGCGGTGCCCCATCCGTTTTCTTTGATGTGTTCCAGTCGGCTTAGAAGCACTTCTTTTGTCAGGCCATATTCCTTGGCAATCGGATCGGTCTTAATGAATGCGAAGAGTGACTCTCGTTCCTCCTCAGTCATACCTGAAACGAGGCAGGCGCCTGATCCGCTCAGATAGATGCGATTGCGCCGTCCGACTTCCATGACATATCGAACCGGCTGCAGGCTGGCTTCGGTCGCAATAACAACACGATCCCAGCCTTCCCGGACGAGGATGGTCGCTGTTTCGCCGGTTTCCTCCCGCGCGACGCGCAGATGCTTCCTGGAGATTTCTGCAAGGCCATTCCGATTGAGCATTGCATCGACCAGTGCCAGGCAGCCAAAGGAGAGGGAATAGCGGTCACTCGTCGGATCCTGGACGAGCAGCCCTTCATACACCAGAGTCCTGGCAAGGCGGAATGTGGTGACCTTGTTGAGTTTCAGCTCCTCGGTCAACTCCTTGAGAGACATGTCTCTGCTGCCACCTCTAAAGGCTCTTAGAACGGCGACTGCACGGCTGACCGTTTGCAGATACTGTGTCGGATATGTCTTTGCCGCTTTCACAATGGTGTCTCCTGCATGCTACCTCGTCATTCCTCGATGCGATCAGATAACCCTTGCATCCATTTTGTTTGATGGTTCTTGACGATGCTAACTATTTTACATTATAGTTTCAATATAAGATATTGAGTTACATATAATGAAACAATAATAGCATTGATGCTTGATGTCGAGATAGTTTTTACGAAAAGCCGATGCTCAAGAACATTGGCTGCGGGGAAAATATAGATTGGGGTAATAGAAGTATGGGGATGAATACTCTGGCGCGGCTTCCTATGGCGATTGCGGCAGTAGCGATAACTCTGATTGCTATCTATACAGCCGGGTTCGGTGTTTTTGACGAAGCTTTCCTGCGCGGGGGTACAATTGCTCTGGGCATCCTCGTGGCATTATTTGCGTCTTTGTTTGGGAGTGACGATAAGCAAGGTAAACGGTCCTTTTGGGGGCAGGTGACGGATGTTGCGCTAATCTTTGCCATTGTACTCTCTATCTCGAACTTCTTCATTCTGTATGAAGACTTGCAAACCGGCCTTTTCGAGCTTTCCAAATTCGATTTATTCAGCGGTTGGTTGGGCGTCCTGGTTATACTGGAAATGACACGGCGCCTGTTTGGCCTTCCGTTGTTTTTGGTTACGGCCGGGGCATTGTTCTATTGTATTTTTGGGGATTACCTGCCGTGGATTTTCGAGCATGCGGGCTTTTCAGCGGAGCAGACGCTCTCGGTTATCTGGTTCAGTTTTGACGGTATATTCGGGCGCGCAATCGCCGTTGTGACAAACTTCATTCTTATCTTCATTGTTTTCGGCGCCATTCTCGATGGTGTGGGGGCAGGACAAAGTGTATTGAAGTTGGTCTTCCGGCTCACCCGTCGTTTCAAGGGAGGCCCGGCATATGCGGCTGTCGTTTCAAGCGCTGTTTTTGGTACGTTATCAGGAAGTGTCGCCGCAAATGTTGTGGGAACGGGTGTTTTTACCATTCCGATGACGAAGAGCCGGGGCTTTTCCGCTAGATTTGCAGGTGCTATTGAGGCCGCCGCTTCCTCCGGCGGGCAAATAATGCCTCCGGTTATGGGTGCCGTCGCGTTCATCATGGCGGATGTAACAGGTATTCCATATCTCACCATTTGTCTCGCGGCACTTGTTCCGGCGCTATTCTTTTACAGCAGCCTATTCTGCGCTGTCGGCCTTCAGGCGGCAAAGCAAGACATTAAATTGGCGCCTGTTAAAGATGAAGACAGCGTAACTGCATATGACTATCGTTTCGCCGGGGCTCTCGGAATTGCCTTGTCGGCTATCGTTTTTTTGTTGGTAACGGGTAGCAGCCCTGCGTTGGCAGGATTTGTTGCGGTAATTATTTCGCTTGCCTCCGGGTTTATTCTAAATCCGGAATTCCGGCGCGATCCGCTTCAGTTCTTGATCGTTCTTATCAAGGCTGGCCGAAGCTGCGCGACAATCATTGTCGCTGTAGCCGCCATCGGTGTGGTCATTGGTACCATGAATATGACGGGCCTGGGGCTCAGGTTTGCAAGCCTAATTCTCGCGGCTTCGGAAAACAATGTTCTGCTTTCCCTGTTCTTCGTAATGGCCGGGTGCCTCATACTTGGAATGGGGATGCCGACAGTGCCGGCATATCTCATTATCGTTCTGGTCATGGGTTCGGCAATTGAGAGCATGGGTTTCTCGACACTGACCGTCCATCTTTTTGTCGTGTATTACGGGGTTCTCTCCTCTATTACCCCGCCTGTCGCCCTGGCGGCATACGCAGCCGCCCCCATTAGCGGATCGAAACCGATGGAGACAGCTATTGAAGCCGTACGAATTGCTCTTCCAGGATTTGTAATTCCCTTCTTTATTATCTTCAATCCGTCCATCACGTTGGTTGAGGGCTTTTCAGTTCTGACGTTTATATGGGTGAGCATACGGCTTGCGATAGCGGTTTGGTTGATAACTACCAGCTTGCTAGCCTTTGATGCGGGTGTCGTTCCTCTTTGGCAACGCATCCTGCGTTTCGCAATTGCTATTGCCTTGATTGCACCAATCCCTGTTGTCGAGATTGTGAGCTTTATTGCGGCCCTCTCTTGTATTGGATATCAGCGCATCTTTAGGCAAAGGCATGCGGCTACGAAAATGAATCTATAAATTGAAAGGAAAATGAAATGCCTAAATTTCTGACATCGCGATCGATAGTAGCGTTCATCTGCGTCCTAACTGCCTTTGCGTTTCCGCAGATTGTGCATGCAAAGGACTTTTATCGAATGGCAACACTGGGTCCGGGTACGACGCCGTATATGGTCTCAACAACCTTCGCAACCATCGTCAACAAGGAACTCAAGGATCAAGAGATTCAAGTGAATGCCACGGGTAAGGGAACCCAGCACGCAATTGAAGCTGCAAAAGGTCAACTGGACTTTTTTATTACGGCTAACATTGTTCAGCGCCTGATGTCATCCGGCAAGGCGATGTATAGTAAAATCTCGACTGCGCCTGAAATGTCAAAGAAACTCCGGTCTCTTTTTATGTTTCCGGCAGGTACGTACCATTTCGTTGTCTATGAGAAATCCGGTATAAAGGAAATGAAGGATTTAAAGGACAAGAAAGTATTCGTTGGGCCCAAAGGTTCTGCCATAAACAACGTAGTACAAGCAATTATCAAAGGAAGTACCGGGTATGAGGCCGGCAAGGATTATGAAGCTGTTGAGACAAGTTTCGATGCTGGCGGTGCGGCATTTCAGGACCAGCGCGTCGATGTTTACGTCAATATCACAAATCCTCCGAGCCCGGTCATCTCGCAGGTTTCTCTAACAAATGAAATCCGCCTCCTTGATCTTGGGGATGTTTCAAGTAATCCGGAGCTGACAAAACTTTATGAAAACCGCCCTGGCCGCTTTATTGCGACAATAGCCGCCGATGCGTACGGTGAAAACCAGGTAAATACGAGTGAGGTGCAAACGCTCGGAGCTTATATGGGCATGGCGACAAATGAAGATGTAGCGGAAGAAGATGTATACAACATGCTCAAGATATTCTGGACTGGCCTGGACGAAATGAAATCCAAATCGCCCTGGCTTTCGGCAATTTCGCTGGACTCCGTGTTCGCCAGTGCCAATATGCCGTTACACCCGGGTGCCGTGAAATACTATCAGGAAGTTGGTCTTGAAATTCCGGCAGAGTTGCTCCCGGCGAATTGATCTTAGGTATAGTAGGAAGTAAAGGACATGCCCACGCCCGATTTTACAAAGCTTGATAGCTTGCTCTCGGAATATGTCTCTTCGAAAAAGCTCTCGGGCGTGGTTTCCCTTGTGACGAACGTGGATGAAATATTGTATTCCAAAATAGAGGGAGTTCAGGATCTGGCTTCCCGCGTTCCCATGACATGGGAGTCCATTTTCCGGATTTATTCCATGACGAAACCGGTCACCAGCGTCGCGGCCATGATGATGTGGGAAGCCGGAAAATTTGACCTTGATGATCCGGTTTCAGATTATTTGCCGGCCTTTAAAGACTCACACGTTCTGGAGGAAGATGGAACTGTTCGCCCGGCAGCAAGGCAAGTAACTATCAGAGATCTTCTCTGTCATACTGCGGGAATAACGCTTCCCGCATTTGCTGAGAACCATTTGGTTCCAATGTATCTGAACAATAATCTGGATGGTATGCGGAGCAGGGGGAGCCTGATTGAGGTGGTTGACAGGCTGGGACAATTGCCACTGCTGTTCGATCCCGGCTCGCAATGGTCCTATAGTATGGCCACGGATGTTGTTGGTCGGCTAGTTGAGGTATGGAGCGGTTTGGCGCTAAGCGATTTTTTCCAAAGGCGGATTTTCAAGCCGCTCAATATGAACGATACGGCGTTTACTCTGGCGGAAAAAGACAAGCATCGTATGACGACGAATTATTCGGTGGAAGACGATAAGCTCGGTAGCGTTATTGATGCGGGTGAGACAAGTAGCTACCTCACCCCACCCGAGTTTGCATCCGGGTCGGGGGGACTGCTTTCAACGGCCAGAGATTATCTCCAGTTTACTCGGATGTTGTTGAACGGGGGCACGTTGAATGATACTCGGATCCTCCAGCCCGCTACTGTTGAATTAATGGCAAGAAACCATCTCGATGGCGATATGGCGGATATGGGTGCCGAAGGGTTTAACGGGGCTTCCTGGCAGGGCATTGGCTTTGGCCTGGGATTTAGTGTTGTCGTCGATCCAGAGAAAGCGGGATATGGTCCCGACGTCTCCGATTGGGGTTGGACCGGTGCCGCGGGTACCGTTTTCTTCATCAATCCAGCGCTCAACATGGCGGCAATATTGTTGACCCAATATATGCCATCACGCGCCTACCCTCTACGGTTGCAGTTTCGCAAGGCTGTTTATGATGCATTCTAGCCCGTTGACCAAGAATTTAAGGCTTATGAGTTTAACGATTCTCGAATTGAATTTTCGTTGTTGGTAGTTTTGCTAGTATGAGAAAAATGTTTAAGAGCGTCATAAGCTAAATGATTAAAACATGGAAAATCGATTGCAAGAACATGCAAACTCGTCAGCCGTTCAATTTAGTAAACTAAGACAAAAACTGTCGACTTACTAGCCGTACAACAACGCGTTGAGTGCTAAGCCTTGGATTGATACATTGGGGTCTCATAAAATGGTGCCCAGGGGCGGATTCGAACCACCGACACGCGGATTTTCAGTCCGCTGCTCTACCAACTGAGCTACCTGGGCATCCTGCGCATTTCGCGCCGCCAATCGGGCGAGGAAGCTGGGTTATAAAAGAAATATTCCGGGCTGTCCAGAGGCTGTTGACGCAAAAATGCAGAAAAGCATCAAGCCTCTGATCCTAAGTGATTTTCCGCTGCAAACAGAGGCCCACCCAGCTCAGTTCCAGCTCAGCCCATATCCTCCTCATCGGCAGGAGAGGCCGTCTCGCCGGGGATCACATACGCCTCGTTAAACCATTTTCCAAGGTCCACCTGCTTGCATCTGGCCGAGCAGAAGGGGCGGTATTTTAGAACGGCGGGTTTTCCGCACTGGGGGCAGGATTTTGCCGGGATGTCAATTTCTGTCACGGGTTCAACCTAGTTGATAATCAAAGGCCGCCATCGTCCCGTCTGTCTCAATGACAAGGGGGCGGGCCAGTTCTGTTTCAAAGCGAGTCTGCTGTTTTTGCAGTAACAATGCAAGGCCGGTCCCCGCCCGCACTTTCAATTCAGCGCATCGTGTGTGGCGAGCCTCCCGTTCAAGGGCACGAAACAACTCCGCCAGCAGCGTACTGTCGGATTTGCGTATGGCATTTCCGTCACAAGCCGGACAGGGGATATACAGCAGGTCACGAAGAGTGGGCCGTTCCCGCTTGCGGGTGATCTGCATGAGGCCAAGTTCAGTCATCCCGATCACCCGGCTTGCCACAGGATCGGCGTCCAGGCGGGATTGCAAGGATGCGGTCAGTTTTGCAACATCGCCCTGACCGTTCATCTGAATAAAATCAATGATAAGGATGCCACTGATATTGCGAAGCCTGATCTGGCGGCAGATTTCTTCCGCGGCCTCCAGATTGACGGCAAGGGCGGCGGAATGCGTGCCCGAGGCCATTGTCTGTGCCGCTGAATTGACATCAATGACCGTTAGCGCCTCTGTTGGTTCAATGATGATATTCGCACCGGAGAGAAGGGAAATTCGGGCCTGCTGGGCCGTCTCAATCTCGACCTCGACGCCCATGGCCTCGAACAGCGGGGCCTGATCCTGCCAGAGAGAAACAATGCCGTCAAAATCCGCTGCGTGGCGCGTCAGGAAGCGCCTGACGCCTGCCAGCGCAGAGACATTGTTGACGATGATCCGGCAGCCGAGCAAAAGATTTTTTTTCAGTAGAACAGAGAGTGGGGAGGGGAGTGGGCCAACCGGGCCGGGCTTTTTCATGCCATGGCTGGTGGTTCTGACAGTCTCCCAATCGGACTGAAGGCGCGTCAGCTCCGCTAATATCTGGCTATCCGTCGCATGAGCGGCTGCCGTGCGGACAGTCAATCCCGCGCCTTGCGTCGCCTCTGACAGCAGCTTTGACAGATGCGCCTGCCGTTCTGGATTGCGCAATTGTTTTGCGAAAGTAAGGCCACGCCCTCCAGGCCGCAGAACCAGATATCTGCCGGTAAGTTCAAACCGGTTGCCAAGCTGAACGCCTTTGTCGCCTTTCGGATCTTTCCGTATCTGAAGAAGCAGCCTTTCCCCTTCCCGAACGGCGGTCGCAATCCCGGATGCCTTGATAGTCAGGTCCGCAAGTTGAAGAAAGCCGCTCTCCCCGCCGCCGATGTCAACAAAGGCGATATTCATGTCTGGCAGGATCTTGGCAATGCGGCCAAGATAAAAGGCGCCTGTACGGGAAACATTGTCAGGCCGTTCAATATGTATTTCCAGAAGCTTCTCGTCTTGCAGAAGGGCGGCCCGTGTCTCAATCGGCCCTTCTTCAATCAGCAGGGTAAGGCTCATGTCCGAAGGTCCGTCGATAACGGAAAGCCGTTCCCTTTCAGCATATTGGCGACTTCGAAGAGCGGCAGCCCGACGACATTGCTGTAGGAACCCTGTATCTGCCGGATAAAGGCGGCGGCAAGGCCCTGAATGGCATATCCGCCCGCCTTGCCCCGCCATTCACCGGAATTGAGATAAAGGCGGATTTCCGGCGGATCGAGTGGTTTGAAAATCACCGCTGTTGAGACCGTGCGGGAGATAACCTTGCCAGTCGGGGTGATCAGGGTGACGCCGGTATACACCTGATGGCGGCGGCCGGACAGCAGGGAGAGAAAGCGGGCGGCGTCGTCTTCACTTGCGGCCTTGCCAAGGGCGCGCCGACCAACGGCAACCACGGTATCGGCGGACAGCAGAAAATGGCCAGCATGTCGTGAGGCAACTGCCATCGCTTTCTGGCGTGCAAGCCGGCCTGCCAGGTCGCGCGGCAATTCGATCTTCAGCGGAATCTCGTCAATGTCAGCCGGATCAACCGCATCCGGTCGGATGCCGATTTGGGCAAGCAGGTCCAGCCGTCGGGGAGATGCCGACGCCAGAATAAACAGGGGATTGGAAGAACGGGGCAGGGTGATGCTGGTATTCTCGGTCGCGGATGTGGCCGCAGCCTTCCTATAAGTGGCGGGATCACCCATGGGCGATGGCCTTATTTGTAGCGGAAGGTAATGCGGCCTTTGGTCAGGTCATAGGGGGTCATTTCGACAGTGACCTTGTCACCTGCCAAAACGCGAATGCGATGCTTGCGCATTTTGCCGGCCGTGTGCGCCAATACCTCATGGTCATTTTCAAGGACCACGCGGAACATGGCATTCGGCAGCAGCTCCGTTACAGTTCCTTCAAATTCAAGCAGTTCTTCTTTTGCCATAAAATCCTGTTCCAATTATTGCGGATGCTGCAAAATAAAGGCCAGCATTGGGAAAAAGCAAGTGTTTCCTTTAGAAAACGTGAAAGAAAAAGGAAAGGAGAGACGAATTCTGGCGAATACGCCACAAATTTGTGGCTTCTTGACTTAAACTCTCGGCGCTGGTGCCGTTCTAAATCTTGCCTTTATTTTCTCATAAAGGTCGTCACGCACATGACGATAGGCATTCAGCCGCATTTCCCGGTTTCCTTCCGTGCCCGATGGATCAATTATATTCCAGAGTTCCGTATCCGTCGCGGTCGCGCGTGTCATATCCTCCGCTTTATGATGGGCTTCGACGGAGAGGGAAATAATCATGTCAAAAGAGTTGTCCGCCAGATCGTCAAAATTTTTGGCAACATGTTTGGAGGCATCAAGGCCGATTTCATCCAGAACCTCAACCGCAAAAGGATCCACATCCTTCGCCATGACACCGGCGCTGTCCACATAGACGGCATGGCCATAGAGGCTTTTCATGATATTTTCCGCCATGACGGACCGGATACTGTTATGCGTACAGGCAAAAAGAACGCTTCCCGGCAGTTTATCGCTGTAGGGAAGTTCGCTCATCGGCGCCCGACATCGGTTACATGGCGATGGATATGAACGTCTCGCGCGGACGGCACATTCAGCCCCTTATGTGAAGGATGCACATCAGGGTGAACAGGCGGCGGGCCGTATCGAAATCGGTTTCCACCTTGTCTTTCAACCGCTCCTTCAGAAGTTCGGAACCTTCGTTATGAAGGCCGCGGCGACCCATGTCGATGGCTTCGATCTTTGAGGGCGAACCGGTCTTGATGGCGTCGAAATAGCTTTCACAGACGTGGAAATAATCCTTGATAATGCGCCGAAAGGAAATGACGGGAAGCGGCACACGGGCAAGGCCGGTTTCGTCATTCTCGCTGCGAATATCAAAAATCAGCCGATTATCCTCAATACTGAGATGAAGCGAATAGGGGCCGCCATTCTCATGGCCGGTTACGGCAAAGTGGTTCTGTTCCAGAATATCGAAAATGGCGACTTTCCGCTCATGCTCGATATCCGCATTGCGGCGAACGACGGATTTCTCATCCAGCGCGATTTTCGCGATATATTGTGTGCCCGCCATCCTTTCGGCTCCTTCACACTGTCGTCATTTAATTCATCCGTATGGAAACGGAAAGCGCATGGGCATCCAAGCCTTCGGATTCAGCGAGCGCAAGGGCCGCCGGTCCCACCCGCCGCAGGCTATCCGCATTCAGCTTCATCAGCGACGTCCGCTTGACAAAGTCGAGGGTTGAAAGCCCCGATGAAAAGCGCGCTGTTCGCGACGTTGGCAGAACATGGTTGGGCCCGGCCACATAATCGCCAATCGCCTCGGGGCTGTACCGGCCAAGGAAGATGGCCCCGGCGTGGCGGATGTCAGCTGCAAGCGCCTCCGGATCATCG
>CEOG01037276.1_pt1 | contig 40024 bp, 30 predicted proteins | sample 530301 | NCBI WGS metagenome assembly CEOG01 (sample SAMEA2619903, study PRJEB7988) | marine metagenome | biome: marine biome (ENVO:00000447); feature: surface water layer (ENVO:00002042); material: "saline water (ENVO:00002010), including plankton (ENVO:xxxxxxxx)" | depth 5 m | reverse complement strand
GCGACAGCCTGGCGCAAGCCAATGCGGAGGACCTCGCCCGCGGTCGCGAGCGCGGCCTCGATGCGCCGCTGCTTGATCGCCTGGAGCTGACCCCGGCGCGTATCGATGCCATGTTGCTGGGTTTGCAGCAGGTGGCGGCACTCGCCGATCCGGTGGGCAGCATCAGTGACGTCAACCGCATGCCGAGTGGCATCCAGGTGGGCCGTATGCGGGTGCCGCTGGGGGTGATAGGCATCATCTACGAGTCGCGCCCCAATGTCACCGTGGAGGCGGCCAGTCTCTGCCTGAAGTCGGCCAATGCCACCATCCTGCGCGGCGGGTCGGAGTCCCTGGCCTCCAACCGTGCGATCGCCGCTTGTATCGCCGCGGGGCTCAAGCAGGCGGGGCTGCCGTCTGCCGCGGTGCAGGTTGTGGAAACCGCCGACCGGGCCGCTGTGGGGGCGCTTATCAGCATGCCCGAGTATGTGGATGTGATCATCCCCCGGGGCGGCAAGAGCCTGATTGAGCGCATCAGCCGGGATGCCCGCGTGCCGGTGATCAAGCACCTCGACGGCGTCTGCCATGTGTACATCGATGCCGGCGCAGACCACGACATGGCGGTAGCCATTGCGGTGAATGCCAAGACCCACCGCTACGGCACCTGCAACACCATGGAGACGCTTCTTGTCGACGCGGGGGAGGCGCCGGTATTGCTGCCGCGACTGGCTGAGGTTTTCGCATCCAAGGGTGTCGAACTGCGAGGCTGTGCACGCAGTTGCGCCCTCCTGCCAGGTGTGCGGGCGGCGACCGAACAGGACTGGTTTGAGGAATACCTGGCTCCCGTGCTTGCCCTGCGCATCGTGGACGGGCTTGATGACGCCATTGCGCACATCAATCATTACGGTTCACAGCATACCGACAGCATCGTCACCCAGGACCACGGCCGCGCCATGCGGTTTTTGCGTGAAGTGGATTCCAGCTCGGTCATGATCAATGCCTCAACGCGCTTTGCCGACGGTTTCGAGTACGGTCTGGGTGCGGAAATCGGTATTTCCACCGACAAACTGCACGCCCGCGGGCCGGTGGGCCTGGAAGGCCTGACATCGCGCAAGTACGTGGTATTTGGCGAGGGGCAGGTTCGCTGTTGACGCTGCCCGAGGCCAGTGTCGCTCCGGTTGCCATCCTTGGCGGGACTTTCAACCCGATACACAACGGGCATCTGCGCTCTGCGCTGGAGCTGGTCGAGCGCCTCGGCTTTGTCCGGCTGCACCTGATGCCCTGTGCCACGCCGCCGCATCGCGATGCGCCGGACTGCCCGGCGACGCGCCGTGCCGACATGGTAGAGCTGGCGATTCAGGGGGAGCCCCGTCTGTATTGTGACCGCCGTGAGCTGGTGCGCAGCGGGCCCTCGTGGACGGTTGACAGCCTGCAGGAACTGCGCGCCGAATACGGGCCGCAGCGCAGCCTGAGTCTTGTGCTGGGCTGCGATGCGCTGCTCGGCCTCGACCGCTGGCATCGCTGGCAGGCGCTGCTCGACTTTGCCCATATCGTGGTGATCGCGCGGCCCGGCTGGCAGTTGCCCGAGCAGGGTACGGTGGCAGACTGGCTGGCGCGGCACAGGGCGGCGGAGCCCTCGGCAGTGCAGCAACGCCCTGCCGGTGCGGTGCTGGTGCTGGAACTGCGGCCCCTGGATATTTCCTCAACCGAGATTCGCGCCCTGTGCGCTGCGGGGCGTTCCCCGCGTTACCTGCTCCCTGAGCCGGTACTGGACTATATTGAAAGGCACCAGCTGTACGCGGCTGGCATCGATTTCTGAACTGGAGAGAAAAACACCGGATGCAAGCCGAAAACCTGAAAGAACTCGTCATCAACGCCCTCGATGAGCTGAAGGCGGTCAATACCGTCACGCTGGATGTGAGAGAGCTGACCGACGTCATGGATTACCTGGTCATCGCCAGTGGCACCTCCAATCGGCACGTCAAGTCCCTCGCGGATAATGTCTGCATGGAAGCCAAGAAAGAAGGCGTCCGCCCGCTGGGGGTTGAGGGCGAAAATCCCGGCGAATGGGTTCTGGTGGATTTCGGTGATGTGGTGGTGCATGTAATGCTGCCCGCGACCCGCGATTTCTATGACCTCGAGCGGCTCTGGGTCGATACCGGGCAGAGTGGTTGATGCGTCTGACGGTCATTACCGTGGGCGGCAAAATGCCCGCCTGGGTGAACGAAGGCGTCGCGGACTACAGCCGCAGGTTGCCTCGGGAGATTCGCCTGGAGTGGCGTGAGTTGCCCCTGGCCCGGCGTGGACGCGATACCAGTCCGGAGCAGCTGCGGCTGCGCGAGGGCGAACAGATACTCAAGACGCTGCCCGAGGGCGACCGGGTCATTGCGCTCGATGTGCGCGGCTCCGCCTGGAGCACTGAGCAACTCGCAGAGGAACTCAGCGACTGGCAGATGGCGGGGACCAATGTCAGCCTGCTGATTGGTGGTCCGGACGGGCTGTCCCGGGACTGCCTGCAGCGTGCGCGGCAGCGCTGGTCACTGAGCGCCCTCACCCTGCCGCACCCCCTGGTGCGCGTGGTGCTCGCGGAACAGCTGTATCGGGCTTGGACAATCACTGCCGGGCACCCGTATCATCGCGCCTGACGCACCAGCCAGCCACCTCGCGGGCCCTGCACGACATGCCACAGCATATTCCTCTTAAGGACCCCGGCGGTGAAGCCCGCCTGTTCATTACCCGCATTCTGTTTTCAGTGCTGCTGGTGCTGGCCTTGCTGGGCGTAATACTGGCGCGTTACTACGACCTGCAAATCAATGATTACGAGATCTATCGTACCCAGTCCGACCGCAACCGGGTGCAATTGCAGCCGCTGCCCCCCAAGCGCGGCCTGATCTACGACCGCAACGGCGTGCTGCTGGCCGACAACCGCCCAAGCCATATCCTGTCCATCGTTCGCGAGCGTGTGGATGACCTCGATGCCACGCTGGCGGAGTTGCAGTTGCTGCTGCCCATTTCGGAGTCCGACCTGGAAAACTTCCAGCAGAAGCTGCAGCGTCGTCGTCCCTACGAGGCGGTGCCCCTGCGTTTCCGGCTGACCGAGGAAGAGCGCGCCCTGTTGGCGGTGAACCGGCACCGTATGCCGGGTGTCACAGTGGATGCGCAGCTGGTGCGGCACTATCCCCATGGCACCCTGTTTTCTCATGCGGTGGGGTATGTGGGGCGAATCAATGAGCAGGAGGCGCAAAGCCTGGATGAGCGTGACTACCGCGGCACCTTCCACGTGGGCAAGGTGGGCGTGGAGAAATTCTACGAAGACCTGCTGCACGGGGAGGTGGGGTATCAGAATGTGGAGACCAACGCGCATGGACGTGTGCTGAGGGTGCTGGAACGCTTCGACCCGGTGCCGGGTGCGGATATCACGCTGCATCTGGACTTTGCGCTGCAGCAAACTGCGCTGGAAGCGCTGGGTGAACAGCGCGGCGCCGTGGTCGCCATGGATCCCTGGACCGGCGGAGTACTGGCACTGGTCTCTACGCCGGGCTTCGATACCAACCTGTTCGTCAACGGCATCAGCTCTGCGGATTACCGCGCGCTGCGCAACTCCCCGGACGTGCCCCTGTTCAACCGCGCCATACAGGGCCAGTACCCGCCGGGCTCCACGGTGAAGCCAATGATGGCCATGGCAGGGCTGCAGACAGGGTTGGTCACGCCGGAAACCACCGTCCCGGATCCTGGCTGGTACAGTCTCCCGGGAGACTCCCGCCGCTATCGCGACTGGATCCTGAAGATCCGGGGCACGGGGCATGCCCCCCGTGTTGACATGCACATGGCCGTCGCGGAGTCCTGCGACGTCTACTTTTACGACCTCGCCCGGCGCCTCACGATTGACCGCATGCATGAGTACCTCTCCGGTTATGGCCTGGGCAAACGCACCCAGGTGGACACAACCAACGAACGTCCCGGTGTGTTGCCCTCCACCCGCTGGAAGCGTGATGCCATGAACCAGCCCTGGTACCCGGGAGAAACGCTCAGTGCAGGTATCGGTCAGGGCTATATGCTGGCGACACCCATGCAGCTGGCGGCGGCCACCAGTGTCCTCGCCACCCGGGGGCAGTGGCGCACTCCGCGCCTGCTGCGCAGCGTGGCGGGCCAGGAGCTGCCGAATGAACCTGTCGAGACAATATCGGCCCCCCCGGCCTACTGGGAGGCGGTGCACGAATCCATGCGGGCAGTAGTGCACAGTGCCCGTGGCACGGCGCGCAAGATCGGCGAGGGTATACGCTACGAAATGGCCAGCAAAACGGGTACCTCACAGGTCATCGGCATTGCGCAGAATGCCATTTATGTCGAGGCCGATGTGGCCGAGCGGCACCGCAACCACGGGCTCTTCATCGCCTTCGCACCCTATGAGGCCCCCACCATCGCCGTCGCGGTGATTGTGGAGAACGGCGGCGGGGCCTCCGCGGCCTCGCCCATTGCCCGGGCTGTGCTGGATGCCTGGCTGGTCGACGACACTGAGCCGGTCAGCAGGGTGCCAGAGGAGCAGACCGATGGGTGATTATGTCCGCCAGCTGCAACTGCCGGGTGACAGCTCTGATTTTTCGCGCAAGCAGCCTCTGGCCCTGCGTCTGCATCTCGACCTGCCCCTGTTGCTGCTGCTGGCGCTGCTCACCGGTTTTGGCCTGTTTGTACTCTACAGTGCGTCGGGCCAGAAAATGCCCGCGCTCATCCGCCAGGGGCAGTATTTCCTGCTCGCCTACTGTGTCATGTTCGCGGCGGCGCAGATCGACCTCAAGCGCTACGAGCGCTGGTCGCCCTGGTTCTACCTGCTGGGTGTGCTGCTGCTGGTGGGGGTGATATTTTTTGGCGTGGGCGCCAAGGGGGCCCAGCGCTGGCTGTCGGTGGGCGGCTTCCGTTTTCAGCCCTCGGAAATCCTCAAGCTGGTGATGCCGCTAACCGTGGCCTGGTACCTGTCGTCCCGCGCGCTACCGCCGCGGCTCAAATACGTGCTCGCCTGCCTGTTGCTGGTGGCCCTGCCCTCCGTCCTGATCCTGCTGCAGCCGGATCTCGGCACTGCCCTGCTGATAGCGGCCAGCGGGCTTTTCGTGCTGTTCATGGCGGGCATAGGCTGGTCTTACATCGTTGGCGCCTTCGTCCTGGCCTGCGCTTCCGCATGGCCAGTGTGGATGTATGTGCTGAAGGACTACCAGAAACAGCGCATTCTCACCCTGCTTAACCCGGAGAGTGACAAGCTGGGCGCTGGCTGGAATATTATCCAGTCGAAAACCGCCATAGGTTCCGGTGGCTGGGAGGGCAAGGGGTGGCTCAACGGTACGCAGTCGCAACTCGACTTCCTGCCGGAAAGCCACACCGACTTCATAATTGCGGTGCTTGCGGAAGAATTCGGCATGCGCGGCGTGCTGGTACTGATTGCGCTGTATCTGCTGATCGTCCTGCGCGGTTTCTGGATTGCCGTGAACGCGAAGAGCAATTTCGGCTGTATGGTTGCGGGCAGCATCACCCTGACGTTTTTCGTCTACATCTTTGTTAACATGGGTATGGTCGCCGGCCTTTTGCCGGTGGTGGGTGTGCCGCTTCCCCTGGTCAGCGCCGGGGGGACGTCCGTGGTCACACTGATGGCCGGGTTTGGTGTGCTGATGGCAGTGGCTACCAGCGATTCGGGCCGGCGGCGATAAGGCAGTTTATTGGTGAGAATCAGCGCATGACGAAAGCGATGGCCGTTCGCCTGCTGGCCCTGTGGTGCGGGTGGCAAGTGCTGGCGGCAGGTGCCAGCACGGGCTACGGAGACCGCCCTGCTGTGCGAGCGCTGGTGGATGAGTTGGTGGAAGAGCGCGGCCTGGACCGCGATCGTCTGCTTCAGGTCATGGCCGACGCACAGCGCCAGGAGCGCATCCTGGAGGCCATGTCTCGGCCGGCCGAACGGGTCAAGCCCTGGTATGAGTACCGGGAAATTTTCCTGACTGAACAGCGGGTTACCGAGGGGTTGGCGTTTTACCGCGCACATGAAACCACGTTCCGCCGCGTGCAGTCGGAACTGGGTGTGCCGCCGGAGATCGTGCTCGCCATCCTCGGTGTGGAAACGTCTTACGGTCGCATCACCGGCAATTATCGTGTGCTGGATGCACTAGCGACATTGGCGTTCGATTATCCCCGCCGTTCCTCGTATTTCAGCAAGGAACTGAAGAGCTATCTGATCCTGACAGCCGAACAGCAGCTGGACCCGCGGGAGATGCAGGGTTCCTATGCCGGCGCTATGGGTTACGGGCAGTTCATGCCCAGCAGCTATCGCAGTTATGCCATTGATTTTGACGCCGATGGCCGCATTGATATCTGGAATAACCCGGTGGATGGTATTGGCAGCGTGGCCAACTATCTGCGTCGCCATGGCTGGCGCAGCGGTGAGGGCGTTGTGGTGCCTGCAGCGGCCTCCCCCGAGGTACCCGAAGCGTGGTTCGGGCTGGGGCTGGTGCCCAAGCGCCGCGTGGACGAGCTTAAGGCGGGCGGCCTGCGCGCCAGGGCGCCGCTGGAGGACGACACACTGGTGACGCCGGTGCGTCTGGAATTGGAGGAAGGGTATGAATACTGGCTGGGTCTGCACAATTTCTATGTCATCACACGCTACAACCACAGCGCCATGTACGCCATGAGCGTGTACCAGCTGAGTCAGCGGCTGGCAGCGGGGCTGGTACTGTGAGCCGGGGTGGTCTGCTTGTTGTTGCGGGGCTGGCACTGGTGCTGGCTGGCTGCGCCACGCAGGGGCCGGAGGTGGTCAGCGAGTCTCCCGCGTCGACAGGTGCCTCGATCAAGGACGGGGCGCCCCTGCGCACGATTCACCCCGATGATGTGCTCGATGCCGTGCCACGTCCCGACCCGATCCTTATCGTGGGGAATTTCAGTCCATACACCGTGAATGGCGAGACCTACGAGGTGCTCGACAGTTTCGCGAACTATCGGGAGCGCGGTATAGCGTCCTGGTACGGCACCAAGTTCGACGGCCAGAAAACCAGCAACGGTGAGATCTTCGACCTCTATTCCGCGTCGGCCGCCCACAAGACCCTGCCAATTCCCTGCTATGCCCGTGTGACCAATCTGGCGAACGGGCGCAGCATGATCGTGCGCGTGAACGACCGCGGCCCGTTCCACAGCGACCGCCTGATCGACCTGTCCTACGGCGCAGCGGTCAAGCTCGGCTTCATGGAGGTGGGCACAGCGCCGGTCGAAGTGGAGGTTATCAACCTGGCCGGCATTGACGACCGCCGCAACAATCCTGCCGGGCACTATCGCTACGTGCAGCTGGGGGCGTTCGGCTCAGAGTCGGCCGCGCAGCGGCTGCGTATCGAGCTGGCGGCCCTGGTGACCTCGCCCATCGCGGTAAGCCCGGTAGAAACCGGCAGCGGTCGCCTGTACCGGGTGCGCATTGGCCCAGTGGCGGCCAATGACGATATCCTGCAGCTGCAGCAGCGCCTTGAGGCGAGCGGCTACAGTGGTACGCAATTGCTGCCGTGACGAGGCAGGACGGGCCGTCCCCGCGGCGCGTCCTGCTCCATCCATGTTCCAACCTTTTCAGGCCTGATAAGTTATGACGCGTTTTGTATGTTCTCTTTTGCTTGTTCTTGCTTCCGGTTTTGCGCAGGCGGCCATTGTGCCCGCGCCGCCGCAGGTGGCGGCCGAGGCCTATCTGTTGATTGACGCCGACACCGGTGCGGTGCTGGCGGAGGGCAATGCCGACGAGCCGCGCCCACCCGCCAGCCTGGTCAAGATGATGACGGCTTACGTCCTCGCCGGTGAAATCGAGTCCGGGCGTGTATCGGCGGACGATATGGTGACCGTTAGCCGCAATGCATGGTCGCAGAATCCGGTATTCAACGGTTCCTCGCTGATGTGGATTGAACCCGGCATGGATGTATCCATTCGGGATCTGGAGCACGGCATTATCATTTCCTCGGGCAACGACGCCACGGTGGCGGTGGCGGAGCATCTCGCCGGCAGCGAGGACGCGTTCGCCGACATGATGAACAGCTATGCCAAGGCTCTGGGCATGACCAATTCGCATTTTGCGAATTCCCACGGGCTGCCTGCCGAAGGGCAAGTGGTGACGGCGCGGGACCTGGCGAAGCTGTCCGCCGCCATGATCAACGATTTCCCTGAGCATTACTCGCTCTACAAGAAACGTGAATTCACCTACAACAACATTCGCCAGTACAACCGCAATTCTCTGCTTGGCGAAGACCCCTCGGTGGATGGCATCAAGACCGGCTACACGAAGGAAGCCGGATACGGGCTGGTCGCCTCCGCGGAACGCGACGGTATGCGCCTGATTTCCGTGGTGTTGGGAACACGCAGTCCAACGGCGCGTAAAAACGAAACGCGAGGCCTGCTGAACTACGGTTTCCGATTCTTCGAGACGGTGGAGCTGTTCACCGCCGAGCAGGAACTGGAGCAGCCGCGTGTCTGGAAAGGTTTACAGGATAGCGTGGCAGTTGGTGTGCTTGAGGCTGCGCGGGTCACGCTTCCCCGGGGACAGCGCGAGGCAATGGAGACGGTGGTCGAACTGGACGCCACGCTCCTGGCGCCCATTGCCCGCGGCGATCAGGTGGGTACGGTGCGCCTGACCCAGGGCGATGAAACCGTGTTCGAGGCACCCGTTGTGGCGCTGGCGTCTGTCGAGCAGGCGGGTTTCTTTGCCCGCGTGTGGGACAGTATCCGCCTCTGGTTCAGCCAACTGTTCAGTGTCGAGGGCTGAGTCCATCATGACAGCCCAGGAGCCGCCGAAAATCGAGTTTCCCTGTGAGTACCCGATCAAGGTGCTGGGGCGCAGCTCGGATGATTTCCTCAGTCTCATCGTAACCGTCTTCGAGGCTCATGCACCCGGGTTTGATCAGGAGACCATCGTCGTCAAAGGCAGCAGCAAAGGCACGTTTACCTCATTGACGATCACCATCACGGCGACAGGTCCGGACCAGCTGCGAGCACTGCACGAGGACCTGATGGCGACCGGGCAGGTGCAGATGGTGATTTAGTCCGATGGATATCATCTGTCGTCGTTTGCCGGGGGCGGCCGATTACCTGGCGACGCTTGAGGCGATGAAGGCGTTCACCGACAGCCGTGACGCCGCCACTCCGGATGAGCTCTGGCTGCTGCAGCACCCCAGGGTCTTCACCCAGGGGCAGGCCGGCAAGGCGGAGCATGTGCTGGCACCGGGCGACATTCCGGTGATCCAGGTGGACCGTGGCGGGCAGGTGACCTACCACGGGCCCGGCCAGTGGGTACTCTATCTGCTGGTGGATTTGCGGCGTCGGGGTCTCGGCGTGCGGCAACTGGTAACTCTCATTGAGCAGGGCATCGTCCAGGTGCTTGCCGCTTACGGTATCGAAGGCGCACCGCGCGCTGATGCCCCCGGGGTTTATGTGCGGGGTGACAAGATTGCCTCGCTTGGCCTGCGCGTGCGCCGCGGCTGCAGTTATCATGGCCTGGCGTTGAATGTAGACCTCGACCTGGAGCCTTTCCTGCGTATCAACCCCTGCGGCCACCAGGGCCTGCGGGTGACCTCCATGGCTCAGTGCCTTCCGGTAGAGCGCGCGCCGGCAATGGAGGATGTCGGTGATGCGCTGCTTGCTGCGCTTTGCGAACAGCTGGCGGTGGCTACCACCGCACCCGCAGCTCGCTGAGCCCGCGAAACATAAACCCTGGACGCCACTGCGGCGTACTGCCCGCCAACTCAAGAGCGGGCATCCGGGTGGCCAGTGCGCGCAGTGCAATTTCCCCTTCCAGCCTTGCCAGTTCGGCCCCCACACAAAAGTGTATACCACCGCCGAATGCGAGGTGATGCGGCCCCTCGCGCTCAACAGTAAAGGTATCCGGCTGCGAGAATATCTCGGGGTCGCGATTTGCCGCCGCCAGCACCGCCAGTACGCGCTCCCCGGCCTGTATGGTTTGTCCGCCTACCTCGATGTCGTTGAACGCGGTACGGTAGGTGGCAATGAGGGAACTCTCGTAGCGCAGAATCTCCTCCGTGGCGCGGGTGGCGAGCTCCGGGGTGGCGACCAGCTTCTGCCATTCCTGCGGGTTCTGCCTGAGCACCAGAACGCCGTTACCGATCATGTGCGCGGTGGTCTCGAATCCAGCCCCGAACAGGGCAATCGCCACTGTAATCATCTCGCGCTCAGTGAGTTGGCTGTCGCCGTCTCGAGCATGTAGCAGGGCGGTTGCGAGGTCGTCGCGGGGATGCTTGCGGCGCCGCTCGAAGATCTCACCAAAGAAGGATTCCAGAAAGTCGGTCTGGCGGTTGGCCAGCTCGAGTTCTGCGGCAGTCAATGGACGCATTTCCAGAACCAGAAATGAGTCGGCTATTGCCTGGTTCAGTCGCGCCAGCAGTGCTTCATCGGCCTCGTCTGCGCCAATGCCCAGCATGTTGCACATAACCAGGGTAGGCAGGCGGTAGGCGAAATCGTGAATCAATTCCATGTTCCGCTGATCGGAAACGCGGTCCAGTAAACCGTGGGTTATTGTTTCAATATCAGGGCGCATTTCCCGCACACGCTTGACGGTGAGCGCCTGCGATACAAGGCCGCGAATGCGGGTATGGCGTGGGGGGTCCTGGTAGACGAACACTTCGGAGAGCCATCGATAGGCAGAGTGCGCGAACACATCGAATTCGGCACCGTAATAGAGCTGTATGTTGCGAATGAAATCGCCCTGCCCGAAATTGCGTTTGTCGATGATGACTGAGCGCACGGCGTCGTAGCCGGTGGCGATCCAGAAGCCTGCGTCATTCCATACCACCGGTGACCGCTGTCGAAACTCCGCAAACACGCGGTGCGGATTTTCGATCAATGAGGCGTCTGTAGGGTCGAAGTGAACAGTTGCTCGGTTCGCCTTCTTGCTGTGCTGCTCATTCATGCCCAACGCCCTTCGGTCCGGTTCTGGATACTGCTGGCCCGGTCTGTGGGTACCGGGGCCGGAAGCCGCCATCACAGTGCTCGATCCAGACTGAATGGCTGCCACCAAAATGAGCAGGGACAACACGCGCCTGGCGATCGGCAGCATGCTGGAGAATCTTGCGCCGGGTTTGCCGCGCCGATACCTGATCTTCGCAGTACACGCTGTTCCAGTCCGGCCTGAAAACCTGGGCAGGATGGTGCAGTATGTCGCCAACGAACAGTGCGCTTTCCCCCTGGCTCTGCAGCTCGAGCACAAGATGGCCGGGTGTATGGCCTGGTGCCAGCCACAGCTTCATTCCCGGTGCGATGTCATAGGTGCCGTCGACAAGCTCCGCCAGCCCCGCATCCAGAATCGGCTGAACACTGTCTTCGAACACCTGTGCGTTTACCTGGCTACCGGTGAAGCTGGGTCGATCACCGCTGCCCGCAGGGTCCCAATAGTTGCGATCAATGCTCGACATCAGATAGCGCGCGCGGGGAAACGTAGGCACCCAGGTGCCGTTCTCAAGGCGCGTATTCCAGCCTACATGGTCGATATGCAGGTGGGAGCAGATCACAATGTCGATATCCTCGGGAGCGAACCCGGCGCGGGCGAGATTGGTGAGAAAGGGGGTGTGGAGGTCGCCAAAAACCGGTATGCCGGGTCGTGGCTTGTCGTTTCCTGCCCCGGTGTCGTAGAGAATGGTCAGACCGTGGGCGCATATGACCCAGCTCTGCAGAAATGCGTAAATACGGTCGCTCTCTGGATGGTAGTAGTCGGCCGGAATGCGGGCGGAAAAGGTGGCGAAGTCCTTTGCATCGAAACCGGCAAACAGATCCTGCGGCCGGGCAAACTCCCCTTGCCACTCTTCGATGTTATGGATTGCAAATTGCCCGACCAGGAAATCGGGTGGCTCGGGTTTCGGTCGCATGGCGCTATGCCTCGCTGGTGTCCACAATCTGCATCTGTTTCAGGAGCGGAAGAATATCCGTCGCGAAACGTTGCAGGTCCCTTTCATAATTCTGGAATGTCAGCATCACCGCATTTACGCCAGCGCGATGCACCGCTTGCAGCTGTTCCGCGACGTCCTCGGCGGTGCCGATCAGATTCAGGCCGCCGCCGCTGGCGGCCAGCATATTCTCGGTGAAGGTGTCGAAGGAGCCGCTGCCAGCACCGATATCCCGCAGCCAGTTGCCGGTGGCTTCCGCGTCTTTGTGGTCAATGATCCTGGCCAGCTCGTCCTCCGCCTGCGCGGCCGAATCCCGCCATAAAGGAAAGGGGAATATGGCGGTACGTACCTTGCGCTGGAAGCCCTCTGCATCGGCGTGGACCGAATTTACCAGTGCCGGCAGGGCTTCAATGCTGGCGCCCGACATGAACGACCAGTCGCAATACTGTGCAGTCATGGCGCGTGCATCTGCTGAAACACCGGCGTTGGCGATCTCGGGCATGCGGGCGGGGCGTGGCAAGGACACGCCCTCGTTGATTGTGTACCACTCCGAATGGTGGTTCAGTGGCGCCTGTCCGGGGTCCCAGAGCTTGCGCAAAATGTCGACGAATGCCCCCGTGCGCTCGTAGCGCCGGTTGTGCTCCGCGAGAGTGATGCCCATCATGCCAAACTCGCGTTCGCTCCAGCCGCTCACCACGTTCAGCCCCCACCGGTCACCGCTCATGTGTGCGAGGGTGGCGCCGATCTTGGCCATGACAACGGGATGAAACAACGGAACGTGGACGGTGGAAAAGACCCGGATGCTGCGCGTGGCCCTCAGCAGGGCTGCGGCCCAGGTATTGGTTTCCAGTGATGTGCCGAGAAAATTGGTTGTACCGCCGAAGCCACGCCAGCGGCTCACTGGAAAGAGATAGCGGAAGCCCAATCGCTCGGCGAACAGTGCAATGCGTTCGTTACTCTCGTAATGCCATTGATCCGCGACAACATCGTGTGTCGAGATGGAGGGCATGTTCGAGCAGTTGGGCATGAATACGCCCAGCTGCAGTTTTTCTGAAGAAGCCATTCCACGCTACCCTATCGGACTTTAATGTCGCGACACATCCGCTCTCGCCGCGCCCCGCGGGGTGCGGCGAGAGCAGAGAAACCGCATCAGAACTGGTATGCCACGCTGGCACCGTAGGTGCGAGGTGGCAGCATGGAGCCGACGCGGAGTGAGTTGTAGAGCGGTGCGGTAATGATGTTGTTAGAGATCACCTCCTCGTCAGACAGGTTTCTCGCCCAGAGGCTGACAACCCAGCTGTCACCGGGGAAGGCGTAGTCTGCCCGGGCATTCAACAAACCGTAACCTTCCTGGAAGGCGTCGCTGCGGTTCCATTCGGTGAAGTAGATGTCGTCCTGATAGTAGGCTTCGCCGCGCAGATGCAGCAGTCCGTCTCCCATCGCCACCTCGTAGTTCACACCGGCTTTCAGTGTGTATTCGGGTGCATTGGGCAGGGTGTTGCCACTGAGGTCGGTGACTGCAAAGGCATTGGCATAGTCGCCGTTCAGGAATTCCTTGTACTCCGCGCTCAGGTAGGTTGCATACAGGTCAACCGAGAACCCGCCACCGAGTTGGGCGTCCATTTCCAGTTCAATACCGTAGTTCTCGGCCTTCGCGGCGTTGATGGTGGTGACGGTGCTGGTTTCATCAACAAAGGAGATTTGCAGGTCCTGATAATCATAATAAAACGCGGCCAGCGCATAGGACAGCGAACCGTCCGGCGCGCTCCACTTGTAGCCGGCTTCGAAGGCATCGACCGTTTCGGGGTCGAGCGGGTCGCTGAGGCTGCCGGTGTTGATGACCCCGGATTTGAAGGCCTGGGTGTACGTGGCGTAGAGCAGGGAATTATCGTCGCTGCGATATTCCAGCGTCAGGCGCGGCGTAATGTCGTCCCAATCAGCGGATTTGTCCGTGCTGATGTCGATACCCGCGGCATCGAAGCGGAAGAAGCCAGTGCCCTCCCTCTCTTCATAGTTATAGCGCAGACCGGCGATGACGGTGAGGGTGTCGGTAATCGGGTAGTTCACCTCCGCGAAGGCACCGTAGGCGGTAATGTCGACGTCACCATTCTGCTCATAACGGCCGCTGTTGATGGCGTCGCCAGTCGGTGTGCCGCAGAGATCGGGCGCCAGCAGGAAGCAGATATTGTTCAAGGGTACGAAGACGTTGCCATAGAGGTCTTCCTGCAGGTACATGACACCCGCCAGCAGGTCGTAGCCGTCACCCGAGTAATTGAAGACGAATTCCTGGCCGAAGGAGTCGCTTTCCTCCGTGTAGTCGTTGCGCCCGAACAGGTCGGCATCGGTGGAATCGAGGTCATCGCGGAGAAAGCGGTCAAGCCCCTGCAGCGACGTTATCGAGCGAAGGTTCAGGCTATCGCTGAGCTCGAAGTTGAGCAGCAGCGTGGCGCCGTAGCCCTCGCGCGTGTTGATGGCTTCCTGGTCCGAGTTGATGTCATAGAAGTCGCCCCCGACATCAAACACGGTCCGGCCGCCAAGCACAGGCACTGCAGGCGGCAGGCCACCGGCGGTACCCTGGGATGGGCCAAAATAGTGAAAGGCAAAGTTGTTATCGTCTTCTTCGTAGTACTGCAATGACAGGTTGGCATCCCAGGCGGCATCTGGATTGTAGGCAAAGGTCGCGCGGTAGGCCTGAGCATCACGGTCGTCGACATCATTGCCGGTAAACAGGTTGTCGCCATAGCCGTCACGCTTTTCCAGCTTGGTGGCCAGACGGACTGAGAAATCGGGCGCCATGGGCATATCGACTGCGCCCTCAAACAGCCCCAGCCCGTAGTTGCCCACCGTGAGGTTTGCGTAGCCACCGAATTCGTCGCCGGGTTTGTTGGTCACCAGGTTGATGGCCCCTGCCGTGGCTCCGCGCCCGTAGAGTGTGCCCTGTGGGCCGCGCAGTACCTCCACCTGTGCGAGGTCAAACATGCCCGCCAACTGGGCGGCGGGACGCGGAATAATGGCGCCGTCCTGCAGGAAGGAGACAGCACCCTCGCCACCGATATCGATGCTGGTCATGCCGATGCCGCGAATGAACACACGGGCAAAGCCAAACTGGTCGCCGATCGACATGTTGGGCACCGCGACCAGCATGTCGCGAACGTTTTCGATGCCCCCGGGGCCGAGGTCATCGGCGCCAATCACGTTGGCACCACCGGAGAAATCATCGAGGCTGACCGAGCGTTTGGTCGCAGTGACCACGACCTCCTCGAGGGTGTTCTGCGCCAGGGTGGTTTGTGAGAGTGCCAGGGCGCCAAGCAGCCCTGCATAAATGCCTGTTCTTATCGTGTTATGCATGTTTGTTCCTCGCGCGTGGATGTTTTTTGGTAAATTGTTATTGCCTTCTATTTAAGTTTTTCCCGGCGAATCGATACGCCGTGTTGTTCTCTGTCCCAGCTGTCTTCTGTCACACCTTCGGTGCGCAGGATGTGCTTCTGCACTTTTGCAGAAGGCGTCTTGGGCAGTTCAGGTAGAATTCTTATGTAGCGCGGCACCATGAAGTAGGGCATACGTTGTTGCAGAAAATCGAGCAATTCAGCCGGATCAATCGCGGACCCCTCAACTGCGGCGACGGTCACCATCACATCGTCTTCACCGACGTCGCTGGGAACGCCGTAGGCAGCGGCCTCGCGCACTGCAGGGAAGGCGACCACTTCCGCCTCGACTTCGAAGGATGAGATGTTCTCTCCGCGGCGCCTGATGGCGTCTTTACGCCGGTCGACGAAATAGAAAAAGCCTTCCTCATCCTGGCGGAAACAATCCCCGGTGTGGAACCATCCGTTGCGCCAGGCTTCGGCGGTCGCTTCGGGGTTCTTGTAGTACCCGTGATTCATGCCCCAGGGGCGATCCGTGCGCACCAGCATTTCTCCAACGTCTCCCAGCGGCACTTCGCAGTCGTTCTCATCGACCAGGCGCACATCCACACCGGGGCGAACTTTGCCGCAGGTGCCGCGCCGGGTGGGATTCGGTTCGGAGACGATGGGAGAAGAGATCTCTGTCATATTGAAAATGGTGTAGACGTCGATACCGAAGCGCTGGTGCAGGTCGCTCGCCGCTTCCGTCAGTGGCACCATGAACACCTTTTTCAGCCCATGCTTGCTGTCGTCTTCTGTCGGCGGCTGTTTGAGCAGGAAGGTGGCCATGACACCGAGCAGGAAGGCTGCTGACGTCTCGGTTTCGCGCACGAAGGGCCAGAAACTATCGGTGCTGAAGTTCTCCATGACCGCGATCGAACCGCCGCGTGCCAGCATCACAAAAATGATGCCCATGCCGCCAATATGAAACAGCGGCATATTCACCAGGAACCTGTCCTCGCCGGTAATAAAGTGCCAGGTTTCCGGACCGGCATTGGTAAACAGATGCAGATAGGACGAGAGTACGCCTTTTGACGGGCCGGTTGTGCCCGAGGTGTAAATGATCGATTGGGTGTTCCAGGGTTCTATCGGACTGGCGGGTTCGGGAGGCTGACCCTGTGTCGACGCCAGGGCGGAAAAAGGCTCGCAGGGCAGTTTTATCTTTGGGCTTGTGGTCCCGGTGGTAAGTACCTTCTCAATCAGCGCCGTGTCGATATCGTCCAGCCGCTCGACCAGTTCGCCATGTGCAATCAGCAGGCGGGCATCAGAGTTGGCCAGTACATGTGCCAGCAGGTTGCCCTTGTAGGCTGTGTTGAAGGGCACGAACACCGCCCCCAGGTAGTTGATGGCAAAAAAACTGAGGATGCCCTCGGCGCCTCCAAACAGCCACACCGCGACGTGGTCCCCCTGGCGGACTCCCCGAGCATGCAGGCCAGCAGCAACCTGTCTGACCTGATTGCGCAGTTCGGCGTAGGTCCATTGTCTGCCATCGTCAAAGATTGCGTACACGTGGTCAGGTTGTTGCTCTGCCCACCGGTCGATGAGATACCTGACCACGCAGGTTTCTCTGTCTGGGACCCTCGGATCGGCGCATTGGTGGCCAGTCATTGGCATAGCTCCATCAACGATTCATTACGGGGTGGCGGGCCGCTTGCCTGCGGCGTTCTTGCTCATGGGCATGGCGCGTGGCAGAACCAGCCTGGCAACGCTGCGGATGACATGCGTGATGATTTCCGCTTCGGACCAGCTTCCCCCCGGCTGGTACCAGAGCGCGACCCAACTCATCATGCCGCCAATGGTCGTGGCGGTGAGGACGGGATCCTCAACGTCAAATTCACCCTCTGCGTGACCATTGGTCAGCAGTTCTGCCAGCCGGTGGTCGAACAGGGAACGCTTCTCGCGCACCCGGCGCGCGGCGCCCTGTTCGAGGTTCTTTTCCTCGCGCAGATACACGACGATGTGTTCCTGGTTTTCAATGATCAGGCGCGCTACCTGATCGACGACCAGCTTCAATCGATCCCAGTGCGACCCTGACGACAGCAGGGACTTGTTCAGCGCCTCCAGAGAGACGCTGATGCCAACCTCGGCGATGTCGTAGAGGATCTCGCCCTTGTTCTTGTAGTAGCTGTAGATGAAAGGCTTGGTGACCTGCAGCTGGTCAGCAATGGCATCAATCGTCGTTCCCTCGTACCCGAAGCGAAAAAACAGATGGCTCGCCTCATCGCGGATCCGGCGCCGCTTGAACAGGGCGAGCTCCGCTTTGAGGTTCTTTCCGGGTCGGGCGGCGGTCACTGCTGCATTCCTCCGATGCGCTACAGCGCCATTTCCAGTACCGGTAGCACATCGGCTGCGCCGGTCACCGGGCGCGGGTTGGTTCGCGCCCAGAGGTCGAGCATCGTGTATTCGGCAACCTGCTGCAGACGGTCGCTGCCAACATTGACCTCGCGCAGTGAGCGCGGCATACCGAGGCTGCGAATGAACGCGTCGACCAGTTCGCTGGCCGGCCTGTCCGGCTCTCCAAAGCAGCGGCTGATGCGTTTCTGGCGCTCGCCGTTCACCGGGGCGTTGTAGGCCAGCACGGACGGCGCCATGACGCATGAGCAGTAGCCATGAGGCACATCGCAGGTGCCGCCCAGGATGTGGCCAATCGCATGGCTCAGGCCCATGGGAACGCCGGCTATCACTGGAATCATCGATTGCCACGCGCCAACCTGGCATTTCAGTCGTGCCTCCAGATCCCCCGGGTTGTTCTTGACCCCGGGCAAACCCTCAATCAGAAGTCGCAGGGCGGAGTCGGCCATACCATCGCAGAAGTCATTCGATTGCAGGGACCCCAGTGTCTCAAGCGCGTGGTCGAGTGCCCGGACTCCCGTCGACAGCCAAAGCCACTCCGGCGTATGCAATGTGAGCGCGGGGTCAAGGATCACGGCAACCGGTGCCATAGCACGGTGCTCGAATCCCTGCTTGTGATGAATCTTCTCATCCGTGGCCCCGCTCAGGGGGTTGAATTCACCGCCCGAAAGCGTCGTCGGGCAGATGATTACCGGGATATCGGGGCCCTCGAACTCGGGCTTTATCACCTCCCCCTCGTCATTGACATAGACGTGGTAGGGCTCGAGGTCATCGTGCTCCCGGAGGTTGTGTTTCAGGCAGAGACTGACGATCTTGCCGGCGTCGGTAATCGAGCCGCCACCTACGGTGACAATCATGTCGGCCTGCGCATCGCGGGCCATGGCTGCAGCGGCGAGCACGGCGCTGCGCGGAGCGTGCGCTGGCATCCCGTCATACAGCCCGGCGACACGGGGGCCCAGTGCCTTGCGGATACGTTCAATTTCGTCGGTCTGGGTATTCAGGGTGCGGCTGACCAGCAGGAAAACCCGCTTGGCCTGCAATCGCTCTGCTTCTGCCGCCAGTGCCTTGGCGGCAGGTTCGCCGAGGTAGACTTTTTCCGTTGTGGTCAGGCCGACCACGCTCGGTTGTATGGCCATAGCTGCTCCCGATGTGCTCATTATTTTTTGGTGAGGCATGCGTTGTCAAAGAGTAAGCTTTTTTTACTAATCGTCAAGGAAAAAATATTTATGGTAGACAAAGGCTGGGGGCGGTACTACATTGTTTGGCGACCTCTAACCCCGACTGCAGCAATCGCCTATGAATTCAAATAATGGTAACGGCAGGGTTTGGAACACGGCTTCGGGTCTGCATCTGAAGAATTTCTATGCTCCTGACGACGTTCCCGAGTCTCACCGAAAGCACGTGGCTGTCCCGCCCGGCGAGTCCCCGTTTCACCGCGGAGCCTACCCGACTGGCTATCGCACGAAGCCCTGGCGTATCTTTCAACTCAGCGGCTTCGGCAAGCCAGAGGACGAAAACGAGCGTATCCGGTTCCTGCTGGAGCAAGGCGAAACCGGGTTCATCATGGAGCATGATCGCAACACGGGCGACCATTGCTACAACGTGGACCATCCCGATGTCGTGGCACGCCGCGAGGATGTTGGCCTGACGGGGGCCGTCATGCAGAGCGTGCGCGACATCGACATCTGTATGAAGGATCTGCCGCTGGCGACCAGTTACGGTCATGCGGGTGGCGCCGTTGTGCAACACGCACCCTTTGCGCTAGCAGGCTACTGGACGGTGGCGAAACAGCGTGGTGTTGACCTCGCACGTCTTCCCGGTACCGGCCAGAGCGATTTTTTCCTGACCTACCTCGGGTGCGTCACCAAGCAACAGATTCCCACCCGGGACGGCTTGCGCTTCAATGCCGATATCATGGAGTTCTGTGACAAGCACCTGCCCCGCTGGGTGCCCGTCTCCATCGCCGGTTACAACGGTGCCGACACGGGACTCAACGCCTATCAGGAGCTCGGAGCCCTGTTTGCCAACGCCGTTGAGTATCTCGAGGAAATCAAGCGCCGCAACACCATGCCTCTGGAGAACGCGGCCCGCGCCTGTGGCGGTGTGAATTTTCGTGCGTCCATGGATCTGTTCGAGGAAGCCAGCAAAATGCGGGCTGCTCGCCTGATGTGGCAGCAGCTACTGGAACGTCGCTATGCTATTACCAACCCCAAGGTCGCCAACCTGCGCATTCACTGCGTGACCGCCGGTTCACGGATGACCTACCAGCAACCGCTGAACAATATCGTGCGCGGCACGGTGATGGCCCTGGCGGCGGCGCTTGGCGGAGTCCAGTCCCTCGGGGTTTCCGGTTACGATGAGGCATTGTCCATCCCTTCCGAACATGCCCACCAGATGTCCGTGCGGATTCAGCAGATCCTGCAGGAAGAGACCAATATCCAGGCGGTGACCGATCCGCTGGGTGGCTCCTATTATGTTGAGACACTGACTGCAGAACTGGTGGAGCGCGCCTGGGAGTTCTTCGACGAGATTATGGAGCAAGGTGGCTTCCTCGCCTCCCTCGATTCCGGCTGGTTGCACGAACGTGCCGCGGAGAACCAGAGCGAAGACTTCCGTCAGCAGGAGAGTGGAGAGCAGGTCATTATCGGCGTGACTGACCACAAAGATGATGTGTCGCCCTTCGATGTGGACGGGTTTATGGGTGTCGACGACGCCTACGATGTCGCCCTGGAGAGGCTGCACGAGGTGCGCAGAACACGCTACGAGAAAGGCGCCTCGCAAGCGCTTGGGGCGCTGGAGTCAGTCTGTCGTGACGGCGAAAACATCATGCCCGCGATGATGGATGCCCTGGCCGCTGAGGTGACCCTGGGAGAAATCGGCGATGTCTATCGCTCCGTGTTTGGTGACTGGGCGACTCCAATTCAGACCTGAGGCGATACACATGAGCACAGCAGGAAAACGCATATTGATGGCAAAGACCGGCCTCGATGGGCATTGGCGCGGCCCTACCGTCGTTGCCAAGGCGCTGCGTGACGCAGGCTTTGAAGTCATCATGATCGGCATGGCACGCCCTGAAGAAGTGATGCAGGCGAGTATTGACGAAGACGTCGATCTCGTGGGCCTCAATATCGGGGGCCACGTGGACGTTGCCGTGCGCGCCATCGGCATGGTGCGTGAGTCAAGGCCGGAGGTGCCCATCTTCGTCGGTGGTGTGGTGCCGCCACATGCCAAGCGCAAGCTTGAGGGGCTGGGTGTTGAGGTTTACCCGCCGGGTAGCCAGTTGCCCGACATCGTGGCGGCCGCCGTACGCCTGACGGGTGCCGCCTGAGCGACGGGGGATGGCGGTGAGCCAGCAATCAGCGCAGGACACAGACCAGCTGCTCGAACGGGCACGTGCCGGTGATCGCGGTGCGCTCGCCCGGCTGATCAGCGTGCTGGAACGCGGCGGTGACGCTGCGGCATGCGTAGAGCGCGGGTTATCCTCACGCGGCGCTGCGGGCTATACCGTCGGTATCACCGGAGCCCCCGGTGCCGGCAAGTCCACGCTGGTGAACACGCTGCTGGGTGAAGCGCTGACGGATGCGGGGCGTGTGGCCCTGCTTGCAGTGGATCCGACATCGCCGCTGAGTCGTGGTGCACTGCTGGGCGACCGCGTGCGCATGCATTCGCACGCTGCATCAAGCCAGGTATTTATCCGTTCGATGGCGTCCCGTGGCCAGCTCGGAGGGCTTGCCGTGGCGACCCGCAGTGCCCGGCGCCTGCTGGAAGCCTGTGGATGGCCACTGATTCTGATTGAGACGGTCGGGGTAGGGCAGGTGGAGCTGGACGTGGCATCCACCACGGACACTGTTGTGGTGGTACTCAACCCGGGTTGGGGCGATGAGGTTCAGGCCAACAAGGCGGGGCTCATGGAAGTCGCGGATATATTCGTGATCAACAAAGCCGACAAGGCTGGCCTGCAGGCGACCCGGCGGGATCTGGAAAGTGCACTGGCCTCCCTGCCGATGGAGCGCCGACCGGCGATTGTCGAGACGGTAGCGACCGAGGGGCGTGGCGCGGCGGATCTCTGGGCAGCGATTGCGTCACATCGCGAAGCCATCACCCTGTCCGGGGAGTTGGCGTCGCGTCGTCAACAACAGCTGCGGGCGGAGTTGCGTGGCCTGATCGACGCGCGTCTGGAGGCAGAGCTGGATCAGCTGTTCGCCTCGGGAGGTGCCGACACACAGCTGGAGGCTGTCGGCGGTGGTGCACTGGATATGGCAGCGGCGGGAGACGCGTTGCTGCGTGAGCTTTGCAGACGGGCAAGCGCTGCCATCGCCGGGTAAACTAACGGGAACAATAGCGAGGATCCCTGTGCGATGGAGACTGTCCCCCCACTTTTGATTGAGCAGCATGGCCCGGTCGACTGGCTTACCCTGAACCGTCCAGAGCGCAGCAATGCGTTGAATGCTGCGCTGGTCGATGCGTTGTTGACCTACTTTACCGCACTGCGTGACCGCGAGGAGGTACGGGTGGTTGTGCTGCGGGCAGCCGGACGTAACTTCTGTGCGGGACTTGATCTGACAGAACCCGAGTTCAATCCGCAGCCGCGTTCCCCGCGCGGCATCTGGAAGGTGCAGCGTCGCATTGCCGGTATCTACCAGGCCATGCGTGCCTGCCCGCAGCCTGTTATCAGTTTGCTGCAGGGCGCTGCCTGTGGTGGCGGTTTCAGCCTGGCGCTGGCATCGGATATACGAATTGCCGCCGAATCGGCACGCATGAATGCCGCCTACCTGTCCATCGGGCTGACCGGTTGTGACATGGGCAGCAGTTATTTCCTGCCACGCCTGGTGGGCGCTGCGCTGGCTTCGGAGCTGCTGTTGACCGCACGTTTCATTCACGCGCCGCGCGCGCTGGCCACCGGCCTGGTCTCCAGTGTGGTGGCAGAGGACGGGCTGGCAGCCGAGGCGCAGGGCTACATCGACGACATGCTGGCGGCGACGCCGATGGGGCTGCGTCTGACCAAAGAGGCGCTGAATTACGCCATTGATGCCCCCAGCCTGCAGGCGGCCATGGCCATGGAAGACCGCCACCAGACCCTGCTTGGCTTGAGCGAGGATGCAGCGGAAGCGGGGCTGGCTTTTGTCGAGCGGCGCCCGCCGGTTTTCCGCGATCGCTAGCCGATCGGCGTTCAGCGACGTACCGGGCGTTTCTGCAGTTTCCGCTGCAGCGTGCGGCGGTGCATGCCCAGTGCACGCGCCGTGGCAGAAATGTTGCCATCGTTTGCATTCAGTACACGCTGTAGGTGCTCCCACTCCATGCGGTCCAGAGAGGGTGGGTGTGTGGCGTGTTCCGGCGCCGGTTGCTCCCCGCGAAAGGCCAGGAGAATTTCATCCACGGTTGCCGGCTTGCAGAGATACTGTACGGCACCGAGCTTGATGGCCTCTACGGCGGTAGCGATACTCGAGTAGCCTGTGAGCACCACCAGGCGGGCTTCGGGGGCCTCCTTGAGCAGGTCCGGCAGTGCTGCCAGCCCGGAGCGCCCCGGCATGTTGAGATCGAGCAGGATGTGGCTGGGGGCAAACTCACGGCAGCAGCGCAGTGCATCTTCGGCGCTCGCGCAGGCGCGGCACGTGAAGCCGCGGCGCTCCAGGCCGCGCGTCAGCACGCCGGTGAACGTGGGGTCATCGTCCACCAGCAGTATGCGTGCAGGGCTATCCATCTGCAGGCTCCGCCGGCATTGTGAGGGTGGCCAGGCAGCCTCCATCAGTGGGGTTTTCCAGGCGGATATGGCCCCCGTGGCGCTCGGCGGTGGCGCGTGCGAGCAGCAGCCCGATCCCCAGGCCGCCATGGGTTCTGCCGGTCGCGTTGGCGCCTGGGCCTGCCACGGAAACCGGCGACGCGGTTACGCTCATGCGCGCGAGCACATCGGCTGGGGCCCCGGGGCCATTGTCCCGCACCCCGATGCTGACCGTGTCGGCATTCCAGTCGACTGTGACTTCGACCCGCTCGGCACCGGTGTCGGCGGCGTTGTTCAGCAGGTTTTCCAGGGCCTGCGGCAGGGTCTGGTCGTAAGAGACCTGGGGTGCAGGCCCCTGTCCGAGGACCTGCAGCTGACAGGACACGCGCGGCCGCCTGGCCGCCCAGTGCTCCACGCAGCTTTTCGCCAGCCGGTCAGCCTGCCGCCGCTGCCGGGTACCCGCGGCGGAAACCTCCGCAGTGTTGCTGAGTTCCGCCAGGATTTTCCTGCACTGCAGAAGTTGCTGCTGCATCAAGGCGATATCCTCTCGTGCCTGGTCGCCCAGCGACGCGTCCTGCTGCAGCTCCTCTGCGAGCAGGGTCATGGTGCCCAGCGGCGTGCCCAGCTCATGCGCGGTACCTGCGGCGAGGCTGGCCACCGCCAGAATCTGGTCATGTCGCAGACGGTCCTCGCGGCGTCGCATCTCGTCTGCTTCCTGCGCTCTCAGCACGGCCGCCATGCGTACGACGAAGTAGGTGATCAAGCCGGCGCTGAAAAGAAAATTGAACCACATGCCCAGGCTGTGCACGCTGCCCTGCTGGTGGCCCATCGCCGCGTGGGGGGAAAATAGCGGGAAGGGCACCCGGAAATACAGCAACAGGCTGTAGGCCGCCACCGAGGCTGCCGCAACCAGCCAGGTGTAGCGCCAGGGCAGCACGGCGGCCGCCACAACCAGCGGTACTATGTAGTAGGAGATGAATGGATTGTCGGCTCCACCGCTGTAGTACATCAGTGCAGTCCAGCCAACCACGTCGACCATCAGCTGGGCAAAGAAGGTGCGGTTGCCGATGTCCCGCGCCGTGGTACTCCACCAGAGGCTGGCGACGGTGATCACGGCGAGCAGTACGAGGCTGGCCGCCATGCCCCACAGGCTTTGCGTGGTGCGGCTTACCAGCAGCACGTAGGCGAGTACACCTGCCTGACCGAGCAATGCGATGGCCCGAATCGCGAGCAGGCTGCGCAGGTTGGCCAGCGACGGGCTGTAGGCGGAATTGGGAGAGGCTATTGTCGTCATCACCCCGGCAGTATAGCGGGCGCTGGTGCGCGCGGGGAGTGACAATCGGTCACAGTGGGGCGGTAGTGTCTTGCGGAGTTTGGCGCCCGCTGTAGAACATCTGCCCATGGCCCCAATCTCACGTATGATTATCGTTGTGTGCAGCTCAGTGCACACGTGACATCACAACCGGGTCCGTTCATGAGCGAACTGGAAAAGTTGTTCTACCTGTGTGGTATTTCTGCCGATTATCTGGACTACCAAGGTCAGCGGCAGGAGGTGCCTCTGGAACAGCGGCAACGTGCGTTGCGCCTGATGGGCATAGAACCCGCAGATCCGTTGGCGTTGTCGACAGCGGTCGCGGAGTTGGACGTGGCCCCGTGGCGGCTATGGCTGCCACGGTACAGCGTCACTGCGGCAACGGCGCCGGAAATAGCCCTGCGTCTCCATCCTGCCCAGCAGGCAACGACCTTTACCTGGAATCTGACGCTTGAGAACGGCAAGATCCTGGCGGGGGAGTGCCGTCCGGATACCCTGCCGGAGACAGGCAATTACCTTGCGGATGGCGTTCGCTACACTGCCCGCCAGCTGCCTTTGCCAGCGCTGGAGCCGGGCTACCATACCTTGTGGGTGACAGACGGCGCGCAGTCCGTGAGCTGCTCTCTCATGGCCTGTCCCGACAGGTTCTATGTCCCGGACATGGTCGCCGGTGAGCGCCTTTGGGGCATCAGTTGCCAGCTTTACACGCTGCGTTCCGCGCGCAACTGGGGGGTGGGAGACTTTACCGACCTGCTTGAACTGTTGCCGCTGGCCGCGGCGGCAGGGGCAGATCTGATTGGTTTGAATCCTTTGCATGCCCCCTGCACAGATGGTGATGCTATCGCGAGCCCGTACAGCCCTTCGGATCGCCGCTTTCTCAACCCTCAGTATATCGACCCCGAACGCGAACCGGAGTGGGCGTGGGTGGCTGAAACGGTGGCGGCCGGCGGTTGGGGAAAGCAGCGGGCGCTGCTTCGTGCTGCGCCGCTTGTGGATTACGAAGCAGTAAACGGGCTCAAGTACGAGGCCCTGGAGGCCATGTTCAGCGTCTTTCTTCGCGAACAGGTTGATGCCGGCACACAGCGAGGCAGTGACTTCCAGCGTTTTGTCACGCAGGGCGGTGCGGATCTTGATGGCTTTGCCCGTTTCGAGATGCGTCATAATAACTGGGCCCGGCTGCATCGAACGGAGCCCCGGTTCTATATCTGGTTGCAGTGGGTTGCCAGCGCGCAGCTGCAGGCCTGCCAGCAGCGGGCGCTGGCGGTGGGTATGCGCATCGGACTGATGCGGGATCTCGCAGTGGGTGCCATCGGGCGGGGCTATGAGGTGGAGCAGTCAGCTGGGCTATACCTTGCCGAGGCGAGTATCGGCGCTCCTCCCGATCCTTTTGCCCCCCACGGTCAGGATTGGGGGCTGCCGGCGCCACATCCGCTCCGACTGCGGGAATCGGGATTCTCCGCTTTCACGAAGCTGTTGCGCAGGAATATGAGCGCCTGCGGAGCGCTGCGGGTGGACCACGTCATGGCTCTTATGCGGTTGTGGTGGTGTTTGCATGATGAGAAGGACAGTGCAGGCTTGTATGTGTTTTACCCGCGTGATGATCTGCTCGCGCTCTTGCGTCTGGAGAGTTGGCGTCATCGTTGCGTGGTGGTTGGCGAGGATCTTGGTGTGGTCCCCGGCGAATTCCGCGAGGCCATGCGCTGCAGTGCGCTGCTTGGGAACCGCCTGTTCTATTTCGAGAAGCATCCCGATGGCCGGTTTCGGGCACCGGAAGAGCTGGCGGAGGATGCGCTCCTGATGGTGACCAACCACGACGTGCCCACACTTGCCGACTGGTGGGCGGGGAGTGATTTGCGACGGCGCCGTGAACTTGGCCTGATTCCAGATGGGGATGCACTGGGGAAACTGGAGCAAGAACGTGCCGCTGATCGCGCCGAGTTGCTTGCCTGGCTGGATGCCAGTGGCCTGCTTCCTGAAGCCGTGGGGTCGGAGATGGACATGGCTTTGTGCAGTGCAATCCATCAGGCCTGTGCGCGGGGCAGGTCGCGCCTGCTGCTACTGCAGTTGGAGGACCTGCAACTGGTGGCGGAACCCGTGAATATTCCCGGTACCTGGCGAGAGTATCCCAATTGGCGGCGCAAGCAGTCGCAGTCGACAAAAGATATATTTGCGTCACCGCAGGTGCAGGCGCTTCTGGCCTCAGTGAACCGGGAGCGACGTATATGACGCCGGCTGACTCGTCGTGGTGCCCTGTTCTGGATGTGCGACAGATCGAGGCTCTGGTGAGTGGTCAGCACACTGACAGCTTTGCGGTGCTGGGGTTACACGAACATCCGCGGGGCCGAGGTATGGTGGCGCGGGCGCTTTTGCCCTGGGCAGAGACGGTGACCATGATCGATAGAGTGACCGGGCAGGTGCTCGCCCCCTTGCAGCGCATTCACGATGTGGGCCTGTTCGAGGCGGTTCTGGATGGCGCCAGGCCTTGTGTGGCCTACCGCTGGCGCGTGCAGACACACACCGGTGTCGTCGACGTCGAGGATCCTTACCGCTTTCTGCCTCAGGTTAGTGATGGTGATTTCTATTATTTTTGCGAAGGTACTGAAGAGTTCGCCTATCAGCGTTTCGGTGCTCACGCGCGCACCGTTGATGGGGTAGACGGGGTTCTGTTTACGCTCTGGGCTCCGTCAGCGCGAAGAGTCGCTGTTGTTGCCGACTTCAATGGCTGGGACGGGCGCCAGCATGCATTGCGCAGGCATCCAGCCTCCGGCGTCTGGGAAATCTTCATTCCCGGAGTCGCCGACCAGGCGCTCTACAAATACGAGGTGATGGCTGGGGACGGCACAGTGTTGCCGCTGAAGGCGGATCCTTTTGCCCAGTCCATGCAGCATCCGCCGGAGACCGCCAGTCGGGTGCTGTTGCATGAGGGCGAGTATGTCTGGAACGATGACGTCTGGATGGCCTCCCGCACGGCGCAGCAGCAGCGACCGGTTGCGATTTACGAAGTCCACGCGGGTTCCTGGCGGCGACGGGAGAGTGAGGGTGGTCGATATCTCAGCTATCTGGAGTTGGCGGACGAGCTGATTCCCTATGTGCTCGAACTGGGGTTCACCCATATCCAGCTGATGCCGATCAGCGAATATCCGTTTGATGGCTCCTGGGGTTACCAGCCGGTGGGTCTGTATGCGCCCTCAATCCGCTTCGGTACCCCGAACGAGTTCCGTTGCTTTGTCGACTGCTGTCACCAGGCTGGACTTGGTGTACTGCTGGATTGGGTTCCCGGCCACTTTCCCACTGATCCCCACGGCCTCGGGCGTTTCGATGGAACCGCGCTATATGAACATGAAGATCCCCGCAGGGGTTTTCATCCGGACTGGAATACGCTGATCTACAACTACGGGCGGCGTGAGGTGGTCAGTTTCCTGCTCAGCAACGCCAACTACTGGCTCTCGGAATACCACCTGGACGGCTTGCGGGTCGATGCCGTGGCGTCGATGCTGTACCTCGACTACAGCCGCAAGGCTGGCGAGTGGCTGCCCAATGAGCAGGGAGGGCGCGAAAACCTGGAGGCCATCCGCCTGCTGCAACGAGTGAACGAGCGAGTCCACGCGCGCCATCCAGGGGTGATGATGGTGGCAGAAGAGTCCACGGCCTGGCCCGGTGTGTCCCGGCCCGTCCACGACGGCGGTCTGGGCTTCGGTTTCAAGTGGAACATGGGTTGGATGAACGACAGCCTGCGCTACATGGCAAGGGACCCGATCCACCGCCGCTATCACCACGACGAGCTGACCTTCAGTATGGTTTACGCTTGGGATGAGAACTTTGTGCTGTGCCTGAGTCATGACGAGGTGGTGCACGGCAAGGGTGCGCTGCTGGGCAAAATGCCCGGGGATGAATGGCAACGGTTCGCCAATCTTCGTGCCTACCTGGGATTCATGTGGGGTCATCCCGGCAAAAAGCTGCTGTTCATGGGCAACGAATTCGCCCAGTGCCGGGAGTGGAACCACGACCGCGGACTGGACTGGGCGCTACTGGAACAGGCGCCACATCGAGGCATGCAGCGTTTGGTGGGCGATCTGAACCGGCTCTATCGAAACGTGCCCGCGCTCTACGAGAAGGATTGTGAACCCGGTGGTTTCCAGTGGCTGCAGGCAGATCGCAAGGCGGTGTCGGTGTACGCCTGGCTGCGCTGGGGACACGCCCAGCGTCCGCGACTGCTGGTGATATCCAACTTTACTCCACAGGTCCACCACCGCTACCGGGTTGGGGTGCCTGACCCAGGTTGGTATCGGGAATGCATCAATACCGACGCCCATCATTACGGTGGCAGTGGTCAGGGCAACCTGGGTGGGGTGGAAGCGGTCCCCGGGGCCTGCGATGGTTACCCCTGGACGCTCACCCTGACCGTGCCGCCACTGGCTACCCTGATGCTGTTACTGGATGATACGGAGCCCGGGCAATGAAGATATTGGCGGGTGAGCCACGTCCCTTGGGCGCGACTTTCGACGGTCAGGGTACCAACTTTGCCCTGTTTTCGGCGCATGCGACCGCCGTTGAGCTGTGCCTTTACGACCCTGCAGGGAAACGTGAGATCGAGCGTCTTACCCTGCCAGAGCGCACCCACGACATCTGGCACGGCTATGTGCCGGAGGTACATCCGGGCACCTGCTATGGTTATCGTGTGCATGGTCCGTTTGACCCTCATGCAGGCCACCGCTTCAATCCCCACAAGCTGTTGTTGGACCCGTATGCTCCGCGGCTGGCAGGCCGCTTCAGTTGGCACGATGCGCACTTTGCCTACCCGCGTGATGACAGTGCGCAGGACCTCGCCTATGACAGACGCGACAATGCGCCTTGGGTCCCGAAGGCGGTGGTCTGTGAACGTAGCGACCCATGCAGGGAGACACTTACTCCTCTAGTGCCCTGGCGCAAGGCCGTAATCTACGAAACCCATGTGCGCGGCTTCACCCTGCGTCATCCCGAGGTTCCTGAGGCTCTGCGTGGCACCTTCGCAGGGTTGTCGCAGCCTGCGGTTATCCGTTACCTCAAAGCGTTGGGTATTACCTCGGTCGAGCTTTTGCCCGTGCATGCTTTCATTGATGAGTACCATCTGTATGAAAAGGGGCTGAGCAACTACTGGGGTTACAACACCCTTTCATTCTTCGCACCACACCCGGCCTACCTGAGCGGCAATGGCATCCATGAATTCCGCACAATGGTGGACCGGTTTCACCAGGCGGGGCTGGAGGTGATTCTGGATGTGGTATTCAACCACAGCTGCGAAGGCAATCATCTGGGGCCGACCCTCAGTTTTCGCGGGATCGACAATTTCTCCTATTACCAGCTGCTTCCCAGCGACCGCCGTTTCTACGTCAATGACACCGGTTGCGGAAACACACTCAACATACGCCACCCGCGCGTGATGCAGCTCGTTACCGACAGTCTGCGCTACTGGGCAGGCACTATGGGTGTTGACGGCTTCCGCTTTGATCTCGCCACGGTGCTGGGGCGCACCGAGCAGGGGTTCGACAGCGCCGCGACCTTTTTCCAGGTGCTCTCACAGGATCCTTTGCTGTCCTCCTGCAAGTTGATCGCGGAACCCTGGGACGTAGGGCCAGGCGGCTACCAGCTGGGTCGTTTCCCGGCGAACTGGAGTGAGTGGAACGATCGCTATCGGGATACCGTACGGCGTTACTGGCGCGGTGACAGCGGCCAGCTGCCGGAGCTGGCACGGCGTCTGCACGGCTCGGGCGATATCTTCGAACACGCTGGCCGACGACCACGCGCCAGCATAAACTTCGTTACCAGTCATGATGGCTTTACCCTGCGTGACCTGGTCACTTATAACCGCCGCCACAACGAGGCCAATGGCGAGGACAACAATGACGGTCACCGGGAAAATCATAGCGACAACCAGGGCGTCGAGGGTCCCAGCGAAGACCTCGCTGTGGAGGCGTTGCGACGGCGGTTGCAGCGCAACTTCCTCGCTACACTCGCGGTGTCTCAGGGGGTCCCAATGCTGCTGGCGGGGGATGAACGCGGCCGCAGCCAGCAGGGCAATAACAATGCCTATTGCCAGGACAATGAACTCAACTGGATGAACTGGGACGATAGTGAGCGCGACGCCGCTGAGTTGGTGGCGTTTACTCGCAAGCTGCTGGACCTGCGACGGCAGTTTTCCGTGTTGCAGGCCTTTGAATACCGACACCGGCCCAATGCTCCCCTGGATGACGGAATCCAGTGGTTGAATGGGGACGGCCGCCTGATGCGGGATGAGCACTGGCACGAACATCGCAACCAGCTGCTGGGCTATTTGCTGACGGAAAAGCCTGATGATGAAACCGGCGAGTCCCGCTGCCTGCTGGTAATTTTCAATGCCGCCCGCGAGGAAAACAGTTTTACCCTGCCCGCGATTGCGACCCCTGGCTGGCGGCTGGTGGTGGACACCGCAGATCCCGATGCATTGCACGGGGCGGAGGCGCCCTGCCTGCCGGCACCTGTTACCGTGATTCTGGCCGCCTGTTCACTACAGATACTCACCAATTGCACGGTCGATGACAGCCCGGGGATGGTTCCGCCATCGCCATGATAGCCACGGAGCGACACTGCCGATGAACCAGAAACTGGCTCGCGCCCTCAAGGCCACCACGCTGGAAGAAGATCTGCTGCGCCACTACAGCCTCACCCTGGGGCGCGACGACGCTGGTAGCGACACGGTTTTCCACCTTTACCAGGCTTTGGCACTGACAGTGCGCGACCGGCTGGTGGCGCGCTGGCAGGACACCCGTGAGCGTTATCGTGAGCAGGGCTGCAAGACCATTAACTATCTGTCGCTGGAATTTCTCATGGGCAGGACTCTGGGCAATGCATTGCTCAATCTCGATCTGGAGGGTCCGGTGCGTGAGGCATTGCAGTCCTGGGCTCGCGATCTTGAGCAGTTGCAGGAAGAGGAGGTTGATGCTGGCCTGGGCAATGGTGGTCTCGGTCGCCTCGCCGCGTGTTTTCTGGATAGCTGTGCGACTCTTCAGCTCCCGGTAACTGGCTACGGCATACGTTATCAGTACGGGATGTTCCATCAGCGTATTGAAAATGGCTACCAGATAGAGGATCCGGATCGCTGGCTGCGCTTTGGCAATCCCTGGGAAATCGAATGTCCGGAGGCAACCCGGCGGATCCGGTTTTTCGGCCGCAGCGAACACTACCGTGATGCGGAGGGAGCCTGGCGCGTACGCTGGGCAGATACCCGGGATGTGCTGGCGGTGCCTTATGATATTCCCGTGCCCGGGTACCGTAACGGCACAGTAAATACGCTGCGCTTGTGGAAGGCCGAGGCCACGGACGAGTTTGATTTTAACGAATTCAATGCGGGGAGCTACACCGATGCGGTTGCCGCCAAGAACGAGGCGGAACAGATCACTATGGTGCTGTATCCGAACGATGCCAGCGAGCAGGGCAAAAGTCTGCGCCTGCGCCAGCAGTACTTTCTTGCATCCGCGAGCCTGCAGGACGTGCTCACGCGCTGGGTTGCAGCTCGGGGCGAGGATTTCAGCGGATTCGCCCGTTGTAACGGTTTCCAGCTTAATGACACTCACCCCACCATCGCCATCGCCGAGCTGATGAGGTTGCTGATGGATGAACATGGCCTCGGCTGGAACGATGCCTGGAGCATCACTAACAGCACCATGGCTTATACCAACCATACCCTGTTGCCGGAGGCACTGGAGAAGTGGCCGGTGAGTTTGTTCGGGGAGCTGTTTCCGCGCTTGCTGGAAATTATTTATGAGATCAATGCCCGCTTCCTGTCGCGGGTCGCGGACCGCTGGCCCGGTGATACCGAACGTCAGGCGCGCATGTCGATGGTGGAGGAGGGGCCTGAGCCGATGTTGCGCATGGCCTTCCTTGGAATCGTTGGCAGTCACTCCGTGAATGGCGTAGCGGCCCTGCATACCCGACTGCTGACGGAAGGTCTGTTTCGGGACTTTCATGAGCTGATGCCAGGAAAATTCAACAACAAGACCAACGGAGTGACCCCCCGTCGTTGGCTCGCGGAGTGTAACCCGGGTCTGGCGGGCCTGCTCCATGAAACCCTGGGTCCGGGTTGGGTGACCGATCTGGAGCAGTTGCAGGCGCTGGCACCGCTGGCGGACGACAGTAATTTTGCCCGGCGTTTCATGACCATCCGGCGCAATAACAAGGCAGCCCTGGCGCGCATGGTGAAGGAACGATGCAACGTGTCTTTTGCGACAGACATGCTGTTTGATGTGCAGGTCAAACGCATACACGAGTACAAGCGTCAGCTGCTCAACATCCTGCATGTGATGCATCTCTATGAGCGCGTGCTGAGTGGCGAAACCGCGAACCTTCAGCCGCGTTGTGTACTATTCGGCGGCAAGGCCGCGCCCGGTTACGCGATGGCCAAGTTGATTATCAAGCTGATCAACAACGTGGCTACTGTGGTGAACCGTGACCCGCGGCTGCATGACTGGTTACGTGTGGCGTTCCTGCCCGACTACCAGGTGACGGCGATGGAGATCATCTGTCCGGGTACCGACCTGTCGGAGCAGATATCCACTGCGGGCAAGGAGGCCTCGGGTACTGGCAACATGAAGTTCATGATGAACGGCGCGATTACCATTGGCACACTGGATGGCGCCAATATCGAAATTCGCGAGGCGGTGGGAGAGGACAATTTTTTCCTCTTCGGCCTGACTGCGGAGGAGGTGGAAGCACGGCACAGGAATTATGATCCCGTGTCATCGATAGCCGCTGATGACGATCTCGCCAGGGTCATGCAGCTGCTCGACAGTGGCCACTTCAATTTACTGGAATCAGGTATATTCGCTCCAGTCGCGGACGCGATTCGCAGCCGCACCGATCCCTGGATGATTGCAGCGGACTTCCGCAGCTATGTGGATGCGCAACAGCGGGTGAGTGACTGCTACCGTAACCCCGCATTGTGGGCTCGCAAAAGCATTCTCAATACCGCCGCGAGCGGTCGCTTTTCCAGTGATCGTACTATCAGCGAGTATGCTGATGAGATATGGTTTGCAGAACCGGCTGTTTGGTAAAGCGTCGCTGGGTGGTGTAGTTGTTGTCGAAGGAGAGTGAGCATGGAAGACGACCAGAACCCCCGCTATGTGAGTCGTCTCACCCGGGATACCATGGCACTGGTACTTGCCGGCGGGCGCGGCTCACGGCTGTACGAGCTGACGAACTGGCGCGCCAAGCCTGCACTGTATTTTGGTGGCAAGTACCGCATCATCGATTTTCCCCTGTCCAATTGTGTCAATTCCGGGATACGCCGCATCGGCGTATTGACCCAGTACAAGGCCCACTCTCTGGTGCGACACCTGGTGCGGGGCTGGAGTCATTTCAAGAAAGAGCTGGGCGAGTACGTGGAAATCCTGCCTGCTTCGCAGCGCTATTCGGACGACTGGTACCAGGGTACGGCTGATGCCATCTATCAAAACCTGGATATTATCCGTGCCGAAATGCCAAAGTATGTGATGATCCTTTCCGGGGATCACATTTACAAAATGGACTACGGACCCATGCTGGTTGCTCACGTTGAGTCCGGAGCGGACATGACGGTCTGTTGCCTGGAGGTCCCTGTTGGGGAAGCGGCAAGTGCCTTCGGCGTTATGCAGGTGGACTCGAATAACCGGATAACCGGGTTCCAGGAAAAACCGCCCCACCCGGCGGAAATCCCGGGTAAACCGGGACTCACCCTGGCGTCAATGGGCAACTATATTTTCAACACGGAGTTCCTCTTTGATCGTCTGATCAGGGATGCAGCCAATCTGGAGTCCTCGCACGATTTTGGCAACGATATTATTCCGGACATGTTGAAAAGCGCTTACCTGCACGCCTATCCCTTCCGAGACTCCAAGACCGGTGGCAAGGCCTATTGGCGCGATGTCGGTACACTGGATTCTTTCTGGACAGCCAATATGGAGCTTGTCGCCACTTCTCCATTGCTCAACCTGTACGAGAAAGACTGGCCCGTATGGACCTATCAGGAGCAGTCGCCTCCCGCGAAATTTGTATTTAACCGCGATGATCGCCGCGGAAGCGCGGTCGATTCTATGGTTTCAGGCGGCTGTATTGTATCGGGTAGTCAGGTCAGCAACACGGTCCTGTTCTCCGATGTCCGGGTCAACTCCTACTCGACAATCGACAAGTCGGTCATCCTGCCTCAGGTCGAAGTAGGTCGAAATGTCAGGATGCGGAACGCGATCGTCGATCGCGGTTGCGTGATTCCCAAGGGGATGATTATTGGGCACGATGCAGCGCAGGATCGCGCCAATGGGTTTCGGGTCACCGACAGCGGTGTGGTCCTGGTCACCCGCGGCATGCTGGGGCAGCCCGAAGGGTATGCCTGATCGTTTTTTTTCTAAGGATAGTAAATGTCAGTAGTCAGGGTTAATACCCAGCCGCAGGTGGGGCAAAACCCAGGCACCTCAGGCCTGCGCAAGACCGTTAAGGAATTCAGCCGCCCGCATTATCTGGAGGCTTTTGTCCAGTCCATATTCGACGCCCTCGGTGGCTGCAGCGGCAAGTCACTGCTGCTGGGCGGCGACGGGCGCTACTACAACCGGCATGCGGCCCAGGTTGTCCTGCGCATGGCGGCCGCCAACGGTTGTCGTCGTGTGCTGGTGGCGCGTGGAGGCCTTTTGTCGACGCCCGCGGCCTCCTGCGTCATCCGCAAACATGGTCTGGATGGCGGGGTCGTGCTGTCTGCTAGCCACAACCCCGGCGGTCCGGAGGGCGATTTTGGCATCAAGTTCAATGGTGCCAACGGTGGGCCGGCTTCGGAATCGGTAACGGCGGCCATCTTCGCTGCCAGTCAACGTATCGATCACTATCTGACAATGGAAACAGCGGATATTGATCTGGACCGCTTGGGAACAGTGCGTCTGGGTGGAACTGAGATTGAAGTCATTGATCCGGTAGCAGACTACGCGGACATGATGGAATCGCTGTTTGACTTTCCCAAGATCGCTGCCCTGTTGGGCCATCGGCGTTTTCGTGTTTGTTTCGATGCCATGCATGCAATCACCGGTCCGTATGCGCTTGAAATTCTGGAGGAGCGACTCGGAGCGCCCACTGGAACAGTTATCAACGCGGTGCCGCTGGATGACTTCGGCGGCGGTCACCCGGACCCGAATCTCGCGCATGCGAGCGATCTTGTAGCGCGCATGAATGGTGACGAGCCGCTGGCTTTCGGAGCGGCCTCCGATGGCGATGGTGACCGCAACATGGTGCTGGGCAGCGGGGTGTTCATCAATCCCTGTGATTCACTGGCGATTTTGGCGGCCAATTCCACCGTGATTCCGGCCTACGCCGGGGGCCTTAAGGGTATCGCCCGCTCCATGCCCACCAGTCGTGCGGTAGACCGCGTCGCGGCCGGACTCGGTATTCCCTGCTTTGAAACACCCACGGGTTGGAAGTTTTTTGGCAATTTGATGGATGCCGACAGAATAACCCTGTGTGGTGAGGAGAGTTTCGGTACTGGTTCCAGCCATATTCGGGAGAAGGATGGCCTGTGGGCAGTACTGTTCTGGCTGAATCTGATTGCGGAATTGAACAAGCCCGCGCGCAGTATTCTCAGGGAGCACTGGCAACGCTACGGCAGGGATTATTTCAGCCGTCACGACTATGAGCGCGTGGACGTGGAGAGGGCCGCTGCGTTGATGTCGTCATTGGAGCAGCAGTTGCCCGGTTTGCCCGGTCAGTCCTTTGCCGGCCATACCGTCAGCGCTGCCGATGACTTTTGCTACACGGATCCTGTAGACGGCAGCCTGAGTTCCGGGCACGGGTTGCGCATCCTGTTCGCAGACGGTTCGCGTATTGTGTATCGGCTCTCCGGTACCGGCACGTCAGGCGCTACCCTGCGTGTTTACTATGATAGATATCAGCGCGATCCGTCTCTGCTCGAGTTGGCACCGCAGAAGGCCCTGGCTTCGCTGATTGCGGCCGGTGATGAATTGGCGGGAGTCAGCCGTTTGCTCGGTCGCCATGGGCCAGATGTAATTACGTGACCGTGGTTGCGCCAGGACACAAACCGCAGCAGCTGCTGCTGATTGCCGCCGAAAATGCTGCGCTGCCGGGTGGCAAGGTTGGAGGCATGGGCGATGTGATTCGGGATGTACCGCGTGCCCTCGCGGCACTGGGGCACGAGGTTGTAGTGCTTGTCCCCGGTTACCAGCACTTCTCTCGGCTACCCGGTGCCACGCTGGATGCACTGATCGAAGTCGCTTTCCGCAACGGCACTGAACATGTCGAGCTCTGGTCATTGCCGACTGCTCCAGTCCATGCAGGGTTACGCTACAAGGTTTTGGAACACCCGCTGCTGGCACCCTGTGGGCCGGGCAGGATTTACTGTGATGACGGCCCCGAACGCCCCTTTGCCACGGATGCCTCGAAGTTTGCCCTGTTCTGTGCAGCGACAGCCAGCGCCCTGCGGGACGGTATACTGACACGGCCAGACCGTGTGCACCTGCACGACTGGCATACCGCCCTTGTGCCCGTCCTGGCACGCTTTGAGCCGATGTATACGGCTCTCAGTGATCTCTATTTCGTCTACACGATCCACAACCTTGCGCTGCAGGGAGTGCGACCCCTGCGCGGTGATGAGTCTGCTCTCGAGGCCTGGTTTCCACACCTGCGCTATGACTATGCCTTTATTGGCGACCCCCGCTACCCCGACTGTTTCAATCCCATGCGCGCTGGCATACGCCTTTGCCGCAAGGTTCATGCTGTATCGCCAACCTATGCCGAAGAAATCCAGGGACATGCCGGCGAGGGGCTGGCCGACGACCTGCGTCAGGCCCATCAAGAAGGGAGGCTTGAAGGAATTCTCAACGGTTGTGATTACTCTGTTCCGACTCAGGCGCCGGCAGACTTTACATCCCTGCTGGCGGTGATTCGGGCGGAGCTTGAGTCGTCGCAGTGCGGCATCACCGATAAAGCGCAGGTGAAGGCAAAGCTGGACAAATGGCGACGACGCAAACGACCGTCCATGCTGATGACCTCGGTGGGTCGCCTGACAGACCAGAAAGTCCGACTGCTACGGATGCCCGCTGATGATGGTCGTAGTGTCCTCGAGCATCTGCTCGATCGTCTTGGTCGTCGCGGCTTGCTTGTCATGCTGGGTAGCGGCGACCCTGAGCTGGAAGCTTTTTTTGCCGAGATGAGTTCTCGATCGGACAACTTTATCTTTTTGTGCGGTTTCTCGGAGCCTCTGTCAGAGACGTTATATGCCGGCGGGGATCTGTTTCTGATGCCGAGCTCTTTCGAACCTTGTGGTATCAGCCAGATGCTGGCGATGCGGGCGGGTCAACCCTGCCTCGTACATGCCGTGGGGGGGCTGGCAGACACAGTGCGTGACGGTGTAAACGGGTTTGCATTCACCGGTGCCAATGAGGTCGAACAGGCTGCTGGTTTACTGCAGTGTTTCGAGCACGTTATGGCCCTGCGCACGACAGATCCAGCGGCGTGGGAGCGCATTCGCAAGGCGGCCAGCGCCGCGCGCTTCGGCTGGGCGGAGGTGGCGCGTGCCTATGATGCCCGGCTGTATCACTGATGCCCGGCCCGGAGTTGCACTGTTCAACTCTCGGTTGTGCCGGCCCGGGTTTTAACATTCCCGGTGCGCTTTGCCAACAGACGATAGGCGGCCGGAACAACATACAACGATAGCAGAGAGCCGAGCAGCATCCCCCCAATGACTGCCAGACCCAACGGCACGCGGCTCTGTGAGCCCGCGCCGAGTGCCAGCGCGATGGGCAGTGTGCCGAGCACGGTCGACAGGGTGGTCATGAGAATGGGCCGGAAGCGGGCCGCGGCGGCCTCTTCGACGGCTTCGTTGATGCTCAGTCCCGCGGCACGGCGCTGGTTGGCAAACTCCACGATGAGAATGCCGTTCTTGGTGACCAGGCCGATGAGCATGATCAGCCCGATCTCCGAAAAAATGTTCAGGGTCTGGTTGAAATACCACAGGGTGATCAGGCCTCCGGTGAGCGCCATGGGCACGGTGAGCATGATGGCGAGGGGGTCGCGGAAGCTCTCGAACTGTGCAGCCAGCACCAGATAGATCAGCAGCAGGGCCAGTACGAAGACGAAAACCAGGCTGCTGCCTGTTTCGGCAAATTCGCGCGACTGTCCGGCGAGCTCGGTGGTGTAGCTCTCGTCAAGCACCTCACTGGCCACTTCGCGCATGGCCTGTATACCGCTTTCAAGTGCGACGCCCTCCGCCAGGTTGGCCGAGAAGGTTGCGGCGGTGAAGCGGTTGAAGCGATACAGGACGGGCGCGGCGCTTTGCTCGCGCACGGTGACCAGATTAGGCAGGGGTACCAGGGTGCCGTCTGCGGCGCGTACGGAAAGTCGCGACAGGTCGGCCGGCTCGTCGCGCCCCTGGCGCACCATCTGGCCTATGATCTCATACTGTTCACCGTCCTTGAGGAAGTAGCCGAAACGCTGGCCGCTGAAGGAGGCCTGCACGATGTCGGCAATCTCGCGGGTGTTCACGCCGATGGCCTCGGCGCGGTCGCGGTCAATTTCCAGCACCAGCTCCGGCTGGTTGAACTTGAGGTTAACGTCCACATAGCTGAACGCGGGGTGTTGCTGGGCGCGTTCAAGGAACCGCGGAATGACCTCGCGCACTTTCTCGATGTCGGTATTCTGCACCACGAACTGTACGGGCAGGCCGCGTCCGCCCACGTTGATGGTATCAAACTGGCGTACAAAGCCCTGCAGCTGCGGAAAGTCAGCCAGTGCCGCGGTCAGGTTGGCCGCCACCTGCGCCTGGGTTTGCTCCCGTTCCTCCGGTGCTTTCAGAACCACTCGCGAGAAGCCGGTGTTGACGGTCGTGGATGAGCCGAAACCCGGCGAGGTGACCGTGAGCCGGGCCTTTACCGCGTCGCCCCCGGCCTCGGCGATCAGCGTATCGAGGTCACGCATGGCCGCGGACATGTAGTCGAAGCCGGCGCCTTCGGGGCCGCGCGCCGAGACGAACAGCTGGCTCCTGTCCTCCAGTGGCGCCAGCTCCTGGGGCATGCTGCGGAACAGGGTGATGATCAGGCCCAGGCAGGCAAGCAGGATCAGCGCCGCCCAGCTGCGGTGACGCAGGAAGGCGCGCAGCGATGCCCGATAGCCAGCGGCAAGCCGGACAAAGAAAGGCTCGGTGGCCCGGTACAGCGCCGGGTGCCGGGCGCGATTCTTGAGGAAGCGGGCGCAAAGCATCGGAGCCAGGGTCAGTGCAACAAAGGAGGAGATGACCACGGCGGCAGCCAGGGTGACGCCGAACTCACGGAACAGCACACCCGTGAGGCCGCCGAGGAAAATCAGCGGCGCAAACACCGCAACCAGTGCCAGA